>Ga0070741_10004824_pt1 | contig 30967 bp, 28 predicted proteins | sample Coa_R1_4_FD_66440 | JGI IMG/M metagenome (GOLD analysis project Ga0070741, IMG submission 66440) | Surface soil microbial communities from Centralia Pennsylvania, which are recovering from an underground coalmine fire - Coalmine... | ecosystem: Environmental > Terrestrial > Soil > Unclassified ... | reverse complement strand
TCACTTGCTGATCTGTGACCATTCCAGTCTCCTTGCGATGGACTGGAACAAGTCTATTCGCTGCAAGCCAGCGGGAGTTCTAATTGTCGTTTGGGCGGAAATCTATTTGTCGTTATTCAGACCAGACTATCGTGAATGCCGGTGGGCGGTTTGTAGCTGCCGTCCACGTTTTGGGTAAAGACGTTGGCCAGGCGTCGCCCCAGTGGAGGGTCACCGAGCCGTCCAGGTCGTTGTAGATGCCGTAGAGGTCGAAGCTGTGGGTCCATTTCTGGCCTAGCTCGCTGTTGTGGTTGCTCTGGCTGTTGTGGTTGAGGACCAGGGCGACGGGCAGACCGCCGCGTGCCGTCCAACGGACAATCGTGTGCGAGGTGAGCTTGTTGCCGTTGGCGGTATTGGTGCTATGGACGCTGGCCTCCCAGGGATAGGTCGAACCCGACTCGGCACGGGCCGAGAGTTGATGCAGGGAGCCTCTGATCCGAGCCATCTCCTGGAGGGAGAGGGAGCGGATGCCGAGCCGGGACTTGGGCGGTTGGTGGGTCAGAGCATAGGCGGGCGTGAACAGGAGGAAGCTCCAGACGAACACCAGCGTGTTACCTAGAGCCAGCCGCCTCAGCCAGGTAGGGTGTGAGGAAGTGTGCCTTTCTCTCCGGGAGAGAGCAGAGGCCGATAAAGACAGATGAGTTCGCATTCCTTATCCTCCAGAATGGGCCTGCTTATGCAGGAGGTTGCTTAGTAGGCCGCGCCGCTTCTAAAGCAGACGCGACCGGGTTGACAGACCCGGAGGATTCTGATACACTGAAGTAGGTCCTCCGGGACTGTGTTGAGCCGTCCGTTCCTGTCTCGGCCAAGAGTCTTTAGGAACGGGCGGCTTGCTTATGCGTGGGGCCTCTTGACAAGGCTGGTGGTGTACAAGGCACCCTCACCTCCTTATCTGGGATGCACCAGCAGCAGATAGCCGCTAGACATCCGTAAGAGTTGCTCCCTATCCAGGGTTTGCTCCTCGGTTGCATTGGGATCGTGGATGGTGGCCGTGGCCTGCTCGCCTTCTCCCTGTACAGAGAGTAAAGCTACATAGTGGTTCTGGTTGACCCAGGCAATCGCCGGTAGCTCTATCTCAGCCAGTGCCTCCCGGCTAACCTGCATGCCCTCGGCTTTCAAGCCTACGGCTTCCGCCGCCTTTGCCAGCCCCGCCATGCTCGTGCCCTTATCGGTCGTGCCCGCCAACTGCCGTAACCTCTCTACCGAGGTAGAGACGCCTAACTTCTGGCAGACCAGGAAGAGCGCGCGCGGGCCGCAGTCCGCATCGGCAGGTTCAGGGGCCATAGAGCCAGGCGCAGACACAGGTAGGTCGCCAGCATCCTTCAGGCAGATAGCCCGCTGCTCTTGGCAGAAGGCTCTCTCTTGGGCCGTCAAGCCAGGCATGGCGGCCAGGCGCTGAAGGAGGTTAGCAGCGTAAGGAAATTGCTTCTGCCGACAGGCTTGCTCGGCTTGTTTGTAGAGGGGCAGCGAGCGCACGTGCGCCACCTCTGCAGAGAAGGTTCCGGCCTGACGAGAGGAGGAAACGCTGACAGCAGGAACCGCCACAGAGACGTGCTTGGAGGAACAACCGTTGAGACTACAGAGCAAAGCACCACCCAGGAGCATGAGCCTCCTGGGGGAGAGAAATTGGGTCGATCCGGCCACAACAATTCTGCCTTTCTACAAGCAAACACAGACATATGACTTCTAGAGACTCGAAAGGCAAGCAAATACTGCTGTGCTGGGTCGGAGCGACAACAGAGGACGCAAACAACGCCGTTATTATAGTTAGCTCTTCCATGCTTGTCAAGGGCTTTTAGGCAAAATTATAACATTTTTACGAAAATTAAACGTTTGTTTGCGCGCGTGCAAAAATTGTTCGTCCTCTCCTCCCCGTCAGACAAAATGGCAAAAGAGCCTCTTGACAACCATGCGCGACCGTGATACGATTGGTTATTACAGGCCCTAAATTGCGGACGCATCGCCCGGTTGTCCCTCCAGACCCGGGTGCCGGACGCCGACCCATTCTCTCTCCTGCTCTCCTCCTGCGAGGAAGCGATTGGTTTTCTGGCGACAATGCCGCGATGAGGAGGCACGGCGTTGCCTCAGACCATCCCCCTCACCATCTGACCTCAAACCAACAGACTCCACTTCGTGAGGCAGCCGCTACGGCTCCCCATGATCTGGTTAATGTCCTTGCCTGTGGCCGCCAGCTTCGGCGCGGGAGGAGGTTAACCATGATTGCTCTTGATGAGCTGCTACGTTGGCTCGTGGCACAGGACGCCTCGGATCTGCATCTGCGGGTTGGCGAGCCGCCCGTGATGCGCCGTCACGGCCATCTGGTGCGCCTCGATCAGCCGAAGCTAACCGACCGGGACATGTACGAGCTGATCTATCCGCTCTTGAATGCGGAACGGGAACAACGTTTTTCCCAGGTTCTAGAACTGGATATGTCGTATTCCGTCCCCGGCCTCTGTCGATTCCGTGTCAATCTCTTCCGGCAGCAGGGGCACATCGGGGCGGTCATGCGCGTCATCCCCTTCCGTACCCCCACCATTGACGAGCTTGGGATGCCTCCGGTGACCAAAGACATTGCCATGCTGCCGCGCGGCCTGGTGCTGGTGACCGGACCGCACGGCTGCGGCAAATCTACGTCGCTGGCGGCCATGATCGCTCACATCAACGAGAACCGGCTTGGCAACATCATTACCATTGAAGATCCTATCGAATATATTCACCAGGATAAGCTCTCGGTGATCAACCAACGTGAGGTCGGGGTAGATACTCACAGTTTTCATGACGCACTCAAGCATGTGATGCGCCAGAACCCCGACGTCATCCTCGTGGGGGAGATGCGCGACCTGGAGACCATCAAGCTGGCCATTACCGCCGCCGAGACCGGCCACCTGGTCTTTGCCACCCTTCACACCACCGACGCTCCCCAGACCATTGACCGCATCATTGATGTCTTTGAGCCTGACGCCCAGCAGCAGATACGCCTGCAGGTTTCGATTGTCTTGCAGGCCGTTATCTCCCAGCAGTTGCTGCGGCGCAAGGATGGAACGGGGCGTGTGGCGGCCTTTGAGGTGATGGTCTGCACCAGCGCCATCCGCACCCTGATTCGGGAAGGCAAGACTTACCAGCTCTATACCGACATTCAAACAGGGCACGAGTATGGTATGCAGACGCTGGATGGCAGCCTGCTGAACCTGGTGCGGCGCGGTCTGGTAGATTTTGAGGAGGCGCTGGGCAAGGCGGCGAACCCGGTGGAGTTTTGCGAGCGGGCCGAGCGGTTGGGCCTCATGCGCGAGCTGGCGCAACTGTAGCGGCTTCCCCTTGCCGATGGAACCGGCGTGTAGGCTTGTCCCTACCACCAGGCCTGTGAGGCAGGAAACGACGGCGTCACTGTTGGCGGACTTCGATGCTCCAGTCCACTAGGTCGAGCGTTGGGTCATTGCCGCCGAAGACGTCCGGATCGGCAGGCTCTTCGATCAGCTGGCCGGTGAAATCGCTGTTGCGGACGATGCGATTCTGGGAGACGTCTAGAACCAGGAAGCTGCTCGCCCCGGCTAGCGTGCGCGTATCCCCAAACGAGTCCACCAGCTTGACGACCGGCGTGGTGACATCGCGCGGGACGATATTGGTGGCGACGACGTTGACCTGTAGAAACCGTATCTGACGGGCGCGGTTGGCGGCTTCGGTTGGATCGGGCAGGGGCGCGCCGTTGGCGTCCGTGATCAACTGGGAAAGGTCGATCTCAAACTGAAGCTGGCTGGCCGTGCGCGGATCGGTCGGGTCGGGCAGGACAGCGTTAAGCGGGCGACCTTCATAGACAAAGTTAGAGCGGTTCGGGTCGCCGACGGCGTGATAAAGCCCGTAGCCCTGCGGCTGCAGGTTATCGAAGCGGACGAAATCGGTAAACCCGCTCGTTCCGCCGCCTGAGCCGGTCGCAAAGCCATTGCCATAGGGCGGTATGAGCACCGGCACGGGGCCAGGCGCGTTCTGATCGCCGGCGTTGTTGATCAGAAAGAAGTAGTGGTAGTTGGGATTGACGGGGGAACGGAAGCGCAGCGTGACGATCAGGCGCTTGCCGGAAAGCTGGTTGCGCTCCGGCGGCTGCCGCGCGCAGCCGCCCACACCGAACAACAGGATGAGCGCAGCCAATCCGGCCCACCATCCGCCACGACAACCTCTATTCATGTATCCGAATTCCTTCCAACAACCCTGTTTAAACTCCTCATGTGTTCCCTTTGCTAAACCTGGACAAACTCCAGCTCCAGCAGCCGGGCCATTTTGGCAAGCGTCCCGGCCTGATGGCCCACGCCCAGGGCGACATGGTGGGTCGGGCCCTGGGAGGCCCAGCGGTTCATCCAGGCGGCGACATCGAAGGCGTCCTCCGGGCGAGGGGTAAAGCGCAGGCGAGAGTTGGTGTTGCCGATATGGAGGATGTCTCCGGGCAGCGACCATCCCTCCGCGCAGAGCCACTTGAGCCGCCCGTCGCGCGTCTGGGTCAGGCCCAGGATGGTAACCGGACCGTTACGCACCTGCGCTTCCACGGAGACGCCATAGCCCCGTTTGCCGTGGTAGAGACCCAGCCCGCGCAGCACGGGTCGGCCCTGCGCGATGCCGATGTGGAATGGCCCGTCGTGGCCCATTAAGATAAAGCGCTCGGCGAAGTCCATCGCGTAGAGCTCCGTGTAGCTGCCGCCCGCCCCCAGCGTATCCATTACCTTCATCGCCATGCAGTTCTTGAGGTCGCCCTCGCCGCTACAGGGCACGCCGCGCCCGGTCAGCAGCGAGCAGCCCAGGATCATGCCCGCCGCCAGACGCTCGTAGACATTGCCGTTGACGCCGCGATGATAGTAGGCAAGCCCCTGAAGATCAAAGTCCGCCGCCAGCTTATCCAGGCCGACGGCCACGCGACAGGCCCACTCCATCTCCTCCGGCTTGGGCTTTTTGGCAAGCGGATCGCTGGGGCTGTCCTCGCTCACGTCGAAGATCGCCAGCGCCTCTTCCTGCTTCGCCCGCACTTCCGCCTCCGTGACGGCCTCCACGCGCGCCTCCAGGTCGTCCATCTCCAGAAGCTCGATATGCACGCCAAGCTGGCCTGTGTGCTGGGTGAAGTCGCTATACATGTCCATCATGCCGGGATAGGTGTGCCCCAGGAAGCCGATACGGCTGCGGGAGAGGGTCTTCTGGACGCGCGCCGCCGCCAGCCACTGCCCAACCTCCTCCCAGGCGGCCTTTGCCGCCGGATGGTCGGCGGTGATCTCGTTGGCGACCGCGCCCGGCGTCTGCCGCTCCAGCCCGAGCAGGCCCGTGACCGTGTAGAAATCAATGCCGCACCGCTCGAAGGCGCAGGCGATCTCGGGGACGCAGCACGCCTGGCAGTTGGCAAGCCACTCTCCCGTGCCGGTCTTGAGGTATTCCAGTTGCGCCGTCGGCTGAAGGTTGAGGATCAGCACGGGCCGCTTGACCCGCTGCACCGCCGGCACCACCTGGCTGCTGGTGGAGTAGGTGGTGACGTAGCAGACGACAAGATCAACATCCTCGCGGATGAAGCGGTCGGCGGCAGCGGCGGCAGCCGGCTGGTCGTCTACCATGCCGACGTTGACGACCTCGGCTCCCATCTGCCGCAGGCGCTCGCCGACAAAATCGCCGTAGCCGGCCAGCCGCTCACGCAAGCCGGCAAACTGCGGCCAGTAGGCGGCCAGGCCGATGCTAAACAGTCCGACGGTGCAGCCCTGTTGTGATATGGACATCGCTACGCTCCTCTCTGATGGGGTGAGGTCAGTCAGACGTCAAGAATGTACCGGGCGGCCTCGCTCAGGCGGGCGTAGGTCTCCGGGCGGATGTATTTGCGCTGGTCAAGCTGTTGCGGATAGTCCCGGTGGCAGAAATAGCCGTGCATGGCGCGGCGCGGCCTGTTCGTGCGGTTGGTCGTGCCCCCGTGCCAGGTGTGCGCGTTGATGATAAAGACGGTTCCGGCAGGCGCGGTTAGCTTGATCTCGCGTGGGTGCGGATCGCCAGGATTGACCATCTCATCGCACGGGACTTTGCCGCTGCGGTGTGAGCCGGGCACGACGCGCGTAGCCCCATTCTCCTCGGTAAAGTCATCCATCAGCCAGATGGAGTTGCAGCCGTAGTAGCCGCCTGGCTTCGGCGCTTCGTCCAAGTCCAGATGCAGGTGCTGCTGCCCCTGGCCGGGAAGCGCGGCGCGGCTGTTGAGCGAGGAGAAGTGAAACTCGCTTTGCAGGATGTGCGCGACGGCGGCCAGCACGCGCGGGTGCGTGAAGCAGACCGTGAACATCTCTCCTTTGTTGATCAGGTCGGCCAGGCGGTCGGCTCCTGCTTCCTGGTGGACCTCCTTGCCCGCGTCTTCGCCTTCCAGGGCCAGCAGTTCTTCCATCCGATCACCGCACGCCCGGACCTGTTCCGGCGTCAGGATGTCGGGCAGGAGCAAGTAGCCGTTTCGATCCAGCGTCTCTTTTTCCCCTGGCGTCAGCGTGTCCTCGCGCACGCCGAGCGCATAGAGAGCCTCTTGAATGTTCATGTGTTGCCTCTCTGTTGGTTGGCCGGGCGACTGCGCGCGCTACCCCTTCACAGCCTCCTGGACAACGATACATATAAGCTATCCGCCCTCCGGTTCCCTGCTGTCGCCGCTAAACTTCTCGCAAACAGGAATCTTCTGCCGCGATCACGAAAGGTCTTCTGCACTCCAATCCAGGCATGGGGGCAAGAGGTTAGGTGAAAGGAAGACCGTAATGCAGGCGCCAGATACGCTCGATTTGAGGGATTACGCCCGCCTTGCCATCCGCCACATGGCCGGCAACCACGACCATAAGACGGGCTATCCCTATTTCTATATTAACGTCCATGCTGACGTTCCTTCCGCCAGTCATAATGGCTGGGATTTGATTGACGTTCTCTCCCGCTACATCGACTCGCTGATTCTGGCGCGGGAGATGACCGGCGACACGCACGGCACCGACATAGAGGAACGCTACCGCCGCCTGCTGGTAGAGAATCTAAACCCGACGGACGGACTGGCCTATCGGCCGGAAACGCCCTGGTCGCAGCACGAGGCGGAGATGTTCGACCAGAGCCGCGCCCTGAACGGCCTGGTCACCTGGTACATGCAGGAGCGCAGCCCCGAACTCAAAGGCCATATCGAGCGGATGGTCAACGGGCTTTGGCAGAGCGCCATCCACATCGTCAAGCGCCGTGCCGGGTACTCCTTCTGCTTCTTCCCTTACGCCAGCCGCTTTGAGGAGGGCTGGAACCCGGCCACGCCCGGCGAGCCCTGCTGCTACAACGGCGGGGCGCTTATTCTACCGCTGACCAAATATGCCGAGGTGAGCGGCGACGAGCGCGCCCTGGAGCTGGCCCGACGCTTCCTTCACTACATTGTAGACGAGACCCGTATCTTCCGCCGGGACGGCTCCTTCTGGCCCGATGAGATGCACCTGGCCGCCGGCCATTTTCACACGCGCTCCCTGTCTATGGCGGGCATCCTCCGCTACGCCCTGCTCGTCCATGACCCGGAGCTTATCGCCTGGGTGAAGCGGGCCTTCGATTGGGCCATGACGGTCAGCGGCTCCTTCGGCTGGTTCCCGGAAGGCGTAGGGACGGAAGACTACTACACCACCAAGCACAGCGAAACCTGCAACATCACCGACATGGTGCATCTGGCGATCAAGCTGGCCGAGGCCGGCCATCCTGAGTATTGGGGCCATGTCGAGCGGTTCGTGCGCAACCACCTGTTGGAGAGCCAGTGGACCCGGGAAGACTGGCTCAAGCCGCCTGCCGCCAACGTGCCGGAGGACGATGCCGTCACCACCCGCCGCTGCATGGAGGAGCGCATCCTGGGCGGCTACGCCGGACGCACGCTGCCCAACGAGTTCGTTGCCGACGGCGTGATGATGGGCTGCTGCTGCGGCGCGGGGCCGCGCGCGCTCTTCCTGGCCTGGGACCATATCCTGACTCGTAAGCCCGATGGCCTTTACGTGAACCTGCACCTGAATCGCTACAGCCGGGAGGCCGACGTATTAAGCTGGCAGCCGCATCAGGGCCGCCTGGAGGTTGGGATGCACTCTCACGGCCCGCTGGCTATCCGCGTGCCGGAGGCGGCGCAAGAGAGCGCCCTGAGCGTGGAGCGCAACGGTTCGCCTGCGCCTTACACGCGGCGGGATGGTTATGTTCGTATTGCGGAGGTCGGGCCGGGCGACAGCGTGACCCTGCGCTTCTCGCTCCAGACCGAAGAGCGCCACGAGCGGCTCTACAATTGGCCCTTGCAGATCAAATGGCGGGGCGATACTGTGGTCGCCATGCGCCCGGAGGGCCACCGGCTTCCCCTCTATCGGCGTGAGCCTCTGGATACGGACGCCTGCCCGCAGCGGGAGGTCAGCGAAAACGAGCGCCGCGATCCGGCGGTGCGCTGGTAGGGACTTTAGGGGCGGGGGTTAGGTGTGGCGAAGAAGAGAGATTAGGTGAAAAGTGTATGGAAGTGGGCGTGGAGAACGTAAATAGCCCCGTGCCTGCGGAAGCGGTGAACTACAGCATCGTCGCCGTCGGGCTGTCTAAGGCGTTTGGTGCCAACGTGGCGGTGGATAATGTCAACCTGCATGTGCGCGAGGGCGAGTTCTTCGGCTTTCTCGGCCCCAACGGCGCGGGCAAGTCCACGACCATTAAGATGCTCTGCGGCCTGCTGCGTCCCGACGCCGGAAGCGTCTGGGTGGCCGGGTACGACCTGGCAACGCAGCCGCTGGAGGTGAAGCGGCGGATCGGCGTGCTGCCGGAGGAGACCAACCTCTATGAGCGGCTGACGGGCGAGGAGTTCCTGCTGTTTTCCGGGCAGATGTACGGCCTGCCGCTGGAGGAGGCCCGCCCTCGCGCCGCCGATCTGCTGGAGCTAATGGAGCTAACGGAGGTCAAGGATAAGCTCATCGTGGACTACTCGATGGGCATGAAAAAGAAGGTTGCGCTGGCTTCCGCGCTCATCCACCGGCCCAAAGTGATGTTCCTGGACGAGCCTTTCAACGGCATTGACCCCATCTCCGTGCGCGCCATTCGCAACGTCATGCGCCATCTGACCGAGCGCGGCACGACCATCTTTATCTCCTCGCACGTTATGGAGGTCGTCGAGCGGCTCTGTACCCGCGTGGCTATCATCCATCACGGGCGCATCGTCGGGGAGGGCACGCTGGCCGAGCTGCGGGCGATGGCTCAGGCTACCGGCGACTCCTCCCTGGAAGACATCTTCCTCAAGCTGGTGGGCGCGCAGGTGGGGGAGGAGACCCTGAGCTGGCTCTGACCGATCCGGGACAGGCGGAAACCGGGAACCGGGGATGCTCTGCGTGAAATCCTTTTCCCATTGATGCCTTATCCTTCTCTTCAGGAGAATGCCTTGCAGCCGTTACGCCTGCTCTTCTGGCTCAAATGGAAGCTGATGCTGCGCGGGTATCGCCGCAACCCGTCGTCGGCCATCGGCGCGGTCTTGATGCTGCTCTTCTTCTTCCCACTGGCGGTGGTGCTGGCGCTCCTGTGCGCTGAAGGCTTCACGCAGATGGCCCCGCCCAACAACGCCAACCTGCTGCGCGCGGTGCTGCTGGGAATCTATTTGCTCTGGCTGCTGGGGCCTACGATGGGCTACGCCCTCAACGAGTCCTACGATATTACCAGGCTGTTCGTCTACCCGCTCTCGCTGCGGCAGATATTCGCCGGCGCGATGCTCGGCTCGCTGCTCGATGTGCCGGTGCTGCTCCTCCTGCCGACTCTTATCGCCATCCTGACCGCTTTCACCCGAGATGGGCCGTCGTTTGTCTTTAGCTTCTGCGCGGTCGGGCTGTTCCTGCTGCATACGCTTTCGCTGAGCCAGACGGTTATTCTAGCCGGTGCGGGCATTTTACGTAGCCGCCGTTTTCGGGATCTGGTGACGGTCCTGATCCCGCTCGTCTGGATTCTCTGGTACATCTTCACGCAGACGCTCTCGCGGCACGCTGGCCCTGTGGACTGGACAACCCTGCTGGGCAGCCCGGCCTGGAACATCGTCAACTATCTGCCGCCTGGATTTGCGGCGCGGGCGGTCGTGGCGGCGGAGCGGGGACAGTACGTGGTTGCGGCGGGCTTTCTGTTGGCGCTGAGCGGCGTCACCGTCGGCACAGTCTATCTGGCGGCGTGGCTGCTGCAAAAGATCTATGCGGGCGACATCCTCACGCGGCCTGCCGGGGCGCGCGCTCCTGCGCCGCCGCCCGCTGTCAGCGCGCCGTCCCGTCCCGTCCGCGTCTCCTCCGGCCCGTTCGCCGGGATGCTGCCGCCTGTCCTCCAGGCGGTGATGGCCAAAGAGATACGCTATCTCTTCCGCGACCCCTATTTCAAAATTGTGCTGATGAACCTGGTCTATATGCTGGTCGCCGCCGGGTTCGGCGTGGTCAATACGGCGCGGGACGAGCGGTTCGCCCTCTTGAGCGCGGGGATGGTGCTGGGGGGAACCTGGATGCTGCTGCTGGGGGAGATGCAGGTGATCTGCAACCTCTTCGGCACGGAGGGCAGCGCGGCCTCCCTGCTCTTTCTGTTTCCCGCCTCTCGCCGGCAGATCATCCTGGGCAAGAATCTGGCCTTCTTCGTCGCGCTCTCGGCGATAAACCTGACCTTCCTGGTCATCCTGGCCGCGCTGGGCCATGCGTTTCGCTGGATCGGCCTACTCCTCTGCTGGATGGAGCTGGCGCTGGTGGCCTGCCTGGCGCTGGGCAACCTCGTCTCCGTCTACTTCCCGTACCGGATGGTGCTCAAAGGCTGGCGCGTTCGGCAGCAGTACGCCGCGCGGGGCTGCGGCTACAGCCTCATTTACTTGCTGGTGGTGGCGGGCGCGTTTTTCCTCCTGCTGCCCGTTCTGGCCGCGCTCATCGCGCCGATGTTCTGGATCGAGCCCTGGTGGTGGGCGGTAACGATCCCGCTGGCTGTCGGCTACGCCCTCGGCCTCTACGCCCTTTCGCTCTACCAGGCGGGGCCGCTGCTGGAACGCCGGGAAACGGAGATCATCGCTAAAGTCGCGCAGGAGGATTAAGGTCGTCCCACGAAGTCTAACAGTCCATTATCTGCCCTCACCCCCGACCACTCTCCCAACGCTGCGGGAGAGGGGAGCGGCCCCCACCCCCTTACCCACTGCTAGGGTCGGGGCTGCAATGGACTGCAAGGGTCGGCAGGGCTACGGCCCCTGCCTCCGCCTTGCGGCAGCCTTCCGCCTCGCGATCCCCAATTCTAGGGGAGGGGAGAGCAGAAGCCGGGTCCCCCCTTCCCTAAGAGGGAAGGGGGCCGGGGGTTAGGTTAAACACGAGGGAGAGCAGAAGCCCTGCTGTTAGTGTAAGAGAATTTCTAATCCCTGGAGGAGAAGCCCGATGAGTGAACCCCTGTTTCATTCCCGTTTGCCAGACTATCTCGACAGCCTCGTGCCGCCGCGCAACGAGGTGATGCAGGAGATGGAAGCCTACGCCCGCGAGGTGCGCTTTCCCATCATCGGCCCGGCGGCAGGCTATTTCAACTACCTGATCGCGCGGCTGATAGGAGCGCGGCGCGTTTTTGAGCTCGGCTCCGGCTACGGCTACTCGACCGCCTGGTTTGCGCGCGCCGTGCGCGAGAACGGCGGCGGGGTAGTGCATCACGTCGTCTGGGACGAAGAGCTGTCGCAGAAGGCGCGAGGCTATCTGGGGCGCCTGGGTTATAACGACCTCGTGCAATATCAGGTCGGAGAGGCGGTGGAGACGCTGCGCAACACCGAGGGGCCGTTTGACCTGATGTTTAACGACATTGACAAGCATGGCTATCCGGCCTCTATTCCGGTCATTAAGGAGAAGCTGCGGCCCGGCGGCGTGCTGCTCATTGACAACATGCTCTGGCACGGCGGGATCTTCGACGAGCAGAATCAGTCGCCGGACAAGCTCGGCGTCCAGGAGGTCACCCGTATGCTCACCCAGGACCCCGAGTTTATCACCTCGCTTGCGCCCATTCGCGACGGCGTCATCGTGGCCTATCGCCAGCCCTGACTTCAGAGGCAGGATGCGAGCCTCCTTCAGGAGGCTCGCGCGCCTTAACGTTACTTCCACCGCCCTTCATTCAGAGGCCAAAGCCGTCTGCTGAAGGGAGACGCTTTGGCAGAAAGGGGCACCCCTATGAGGCCGGAGACCGGGTTTGGAGTGATCGGAGTGGGAACCTGGGGCGGGCTGCATGCCAGGGTCTATGCCAGCACTCCGGGGGCGCATCTGGCCGCCATCTGCGATGCCAACGGCGAACGCGCCCGGCAGGTAGGAGAAGCGTGCGGGGCCGCCCGGATATACACCGACTACCGCCAACTGCTAGACGATCCCAACGTGCAGGCCGTCTCCATCGCGCTGCCGGATTTCCTGCATCGCGAGGCGACGGTGGCGGCGGCGCAGGCCGGCAAGCACATCCTGGTAGAAAAGCCATTGGCGACCACCGAAGCGGATTGCCTCGCCATGCTGGAGGCAGCGCAGGCGGCAGGCGTCCTCCTGTTTGTGGATTTCCACAATCGCTGGAGTCCGCTCTTCCACGCGCTCAAACAGGCGCTGGAGGCGGGCGAGCTGGGCAACCCACAACTGATCACCTATCGGCTCAGCGATACGCTCTACGTGCCGACTCAAATGTTATCCTGGGCGCGGCATTCTTCGGTCGCTTGGTTCCTGGCCAGCCACTGCCTGGATACGCTGCTCTGGCTGATGAACGCCCGGGCGTATGCGCGGGGGGAAGCGGGGGACACGATAGAGCGGTTATCCTGCCTCACGCGCTCGCGCCTGCTGGGGCCGGAATATGGCGTGGACACGCCCGATTTCTACCTGACGACCCTGGAATGGAAGTCGGGGCTGGTGGCGCACGTGGAGAATAGCTGGATACTGCCGGAGAGCGGGCCTTCTGTGGTGGATATGAAGTGTCAGTTCCTCGGCTCGCGGGGCGCGTTTTACCTGGACGGCGCGCGGCACGGGGCCATCCAGAAGCATACTGACCGGGCCAGTTACCCGGATGCGTTCGTCACGCCGACCTTATACGGGCGGCCTATGGGCTTTGGGGCCGAGAGCATCCGTCACTTTGCCCAGTGCGTGATGACAGGCCAGCGGCCCCTGGTGGACGGAGCCGACGGCCTGGCGGTGACGCGCCTGATCTTGAAGATGGAGGAGTCGGCGCAGAAGCGCCAGCCGGTCGAAGTCGGACCGCTGTTTGATCCGGAAAGTTGATCGCTAGATTTCAGAATGGGGGTGTCGGCGAAAGAAAGCCAACACGGTTTAGTCATTGGAGTTTCCCAGGAGGAGCGCCCGGAGAAGATGCGACGGATCGGTTTCAGCCTGCTTGTCTTGATCGGTATCGGCCTGTTAGGAAGGGCTCACGAGCCCGGAGCCGCCGCCTCTACAGTGAAAATGCCCTCACCCCCTGTCCCCCTCTTCCACGCTGCGGGAGAGGGGGACCCGGCTTCTCGGTTCCCCCCCTTCCCTAGCAAGGGACGAGCGGATAGGGAAGGGGGCCGGGGGGTTAGGCCCACCGGGGCTGTGGTAAAGTTCAAAGACCTGGGCGATGCGGCGGACACAGACCCCACTTCTCCCATTTTCCTTCCCCAAAACTCCGGTCGGTGGTCCAGCGACCCGTCTGCCGAAAACCCCGACCTCCCGGATGGCTGGGAGCCGTATGCCCTTCAGCGTCAGGGCAAACCCGGCTGGATCACGCTGCGCGCAGTGCTGGGAGACTACTACGGTGATTTCTCTGTCCATACGGACGGCCTTGCGCTTACGGGGGATGGGTACAACGCCGTCGCTCTCTGGCTGGCCGTGCGCTATAAAGATACCGTGCTCTCCCCGGAACGCGATCCCTACTACGGCTCAAGGACGTTCCCCTGGGAAGGAAAATCGGCGGGCGTCTGGGCGTTTACCGGCGTGCCCGATCCGCGCGCCGGGGATGCTCCCTGGGTGCGGCTGGGAGAATTAGGCGGGCGCAACGATAAGGTGTGGCGCACGGCGGTCTATCAGATCGCCCCCCATACGATCCGCGCTGAAAACGGGCTTTTCAAGTTCTCCCTGGGCTACCCGGCGCCGTTCGGTCGCTCCACCCTCTACGGCGACCTGCGCGTGGATTGGATCAAGCTCTCCTCTGCGCCGGTCCGACCCGACCCGGATCGCAGGGGCTTCTTTCCGGCAGCGCGGCCCAGTAAGTTTGCCTCCTTGCCGCGCTCAGGGTTCCTGGTGGACGGCAAGCCCTTCTTCCCTATCATCCTGGATGTCAACGATGGCGAGAGCAGCGCCCGCGAGGACTCGTTCCAGCTCTGGAGGGATACGGGGTTCAACGTCATCGGCTATTACGAGAACGCCGACAGCCAGTATTCGGGAGCCGGGCGCTCTTACTGGGGCTACAAAGACCCCATCGTGGATAACGGACGCCGCTTCATGGGGTTCGGCAACTTTCTGGATGCCTGCCAGCGGCACGGCCTCAAAGGAGCGATCTTCCTCTGGAACTCCATGCGGCGCTACTGGATACTCAACACAAAGGCAGACCGTTGGGCCAGCGATCCGCTTGGCGGCAAAGACTGGCCCAGGCCCGACGGCACATTCGCCGGAATGGCCGCTCAGATCTTCAAGGTGGTGAACGCTTACAAGCAGCATCCGGCCTATTTTGGAATAGACATCAAGGATGAGATCGATCATGAGGCCCCGGAATGGGGAGCCCCCATAGAGGGCATTCGCTACCTGTACGCCGGCATCCAGCGCCTGGATCCGGATCATCCCCAGTGGGTGAATTTGATGGGCTATCGGCGGCTAATGTGGCTGCATAACCAGGTAGCCGACGACGGTATCGAGAGCTTTGATCGCTATCCCGATGGGAAGGAGACGCCGTTCAGCTAGGTCGGGGAGTGGATGGAGGAGATCAAGCGCCAGAAGGGAGACCGCTGCATTATCCCCATTCATAGCATCATGGAGTTCCCGCCGGTGGAGAACGTGCGAACGGCCACCTGGATCAGCCTGATACACGGCGCGCAGGGATTGAACTACTTCGTCTATCAGGGAGGCAGCCTGGACCATCCCGCCTGGTGGCGGGAGATGCAGGCCATGCTCTCCCAGGTCAAGGAAACAACCCCGGCGCTGCATCGCTCGACCAGCTCCCTCCTGGGCTACTCCTGGGCGACAACAGAAGGGTCACGCGACTACTACCATATCGAGCACACGGCCTCTGGCGCGCTGGCAACCGATAACGACAGGGTAGATGCCATGCTGCGCCGTCTCAAGGCAACCGAGCAGCGCTATCTTTTTGCCATCAACACGCGGGCCGAACCGACGCAAGCGGCCTTCCGTGTGAAGGGCTTATCCGCAGGAACGCCCATTCGGGTGCTGTTTGAGAACCGCACCCTGACAGCCACCGCTCAGGGCCTTCAGGACGACTTCGCCGGGTACCAGCTTCATATTTACGTCTGGGGACCGACCACGAGATAGGGTTCCGTCCGCACTTAAGACAAAGAGCACCTAACACAACCCGGTCTAGCCCTTGCCTTATGGGAGAAACAAGGGAGGTTGTGTTAGGCACTCAAAGGAGAGAGATGAAAACCAACTGGAAAGGCGTGTTTCCCGCCGTCACCACCCAGTTTAAGCCGGATCAGAGTCTGGATCTGGCGGCGACGGCGCGGCACCTGGAAGTGCTTATCGAGTCCGGGGTGAGCGGCCTCATTATGCTCGGCTCGCTGGGCGAGAACACCTCCCTGGAGCCGGAAGAGAAGCGGCGCGTGGTAGAGATGGCCGTAGAGGTCAGTGGCGGGCGCGTGCCGGTCTTGAGCGGCGTGGCCGAGTGCAGTACCGCGCTGGCCTGCCGGTATGCCCGCGATATACAGAAATTGGGCGCAGACGGCCTCATGCTCCTGCCCGCGATGGTCTATAAGGCCGATGCGCGCGAGACGGTGGCGCATTTTCGCGCGGTCGCCCGCTCCACCGACCTGGCAATCCTCTGCTACAATAATCCCATCGCCTACGGCGTGGACATCACCCCGACAATGTTCGCGGAACTGGCCGACGAGCCGAACCTGGTCGCCATCAAAGAGTCGTCCGGGGACACGCGCCGCCTGACCGACATTCGCAACCTCGTTGGCGACCGCTACACGCTGTTTATCGGCCTGGATGACCTGGCGCTGGAAGGGGCGCTGCTGGGCGCGGAGGGCTGGGTCGCCGGGCTGGGGTTGGCCTTCCCACGCGAGAATCAATACTTCTGGCGGCTTGCCACGAGCGGGCAGTGGGAGCAGGCGCGGGAGATCTACCGCTGGTACATGCCTCTACTGCACCTGGATACGCAGGTCAAGTTCGTCCAGTACATCAAGCTGGCCTTGCAGGAGGTCGGATTGGGCGCGGAGTGGGTGCGCGCGCCGCGCCTGCCCCTGGAGGGAGCCGAGCGCGAGGCGATCCTCCAGATTATCCGGCAGGGCATTGCAACGCGCCCGGAGGTTCCGGGGCCATGACCGTCGCGGAGGTACAGCGGGTTCGGGTGATCGATTCGCACACGGGCGGGGAGCCGACGCGCGTGATCATCGCGGGCGGGCCGGATCTGGGCGGGGGCAGCATGGCCGACCGACTGAACGTCTTCCGCACGCAGTACGACGCCTTCCGCTCGGCGGTGGTCAACGAGCCGCGCGGCTCGGAGGTTCTGGTCGGCGCGCTCCTGCTGGAACCCTCCGATCCCTTCTGCACGGCGGGGGCGATCTTTTTTAACAACGTGGGGTATCTGGGCATGTGCGGGCACGGCACCATCGGCCTGATCACGACGCTGGCCTATTTGGGGCGGATACAGCCGGGAGAGCATCGCATAGAAACGCCCGTCGGGGTCGTGACGGCCCGGCTGCACGAGACTGGCGACGTTTCGGTTCAGAACGTTGCCAGCTATCGCTATCGGAAAGCAGTGCCGGTGGAGGTGGCCGGACAGGGCCGGGTGGTCGGCGACGTGGCCTGGGGCGGCAACTGGTTCTTCCTGGTCGCGGAGCATGGGCAGGAGATCGCGCTGGGCAACGTCGAGGCGCTGACCGACTTTACCTGGCGCATTCGCCAAGCCTTGCAGCGGCAGGGCGTGACCGGGCGCGGGGATCAGGAGATAGACCATATCGAGCTGTTTGCGCCTTCGCCCAGGCCGGGGGTGCATAGCCGAAACTTCGTGCTCTGTCCCGGCAAAGCCTATGACCGCTCGCCCTGCGGCACCGGCACCAGCGCCAAGCTCGCCTGTCTCTACGCGGACGGTAAAATCAGGGAGGGAGAGGTCTGGCGGCAGGAGAGCGTCATCGGGAGCGTGTTTGAGGGCAGCGTGCGCGTGGTCAACGGCGAGGTGATCCCGACCATTCGCGGCAGCGCCTATGTCACCGCCGAGTCCACGCTAATCCTCAACCCCACCGATCCCTTCTGCTGGGGCATCCGCGAGAGCTAGCCGCTATGCCCATTCTGGCCCCCATCCCCAACCCCTCCCCCAAGAACAGGGGAGGGGAGAGTCAGAGCTTCTCGGCTCCCCCTCTCCTAAAATTGGGAGAGAGGGATAGGGGTGAGGGCCGCAACCGAAAACAAAATGCCCTGAACCAGGAGGCTGCATGTCCGGGTCTAAATCGGTTCTCATTATCGGCGGGGGCGTGATCGGCCTCTGCACGGCCTATTATGCTCTGCAGCGGGGCCACCGGGTAACTGTGCTGGAGCGGGGTGGACCGGGCCATGACTGCTGCTCGCTCGGCAACGCGGGTATGGTCGTGCCCAGCCATTTCGTGCCGCTGGCGGCGCCGGGCATGGTAGGGTTGGGCCTGCGGATGATGCTGCACCCCGAAAGCCCCTTCTGGATTCGCCCGCGCCTGAGCCGCGACCTGCTGGAATGGGGCTGGCGGTTCGCCCGCGCGGCCAACGCCGCCCATGTGGCCCGCGCGGCCCCGCTGCTGCGCGACATGAACCTGGCAAGCCGCCGCTGCTATGAAGAACTAGCGGAAGAGTTCGGCAATGCCTTCGGCCTCGTCCAGAAGGGGATGCTCATGCTCTGCAAGTCCGAGAGCACGCTGCGGGAAGAGGCCCATCTTGTCGAGCAGGCCCGGCAGTTGGGGCTGAGCGCCGAAGTGCTCACGCCGGAGCAGGCGACAGACCTCAACCCCGGCCTTCAGATGGATATTGCCGGGGCCGTCTATTTCCCACAAGACTGCCATCTCGTGCCGCCGCGTTTTCTGTCCGTATTGCAGCAGGGATTGGAGCAGGCGGGAGCCTGCTTTGCCTGGTCTACGGAGGTCACCGGCTGGCGGACGGGCAATGGCCGCGTCCAGGCCGTTCAGACCACGCAGGGAGAATGGACGGCGGATGAGTACGTTCTGGCAGCCGGGTCCTGGTCGCCGGGCCTCGCGCGCGGTCTGGGGCTGCGCCTGCCCTTGCAGGCCGGCAAGGGCTACAGCCTTACCCTGCCCAATCCCCGCCAGAGGCCCGCTACCTGCGCGGTCCTTACGGAAGCGCGCGTGGCCGTCACGCCCATGGGAGAGGCGCTTCGCTTCGCCGGAACCCTGGAGGTTACCGGGCTGGATCCCTCCATCAATCCGCGTCGGGTGGAGGGCATTCTCAAGGCCATCCCGCGCTATTTGCCGCAATTTAGCGCCGATGATTTGCGCGGCGTGCCGGTCTGGAGCGGACTGCGCCCCTGTTCAGCCGATGGAGTGCCCTATATCGGGCGCACCGGGCGTTACGCGAATCTGTGCATTGCGACGGGCCACGCAATGATGGGCCTGAGCTTAGGGCCTATCACCGGCAAACTGGTGGCGGAAATCCTCTCCGACGAGCGCCCCTCCCTCCCTCTGGAGGCCCTAAGCCCGGAGCGATACGCTTAACGCAGGGAATCGTGAATCGCTTGAACCTGCTCCTGGGCGAGGTGGCCGATGTAGATGATGTCCATAGACGCGCCGGTCGGCAGGGGGATCTGCCAGCGCTGAATGCTGCGCCGAAAGGCCGGCCTCCGGATGCGCCCCAGAAGCGGCCTGGCATTGGCACGCGCCGGGCGCTCGAATAGGCTGAAGGCGGTGACGCCATCCGTATAGCGCAGCAACACGGCCTGGCGTTCCGGACGCGGCTTGGAGCCGGACGAAAACACCCAGACGCCGCTCAGGTGGAAGCCGGGCGGCAGCACGCTCGGCTCCAACGGCGCGAAGGACAGCTGGGGCCGCGCTTCCTGCATGGAGCCGTAGCGCTGCGCGTTGGGCGGGAAGAGGATGTTGGGCGTGGCGGTCTGTAGGAACGGCGGCTCGAAATCTTTCGGGCGGACGTCGGCGGCAGGACCGATGGCAATGCGGATGAAATACGACCGCGAGACCAGCCCGCGCGGCCCGGAGATCTCCTGCTTGAGCTTGATCCCGGTTTCCGGATCGATCCAGAGCTTGCTTTCAAACCCGCGCAACCCTCCGGACGGAGTCGCAATTTCGATGATGGCGGCGTTACGCCCGGCGACGAGTTCGTTGCCAACGGCCATGACTGCGAGCCGCTTTTGCCGGATGGCGTTGGCGATCCGGCGCTCCTGGCCAGATAAGTCTTGCTGCGTAGGCCAGAAGGCGATATCGAGCGTGTTGGTCCGTTTATGATAGTACCGGTACTGATTGGGAGCGATCAGCATCACGTCCCCGGCTAGATTGGCCGGCTCCAGAAAATCCATGCGCACACGGCCGCGTGTATCGCCCCGAATCCACTGCCGCGACATGCGCTCGTTGCGCTCCGTCACCTGCTCGCCCGCGTAGGGCGCCAAGGGTCGGAACATCCGCTTGAGCAGGGCGAGGGCCGCAGGGGCCTGCGGGACGGCGCGCGGAGGCTGGGGAGCCTTCCGGCGCAGGCCGTGCAGCGTCCCTGCCTGCAAGGCATGCTGCGCGTGTCCGCTGCCGTAGCGTGGGAAGCGCGCCTGGCCGTGCGCAAAGGGCAGAGCGATCAGGCAGAGGCAGGCTGCGGCTGTCAGCCAGAATCGGCGCCGCTTCCGTTCTAGATGCCCTGTCATAGCAAAGGGCAGGCGTTTTCGCCCGCCCTCCCAATTGTCCAGATGCCATTGCTCCATAATTCTCTGCAAGACATACCGTGCCGGGCGATGAATGACCCGTCTCTGGGGCGGCTACGCCGCCAACCGTCCTCCGGACGGACCTCACCCCCGGCCCCTCTCCTTACGAAGGAGAGGGGTGGCCGCAGGCCGGGGTGAGGTAAGGCATCCGCCAGGACGCTTGGCCGTAGGCTACACAGACGGGTAATTTATTGCCCGGCTGGATCGACCTCCACATTCGTTTCTTCCAGCGCCGTCTGCGCCTCCAGGTTGGCAGCCGCCGGGTCGTCGAGCGGGTTGCTGGCCGCCAGGGCGACATTGCGCCGTAACGGCTGCTCCACTATGGGAGCCGGTGGCGGGGGAGCCGTCCCCGGATTATTGTCCGACGCGGGGCGCGATACGAGCAGCAGCGCGATCAGCGCCGTCACGGCCATGCCCATGCCCAGCGCCGGAGCGGGGCGACGGCGCAGCGCCTCCAGAACGCGCATCAGCCCATCCTGCGCTGCCGTCAGCAGCGGGCGCGCACGGGGTGCCTCCGGCTCTACGGCATCCAGACGCGCGTGGAGCTTTGCCATAAAATCCGCGCTCGTGTCGTAGCGCGGGGCCGTCCGCAACAGATGCACGGTCGCCTGCATCTCGCGCGATATCCGGGCGCACTCCGCGCACGCCGCCAGATGCTTCTCTACCTGCCATGCCTGGCGGGCCGAGAGCGTATTGCCCAGGTAGTCGGTCAGCAGCGCCTGCGTCTGCTCACAATCCTTATTCTCAAAGGCATAAGAAGTTGCCATGGTTGGTTCCATTTACTATTTACGCGATGCCTTGCAGGTAGGGCGCCAGCTTTTCGCGCAGGGCCGCGCGGGCGTTGAACAGGCGAGATTTCACCGTGCCCAGCGGGCAGCCGACAATCGCGGCGATCTCATCGTAAGGAAGCCCTTCGATGTCATAGAGCAGCACGACCGTGCGCAGCTTTTCGGGGAGTTGCTTGAGAGCCTGATCCAGACGCGCGCCCAACTCCTGGTTGAGCAGGAGCCGCTGCGGGTCGAAGGCGCTATCCGGGATGTCGCGCTCAGTCTGCTCTGCGCCCTCTGTCTCCTCCGAGAGCGAAGCCGTCAGGCCGCTAACCTTCTTCTGTTTCCGACTGTAATCTATACAGAGGTTCGTGGCGATGCGAAACAGCCAGGTATTCAGGCTGGCGCGGCTTTCGAATGAATGAATGCTGGTATAGGCGCGCACGAACGTCTCCTGGGTCAGGTCTTCGGCCTCCGGAGCGCTATGGACCATGCGGTAGATGTAGTTATATACCTTCTGCTTATAGCGCAGCACGATCTCGTTGAACGCCGCCCGGTCGTTGGCCTGGGCGCGGCGAACCAGCGCCTTATCGGCGTGCATCGTTGCGGTCCCTGCAAACAACATATCTGGCTCCGGTAGCTCCCAATTGCATCTAGGCTTCGCGCTTCTTAACCTCGGCGCAGCAGAAACGTTTCTCACTCTCCTAGACGTAATTCGCTTCCCAAAGTTCACCCGCGTATCCGCTGTGTAAGTCCTCCTTCCTATGCGGGAATGCGTAGCTTTGTTATATGCCCCGTTTTGCAATCAGGTAATCGCTCCCAACGGTGTGGACGTATCTCCTCAGCAGCAGGCTGCGTGAGATTGATCCACACGGCTGGGAGTGTCTACCTGCAATCACAAATCAATAGATTACCTTGTTGCGCGTCTGCTACGGCTAACCACCTGGCATTCTGGGAAAACGAATAGGTTAAAATTTTTGAGCCGCCTTTATGGTAATGGTTCGTGGCTTCTTTGAATGAACGTCCACGATGGCGTATTGGCTACCGTTCTGTACCGTAGGATATCCCACCTCCCCTTGATTAAGCCACATTGCCTCGCCGACTGGCGGAGGCGCGACTCCGGGTGGAACTTCCAATCTGACAGGGCCACCCATGGCGGCTACTGAATAGATGGCAAAAGAGTTTTGCCCTTGAGGAGCCAAGTTTCCATACCTGCCAAAGAGAACACGGTTATTCATCCATCCGTTGCCGAAACTCGCACAGGTCCCAACAAAACTAGGAACAAGAACGCTCGGCTGCAAATTGTTACTGCCAAGTATAACTACAACGAGCTGGTAGGACCGTCCACCCATACGCATAAAGGCATAAGCGCGCCCGTCCGCTGACCAAGCCCCGCGTCGGGCCGGTCCCACATTCTTTATGGGTTTCTGCTTGAGATGTTCCAAATCGAGAACCCAAAGTTGCATATTTGCGTCTGCCAAGATCATCCGTGTTCCATCAGGACTTGATTATAGGCTCAAATCCGGTTCCTAAAGGAGTTCGTCGTGCAGTCTTAAGATAGAGAAGTAATAACTGGTTGGGTTTTCCTCTGCCTACCCTTACTTCGAGTACTGCCCTGTTCGTTTGTCCGACCCATTGGGCAGATCGCGTTCCGAACGGTTCGGCAACTCGATGTTGAATCACAAAGCCCGTACGGCTCCGCTGTAAGACGAGAGCATATTCTTTGCGTGCTTCCAAATTGGCCGCCAATACGAGGAGAGATTTATCCCCGAACGCCCATGATGGCATTCCTATCAGCTTCAAGTATGCGGAGGTAGAACGATGGACAGGGCTAGCTTCAGCACTAGGATTGATCAGGCAACTTGCAACAAGAAGCGTTATTAATATGTTTGGAGTAAACCCAGCCCAAAAACTCGATAAGGGAACGCGAACTGTTTTTGGTAACATCAGTACTAGACCTTTGCTAACTTGTTTTAGATGCGTGCTGAAGGTGCGCCACCGACTGCCCGGACGACGCCTGATTATGCTCTAACGCTCCTCCCACACCTGTTGCGGCCCGTCTAGGAGCAGACAAAGGTGATTTAGTACGTCTCGGCCCAGAATACCCCACGCTTGTTCGATCAGCAAGAACCGTCCTTTGAACGTTTGGCGCCCGAATATCAAATCCACATGCACGGCTTGGGAGATGCTGATACTGCCGTCAAATCCTGCCAATTGATAGGCTTCGTCCGCGCTGGCTTCAATACCTAGGAAGTCAACCGAAGCCTGGGGTAGCAGGGTAACATCCGCGCCAGAGTCGATCAATATGGGCACGTCGGTCAAGGAGGCGTTGCTTTTAGGGGAACGAAGCGTGACTTTGGCGATCGGAGCGGCCGGTGAGAAGTGGCTATCATCGTGGCGAGACATCGGAGTCCTCTTCGACAACCTCTTTCACAAAGTCGGCGGCCTGGTGGGGATGAACGAGACGCGGGCTATTGATACGGTAATCTGATTCCTCGACCGCTTCCGGTACCACTACATAAACCTTGGTATGCTCCGGCAGCCGAACGTCATCCGCAAGTCGAATCACCCCATTTTCATAGAGGGCTTCATAAGTACGTATCATTTTCGCCCTCCAGAGGATGCGGTACAGTAGCAGGCGGCTACAGTATAATGAAGGAAAGAGGCCCTACATGCCAATAGACCATTATTGCGCTATTTCGCCATTCCTTCCTCTCTAACCAATGAGAAAGCAAGCTCTGGATACAATTTAGTGGGGAAGACGAGCCACTGCCTGCCCGGACGACGCGGGGCGCAGAGCCAGCGCCGCCCGCTCACCGAGCGCGACCCAGGGCCGGGGATAGATGCCGATACCCAGCGTCCCGACAACGCAGACGGCAATTGCCAGGCCAAGCGGGCGTGCGACCGGCAGGCGGCGGTCGTCCTCCGGGTCGCAGATATAGACCTGCCGCGCTACCATCAGGTAGTAGTAGAGCGCGATCACGCTGGTCAGCGCGCCGAGCAGCACCAGCGCCTGCTGACCGCCCTGCCAGCCCGCCGCAAACAGGTAGACTTTGCCGACGAATCCTGCCAGCGGCGGGATGCCGCCGAGCGAGAAAAGCACGACCAGCGCGGCGAAGGCCAGCGACGGCGAACGGCGGTGCAGTCCACGCAGGGCCGCGATCTCGTCGGAGCCGGTCGCATCGGCGATCGCCTGCGCCAGCAGAAAGCCGCCGACATTGGTAAACGCATAGAGGAACAGGTACATCAGCGCCGCCCCGACGCTCATTCCCTGCCCGGTTCCCGGTGCCCCCGCGACGGCCACCAGGACATAGCCCGCCTGAGCGATCCCCGAATAGGCCAGCAGCCGCTTGAGATTGCTCTGCACCAGCGCCACCAGGTTGCCGATCACCATCGAAAGCACGGCCAGCGCGACGACCAGCAGCTGCCACGAGCCGCTGACGCCGCCCAGGCCCAGCAGCAGGAAGCGCAGCAGCGCCGCGAAGCCGCCCGCTTTGGAGGCCGTCGAGAGGTAGGCGGCCACCGTCGCCGGTGCGCCCTCATACACGTCCGGCGCCCAGAGGTGGAACGGCGCGGCGGCGATCTTGAAGGCCAGCCCGCCGATTACGAAGGCCAGTCCCAGCCAGAGCGCCGGCGTCGTACCGCCCGATTGGGTCGCCAGCGCCGCCGCCATCTGGTCGAACTGCGTGCTGCCCAGCACGCCGTAGAGAATGCTGATGCCGTAGAGCACGACGGCAGAGGCGACCGCGCCGATGACCAGCAGCTTCAGCGCGGCTTCCGCCGAGCGCGGCTCCCGCTTGGCGAACCCGACCAGCGTGAACAGGCAGATCGTGGAAAGCTCCAGCCCCAGATACAGCGCCAGCAGCCCACCCGCCGATCCCATCAGCATCAGGCCGAGCGCGCTCAGGATCAGCAGCGCGTAGTACTCCCCGGCGAACCCCATTTTCCGCTCCTCAGCCGTTGAACCGACCGCTACGACCGCCAGCGTGAGCAGAAAGACGGCGTTAAAGGCGCGGGCGTAGCCGTCGAACCGGAGCATTCCCTGCCAGGGCGCGCTCTCCGGCCCCAGAGCATCCAGCGCCAGCGCCGCCAGCGCGCCGAGCGCCGTCAGCCAGCCCAGCCAGGCAGAGCGCCGGACGGCGGGCAGCGTGTCCAGCAGCACAACCACGACCGCAAGCGCCGTGAGAATTGCGTAAGGAAGGAGCGGTTGGTACGTGGGAATCATGGCCTTAGCCCTCGGAAGCGCGGCGGCAGCACGGTGGCCTGCGGTGGAGTGATATGCCGGAATTCGAGGGCGGGCGCCAGTTGTGGGCCGGGCAGGGTGCGCAGTCCGATCTGAATCAGGTCTACGAGTGGACGGGGATAGAGGCCCACAACGAGCAGCAGCGCCGCCAGCCCCGTAATGGCGACCCACTCCGTCGTGCGGGCATCCGAAAGGTGCGGATAGGCGTCCTCTCGGAACGGGCCAAGAAATATCTGCTGAAGCATTCGCAGCACATAGATAGCCGTCAGCACGATCCCGACGACCGAGACCAGCGCCAGAACCGGATACTTCAGCCACATCCCGTAGAAGCAGAGGAACTCGGCAATGAAGCCGCTTGTTGCGGGCAGGCCGAAGGAGGCCAGGCCGCCAATCGTCATGCAGACGGCAATACCGGGCATTCGCCGCGCAAAGCCGCCCATCGCCGCGAGAAGGCGGGTATGCGACTTCTCATAGACCAGGCCGACCACCGCAAAGAACAGGCCGGTCATGATGCCGTGTGAGAACATCTGCAATACGGCGCCGTTCATGCCGATGGGGTTCAGCGAGGCCAGGCCCAGCATCACCACGCCCATGTGCGACACACTGGAATAGGCGATGATGTACTTGAAGTCGGTCTGTCCCATCGCCGAGAACGCGCCGTAGAGGATGTTGATCGCGGCGATGAAGGCCATCAGGAACGACCACATCTCTGCGCCCTGCGGCAGCAGCCCTATGCCCACGCGCAGCACGCCGTACGCGCCCAGCTTCATCAGCACCCCCGCGTGCAGCATGGAGACCGCCGTCGGCGCGGAGGCGTGGCCGTCCGGCGACCAGGTATGCAGCGGCCAGATGCCCGCCAGGATGCCGAAGCCGACATAGAGGGCGAGAAACACCCACCGCTGGAACGCCGCGCCATAGGTTCCCTTTGCCAGATCGTCCATATCGAAAGAGTAGGGCGCGTGCTGGAAGTAGAGCGCGAGAATGGCGACCAGGATGAAGGCGCTGCCGCCCAGCAGCATCAGCGTCAGTTTCATGGCCGAGTACTCTTTCGTCCGCTCCTTCGTGCTGGTTCCCCAGACGCCGATCAAGAGGTACATCGGCAGGACGGCGATCTCGTAGAAGAGGAACAGGAAGAACAGGTCGCGCGCGGCGAAGACGCCAAAGACGCCGCTGACGAGCAGCAGGAGCAGCGCCAGGAACTCCTTCGTCCGGTCGGGCCGGGTCCAGGAGGCGAAGACGCCGCCCGTGATGATAATGGCCGTGAGCAGGATCAGCGTCAGGCTGATGCCGTCGGCGGCGACATGATAGCGGATGCCCAGGCTCGGCACCCAGGGGACATCGTGGGTGAATTGAAACCCGCCCCGCGTTCGGTCGTAGGCCAGGCAGAGCCATACGGAGGCCGGCAGCGTCAGGCCCGCCCCCGCCAGCGCAACCAGACGGATCAGCAGCCCGCGCGATTCCGGCAGTAGGAGCAGAACCGCCGCCGCGATCAGGGGAGAGAGGATAATGAAGGTCAGCAGGTAGTCGGTCATCGGTGTCCCTGAGGTTTCAAAAGCTTACAAGTAGCTCCTCCAAAGTCTTTGCAGCCTCCCTATCTCGAAAGCAGCGGCAGAGAGCGCAAGAACGGAGGAGCGCCTATTTAGGCTGCGCCAGTATCCATTCCATCACGGGATCGCGGCCCGCCTTGTAAGCTGTCCAATCCGGGTCTATCCGCTTATCCGGCAGGACGGCTGGCGTATCCTGATCTTGAAATCGGTAGCGCAGAATCGAGCAACAGGCTTTCAGTTTCGAGTTTGGCAGGGTGAAAGGAGAGAGTTCCTGATAGCCGTTCGGGCGCGCTCCCGTTGGCTCTCCGACCAGAATGGCTTCAGTCTCTCGGCGGAAATCCGTCGCGTTGGTCATGGCGGCGGAGAAGGTCCCCCGTCCGATGACGACGAACAGACGCCCCTGACGGTTGATAGAGGGGAGCATCTGTAGCTTGTAGATCAAATGCTCCCGCGCCTGAGTATAGTTACCGCCTCCATTCTGGCGCATATCTATAACCAGACGCTTCGGCGCATGGCTCTCCACGAACGCGAACAGTCTCTCAGCGTTCTTGTCCAGGTCCGTGTAGCGTCGGAACTGGACATAAGCGGTCTGCGCGTCGGGCAGATAGGTGAACCAGAACGCCTCCTCCCGCTTCTGTAAGTAGAGCGGCTTTTGCGTAATCGCATCCACCCAATCTAAGGAAGTGTTGGGCAGGACAGGCGCGACCTCAAGCACAAACCGCTTGCCGGTGTCGTCCTCGAACGTGAAAGGGGCGCTGCTTACGTCGGGCAGAACGCCCAGGGCCGCGAGCGGTTCCACGCGCACGATATGATAGGCGCTCTGGTTCAGAACGTACCACTCGTTCTCTCCCTGCGGAATGAGGGCCTGTAGCCGCTTCTGAACGTCGTTGGTGCTACAGTCTCCGATTTGGACGATCCGAGCGCCAAGCGCCTGCCGGTAAGCCGGGATAGTACGCACGACGCGCAGCTCGTTGCCGAACCAGAACGCCTCAAACGGAAAGAAGCGATATAGATTCCCGGTGCCAAGAAAAGTGTGACCGTCTCCGATCATGGCGGCGAGGCTCTGCATCCCGACGACCACCTCATACTCCTGAAGTGCGGGAATGCGCGCCTCCAGCGCGGCGACCGCCTTTTCAAACGCTTCCTTCGACACCAGATGATAGGGGTTCCTGTGTCTGTGGGTCAGTTCCCTGACAAAAAAGCGCAGGTCTTCGCGCCACTTTTCTGTGCTCAGGGCCATGCTCTCAGGTTCCGGTGGCGACCAGGCTGGCCTTGCTGCGCGTGAATTGGAGCGTCACTTCCGGCTTGCGCTTTTCCAGGCAGGCGCGGCTGATCTCGATGACCTCCTCCGCCTCGTAGGTACACAACGTGCCGATGGTCACCATATCGCAGTCGCGCAGGGTGTTCCAGACGAAGGTCAGCCCGGTCGGCGGCAGCAGACGTCCCGCCGCCAGCGGCTTGATCGTCATCACCGGCTTCTTTGCGTTATGGATGATCCGCTGCAGCCAGTCCGTCTCCACCTGGCAGAGAAATCCCGCCGCATTATAGGGTTGGATATAGGTCTCCACGTCCGCCCCGCACGCATCCGAGCAGGTAATCGCTTCCGGCATATGGCTGCTCAGGCCGGGGATCATGCCGGCCTCCCGCACGACGCGCAGATGCTCTATAAGCTGCGGGTCGAGGCGGTGACGGACGCGATCAATGCGCGGATCGGTCACGCACTGATGGGGGAAGCAGAACGTCGCGCCCATCTCACGGGCGCGGTCTACGCTCGCCTTCCAGGTGTCCGGGTTGCCGTGCTCTGCATAGGCGGGCGTGGAGACCCAGATCATGGGTGTTCCGACGCGCTGCTCCACTTCCCGGACGGCCTGCGCGATGAAATCATGGAGCGGAGCCATCACGGCGTTGCAGCCCGCGCGGGCGAACACTTCCATGAGCTTCGCCATTTTCTGCGGCGTGTCGAACTGTTCGCGGATGAAGCGGTCTTTGGCGGCGCTGGTGTGTGAGTAGCCCAACATCCAGTTCGTGCCGCAGATCAGGCGGGGCATCGAAATGCCCCCGACCATTGTGCGTGGAAAGTCCATCCTCGTCGTTCCTTTCCTGTGACGTTACCTCAGAATTTTGATAACTCCTAGCAACGCTTCCTGTTTCCGATCAGGATGTTTGAACGTGTACAGGACATCTTCTCCCTCCAACTGATCGAGATCGTAGATCATTAGGATGTCCAGCCGTATGGAATAGCCTCTGTCTGCAAGCGCCCCATCGTAGAAGAGTCCTACAACCTCGCCATCACGGAAGGGATGGGTTTACGCCCTACGCGCAGCGTCTTCAGCCCATCTTTGGTTACGATGGCCGGGCCGGCAAAGATGTCGTTAACGTCCTGGTAAAAATCAGCGTGGACGCCTTCCCGTCGCGGATCGTATCTATCCGTTCCAGTCTCCACGATGATAGAGACGAGTTCTTCCCGGGACAAGCCCGGATGGTCTACCAGCCCGATGCACCGGATCGCGAGCTTTCTCTCTGGAAAGTTGGTCTCGATCAGCCTATCGAGTTTCCTGCCGACGGCCAGCCAGTCCGTCTCCGGTTCGATCCGATACTCCGGCAGCGAGATCGAATAGACAGGGATGGAATGACTCATCAGGCTTCCTCTTCACCGGAAGGTTTCACTTCCTGCCTCAGCCAAGCAGCGTCAGCACCACTCTTCCCGACCGACGGCAGGCCCGCTCTCCTGTTCCGAGTGCCGGTTTTGATCCGTTACCTGGGCCAGCAGTTGTTCGAGCGTATAGGCGGGACGAACCGGAGACACGACCAGGCTATCGCCCTGCACGGCAATGTCAACCGGTGTATCCTGTTCCAGCCCAATTTCGGCGGCGAAGGACTTAGGGATACGCACGGCAAGGCTACGACCCCATTTCTGAATTCGGATTTGCACGGGTTTCTCCTTCGCGGGTTGTTTCTACAAAGAAGATGCCCTGTTTGGAGGGAGCTGGCAACCCTTCAGCTTTCAAGCCCTCTTTCCCTTGCCACGGCTCCGGCGCAGCCCGCCCGACGGCGTTGACTACCGGGCGCGGGGAGGCAGCGTTGTGGGCGGGCGTCGCCCAACTCTGATACAGGGCGAGCGCTATGACCGCCAGGACCAGCGCGGCCAGGGCAGCGGCGGTATAGGTCTGCGCCTGCCCGTTCGTGGCGCGGCGCAGTTCCCGTCCGCCTATCCGGCAGGCCATTCCCACCCCGTTCACCAGGCCGTCCACGACGTTGCGGTCGAACCAGGCGACCGCCCGGCCCAGCGCCAGCGTGCCGCGCGCCCCAACCGCGTTCCAGAAGGCGTCTATGTACCAGAGGTTGGCGAGAAAAGCGTAACCGGGCAGCCGTTCCACCGGATCGCCCGCCACGCTTGGCGCGCGGTAGAGCCGCCAGGCCAGCCCCAGGCCGCACAGCGCCAGAACCGTTGTCAATGCCACCAGTACCGGGTTCATCGGCTCGGCAGTCGCGTGTCCCTCGCCAACCAGGAAGGCCGCGAAATGATGCCCCTGGTGTAGTTGCCAGCCGAGCACGACGGACGGAATCGCGAGGAGGACGAGGGGAACGGTCATCACCAGCGGCGATTCGCGGGCGTGGGCGGCGTCCTCGGAGCGCGGCGTGCCTGCAAAGGCCAGCATCCACATCCGCATCCCGTAGAAGGCCGTCAGCCCCGCAACGAGGATTCCAACGGACAGCGCAACCATCGCCAGGGCGCTCTGCCGTCCGCTCTCCAGCGCGACCCCCAGAATGGCGTCTTTGCTCCAGAAACCGGCGAAGGGAAACAGGCCCGCCAGGGCCAGCACGCCGATCAGGCACGTCCAGGCGGTAACCGGCATCCGTTGCAGCAGCCCACCCATGCGGCGCAGGTTGTTGGGTTCCTCGGCATGGTGCAGCGCATGGATCACGGAACCGGCGGTCAGGAACAGCAGCGCCTTAAACATCGCGTGCGTGGTCAGGTGGAACATTGCGGCGACCTGCCCCGCCGTAAAGACAGGTTCCGAGGGCAGGCCCGCCTGCCGCACCGTCCCATTGCCGTAGGCGTGGCCGATGGCGCCGAGGCCGAGCATCATGTAACCCAACTGGCTGATGGTCGAATAGGCCATCACCCTCTTGATGTCGAACTGCACGAGCGCGATGGTCGCCGCGAGGAGAGCCGTGAAAGCGCCGATGAGCAGGACGGTATTGGTGGCGATGCCGGAGGGCGCGAAGAGGACGAACAGCCTTGCCACCATATAGACGCCCGCCGCCACCATCGTCGCCGCATGGATCAGGGCCGAGACCGGCGTCGGGCCTTCCATCGCGTC
>Ga0070741_10004823_pt1 | contig 30969 bp, 27 predicted proteins | sample Coa_R1_4_FD_66440 | JGI IMG/M metagenome (GOLD analysis project Ga0070741, IMG submission 66440) | Surface soil microbial communities from Centralia Pennsylvania, which are recovering from an underground coalmine fire - Coalmine... | ecosystem: Environmental > Terrestrial > Soil > Unclassified ... | reverse complement strand
TCCTACGATCTGCTCCACAGAAAAGCGCTTCCTCTTCACGGCAAATCCCCCTTCCTTCGTTGGTTGATTTTGCCGGAAACTAACCTTCAATGTGTCTCAGAAAATGGGGAGCCGATCAAGGCTCTTGCCTCAAGAAGATCCAATTGGGAAAGTGCCCTCGCTGAGCACGGGATTCGCTTATCAGAAGACAGCACCGTTTTTGACCTTACCGTGGAGCTGCAGAGCGCAATCGATCGACACCTGGGCAAGAGAAATCGTCACGCCAACGACCTGAGCGAGATGGCTCAGCAATCGGCTGGTGAGGCCCTTATGGGCCTTGCAGGCACCAGGACGGTCAATCTGTTCGGAGGCAGCAGTGCGGAGGTCCGAAACGCCGTGCGCTCGCTCTCGACCAAGAAGGGGTTTGGTCAGTTAGGGCAGCGTTTTTTCGGACGATTCGTGGCCCGATTCCTCAACTTCTATCTCAGTCGGGTAACGGCGGCCAGGCTTGGCAGCCCGCGACTGCAGGATTTGGGAGACGTTGCACAGTTTGACGAGGCTCTACGGACACATTGCGAGCAGAGTGCGCGGATCGTCAGGGACTTTTGCGGCGAGTGGTACTCGAAGACAGAATACGAACAAGGAATCAGCCTTGGCAATTCATCGCGCTTCCTGGCGGTAGCCGTTAGGAAACTGCGCACTGAACTTGAGCTGCAGGGGAGCGAGTTCTGACTAAGCCCCGCCTATTCCTTTGCAGCGGAGCAAAAGTCGCAGATAGCGATCTACTGTCGAGGGGAAGGCAGCGGGTTCTTCTCGACGCGGTGGGGAGCACCCCCAACGTAAACATTCGCTTTCAGGACGTGGCCAAGGTTTTCCGGCGTGATCTGCCTCCCCGGCTTATCGACTTCCTCGAAATAGCTGCTTACGTCTTCACAGCGGATTGTGCTACTGATCGGGGAGACAAATGGACGAACGACGACAGCACGGAACCTTGGGGACGTGATCTAGCCTTCGTAATCCCAGTGCGGGATACTGTTTTCTGGAACAAAGTAGAAGTCAGAAGCCTACTCGAAGACTTGTTGGATTTTCTTTCCAATGACAAGTATTCGTTTACGTTCGTGCCTTTGCATCGCGATCGCGTAAATCAACCCTACTTCACGTTTGGTGACCAGGATAAGTGGCCCTTTCACCATCCCGAGCGCGTGATCATGTTTTCTGGCGGATTGGATTCCCTTGCGGGCGCAGTGGAAACGGCCATGCAAGGTGGCAGGCTAGTGCTGGTCAGCCATCGCCCAGTTTCCACGATGGATTCGCGCCAACAAGGGCTTTTCACCCAACTGCAAGAGAAATTTCCCGAGCGCCTGATCCGCATTCCCGTATGGGTCAACAAGAGTAAGGCGGCCAAGGAATCGACTCAGCGCACTCGTTCTTTCCTGTTCGCTGCCCTCGGTACGCTGGTTGCACAGTCGGTTCAGGCCAGCGGAGTGCGATTTTACGAGAATGGCGTCGTGAGCTTGAATCTGCCTTTGGCCCAGGAAGCACTCCGGGCACGCGCCTCTCGCACCACGCATCCCGTGACCCTCCATCTTTTATCCTTACTGTGTGCTGCTGTCACGGGACGTGAGTTCGTTGTTGATAACCCGTACTCTTTCAAAACAAAAACCGAGGTCGTTGCCAGCCTCGCGACTCATGAGGCTGCCCCCCTCATCCCCTACAGCTGCTCTTGTTCCCACTCGATGTTCAAATCCAACGACCAACGCCATTGTGGGCTTTGCAGCCAGTGTATCGATCGCCGATTCGCCGTCACAGCAGCGGGCATGTTGGATTACGAACCCGCCGCCGACTACGCTTCCGACGTTTTCGTCGGCCGGCGTGAAAAAGATCTCGACCGAGCGATTGCGGTGGATTACACCCGCCATGGAATCGAACTGAATCAGCGATCTGAAGAGCAACTGGCGGAACGCTTCAATGCCGAGATCAGTCGGGCCGTGCGCTATGAAGCCAAGCGGGGCGAAGCTGCACAGAAAATCATCGCCATGCACAAGCGGCACGGGAAGGTAGTGACTCGGGTTTTGGAGCAGGTAGTGCACGAACACGCCTCAAGGCTCTCCGATAGAACGCTGGACAGTACCTCACTGTTGGCTTTAGCCATTGGCTCACACCACGAAGAGCAGTTTCGTGGAAGTGCCGAACTTGCATCGGGAAGTCAACACATTCCCCCTGACTCGGAGAACCGATTGGTGCCGGTTGTAACAAGAATGGAAGGCAAACTCGACGCTGTGCTTGCTAAGTTTGAGCCTGGAAGGCTTGGACGCACTGCGAAGAAGAGCAATCGCCTGCCTCGCAAACGAGACACTGTCATTTTCGCCGCGCTCGTCAGGGAACTCAAGGGGAAGGCCTACTGCGCTTATCTTCACGAGCGTGGGGTCAAGCCCAAGTGGGAAAGTGCCCCGGTATCGACATATCCACGCGGTTACGAGGCCGGAGACCCCTGGCGAAAGAAGATCCAAGATGAAAAGACACGGGCAAAAACCCGGATGGACGGCTACGCCTTATCTGATCTGCTTCAGTCCTTTATCACCCATCTGCGGGATGAATTTGACGAACTGAGCGGCCTGGTGAACTCGCGCAACTCGTGCGGCGCGAGTAAGACTTTCGCAACCCCAAAGCCGCATAAACACTGACCAATCTGCAGATTCCCACTCGCGCAGGCTCTGACGTGTGTTGCCTGCGGAACTGATCCCGGCCAGAATCCACCTAGTTTTGAACGGTGGCCGAACCCGGGGTGGGGGCGGCCAACAGAAGACTCTGGGGTACTGGCGGTTCGACACACCGCCATAGGGAGTAACTTGTTGAATCAAGAGAGGGAAAAATGCGAGGAGAGCAGTTGGGGAGCGAAAGCCTATTTCAGCCCAACGTATCCTGCCGCTGTTGTTCCCAAGATGTCACAATCCTTTGTGATAAGCCGCACAGACCAGTGTCTTGGACGGAGGGAGACTTGGTGAGCGGTGGCGGCGAGGTGGTCTCTCATAATTGACGACCCAGCAGTCCGGGCACATAATCCCTTGGAAATTATGTGCTTCCGTGTGCCCCCAGCAGGTGGTCTTATGAAATCTCACCACAAGTTCGCTGGTGTTTGGGCTCTCTCTTTCGCAACCCAGATGTTGCGGGCGCAAGCGAGTGTGAAGCAAGCTCACTGAACTTTACGATGATCGATGTGTCGGCGCTGTCTTCACAACCCTTTTCGCAGTCAACACGAGTGGGGTTAATGGTCGGGATCGTACTAAGGAGAGCACCAGCGACAGGCAAATCGACGCGAGAAATGGTTGGCAGTTGGCCGGGTAAATCATTGCATCACGACCCACTGTGACGAATGGCATAGACGCCTGTGCGACGACCATGGAATTTTAGAACATCTGCTGGCTCTGTTTTCAGATCAGCGATCTGCCAGAATAGGTGAACTAGGGTGAAGGCCTTTTGCAAGTCAGGAGGTTCTATGAGGTGTGTTGCTGCTATCTTAACGCTTACCATCTCACTGTTTTTTGTCCCGCTTTCGGGCGCGCAAGCTCCCGTGAACTCTGTCAGCTTCACATTCACTCCAATTGATGTTCCAGGTGCCGGATTCACAATTGTTACGGGAATAAATAAGGCTGGAGACATGGTCGGAGTCTACGGCCAGGACATCAATGCAGATAACCATGGATTCCTTTATAGCAATGGGATATTCACGTTCTTCGACTATCCCGGGATGGCAGTCACTTCGCCTGGCGGTATAAACGATTCTGGAATGATCAGTGGGTTTGCCAGTCAGATCCCTAGCCAACGTACCAGCGCCATCGGGTTTGTGTATGACGGGACGTCCTTTGCGACCTTGAAAAACTCAAAGTACGCCATACTGTACTGCCGCGGCATCAATAATGCTGGGACTGTAGTGGGGGCCGCAGGTCAAACAATCTACGCAACCAAAGGTTTTCAGACACGCGGCGGCAATTATATGCCCGTCAGATTTCCTGGGCAGTACAATTACGCCTCAGCTGAGGGAATTAATAGCAGCGGGGCTATTGTTGGCTACACAGCCAGTGGAATCTACGACAACGGATACATCTACCGCAACGGAATCTTTCAATCCATCCAGTTTCCCGGAGCTTCTGTCACTGCTGCATGGAGCATCAACGATAATGGAGTCGTGGTCGGATGGTATAGCATACCTTATCAGTGCTTGTACTGCGGCTTTGCGTATTCCAGCGGCAAGTATGTCTCGTTTAGCTACCCAGGTGCAGAGGGAACATTTGCTTCGGGGATTAACGCAAACGGAATAATTGTTGGGTCTTACACCATGGCTGACGGAACGTACCACGGATTCGTGACAAGTGCTATCAGCGTCGTGGAGTTTGATGACGAAGGCGGTGTCAACTGAGGCGCAGAGAAAGCCGAGGCTCCCTCTGCGCATGACCCGTTCAATCGCCGATCCAGGGCATCACCCAGTCAGAGATGGTTTGTTGTGGGTGACCTGTTGGGAAAGTACCTGTTATGAATTGGAATAGGAGATTAGCCACTTTAGCTTGCCCGTAAGCACTGGGATGCGTGTAGTCGCCCCAGTAAATTGTAGGCTTCAGCAAATCCCCCCACCTAACATCGTAATGTTCGTTGCATTTCGGATCGCTCTGTCCCCCGCACCAGACAACTCCATCGCTGCGCCCATTAAATCCATCGGTCCACAAATATGGACCCCAGTCGACCCAGGGTGCCATGCTGTAGTCCAACGGACCCGCGTAAGAGTCTACCGGAGTTTGGATGCCGTTGGTTTGCCGAATCTGGGCAGTAATGAGCCGCTGTACGGCAATCCCTTCCTCGAAGGCGTATGGTTCCGGATTAAGGCAACCGGGCGGAGGACTCGGAGGCGGGGATGCGAGAGGATTCTTCGCATATCCACCATAGGTCCGGCTGGTAAGGAAAGCCTGCTTGAGATTCGGATAACGCTTGATGCCGGTGGAGTTGCCGTTTGCATCGAGTGTGCAGCATTTGAGATAGCGCACGATATCCCCTAAGTATCGCTCCGACGTGTATGCGTCGGGTTCGCTTACGCCAATGGCACAGTACATCCCCCGCAAATCACACTGAGGGAAGCCGTCAGCAGATTTGAAAAAAACAGCTTGTACCTGCAGCTCCGAAAACCCGTTGTTCGCAAGCGCGATTGCCACCCGCTTATAGTTGCACTCCGGGTCTTTCGGGCCGCCCGGTAAGAACGGACACGCGTTGTGCCGGTAATACCCATATTGCGCCGTAACGTCCCAAGCGGAAAGCAGTTGGTTGCCGAGGGCTCCATTGAAGACGACCACATGGGGGCCTACTCCGTTTAGCACACCCCTTGAGGGATAGATCATTCGGAGGAACGAGTTCTCGACAATTGTATCGGGCGGGCCGGGCTGGTTCCATGGAGCTCCGCCACCAGGATTGTTAAGGTTAGGGCACGTCGTGGCACACGGCTGACCTGGCTGCGGATCGGGAAACGGATACCCCTGCTCCCAGATGTCGTAAGCACCGCCCCCAATCTCAATATCCCAATTAGAAAAGCCGAGGAAAAGAAAAAGGATCGCAGGGGGCTGATTGTTGTTCGAGCAGTTCTGTCCCGGCTGAGGTTGTGAACCGTCAGTGCAGAGCGGCACGATTCCCGGAGCGAGATCCGTTCCATATTTATAGTGGTTATAGGCCGGAGCGGAGGACGTCTTTTCGATATTGCCATATGCACCATACAAACTAATTACATCGCCGTAATTGCCCCAAGGAGCTTGAGTCCCGTCCATTAGCGGCGTGGAGCTGAACGTGCCGTATGGAAGAGGTATATCGGAAGTTGGGCACTGCACAACGCTGTTAGAAGCCTCGCCGCCACACGGGCCAAACTGGGATTGACACACGCCAGTGACGAAAGCGATGGTCAGACTAACAGCAAGGACAAACACGCAAGTGTGTCGCATGATTTACCTCACTAGTTTGGAAGGCCAGGGTTTCAGCGGCTGCGTGGCAGGAGCCACACACAGCGGCAAAGAGAGAGAGACCTGGATAGGGCCGACCTACGGGATAGAGTTTCTCAGCAAGGGTTTGCCACAATCAGTGTTGTGCGTCACGTTTGATAGTGAGATGAGGTATCAAAGTTCTTCTACCTTATGTGCAGCGGAGAGTACGTCCAAGTCGGTCTACCTTTGTCAGACCCTTAGGTGATCCAGCGCACACCGAAAACTCGAAGCCGTGCTAAAGCTAGAACCGCGACAGGGCACGACTATCTTTGCTCTACGATCCGTCGCGCTGGATGTACAAGAAGATGATGATTGCCAACCCCGCAGCCAGCCCGCAACAGCTTTTCTCGATTATCCACAGCCTTCCACAAAAGCCTGGAAGCGATCACTCCACAGAAATGGGAACGAGGTATGCCGCGAGAAGTGATTTGATACTAAAAATGTGGAACCGCGATCCTGTTGTATTCTGGCGGCACCTGCGAGTTGATATCCGTGGTCAGATGCGCTACGGCTTGGCCCTCATTCTGTGTTTCTTCCAATGCTTACCTGATCTCCTTCAGGTCCTTTATCAACCATCTGCGGGATGAATTTGACGAACTGAGGCCACTCGTTCACTCGCGCAACTCGTGCGGCGCGAGTAATACTTTCGCAACCCCAAAGCCGCATAAACACTGACCAGTCTGCAGATTTCCACTCGCGCAGTCTCTAACATGTATTGCCGAGCGGAGCTGATCCCAGCCAGAATCCCCCTAGTCTTCAAGTTTTCTAGTTTTGAACGGTGGCCGAAACCAAGTCCATGGCGGCAATACAAGATTCCTGGGCATGATTAGCGCAGGAACTGTAGAGCTTAGATTGTCGAAATGGGCCATACGCCGCAACGTGTTGTGTCGAGGGAGGGAAGAATGCGAGGAGAGCAGTTGGGGAGCGAAAAGCCGATTTCAGCTTCAGCGCAGCGATTTGAATTGCTCACCGCAGAGGAGTTGGCGGAGAGACTGCGCGTCCCACCCTCGTGGATTCGCGAACAGACCCGGTCGCGAAGCCTTAACGGCGATCCATTGCCACATCTGCGACTGGGCCGATATGTGCGGTTCCAATGGGGTAGTCCGCAACTGGAAGCATGGCTGCGGCGACGGTTGTGCGAAAAATCTTCATCAAGAAGCCACCCGGTATGCTAGTGTTAAGCATGCCCACGAAGAAGAAAAATCCACACGCAGTCGCACTGGCGAAACTCGCTGTCAAAGTTCGTTGGAAGGGAGTCCCAAAGGAAGAGCGGATTGCTCTGGCTCGGAAGGCCGGCAAGGCCCGGTGGGCCGGACTCACGAAGGCGGAACGCAGCGAACTCGCCGCCCGCGGCGGAAAGGCTTCCCGTGGCAAACCCAAAACCAAGAGAAAGGAACTGACAGATGAAAAGAATGCTTAAGGGTACAATTACCCGCCATCGAGGGTACTGGTGCCTTCGATATCGAGAGCGCATCCGCGAAGGCGACACTCTCCACACGGTGCAACGATCGAAACGGTTAGCGCCTATAGATGCAATGCACAAGACCCGACGTAGCGTGCAGCCCATCGCAGAGGCTATGCTTGAACCGATTAACAAGACAACATCCCTCTATGTCGCAATGCGGTTCGGTGATTTCGTGGATCGTGTTTACCTCCCCTTCATCGAATCAAAACGAAGGCCGTCGACCGTCCGTGGCTACAAGCAAATGTGGCGGCGCTATCTAAACCCGCGTTGCGCGAACTGGCTCATGCACGACGTGGAAGCCCGAACGATTCAGATCCTGTTGGATCGAATAGAACACGAGGACAAGCTTGGACCACAGACGATGGGCCACATCAAGCACCTCCTAGGCGGCATTTTCCACTTTGCAATCGCTCAAAATCACCTACCCAGGGGCACCATCAATCCGGTCATGTTCGTTGAGACAGCGTCGGTTCCAGATTTCGATGGGCGTGCCTACAGCCTTGAAGAAATCGCATTGATGCTTACGGTTCTGCCAGAACCAGCAAGAACTGTCGTCGCCACTGCGGCATTCACAGGGCTCCGAGCCGGTGAGATTAGAGGCTTGTGCTGGGAGGCCTTCAACCCCGGCACTGAAGGCTCTCTCGGAGTAGTTCGTGTGCTTCGGAGTATATGGCGGGGCAGAATCGGGGAGCCAAAGAACTCACGCTCTAAAGCGTCCGTCCCGCTGATCCCACAACTCAGCAAGCTCCTTGAACAACATCGAGAACGAAGCGGCAGTCCAGCCTCTGGCCCAATCTTCGCGAACGGTGCCGGGAATCCCTTTGACCTCGATTCGCTCTACCACCGCCAGATGGAGAAACCTCTAAGAGAAGCAGGCATTGAATGGGAGGGTTGGCACGGGTTCCGACGAGGACTCGCAACTAATCTTGAGCGCATCGGAGTGAGAGAGGCGATCGCGGCTATGATCCTTCGTCATAGCAATGACCGTGTCACCCGGAAGCACTACATCAAACCGCCTTCGATCGAAGCGGTTTCCGCGATGCAGCGCCTTTCCGATACTCTCACCACGATGCAGACGCCTCAATTGCTCCCCAATTGCTCCCCAGAGGCCGGAAAACAGGGAGACACCCAAGCGAGATCACGCTGGGTGCAATGAGGCAGAAGAGAACGTAAATGCCTATGATTGAAGCGGTAACGCCATTCTCGAATCGCGTGGTAGACTGTAGCTCCGCACACGCCGGAGAGGTGGCAGAGTGGCCGAATGCGGCGGTTTGCTAAACCGTTGTACGGGCTAACACCTGTACCGAGGGTTCGAATCCCTCCCTCTCCGCCAGATAGTCTGGACCGCAGTGAAATCCCCGATATTTCTGTGAAAAGCGCCAGAATGATCGCAACTCCCCCCCATTCAAATCCCGACCAGAGGCGGCGACCCAGTTCGATACAGCGGGCGTCGGAATGGAAAACGCTACGAGGCGACCGCGTTGTCCCAGGCATGGACGCGTGCTGCAATTTGGAAGTGTAAAAAATGCCGCGAGAGGACGATGATCAGATTTCTGAAAGGATCTTACGCTCGTCGAGATGCATCAGCCGCTCTCGTGCCTGTGTCTGAGGAACTGCACAAGCATTGTCATGAGCACTGGAAAGCCTGGCGCATGGGTCTTATCCAGCTTGGCCTTCGCCGCGGGAAGCCAATTCAGTAAATGGCGTTCTAGAAACTCAGTCTCAGCCCTCGCGAGAGAGACAGCAGTGCTCTCTTCCGATGTTTGTTCGAGTGTATAGCGAACGGCTGCGAGGAACTCCAGTTGTGTGACAAGGTAGTCGGGAACGGCGCGGCCGGGGTCGGATTTGAGCCCAAGAACCTCGTAGAAATAGGTGTTCTCCAGCGCAATCTCCTGCGCCGGATGAGTCTTGTCATGGGCCGACTCGAATAGAGGTACCGGCGGCTCGGGTATGCCAACATCAAACAGCGCGATATAGCTTGACTCGTACTGCTCGTAACTGGCGAACCATTCGAATCCCGGAAAGTCGCCTTCGCACCGCAAGTGCTTCCATAGATCTCGTAATCCATCAGGCAGATCAGGCTGTGACAGAAGGTCGAAGCACTCGCGGGTCGGCGGCGCAAAGATGAAAGCGAAGAACCGGTAGAGATCGTTCTGCTGCCAATCAATCGAGACAACCGTCTTCCCTTCGGGAGCAATCATCGGCATCGCGGCTCCTGTTCTTGAATCTCCGTTCATTACTGCAGCACCTGCCAAACTGAGAAATACTTTCGCCCATCGCGGTCCTTTTGGCTTCCGTTCCACACTGCGAATGCCACGGTCGTATTAGCGGGCAGATCGGGTAACTCGAAGATTACGTCCCATTGGCCGCCCTGGTATGTACCATTCGCTGGAAAATCCTGACCCGTGCGTCGCGTGGTGCCGCGTCCCTGGGCTTGCATCAGCATCGGGCCGCGCGTGGCGTTCCAGTAGTAGATCTCGACAGGTTGTTCGGCGTCTCCCATCTGCAGCGAAGGCGCGATCGCGCCGGTGCCTGATCTCGACGGAAACATAACGGCAGCGGCATCGAAGAACCGGTCGTCAGCTTCCGTCTGGACTTTGCGAAAGCGAGTCTCGGGCGGTGTCGTTGGGACTTCCGCAAGTGCTATGGCATCGCGCGTCGGATCGCGCCAGCTCAACTGCACGAGCAACTTCCCGCCGGCACGAGCGGTGCGGATGTCAACGCTCGGAATCTCCAGGGTCGCGGGCTCGTCGGTGTCATAGAGAGGCGGGGTGCGGTTCAGAGCCACGCGCTTCACCGCAATCTGGTTCCACGCGGCGGGTCCGCCATGGAGCAGACTCTCGGCGCTCGCGGACGACACGGCGACGGGCAAAGATTGCCCAGCACCCGGTTTTGCTCCGGCCTGCGCCCAGACCGTCGAAGAGATCAGCAATGCGCTTGAAGCAGTGATCAGAAGTTGACGAGTTCTCATGACGCCTTCCTATAACTGGATCTGCACGAACTCGGGTCGGACGTGGAAACGGGTCTCGGCGTCGCGCCCGATGAGCAGTTGCAGCGCCTCACTACGCCCCCCCTCTTGTGTTTTCTTGAGCTCCGCTTCCAGGCGCACCATTACGTCCTTCACTTGCGGCCCGAAGAGATAGATGAGGTAGTCGAGGGGAACCCGCGGGTCCTCCTGAATGCTGTTGCCGTAGTTTTCTCGCTTCGGAGGGTTGAACGGAGGCACGTAAAAGACATTGGGTTGCGTGCCTTTTTCCGGGAAGAGCGGCAAAGCGATCTTATGGACCAAGACCAGTTTGTGAACGGGAGATTCCGGATCGTCGAGCAAGCCTACGAACCGCAATCGTCCGGGACATTGCGCAGCGCAGGCGTTAACCTGACCCTTTTCCAGCCGTGGATAACAGAAGATGCACTTCTCGGATTTACCCGTCACTTCGTTGAAGTAGATCTTTTTGTAGGGACACGCTTTAATGCAGTAGCGGTAACCCTGGCAGCGATCCTGGTCGATGACCACGATGCCATCTTCTTCACGCTTATAAATGGCCTTCCGGGGACACGCTTCCAGACAAGCAGGGTGCGTGCAATGGTTGCAGATGCGCGGCAGGTAGAAGAAGTAATTCTCGTCCTCATTCATGCCGCCCACGTCTTCGTCCCAGTTGCACCCCGACTTCGGCTCGGGGGAGGGCATCACCGGTTGCTTCTTGCCTTCATAGAGACGCTGCTCGTAGTTGTATTCCCAAGCGTGGCCGTAGTCGTCCATCGTAGGCAAGGGGCTAGGCTGGAGCGATCCGTCTTTCCAGCCGCCGCCGATACGATCCCACTGGCGCGGATAGCCAAGCCCGGGACGGGTCTCGACATTGTTCCAGTACATGTAGCCGGTGCCGTCGCGGTCCGTCCACAGTTTCTTGCAGGCTATCGTGCAGGTCTGGCAGCCCAGGCACTTGTTCAGGTCCATCACCATTGCGTATTGGTGTTTTGACATGGCGGCTTCTCCTCAGACCTTCGCCTTCTCAACTTCTACCTTGATGTCGCGGTTGTTGCCGGTGGGCCCCCAGTAGTTCAGGCGGAAATTCACGTGTCCATATTTGCCGATCAGCTGCGTCGGCTTGATCTTGATGTAGGTGAGCGACTGCCATCCGCCTTCCTTGAACCCGAGGTATTTCTCCCAGCCGTGATACATGGTGACGCGGCCGGGCTGTTCGCCGGGCAGGATCTGCAACCGGCAAACACAGTGGCCAACCTCGTTGTGAATTCGTACCCAGTCGTTGTCCTGCAGGCCGCGTTTGCGGGCGTCGTCGGGATGCATGTAAACGATTGGCCCCCCGCGCTGCAGGCGCAGCATGGCGCGATGATCGCGCCAGGTGGAGTGGATCGACCACCGTCCGTGGGGCGTGTTCCAGTAGAGGGGGTACTTCTCGGCTACGGGTTCCTTGAACGTGGGCAGGGCCTCCCCCAGTTCGATGTACCAGGGATGATCGATGTAGAACTGTTGACGCCCGGTGAGCGTGCGCCAGGGCCGTTTCTTTTCTAACTGGTGTTTGAATGGGGTGTAGGCAACACCCTCTTCAATATCGCTGTTCCAGGACTCAGGATCGGTGGCAATGAAACGCTTCGGCTTCTCTTGAATCTGCTTGTATGTCATCCCTTTGGTTTCTTCTGCGTTTCCCAGGAGGAAGTCGACGGCTTGTTCGTCGGTCTGGATCGCACCTTTGCCCGTCCAATCGTGGGCCAACTGCGTGAAGTCGCGGGTCCAGTCAAACGCGTCATCGTGAAAGGGCTTCAAGTTCTTCCGGGTCGCGACTTCGGCCATCTTCTCGGCTAGAGCATGGAAGATGTCCCAGTCGGTCTTGCTTTCGAACAGCGGCTCGCAGGCTTTGCCGAAAGGATGAATGTAGCTATGGCAGTCGGTGGAGTTGATGTCCACCTTTTCGTAGTAGCTGGCCGCGGGCAACACCACGTCGGAGTAGAGCGCCGTCGTATCCATGCGGTAGTTGATATCTACGATCAGGTCGAGATCCTTCCAGAGTGACGATTCCAGAATCTCGTTGCCCTTGGCCTGGTTCAGGTAGTTGGCGCGCCACACGACGAACGCGCGCGGCTTCCTGCCATTCTTTGGCCACAGCGGCATCCATCCGTTCTTCACCGATTCCTGGATGTACCACTCGATCGGCTTGCCGTTGTAGAGATGCGGATCTTTGTTGGTGGAGTGAACGTAGCTCCACAGCGTGGTGTTCTGGAAACGCTGTTTCTTGCGGGTTTCCGGAAAGGCGAGCTTGAAGAAGCCTTGTTCCGGCCAGATGCGCTCCTGGCCCACGTAGTGGTTGAAGCCGCCGCCATTCTTGCCGGTGTTTCCGGTCAGGGCCACCAGCAAAATGAGCGAACGGTTGCTCAGGTCGTTGTGGAACCAGTGGTTGGTCCCTGCCCCGTGGATGATCATCGCCGGTTTACGCGTTCCCAGTTCTTTGGCAAACAGTTCGATTTCGTTCGGCGGCAGGCCGGTACGCTCGGCGACTCGGTCCACCGTGTATCCGGCAATTTCTTTCTTCAGGAGTTCGAAGACCGTGGTGACTTCGGCGGTGTTGCCGTGGGCAAGCTGCACCTGAAAGGTCCCTGTCAGGGCGGGGTCGGCACCATTGAGTTGGATGGTCTTTTGCTCCGATCCCATGGAACCCGGCGTAGGAACAGCGCGCTGCTGCTTCGTATCCCAGAAATAGAAGATGTCTTCCTTGCCACCGTTCTTCAGGTCGGACTCGCGTAGGAAGCGTTTCGTACCGGGAAGCACGAGCAGAGGCAAGTCGGTCTGTTCTTTCACATATGGCGCGTCGATGAGGTTGCGGTCGATGAGCAGCTTGGCTACGCCCAAGGCGAGAATAGCGTCGGTGCCTGGATTGATACGGAAGTACAAGTCGGCGTGGATGGCGCTGGAGTTGTAGTCCGGCGAAATGCAGACAAGCTTGGCGCCGTTGTAGCGTGCTTCGTAGGCGAAGTGCGCATCGGGAATGCGGGTTTGGGAGATATTTGATCCCCAGAGCACGATGTATTTCGAGTTGAACCAGTCGGCGCACTCGCAGGCCTCGGTCTGGACTCCCCAAGTCAGCGGCTCGCCTGGCGGGAGGTCACAATACCAGTCGTAAAAGGATAGGAAGACGCCGCCAATGTAGTGAGCAAGCCGTGACCCGGCGCAGAAGCTGACCGGGCTCATGGCCGGGATGACGCTAAAGAAGGAATTGGTATCAGGGCCGTAGTTATAGATGTTGTCCAGCAGTTTTTCGGCAACCATCGTGAGCGCTTCGTCCCAGGTGGCGCGGCGCCACTTGCCTTCGCCGCGTTCCCCGGTGCGAATGAGCGGATAACGCAGGCGCTGCGGGCTGTACACGTACTCGGTGAAGCAGCCGCCTTTTTGACAGCCGCGCGGGTTGTAGTCGGGCAGCTCGGCATTGATCCGCGGATAGTCGGCTGCCTGTTCTTCCCGAACCATCACGCCGTTACGCACATACACGTTCCATGAACAGGAACCGGTGCAGTTTGCGGAATGGGTGGAACGAACCACTTTGTCCCAGGTCCAAATCTTGCGGTAGAAATCTTCCCATCCACGATAGGGATAGCTGCGCAGCGGATCGAAGTCTCCGGTCAGAGTAGTCAACACTGGTTTCTCGTTGCGGGAGCAACCGGGGAGGGCGAGCGTCGCCGCGGTCATGGCGGCGGTTTGGATAAAACTGCGTCGCGAGAACGGCTTCTGCGGATTGTTCCTGTCGTTCATGGCTTACCTCCCGGAGGAGTTCCTGAAGTTGCGTTCTGCGCCATTGCTTTCTGGCCGCTGGGTTCTCGGAGCGTCCGCAAATAAGCGAGCACGTCGGCGATATTCTGATCAGTGAACGTGGGCGCGTCCTTACGTTGGAAGGCAGGCATCGCCGTTCCAGTGCGGCCGTTGCGGATAGTGCCGACGATGAATTCGTCGTTGGCAGTTCGTTGGAATACCGGATTGCCGATCTCGGGGGCTAATCCGCCGCGGCCATTCATGCCGTGGCAGCCGGCGCAGTTTCTAAGGAAAAGAGAAAGGCCATTGCCGGCGTCCCCGTGAAGCGTCAGTGCCGTCGCTGCGGGCACTGCGGGAGCGCCCGCACGGAGATACTCGATCACTCCCTTGATTTCCTCGGGAAGCAATCCGCCCGCATGCAAAGCCCAAGGCGGCATCTGCGTGCCGGGCCGTCCTTGTTCGATGTTGCTCTGGAGATACTCGGCACTTGCGGTTGAGATCAGCGAGGCGCCGCGAATTGCCGGGATAAAGCGCTTGAATTTCTTGTCCCATCGAGTGTAAGTGCCATTCCCGTGACAGGCGGTGCAGTACTGCCGGTAGACCTGCTCGCCGGTAAGCGGCACCGGATGGAGCGCGCGATACTTCTGCTCGATCTTGTCTGGCGCGAGATAGCTCTCCGGTATATCTCGATTCCACTGCGAGAGCATGTAGGCGGTCAGTGCCAGTGATTCCTGCCGTGTGACGGTGGGATTGCGCATCATGCTGTCGGGAACCACTCCGCCCGGATCGAGAAAGTGCGCGTCCTGCCACGCCCAGGTGGTATGCGGCGGCTTCAGGTTCGCCATGATGAGTTGGTGCTTTGTCTTCGCACCTTCGTTGTCCAGCGAGGGGCCAAGTGCCCCGCCGCGTCCGCCAAGCTTGTGGCAGGACCCGCAACTTTTCTCCCGATACAGCTTCATCCCCGCAGTGAGCAGCGGAATCTGGTCGGGTGGCAGTTTCTCCGCGTCATGGCAGGTAAGGCAGGTCGACTCGGTCAGTTCCGCGGGCAGTAGCGGGTAGTCCCAGAACACGTCTTCCGCTTTGGCTTCGTTGAAAGTCATGGCCGCGCCCTGCCCGTGGTGACATACCGTGCAGCCGAAGCGATCCACGGGATGCTTGTCGAGGATATGGCCGGGATGGGTACGATGCGGCTGTGGGACATCCGTCATGCGCGGATCGTCGACGCCGTTGTGGCAGGTGACGCAGCGATCCACCGTACCGAGCGCGGGGATGCTGGCCTGCTTCATCTCCATGCGAAACTTGGCGAGCAGTTCCCGGCCACGATCATCCGTGGCTTTTTCGCGGAGAATGTTGCGGTACTCGTTTTGCACGGTCCGCCACTGCGCCAAATAGTTTTCTCGTACCGCTGCTCCCACCAGGTAGACGATAGTGACGGTGCTCGCCACCAGCAGGAGCCAGCGATACATGCGGGATGGGTCTCTCATCGCATTCTCCTCAGTGCACCGGCCATTGCGATGGCCACCAGTAAAAGTGCCAGTTGGGCCCACGATGGACAGTCGCAAAGTAGGTCAGCAGAGTGAACCCGACCAGAAAACAGGTGAATAACGAGACTGCTGCTAGGCGCACCGAATCTTTGCGCTTCAGAATGAACAGCGACCAGGCAGCAAAGATCAGGACAAACAGTGAGCCGGGGTTGATCGCGATGATCCAGAGTTGGTGGATGTTGGGGAACCAGTTTCTCAGCCAACCGTAGTTGACCGTGAATGCAAGCATTCCGACGGTCACGGCGCAGGAGAAGAACAAGGATTGCCAGAACACCGAGCGCTCTTGGCTGGTGCCGAACCACGTGCCTTCACCTCCAGGTCGGCGATCCAGAAATGGAATCAGCGCCAGTCCGATCAGCACGATCATCGGAATCAACATGCCTCCCATGAACGCCGAATAAGAAACAAGCTCTTGAAGCCCGAGGAAGTACCAAGGCGCCTTTGCCGGGTTCTCCGGAATGGCGGCGTTCGCAAGTTCTTTCAGCGGCGCATCGCTGTAAAACGCCAGGATCAGCGTGACCGCCACCGTCACCATGAAAACGGAGAGTTCCGCCCAGAACAAGTGCGGCCAACTCATCACCGTGTTCTCGGGCCCGCGATTCACCGGCGGGCGCTGGCCTTTCACCAACGCCATCAGGCCATAGGTTTTCGTCGCAAGCGGCTGGAATACCGGACGCCTTTCTCCGCCCCATTCGGCCAGTCCGCCGGGCGCATCCTCGGGCTTGGCGAGGCCACCATCTTTGCGGACACGCCAGAAGTGCACACCGAGCAACGTAACCAGTGCGAGCGGAAGAACGAAGACATGCAGGACGTAGAAGCGAATCAGCGCGTCCTGCCCCACGTAATTCGCGCCCAGCAGAAGACGCTTCTGGAAGCCACCGGGGTCAAAGAACTTCGTAATGCCCACCGCGTCGGTCAGTTCGCGAGGAGAGTTGGCGATGTTCGAACCGATCGTAATCGCCCAATACGCCAATTGATCCCAAGGCAGCAGGTAGCCGGTGAAGCTCAGCGCCAGGGTGATCACCAGCAGCCCCAACCCGACCAGCCAGTTGAACTCGCGCGGCTTCTTGTAGCTCGCGGTGAAAAAGACCCGCGCCATGTGCAGCAGGACCACCAGCACCATCAACTGCGCCGACCAGCGATGAATATTGCGGATGAAGCGTCCCGTGGACACTGTGAAGTGAATATCTTTGATCGATTGATAGGCGAGATCGGTCGACGGCTTGTAGTAGACCATCAGCAGCACGCCGGTCACTAATGTGATCAGGAAACCGGAGGTGGCCGCCAGGCCGAGACCAAACGTTAGGGTAGGTTTAAGGGTCCGCACGTGGACTCGGACGCTGTGGATGTGCAGAAAAAGGTTGTGAAAGGTGGCCTGCGACTCTTCGCGCTCCGATTCAGGTTCCTTCCCCAGCCGGAAGCAGGAGTCCTTCACCGCCTCGGGGAGTTCGCCCAGGTTGCGCCGGAATTCTTGGGTTGCAGTCTCTGCCACGGTGTGCCTCCTACACGCGGTAGCGCGTGCCTTCAGCGACTTCGTTATCTGCGTTCACGATCAGATCGCCGTTGGCCGCGCGGCTCACTTCAAGCCAAGGCAGTGGTCGCGGCGCTGGACCGCCTACCACGCCGCCCTTGCTGTTGAAACGAGAACCGTGGCAGGGGCAGGCAAACCCATCCTTGGACCGCGCCACGGTGCAGCCCAGGTGCGTGCACGTGCTCGAAATCGCGTAGAAGCCATCGTCATCGCGGAAGAGCACCAAATTCTGGTCGGCAAAAGGAGTTTCACTCCCGGTGGGAAACTGCTCTGGCGGCCCGAGTTTAATTCGGCGCACCGGGCCGGGCAGCACCGCCGGGTTCGGCAGGCGGAGCATACCCACTGCCGCAGTGCCCATTGCGACAAAGAAGCTTCCCAGCGACGTCAGGCTCAAAAAGCTGCGCCGGCTAACACGGGGTGGATCTAGTCGGGACATGGCTTCCACTCCTTTGCAAAGCTGAACTGTTCCATGGTGATAGCGGTAGTTGGACAACGCTGCGCACACAAGCCGCAGCGGATGCAGCGCTCTTCATCCTTAATGATTGCGGAGAGGTCGGCTGGATCGAGGTGCAGTTCGCGCGTGGCGGTCTCAAGGTCAGGTGTAAGCGCCAAGCGGTCGAACGTCACCAGCTTCAGACATACGGTGGGACAGACATCCACACAACCGCCGCAAAGAATGCAGCGCTCGCCGTCGAAAATGGTGTTGATGCCACAGTCGAGGCAGCGGCCTGCTTCCGAGCGGGCCTGCTCTTCGTCGTAGCCGATCTCGACGAGGGCACTGGGACTTCTTAGGCGCTCTTCTGCGGAGCGTGTCGGAATGTGCAAGCGTGACCGCCGCTCGTAGTGTTTTTCGCGGCGATAGTGGTCGATGGGATAGTGGAACTGGACTTCTTCCGGCGCGATCGATTTACCGCGCAGGTAACGATAGACGGAACGAGCCGACTGCTTCCCACTCGCAATGGCATGAATCATGAGCCGGGGCCCATAGGCGATGTCTCCCGCGACGAATATGCCCGGCGCTGACGTCGCGTACGTCTCGGGATCGTTGACGATCTGCTGAGGCGAACGCATTGCAATCCCATCGCGCTGGCTGTCTATAAAACTCAGGTCAGCCGACTGCCCCACTGAGAGCAGAACCGTGTCTCCCTCGATCTCGGTGGTAACCGACTCCTCGAACTTCGGAGCGAAGCGCTTGTTCTCGTCATATACTTGCGTGCACCGGGCAAACTTCACGCCGCGCACGAACTTCTGGCCGTTCCTCTCATCCACCAGAACTTCTCTCGGCCCCCAGCTGTTGTGACGAGAAACGCCTTCTTCCTGGCCCTCCAGGATCTCCACGGTATCGGCCGGCATCTCTTCAAGAGATTCCAGGCAGACCAGATTCACCTCACGCACGCCCGCCATACGGGCCGCCGTGCGCGACACGTCATATTCTTCCTGGCGCAGTACAGTGCGGGCGACGTCGTAAGCAACATTCCCGCCGCCGATCACAATCACCCGCCGTCCCAGCGAAACTTCTTTGCCCAGGGACACGTCGCGCAGAAAATCGACGCCCCCCATCACCCCGATGGCATCGCAATTGGGAATCGGCAGGGCTCGCGATCTCTTCGCGCCACACGCGATGACAACCGCGGCAAAGTCTCGCCGGAGATCCACAAAGCTCACATCTTTACCGACCTGTGTATTGCAACGGATCTCGACGCCCAGGGACTGAATCACCGCGACTTCTGCCCGGATCAGTTCCCGCGGCAAGCGATAGCCTGGTACACCGGTGTACAGCATGCCGGCCGGTTGCGGTTCCATCTCAAAAATGGTTGGGCAAAATCCCATCAGCGCGAGATCGTGTCCGGCAGCTAGACCCGCGGGGCCGGAGCCGATAATCGCGATTCGCTCTCCCGTGGGTTTGGGAAAGCTGGCATTCGCGAGAAACTCAAGCAAGTGGCTGAGTTCCTCGACATCGTCACACTGACGTTCTTCGTTTTTGCTCTTTAAGTAGGGGAAGAGTTCGTGGCCGGCATCGTTGCGCGCATCGCTTCCGAACCTTTCACAGACAAACCGCTTCAACGCTCGGATCGAGATCGGCTGATCGATAGTTCCCCTGCGACAGGCCGCTTCGCATGGCGCACCACAAATGCGCCCGCAGAGGGATGCCAGAGGATTGGGCCCGCGTGCGATCAGGTACGCCTGCTCGTAGTCCCCCGCTGCGATTGCCCGCACATACCCGCGTGCATCGGTATGAACTGGACACGCGTGCTGGCACTTGATCTGTTCTCGCCAGTACTCGTGATCCGCTACCCGGACGTTGTAGCGCAGTTCGTCCACGACTCTCGCCTCGATATGCCAATGGCAACCGCCAACCTTACGCGCCGAAGCGCAAGCCAGCTATGACCAAAGTCACGGCAGTGGCATTTGGGCAGTTCAGCTTCTCGACTCAGTGCGCATCGCTCGTGTGGACTTGGCCTCCAACTCTGGTTCGTGCTCCCTTTTCCAGCGCAATCGCTCGGGGGAACAGGCTGTTTGCTCCAATTGCATGTGCTGATGGAAGTCGGCTTAAGGTCTGGCAGGCTTTGTACAAACGCTGTAAGCGGAGGGAGAAATCCCCGGAATCGAGTGACCCGCACTGGCCTTACGCACTGGCAGGCGGGGTGCTTCCTCCCTTGGTGATCATAGCTTTTCCTGCCGCACTCGGGCGATCTGACACGAAGCCCGGAGTGGCGTTTGGAGGTCTGCTGGCCCCCGGGGTTTCATCGCCTCAAACGTGCGATTCAAGGTCCGCCTCGTTCATGGGCGATCCGGAACACACACACGAACCGCGATTCGTCCGCAGTCCCGCGGAGAATGTTTCGAACCAAGGGGTGCGAGCAAGAGCAGTCGGTCTTCATTCCTGATTTTTCCGGAAAGAAATGTTCTGAACCAACTGCTCTTTTTGGGTCGATCTAGTCTTCCTTTTCTTTTCTACACGCCACAAGCCCGGCCGAGCCTAACGCCAACTGTCCGAGCGTCGGCCCGGGCAGCGTCGCACTCTCGGTGTCGTGCAGCTTTCCCGTCACGATTGCCGTGTTTGGCAATGTCTCATAGGCATACCCGGTGAGGTAGGCCTTGAACTGACATCCCAGATCTTTTCCCTGCAGCTGTACGCTCAATCGTGCCCAGCCAAAATGAGTCTGGCCATTGATGCTGAATTCCACTCCCAGGAAACGATCTTTGCGGTTGAACCATTGCCCTTTGTGGGAAAGGATAATTCCACCCGTCCCCGCGCAGTACAGCATCGACTCATTGTTTGGGGCAAACGTGTCGCTCGACCCGATCTTGACTCCTGCATTCAGGGCGGCGGCGAATTTGACGAACTGCGTGCTGCTGCCGAAGATCACCTGGTTCGGAGCCTGCGACGGATGCACGGAAACCCATCCTGCGCTGGGAAACGGCCCGCCGGTGTCGTGAATACCCGCAAAATTTGTCACGTAAATGTTGGTGATCGCGAAGTCGGTGATGCCGTCGCCGTTGAGAGCGGCAGCATTATGTCAGGTTGCGCGGCAAGGTCAAGATGCAGAGGATTGCGCACGCCCGGTTTGTCCCTGCAATGATCGCCGGTGGCCCACTCAAGCCCGGTTCTGGCTTGAGTGGGGCAGTTCGATGCCACCCGAACCTGGTCGCACTCTTTTCGCGGTCTTGCCATGGGACGTTAGCGAAAAAATGGGAGTGCGCCACTTCTCGCGCTTTCCAGAAGTGGCCCACCCCCATTTTGTCCCACACAGTGGCATGGAAGGGTCATTTAAATCTCCTCAGGCATCCGAATGAATCGGCTTTCTCCCACCCGTTAACTTTCGAGATTCCTCCCCACCATGATCCCGGCAACAAAAGGCAGCACCCGAAAAGCTGCCTCCTGCACCTCGCCACTCACAACTCACAACTCGCTACTACTTCCCTTTCAACATCTCCACCACGCGATCGAAATCTTCGAGCGTCGAGTACTCGATCACGATCTTCCCTTTTCCTTTTCTGTCACGAATCCTGACACGCACCCCGAGCGTGCGTTCCAGCGCGCTTTGCGCGGCACGCACGTTCGGGTCCACCCAGCGCGCTCGGCCTTGCGGCTCTCCGTCTTTTTTCAGCGGAAGGTTGATCGCCATCACCCGCTCTTCGATCTGCTCGAACGACAAGTGCTTGGTAACCGCTTCATCCGCGACCTTCTGCATCAGTTCCGGTGTGGGTAGGGTAAGCAGCGTTCGCGCCTCGCTGAAGCCGAGGCGGCCTTCACTCAAATACTGCCCCACCATCGGAGGCAGCTTCAGCAGGCGCATGTAATTCGACACGGTTTCGCGCGACACGCCTACTCGATGTCCGATCTGTTCCTGCGTCATGCGAAAGTCCTGGCTGAGCTTGGCGAAGGCGTGCGCCTGCTCCAGGCAATTCAGGTCCTGGCGCTGGAGATTTTCGACGATCGTCATCTCGGCCGCCTGCTGGTCCGAGACCACTTTGACGATCGCCGGCACCTTGGTCTTCCCTGCCAGCTTCGAAGCCCGCCAGCGGCGCTCGCCGGTGATCAGCACATAGCGGCCGTCTTTTCCCGGACGCACCGTGATCGGCTGAATTACTCCGTTGGCGCGGATCGACTCGGCAAGCTCTGCGAGCGTGCCGCCTCCAGTGTCGCGCTGCGCGTCGAGATGCTGCGACAGACGCGTCTGATACGGATTGGTGTCGATGGCGTCCAGTGCGATTTCGAGCACGCCGTCGCCAGCGGGCGCGCGCACTGCCTGGATTTCGGGAATCACGGCGGGTTGCGCTCCCGGAGTCGCAGGCCGCGCGATCGGATTGCTGGTGACCACCCGGGGGCCGCCCGGCAGCAACGACTCCAATCCTCGCCCCAGCGCTTTGCGTTTGTCCGCGGGAGCTTTCTCCGCGGCTTTTTCTTCGACTGCGGTCTTCTCTGCTGTAGTCGTCATCGTCTTTCCTTCGTGAAACTTAGTGTCCTTCGTGGTTAGCCTTGGCCGGAGCCAATGAATACATAGATGTTCATCGATCTTGTATATTGATTGTTATCAATTTATTTCGCTCCTGCATCCAACGCTTCCAGCGAGGAGCGTTGACCACTTGCTTCTCTTCTGCCTGGACAGCTACATCTTCTTCCCTCTTGGGCATCTCGACCATGAGCCCGGGCATGTCGCGAGCGATGAGTTCCTTCGCCAAGTCCATGTAGCTCTCGGTGCCTCGCGACTTCACGTCGTAGATCAGCACCGGCTTGCCATGGCTGGGCGCCTCAGCCAGGCGAACGTTGCGCGGGATCGTTGTCTTGCAGAGCTTGTCGCCGAAGTAGCGCTTGAGCTCCGAGGTGACTTGCTGCGCCAGGTTGGTGCGGTCGTCGTACATGGTGAGGACCACGCCCTCAATCCCCAGCTCCGGGTTGAGCGAGGCGCGAATGCGCTCGATCGTGTCGAGCAGCTCCGAGATCCCTTCCAGCGCGAAGTATTCCGCCTGCATCGGGATGAGCACCGCGTCGGCCGCGACCAAAGCATTCAAGGTGAGGAGATCGAGGGCCGGCGGGCAATCCAGCACGATGTAGTGGAACTTGTCGCGCAAGGGGGCGAGGGCGTCGCGAAGCCGGAATTCCCTGCGCTCCCCGTCCACCAGTTCCAGGTTCGCGCCGATCAGGTTCTTGTGCGCCGGAATGATGGAGAGTTTTTCGAGTTCGGTTTTCTGGAGCGCGGCTTCGGCCTGCGATTCACCCATGAGCAAGTGGTAGGTGCTGAGGCGTTCAGGGTCTTTGACCAGGCCGAGGCCGCTGCTGGCGTTGGATTGCGGATCGCAATCAACCAGCAGCGTGTTGACCTCCGTCGCGGCAAAAGACGAGGCAAGGTTGATGGCGGTCGTAGTTTTCCCCACGCCGCCCTTCTGATTGGCAACCGCGATGACGCGTCCCATTGAGTTGTTAGGAGAAGTCCTGAGCAAGCGCAGCATAGTTTGGATTGAGGTGGAAACGCAATGACAGAATTCAGTGCAGCAGCGATTTATTCGAATTTATTGCAGTAGAAGGTACATGGGCGCGTTTTCCTCGGAAAGATTCCACAGTGTTACCGCGGGAACACTGTTGTCATGTGTTCCTGCTGGAACATTCGGCGATTGGCATCGAGGAGTAGAGAATCTGGGTGAGGCGGATCTGTTTGAGGACTGTTCCGGCGGGAACATAGTGCGATTCTACCAATTGAAGAAGTGTTCCCGCGGGAACATGGCTAGAGCGGAATCGCTTCTCCTGGTCGCTCACTGCCCGGCCACACGACCGGAAGCTTATTTGGGCAATAAATACCTTGACTAACCAAGCTTAATTTGGTAAAGTTCTTGGCATGGCAAACCCAAAGACACTCCAGCAAGCGATACAGCATTACAGCGATGAGCAGGTTTGCATTGATGCTGTGGCCCGGATGCGATGGCCGAACGGAGTTCCCGTTTGCCCAGCCTGCGGTCACAAGGATCACTACTACCTGAAGACTCAGAAGCGGTGGAAGTGCAAGGAGTGCTACAAGCAGTTTACGGTGAAACTGGGAACAGTGTTTGAGGATTCGCCAATCTCGCTCACAAAATGGCTGCCTGCTCTCTGGATGCTCTGCAATTGCAAGAACGGAATCTCCAGCTATGAAATCTCCCGCGACTTGGGAGTTTCGCAGAAGGCTGGATGGTTCATGCTGCAACGTCTCCGTCTCGCTTTGCAGGATGGTTTCTTCGGATCGAAACTGAGCGGCGAAGTCGAAGTAGACGAAACATTCATCGGCGGGAAAGCTAGGAACATGCACGTAAGCGAGCGCAAACGTCGCATCACGGGAACTGGAACGAAGGACAAAACGGCTGTGATGGGAGTGCTTGAGCGTGGCGGGAAGGTTCGCGCTACAGTCGTTCCGAACCGCAAGAAACATGCCTTGCAGACTGAGGTTCGCAAGCACGTTGAAGCTGGAGCAGCTCTGTACTCAGACGCTCTAAAATCCTATGAAGGATTGGCTGGCGAATACGCTCACGAAGTGATTGACCACGCCGTGAAGTACGTTGATGGCCGCGTACATACAAACGGGCTGGAGAATTTCTGGTCACTGTTGAAGCGCGGAATCGCTGGCACGTATGTGAGTGTGGAACCATTCCATCTGTTCAGATACTTGGATGAGCAGATGTTTCGATTCAACAATCGCAAGGATGAGAGCGGAAATCCGATGAGTGACTCGGATCGGTTTCAATTAGCTTTATCGCAGATCGCGGGAAAGCGGTTAACCTTCAAAGAGGTGACTGGCAAGGTGGGAGAGGCGAGTTGCTAATCCTTTGCGCGGGAAGCGCGGCCCGAAGCCCGTTTCCCGCTCTGTCTCGCCTTCTTCGCCGCGTCAAGTCTAGCCTTGATTTCGGAGTGGGGTACAGACAGAACTTTTTTTAAGGCGCGTTCAAAGTTTTCATATTCACCCGTCTCATTCTTGGCGGAAGGTTTTGGGTGAGCATGTGTCACGGCGAATACACCTCGTAGAATCGAGGGTAATCGCAGTGACACAGGTACGTCAAGGACACTTAGGAGTAAACGGATTTGATCTCTCCGATACGAGTGCCGATGGTCTCAACAATCGGCCCGTCGAATTTACGGAATCGTGGGATCACTGTACAGACGATGAAACCGTGTATATCAGCGAGTCTGCGACGGGGAATGACCAAATCGGTATCCCACTCGCCCAACTCTATTTCGACAGGAAAATGTGGATCGAAGTCAAATTGCCACTTGTCGGCGAGGGGAACACTAACTTCGTATGTGTCTTCATCCTCCAACGGGATGAGGGTAGCGGCGGGATTCCTGGGGACAAAAATACGCTTGGCTCTCCCGTTGAAGGGAATGATCCAGTGCTTGTCGATATTGCAAAGCGTGTTCAATTGCCACAGGGGATGCTCCTCCACAGGACTCGCACTTTTGTACGGTTGCAGAGCATCAATCTCATGAGCGACATCGACAGGGAACAAATCGAGCACTCGCCTCAGGTTCCTCCGATCTTGACTGTTTTCGATTCTGTCAAAGATAGGAAAGCAAACGTCTCGGGGATGGTCTTGCCGAGAGGATGTAAGCGCGAGTTGCCATGCCATCTGATCGAGTCCAGATCGAAGGCAATAGAGAAATTCCCCGAGTTCCATGCCGATCTCCGAGGGCATAGGGTTGAATTTCGTGCGTCGGACGCAGCGGCCTGTCTTGGGATCGTCATGGGTAGTGACGGTACACGCTTCTTTCAAAAATGTCCCCATGCTTGCATTAAGGGCGTTGAGGTGAGTTTCCGCCCTCTGAATTTTCATTGTTATATAGGCTAAGAGATTCATGCAGAGACAGGGTAAATGCCACAGTTTGGTTACTCAAGGTATTTATTGCCCTTATTTGACCACCCCGGTTTCGCGAGGTTCCCACTTCCCGATCTCTGGCGGGGCGTGTCTCCCACTATTACTCCTTTGGTTCGGGAGCCCGATTGCCGACCAGCAGAACTCGGTTGCTTGACCCGGGGAGAATCCAACCCTGCCGCCACGCGAATTGTGGGTGCGCTGCGGCACGAGCCTGCTGGTCGCGTCCGATTAAGAGGAGAAGAGTCCCGCCAGGGGCAACCAGGCCTGCGGCGACCGGCAAAATGGAGTCGAAACGCTCGACGGCGCGAAGGGTGACCACGTCAGCAGACGCAGGGGGGAAGTCTTCTGCGCGCTTCGGGAATACGTCAACGCCAGTGAGGTCGAGAGCGCGAATGACCTCGCGCAGGAAGGTGGCCTTCTTGTGATTGGATTCGATCAGGGTCACCAGAAACTCCGGCACAAAGATTTTGATGGCCAGGCCAGGGAAGCCGGACCCGGAGCCCACGTCGGCCAGGCGGGCCGGAGCGCTGGACCGAGTCGCGGCCATCGCGCGCGCCGCGCACAGGGACTCGCCAAAATGTCGTGTCACGACCTTTTCCGGATCGCGCACCGCGGTCAGGTTTATGCGAGCGTTCCAGCGAAGCAATAGATCGATGTATGTCGATATACAGGCAAGCTGGCGCACCGTAAGGGGATGGGCGGTGGATCCGGAGAAGGGAAGCGGCGTAACCAGAAAGGGCTGGAGCAATTCGCCGATGCGAGAGTATTCCACCTCCCGGAATTAAAACACAGCGTCGAGGTGAAAATCTCAAGCGTAAACGCGAGAAGGATCCCGAGTCTTTACGAACAAAGATGTGAATGCAGGACGCCCGGGGAGTGAAGCGGGAAGAACCATGCGAAGCAAGACTCACGGCGATGAACAGGTGGGATGAAGGAGGTCGGTTCTTCGCCCATAAAAAGGCCGGGCGGCTGGAGAAGCCGCCCGGCGTGGAGTATCTCAGGGGAGATCAGGGTTGATAGGTTTCAGCGTCACCGTAGAAGATCTTGTGGGGGCCAATCACCGCATAGTCTCCGCCGACAGCCATGATGCGTCCATCCTGCAATTGCAGCAGGCCAAACTGGAGCCGGGGCTGGATCATCGGGGTTCCCTTGCTGAAGGTGCCGGTGAGCGGGTCGAACAGTTCGACGAGCCTGAGAACAATGTAGGTGTAGCGCGTTGCGGAGTAGCCGCCGGCGACCATGACTTTCCCGTCGGGGAGGAGAATGGCGCTGTGCTCGTAGCGATTGGCGCTCATGCCTGAGGTTCGAGTCCATTTTCCTGTGATCGGGTCATAGATCTCGGCGGACTTCAGGACGGCGCCATAATCGGTGCTTCCGCCGGTGACCAGCACGCGGCCATCCTTCATCACGGTGCCGGTGTGCTCTGAGCGGGTAGCGGTCATGTTGCCTGTCTTAGTGAACAGGCCGGTTGCGGGATCGAAGATCTCGGCGATCCGCGAGACGCCCGTTCCGGTGTTTGTGTAACCACCGGCGATCAGGACCCGACCGTCGCCGAGCACGCTGGCCGTGTGGAAGGTGCGAACGATGCTCATCGAGCCCGTCGCTGTGAAGGTGTCGGCGACAGGATCGTAGATTTCACTTATGGAAGCGGCGGTAGCACATCCATAAGCGCTGCATCCGCCGGTCAGGAGCACCCGGCCATCGTTGAGCTTGGTCACACGGTGGAAGTAGCGGCCAACGACAAGCGTGCTTGCGCTCAGGCGCCATTGGTTAAGAAATGGATCATAGATCTCCGCCGTATTCAGGGAAGTCTGTCCGCCAGTGACCAGGATGCGGCCGTCGTTCAGGACGATGGAGACGGAACCAATGCGGCCGTAGAGATGAGCCGGGAGCAGGCTCCAGGTGGAGGTGGCTGGATCCCAGATTTGCGGGCCCACGGTGCCGACAAGTTCTGAGCCAGGTATGAATACGTGTCCATCGTTCATGAGGTAGGCGTCGTTGGCGGCGGAGACGAGGATACCGGCCTTCGCCCATGTTCCCGGCGCCTGCTGGGCTACGCTGAACGAAACCAGGAGAAGTAACGGGAGAACTGCGCAAGTGATTTTCTTCATGCGGTGCACCTTTGGGATGTGATCGAGTCGCCTTGCCTGCGTTGCACACGGGATACCGCAAGACAGCGATGAAGCTTCTTTTGGTTGCGCCAGCTTAGCCACGATCCAACTGCACCGTGGCGTCGAAATCTCTGAATTCCGTTTGAGCGGCGTACAGTTTCCTGACAATCCCGGCAGCAATCGTCGAAGTGTCTATTGAGGAGACGAACCAGTGGCAGGAAATTCCCCAAAGCACAGGACATTTTTTGAAGGGGGAATCCGATTCGGGAAACCGGATGGTGACGATTCAACCGCCCGCAAGGACACGAAGGACCGCGAAGGGACACGACCAGCTGCTTCGACCTTCGGCTATCAGCTCAGTGGCTCGCGGATGTGCCTTGTTCGAGAGTGGCGGCAGGAGCCCATGCGCCGGGCACTTCGAGGTTTGGCATGGGCCGGCCGGCAAACAATCTTTGGCAGGGCTTGGCGAGCAAGCGGGCCCACTGCGCGGATCGGGAGACACGGGCGCTGTCGGTGGCGATGCCGGTATCGGCATACATCTGGCGGTAGATTTTCGATATCAGGACGAAAGCCAGACGGGCGCGAAAGGACTTGATGAACCGCGAGCGCGTCCAAATCAACCTCAAGCCGTAAAAGTTGTCCCACACGGATTGAGTGCGCTCGCGAACTTCTTCGGCCGACATGGTTGGGTGTGGCCAATACAGCTTGGGCCGCAGCGCCTGGGGAATCAGCCAGCGACGAGTGATGGGAATGCCGCCAATCAGCACCGGAGCGGCATCCATCTGTTTTTCCCATTTGATGAAGTCTACGGTTCCCGGATACGGGGTTAACATCACAAATTGCGCAAAGGCGATTTCGGCCTGGGCGGCGGCGGTGGCGGTGGCGGCGAAGGTTTCCGGGCGATCGCTGGGCAGCCCGAAGATGAACGAGCCGAGCACATAGACGCCGTGCTCGCGGAACTTTCTCAGCTGCCTGACCAGGTCTTCACCGGCAAAATTGAACTCTTTGTAGACGTCTTTCAGTCCCTGAGGGGTCACGGCCTCGACTCCCACCAGCGCGCCTTTGATGTGCGCCCGCTGCATGGCGTCGAGGAACTCAGAATCTTCGGCTGCCTCCATGGTGATTTGAGTAAAGAAAATAGTATCGGGGGGAAGCTGTGCGAGACGTTCCATCAGGGAAAACCGTTCAGCGCGAATCGTCTTCAGCTCATTGAGGCGAGCGGTATTATGCTGCTCCTCGGCCAAGCGCAGGTCGGTGAGGGTCACTGGATAAAAATTGTCATCGGCGAGTGCGATGAAGCGGAACCCCAGCCTTCTCAGCTCGACGATCTCTTCGATGACAACGTCGGAAGAACGCTGACGAGGGCGTTGGCCATCGGTTCGCCACACCGAGCAGAAAGAACAATGCTTAGGACATCCCCGGACAGTCTGCACGGAAGCCCACATGTAGCTCTTGCGAGGGACCAGATCCCAACGCGCAGCCAGGAACGAACTGGCTTCGATGCGTCCGCCTTCATAGACGAGGAGGGGGCTGCCACGCTCGCAGTCGGCCAACACCTTGGACCAGATGACGTCGCCATCGCCCCTCACGACGGCATGCGCGCCGCCGAGTTCGTGGGCCTCGTTGGGGTAGAGCGTGGCGTGAATGCCGCCGAACACGACATAGGCGCCGCGTTCGCGAGCGAGTTTTCCGATCTTGTATCCGCGAAGAGCGTTGGCAGTGTGGATGCCAATCCCCACGATATCGCCGGCTTCAATCTCACCTATATCTACGGGTTCTAGGGTTTCGTCCACCAGGCAGGGGTCGCCATAACTCAGGGGTGTGGCGGCCGCAAGGACGTACAACCACCGCGGCGTAATCACCGCAGTACCGAAAGACACTTCACTGGGATTAATGAGATGAATACGCACGCAGAATTGCCCTCCTTCGCGCCTTGCAAAAAAGGCTATCGAGCAACTTGCGCCCGGGTTTCAACGGGGATGGGTGGACGAGCTACTCAGCACCCATCAAGAATGGAGCCAGTTGGCATCTTACGCCTCTTGAGGCATGTACGGTGACAAATGCAGAGTCACTGTTCAGAAATGCAGGGGGAAACCGCAGTGGCTCAATTTGAACCGTTAACCCGAATAGACGTCATCCCGAGCCGATAGGCGAGGGATCTCGCGTGCACAACGCGACATTTTGTGCACGCGGGATCCTTCGACTCTGCTGCGCTGCGTCTCAGGATGACGTCACAGTATGGGAAATTCAAACCAAGCCACTACCGGGGGAACTCAGTTGTTGCCGGAAATCCTTCCGGAGCGTTTCCCGAGCGCGCGATGGGCCAATGCTGCGAGTGGCTTGCCCAGGAGGGGGATGGCGTGAATTCGTTGCATGCGCCTGGCTTGGCGTTGGGACTGGTTCGATTCGCGCCAGCGAAGATAGCTTTCCAGGGCACGTTGTTCACCTTGAGGATCTGGCGCGAGCCGGCTCATTTCAGCAATCACATCGGAATACAGGTGGAGCCATCGAGTAGTGGCGTGCTCCAGTCCAGCCTGGGCACGCAGGCGACGCGAAACTTCGAATGCATCTCGCGCGTCGTAACGGGCAATTTCAGATGCGAGGAGCGCGGAATCGAGAGGCCCGGTGAGCACTCCGCGACCGAAGTTCATTCGGCGAAGGTGATCGAGGTTCGCGGTCATTACCATCGGTCCGCTTCCTGGAAAATCGCACAGTATGACGGCGCAGCCTACGCACAGAGCTTCGAGGGCACAGCGAGCTTTGGCGAACACCAGATCGTAATTGTGGAGAATACTTTCCGGATGGCTCACCTCAGTCTTAAAGCCCGCGCCGACCGCCGCCAACATCAGGCCTTGCATTCGGCAGGCCTGATGGATCGCGGAGTATTGCTTCCGCGAATTACTGAAAACAAGAGCTCTGCAGGGGGTTGACGGAAGGGAAGGACGCGGCCGAAAGCGAGTGAGGTCCACAGCGTTTTCGATGACGCCGACGCGATCGCGGGGAATTGCAGGGTTCGATTCAATTCGGTCGCGGCAACGCTGATCCACTGCAACGTACCGAAGAATGCGCGGAAAGATTGGCGGTTCGTCGAGTGGCGAGGTAGCGTTGATCGGCTCCCCATTTTCTGAGACACATTGAAGGTTAGTTTCCGGCAAAATCAACCAACGAAGGAAGGGGGATTTGCCGTGAAGAGGAAGCGCTTTTCTGTGGAGCAGATCGTAGGAG
>Ga0070741_10004822_pt1 | contig 30981 bp, 23 predicted proteins | sample Coa_R1_4_FD_66440 | JGI IMG/M metagenome (GOLD analysis project Ga0070741, IMG submission 66440) | Surface soil microbial communities from Centralia Pennsylvania, which are recovering from an underground coalmine fire - Coalmine... | ecosystem: Environmental > Terrestrial > Soil > Unclassified ... | reverse complement strand
CGACGCCGAGGTCGGCTTCGAGGTCGAGGTCGGGTTCGAGCAGTTCCGGCGGGTAGCCGGTGGTCTGCGAGACGATCTCGACGACCGCCGCGGCCACCTCGTCGGTGCCCGTGCCTGTGTCGGAACCTGTGTCACCCTGCTGCGAAACCGGTTCTGGCGCGGCCGGTTCGATCCGCGATCCGGCCATCACCAGGTCGGGTTCGGGCACGGTCACGGGCGCGGTCGTGCCCACGGTGACGTCCTCGGCGACGCGCAGGCGCCGGGTCACCACTTCCAAGCGGGCTTCGGCTCGGCCGCTGACGGAGCTGAGCCACCCGCGCCAGGCCTGCGCGTCCGCGATCCGGTAGGCGTAACCGAGCTCGGTCGGCGCGCGGCGGCGGCCGTCCGGCATGGGCGTCCAGCGCATGAGCGACATCGCGATCTGCGAGCCGAATCCGGCGGCCAGCCGCAGCGCGTAGCGCACGGGGTAGGCGCCGCCGAGGGACAGCTTGAGGTCCCCGAGCTCGGGGTCGCGCTCCTTGAAGTTGGGCACCGGCGGGACGATGCCGGTCTCCAGGGCCTTGACCGCGACGACGTCCTCGATGCCGGCGCCCATCGCGTGCCCGGTGAAGCCCTTGGTGTTGGTGATCACGACCTCGTCGGCCCGCGGCCCGAAGGCGCGTCGCAGCGCATTGATCTCCGCGGCGGCGCTGCCGCCGCGGGCGGGGGTGTAAGTCTCGTGCGACACGAACACCGTGTGCGCCGCGATCTGGTCGCGCTGCACGCCCCGGCTCTCGGCCTGGCGCAGCAGCCGGTCCATGACCTGCGAGATGTGCTCGACGTCGAGGCGGGTGCCGTGGAACGCGCTGTTCGCGACGACCGTGGAGAGCACTTCGCAGATCGGCTGCACGCCGCGCTCGCGGGCGGCCTCGGCGGACTCGACCACCAGCGCGGCGGCCCCGGCTCCGATGATCATGCCGTGCCGGCGCCGGTCGAAGGGCAGCGCCGCGTCCTGCACGGACGCGTCGGTGGCCGCAGCCCCGGAGGCGAGGAAGCCCGAGCCGATCCACGGCAGCAGCGCGTCGCTGGTGGCGTCGTCCGCGGAGACGATGATCACGCGGCGGCAGCGTCCGGTGCGGATCCAGTCCTCGGCCACCGCGAGCGCCATCGTGGTGCTCGCGCAGGCCGCGTTGACCTGGGTGTTGGGCCCGCGCGCGCCGATGATCTCAGCGAACTGCGAGTGGCCCATGGACAGGGCGCGGAACAGGAACCTGCGATTGAACCGGTACGGCTCGGCTGCCAGCAGCTCGCGCAGCCGCGCGATCTGCACGTCAGCCTCCTTACGCGCCGGGTCCGTCTCGGCGATGCGGTCGCGCACCGTCAGCAGCGCGGCCAGCTGTTCGCGGCGGCCGCGGTCGGTGAAATAGTGCTCGAGGTCTGCGGCGAACGCGTCATAGGCCGGGAACGCGGAGGCGAACACGACTCCGGTGTCGTCGCGCATTGACTCCGGCAGGCCCCAGCGGTCCGGCAGCCGGGTGCCGAGCGTGGTGGTCCGGTAGTGCATGACCAGCGGAATGCCGGCGTCACGCAGCGCGTCGAAGCCCGCGCCGACGGCCAGCCGGGTGGATTCGTCGAGTGCCGCGTCGCGCTCGGCGTCGACGCCGAACTCGGCGACCACGTCCAGCGGGGCGTTGCGCCCGGCCAGCTTGATGACCTCGGCCTCGTCGTCGATGCTCTCGAAGGTCGGGTCGCCGGTGGCGCGCTTGACCAGCCGGGTGATGTGCCGGTCCACCATCGCGCTGCGCACCGCCTGCGGCACACTGCCGATGAACTGCTGCCCGGCCAGGATCCGCGCCACGTTCGCGTCGTCGAAGACCCGCTCGACGCCGGGCAGGCCCAGCGCGGCGCCGGTCACGGCGACCGGTTCGCTCGCCGCGGACAGCTCGGCGGGTGAGGCGGCCGCGCCGGAGACGGAAGCGTGCGGGGTCTCGCCGTTGAAGAGCCTCAGGCCCTGTTCGATCGCTCCGGCGAACACCTTGCCCAGTTCGGTGTACGCCGTGGTGGAAAGGTGCGCGGCCTGCGCCGTCGCGGCACTGCGCCGCGGCGCGGAAAGCTCCGCGGGCTTCGGCGCCGTGTCCGCCCGCGGTTCAGCAGAGCTCGCATACAGCCCGGCGGCGTAGAGACCGGCCAGCGCGTTCGTGAACGAGGTCTGGTCGCCGGTCTTGGGGTGGTTGGTGTACAACGCGATCACATCCTCATGCGCCGAGCCGAGCACGTCGTCGGCGAAGCCCTGCAGCGCCTTCTTCGGGCCGACCTCGACGAAGACCCGCGCCCCGGCCTCGTAGAGGGTGCGCAGCCCGGCGATGAACTGCACCGGGGAGGCGACCTGACGGCCGAGCAGGTCGAGCATCGTCTCCACGCCGGCGTCCGCCGGGTAGAAGCGGCCGGTCACGTTCGAGACGATCGGCAGCTGCGGCGGCGCGATGTTCAACCGCCGCAACGCGGCCTTGAGCGGCTCGCTCGCCGGGGCGACGATCCGCGTGTGGAAGGCGTGGCTGACCGGGATCCGGGTCGCGGTCATGCCGGCCGCCCGGAACGCGGCGATCGCCCGCGTGACGTCCATGGTGCCGCCGCCGATGACGGCCTGCTTGGTGCTGTTGATGTTGGCGATGACGACGTACCCGGGGTCCCGCGAGACGATCAGCTCGATCTCCTCGAGCGGGCCGAACACGGCGGCCATCGCCCCGTTGTCCTCGAGCTCCAGCGACGCCATCTCGTGTCCGCGCGCGCTGACCGCCTCGAGCGCCGCCGCGAAGGTCAGCGATCCGGCGGCGGCGAGCGCGCCGTACTCGCCGAGGCTGTGGCCCATCACCATGTCGGGGGTGAACCCGTACGAGGCCAGCAGCCGGGTGAGTGCGAGGTCGGCGGTGAGCACGGCGGGCTGGGTGATCTCGGTCTGCAGCAGCCGCAGTTCCAGCGCCTCGGTGTCGGCGCCGTAGACGAACGAGCTGAGCGGGCGGCCGAGCAGCGGCGTCATGATCGTGTCGGCCTCGGCGAAGGTGTCCGCGACGATCGGCTCGCTCTCGCGCAGCTGAGCCAGCATGTTGACGTACTGCGAGCCCTGCCCGGTGTACAGGAACGCGACCTTTCCCGGCGCGCCGCGGCCGAGGAAGACGCCCTGCGACCGCAGCGCGCGCCACATCGCGGGCGCGGTGAAGGCCTGAATCGCCTTGGCGGCCTTCGCGGCCAGGTCCTCCTTGCCGGTGTAGGCGATCGCGACCCGTACCGGAGCGGCGGCCTTGGCGGCGTCGGGGGGAGCGGGCGCGCGCAGCGCCTTCAGGCCCTTGACGACCTCGGCGTCGTCGCGCCCGGCGACCATCGCGATATTGGCCGGCGGGGGCGTGATGCGTGCGGGGGGAGCGGCGATGGGCGCCGTACGAGCGGGAGCCGTCGAGGACGGTGCCGTCGGTGTGGGCGTGGATGCCGGCGGGCTGGTCGGCGCGGTGACAGTTGCCGACGAGGCGACGGCGGTCGTGGCCGTCGAGATGGTCGGCACGGCGGCTGCGAACGAGCGCGCAGCTCCCTGCGGCCGGTGCTGTCCGGGCACGTACTCCTCCAGCACCACATGGAAGTTCGTGCCGCCGAACCCGAACGCGCTCACGCCGGCGAGGCGAGGAATCCCGCCGGTCGGGTCGGGCCACTCACGCAGCGTGGTGTTCACCCGGAACGGCGTCGCCGCCCAGTCCACGCCCGGATTCGGCCGGTCGAAGTGCAGGCTCGGCGCGAGCGTCCGGTGGTGCAGGCTGAGCGCGGTCTTGGCCAGGCCCGCCGCGCCCGCGGCGGCCTTCAGGTGTCCGATGTTCGACTTCACCGAACCGAGCGCGATCGAGCCCGGCGCGGCTCCCGCCTTCAGGAAGACCTCGTCGAGCACGCCGAGCTCCACCGCGTCGCCGACCGCCGTGGAGGTTCCGTGCGCCTCGACGTACGTGGCGCAGCGCGGGTCGCGTCCGGCGTCACGCCATGCCCGTTCCACAGCCAGGCGCTGGCCGACCGGGTTCGGCGCGGTGATCCCCTTGCCCTTGCCGTCGCTGGAACCGGCGATTCCGGTGATCAGTGCGTAGATTCGGTCGCCGTCGCGCTCCGCGTCCGCGAGGCGCTTGAGCACGAACAGCGCGGCGCCCTCGCCCATCACGAAGCCGTCCGCGCCGGCGTCGAACGGCCGGGTCCCGGTCGCCGACAGCGCCCCGATCTTGCAGAACTTGATGAACGCGCTCGCGCCCATGTTGCGGTCCACGCCGCCGGTGACCGCCGCGTCGTAGTCGCCGGCCTGCAGCCCGCGTACCGCCGAGGCCACCCCGGCCAGGGCGGAGGCGCAGGCCGCGTCCGTGGTGAAGTTCGGGCCGCGCAGGTTGAACAGGCTCGCCACCCGACCGGCCAGCACATTGGACAGCTCGCCGGGCATGGTGTCCTCGGTCACCGGCCGGAACCCGGCCAGGAAGTCGCGCCGGGTCTCCTCGATCACCGCCGTGCGCACCGCGACATCGAGGGCTGCGAAAGAAGGCGCGGTGGAGAGCGAGCGGGCGAACTGGGGAAAGGACAGCCGGGTGTTCGTGTCGTAGTGCTTCTCCCCGCCGATCGCGTTGCCCAGGATCACGGCGACGCGCTCGGGATCGACCGTCCACGACGGCCAGCCCGCGTCGAGCAGCGCCGCGCGCGCCCCGGCGACGGCCCACTTCTGGCCGTCGTCAAGCTGCTCGCCGACCGCGGGCGGGACCGGCAGGCGCCAGCCCAGCGGATCCCACACGAACTGCCGCACCCAGCCACCGATGCGCGAATAGGTCTTGTCCGGTACCGCCGGATCCGGGTCGTAGAACAGCTCCGGATCCCAGCGGCCGGCCGGCACGTCGCCGATCGAGTAGCGGCCGGCGGTCAGGTTGGCCCAGAAGGCCGCAAGGTCGGCGGCGTCGGGCATGATCGCGCTCATGCCGACGACCGCGATCGGTTCGCGGGTGTAAACGTCCATCGTCCTGCCCTCAGCCCTGTGTGCGCCCGTAGAGCGCGTCGGCGACGAGGTCCATGTCCGCGAGCAGTCCGGCCTGGGCGACCCGCACCTCGTCTAGCGGGAGCCGCGCCGTGAGATCAGAGCCCTGTTCCTGAGCGCCGGCGACCAGGCGCGCGCCCTCCTCGGCGACCTTCATGGCCGCCTCGCGCGCGAAGATCCGGCTGATCGCGGACAGGGCGTCGGGGGTGAAGCGCCGGTCCGCCTTGGCGCCGAGCGTGCCCGCCCCGGCGGCCGCGGCCCGGCGGGCCATCGCGGCCGAGCCTTCGGCATAGGCGATCAGCTCGCCGAGGCGCAGCAGCACGTGCTGGCTGCGGGTGAGGCGCCCGACGCGGCAGGCGTCGAGCACGGCGGCGAGAGCGTCGAGGGCCAGGGCCGCGGTGTGCGCACCCTGCTGCGGCCCGGACGCCCGCATCGCGGCCGCGGCGTCGCGGTAGTAGGCGCCCCCGGTCTTGAGGTGGTTCTGCCACCGGTCGCGGGCGATGGTCATCTCCATGATCTCGGAGGTGCCTTCGTAGATGCGGGTGATCCGCACGTCCCGCTTGATCTTCTCGACCATGTAAGGGCGCGTATAGCCGTAGCCGCCGTGCGCCTGGATCGCGGCGTCGGCCGCCGCGTCGCCCGCCTCGGTCGCCAGGTACTTGGCGATCGCGCCCTCGGTGTTGAGGCCGCCGGCCCCGGAGTCCAGTGCGGCCGCGGTCTCCTCCAGGAACGCACGGGCCGCTTCGAGCCGCACCGCGTGCGGGACGATCAGCTTGTGCGTGTAGCCCTGCTTCTCGGAGAGGGCGGCCCCGCCCTGGACCCTGTTCGTCGAGTACTCGATCGCGCGGTCCAGCGCCGACCAGCCGCCGCCCAGGCCGAAGGCGGCGACCATCACGCGGGTGTACCCGAACACCAGCTGTGCCTGGACCAGCCCGCGCCCCTCCTGAAGCCCGACCAGGTTCTCGGCCGGCACCACGACGTCGTCAAGGAACAGCGCCGCGGTGTTGGAGAGCCGGATGCCGTGCTTGTCCTCGGGCGGCGCGCTGGAGAATCCCGGCGCGCCCTTCTCGACCACGAACCAGGACGGCCCGCCGGGCGCGAGCGCCAGCACGGTGTACACGTCCGCGATCGTGCCGTTGCTGATCCACTGCTTGCGCCCGTGGATCCGGTACGCGCCGCCGCCGGCGACCGGGGTCGCGGTCGTCAGCAGCGCGCCGAGGTCGCTTCCGGCCTCGGGCTCGGTCGCGCCGTAGGCGAAGAGGGCGCCGTCGGCGCAGATGCGCGACAGCCAGAGCTTCTTCTGCTCCGGCGTGCCGCCGAACAGGATCGGGTCGCAGCCGAGGAACGTCGCGAACACGGACGTCGCCAGTCCGATGTCGATCCTGGCCAGCCGTTCGCAGATGCGGTACGAGTCGAACGCGCCGCCGCCCATCCCGCCGTACTCCTCCGGGAAGAAGGCCAGCTGCACGCCCAGGTCCTCGCCGCACATCGCGCGCACGGTCTGCTCGGGGCAGACGTCTTCGTGGTCGAGTTCGAGCCGCCGCTCCCACGGCAGCGCGTTCTCGGTGAAGTCGTCGAGTGCCTCGAGCATCAGGCCCAGCGAGGCGGCGTCCAGTCCCGCGGTGCCCGCCCCCGCGTTCACGACCGCTTCCCGATCTCTTCGAGCAGCGCGGGGATCACCGAGAACAGGTCGCCCACCACGCCGAAGTCGGCCGCCTGGAAGATCGGCGCCTTGGGGTCGGTGTCGATCGCGACGACCGTGCGGGAGCTCTGCATGCCCGCGCGGTGCTGGATCGCACCGGAGATCCCGGCGGCCAGGTAGAGCTGCGGGGAGACGGTCTTGCCGGTCTGCCCGACCTGGTACTCGCGCGGGTACCAGTGCTCGTCGGTCGCACCGCGGGAGGCGCCGACCGCCCCGCCGAGGGCGTCGGCGAGCTGTTCGATGAGGCCGAAGCCCTCCGCCGAGCCGACGCCGCGTCCGCCGGAGACCACGATCGAGGCCTCGGTGAGCGCGGGGCGCTTGCCGCCGTCCAGCGCGGTGCGCGAGACGACGCGCACCGCCCGGTCCTGTTCTTTCGCCGCCACTTCGATCCGCTCAACGCGCGGCGTCGCCGCGGCGATCTCAGGGCTCGTAGAGTTCGGGCGTACGGTGATCACGACCGTGCTGCCGAGTCCCTCGCTGCGGACCCGCCACGCGCCGGCGCCCACCGACTGGACCGCGACCGGCCCGGGCTCGATGTCCACCGCGTCGGTGATGATCCCGCAGTCCAGCTGCACCGCCAGCCGGCCGGCGAGCCGCTTGCCCTCGGGACCGGTGGCGATGAGCACCGCGCACGGTCCCTCCCGCCGGGCGACCTCGGCGAGCAGGCGCGCCTGCGCCCCAGGGTCGTCCGCCGCGTCGGCGTCGGCGTATGCGTAGACGGCTGCCGCCCCATACGCGCTCAGCCGGTCGATCACCTTCTCGCTCGGATCGCCGCCGACCACCGCGATCGGCTCGCCAAGCCGCCGGGCCAACGTGAGCAGTTCGAGGGTTGACGTCGCGACGTCGTCGTTCCCGACGCGTTCGGCGAATACCAGGCAGCACGGCATGGCGGGTCCTCAGAGCTAGGGGTGCGGAAGGAGCTTGCGATCGGCCAGGAAGTCGGCCAGCGCCGCGGCGGCGGCGTCCGAGTCGGTGATGACCGTGCCCGCCGCGCGGGGCGGCCGGGCGCTGATCCCGCGCACCGCGGTGGCCGCGCCGGCCAGCCCGGCGAGCGCCGGGTCGAGGCCCAGGTCCGCCAGCGTCCAGACCTGCACCGGCTTCTTGCGGGCGGCGACGATGTTGCGGAAGGTCGGGTAGCGGGCCTCGCCGATCTGGTCGGTGACCGAGACCAGGGCCGGCAGCGCGGCCTCGACCCGCTCGATCGCGCGGTCGGTGCGCCGGGTGGCGCGCACGGTGCCCGCGTCGAGGCTCAGCTCGGAGACGAACGCCAGCTCGGGCAGCCCGAGCAGTTCGGCGATCATCGAGGGGACCACCGACATCTCGGCGTCGGTCGAGCCCATGCCGCACAGCACGAGATCGAAGCCGCAGCGTTCCAGCGCCGCGGCGAGCACCCGCGCGGTGGTCCGGGCGTCGGATCCGTGCAGCGCGTCGTCGAGGATGTGGACGGCGTCGTCGCCGCCGATGGCCAGGGCCTTGTGCAGGCCGGCGGCGGCCGAGGAGGGCCCCATGGTCACATGGGTGACCTGCTGCGCCAGCCCGGCCTCGGCGAGCCGGACGGCCTGCTCGACGGCGTACTCGTCCAGTTCGGAGAGCTGTCCCTCGGCGCTGGCGCGGTCGAGGGTGAGATCGTCGGAGAAGCCGGCCTCGACGGTGGACGCGGGCACTGACTTGACCAGGCACAGGATCTTCATCTGCCGGCTCCCTGTGGACTGCGGCGGTATTCCACGACCGTAGCCAGCGGGCCCGCGTCGCCTACAGGGTCCTGATTCCCGGTCTCGGCGGGACCTTGGTCACTGCCCGCCATGTGCCGGCCGGATCCCGCCGTTCGCCATGCACCACCGGCCGTTCGCCGATCGCGCAAGCTCAGCCGATCGTGCGGGATCTGGCTTACGCTGTAGGTGATTGAGCTGACGGGTTGTCAGGTTGGGGAGGACGGTCCACTGATGGATCCGCTTTCGGTCGATGCGCTTACCGCGCTGGTCGTGCGAGCCGCGGCCGGCGAAGCCGGCAAGGGCGCGTGGAGCGGCCTGCTCGCGCTCGCACGCCGCGCTTTCAAGCGGTCCCATCCCGCGCAGAACGCGCTGGAACAGGCCGCGACGGGCGACCACGCCGCCGCGGCCCGAACCGCCGAGCACCTCGTCGCGCAGGCACAGCTCGATCCGGCGATCGCCGAAGCGCTTCGGGCCTGGATGGCCGAGACCCTCGAGCAGGCGGGTCAGGTGACCAACACCGTCAGCGGCGAGGCACGGATCCACGGGAACGTCGTGCAAGCCCGCGACATCAGCGGCCCGATCACCTTCAACTAGCGCGGCGTTCTCGCTCTCAGCAGCGGTGAAAGCCCGTGAAAAGGGAAACGCTCGGCCGGGTGGTCCGGCCGAGCGTCTCGGTGAAGCGGTATCAGGTTCCGGCGATCAGGTGATCACCGGAGCCTGTCCCGTCGATCGGATATCAGTTGTCTGAGTCCGCGGACGGGATGAACGCGCCGGGGACCTCGTTGGGGGCGTAGATCTTCTTGTCCCCCGGGTACGGCTTGGCCCAGCCGGTGGTCTGGTAGTAGACGTAGCGGTTCATCTGCTCCGGGTTGGCGTAGTCCGGAATGGCGCTCGGACCGACCAGGCGCTGGTGCGAAGCCCACGCCTTCCACTGGGCCGCCACCGACTGCTCGGCGCTCGGAACGGTCGTGGCCATCGCGTTCGCCCTGGCGACGGACGCGGAGGACTGGCCGGCCGGCACGTTGGCGCCGCAGGACGGCTGCTGCGAGAGACCGAGCGTCAGCGAGGTCTGGTTCGGTACCGCGGTGAACGGCGCGTAGTTCGGCTTCGAGGTGAACGCGTCGGTCATCGGGGTGGCCGCGGAGTCGAGCTGGTTCATCGGGTGGATGCCGAGAATCTGCTCGATGGTGCGCATCATCTCGATCTGCGAGTAGTAGTGGTCGTCCACGACTCCGTGGTTGGCCCAGGGGCTGATGACCTGGACCGGGGCGCGGTGGCCGTCCACGTGGTCGAGGCCGGCCTGCGAGTCGTCCTCGACGACGAAGATCGCCGAGTCCTTCCAGTACTTGCTGTGCGAGATCGTGTCGACGATCTGGCCGACCGCGAGGTCGTTGTCGGCGACTTCGGCGGCCGGGCTGGGCGGGCCGCCGGTGTGGTCGTCGGAGAGCCAGAACATGTTGAGGTTGGCCGGGCCGCTCTTCTCGAAGTCCTGCTTCCAGACCTGGGCCTTGTAGATGTCCGGCACCGAGAGGTCGAACAGCGGGAAGCCCTGGACGGACACCGCGTTCAGCGACGGGATCGCCGAGCCGACCTGGATCGGGTAGGCGCTCGGGGCGCCGGTGGCGGCCATGGTCTGCGTGTCGCAGTAGTAGTTCTGCCAGCTCGCCCCGGCCGGCTTGTTCTCGATCGACTGGAACTCGCCGTAGTCCTTGACGCTCTGGCCCGCGGCCTGCGCCCCGGTCCAGATGAAGCCGGACTCCTGGTGGCCCAGGACGTCGTTCTCCGTGTCGTAGCTGCGCAGGTACTCGCCGGCGGAGGACTCGGTGTACTCCGGGTCGTCCGCCTGCATCAGCCAGTTGTGGCCCTCGGCGGAGTTGGTGCCGACGTCGTAGAAGTTGTCGTAGAGGCCGAACTGCGCCGCCAGGGCGTGCTGGTTCGGAGTGACGGCCTGGCCGAACTGGGTCAGCGTCGGGTCACCGTTGCCCTGCGGCATGTCGCCGTAGACCTGGTCGTAGGTGCGGTTCTCCTTGACGATCAGGAAGACGTGCTTGATCGTCGAGGGGTCGCCGATCCGGGCCGGCACCGGCACGGCCTTCTTGTTCGGGTTCTTGGCGTACTGCACGGAGCCGGGCGTCCAGCCGTTGTACTGGAAGACCTTGCCCGTGTAGCCGCGGATCGCCTGGTCGCTGGGCAGCGTGAAGCGCGTCAGGCTGCTGGTGGTGTCGTGGGTGTTGTGGCCGGCCGCGACGGTCGGGCGCAGCGCGTCGACGCCGCGGGTGTTGGCCACCACGATCTGGTTGCCGACCGTGGCGACCTCGGCCGGGAAGTAGTCGGTCGGCAGCAGGCCGACGTAGCTGACCGGCTGGTGCGCCGAGGTGAAGCGGTACACCGCCACCGCGTTGGCCCGGCCGAGGGTCACCAGCAGGCGGCCGTCGGAGGTCAGGGATATCGCGTCGGGCTCGTAACCGACCGAGGCCTCCGGCCACGGCTGGGTCGAGATCGTCTGGACCACCTTGTCCTTGGTGGCGTCGATCACCGAGACGGTGTTGCTGTTGGTGTTGGCCACGAACACGGTGTTGCCGGCCGCGTACACCGCGGTCGGGTGCAGGCCGACGCCGATGCTGCCGACGGCCGCCGCCGGGTTCGCCGTGTCGATGACGCTGACCGTGCCGGTGGTGGAGGAACCGGTCTGCGGGTTCGCCGGCACGTCGGTGCCGTACGAGTTGATGGTCGTGTCGCCGGCGACGGCGGTGCGGCCGCCCTCGTTGCTCACGTACAGCTTGCCGCCGACCAGGACGATGCCGCGCGGGGCGATGCCGGTGTTCCAGCTCTGCGTGATCGCGCCGGTCGCGGCGTCGATGGCGACGACCCGATTCTGGCCGTTGACCGCCGCGTAGACGGTCGAGCCGTCGGCCGAGAACACCGCCTTGGCCGACAGCGCGTGCTCGGCGCCGTTAGCCGGGATCGCGACGTCGACCGGGTTGGCCAGGGTGCCGTCGGCGTTCACCGTGAACTTGGTGTAGCCGTCGGTCCGGCCGATCCACAGCGACTTGCCGTCGGGGGAGTAGGTCGGCGAGGTCTGGCCGACGTCGTTCCCGCTGATCTGCAGGTTCGCCGCGGCGTTCTTGCCGACGACCTGCTGGACCTGGTAGCTGCGCAGGTCGATGATGACGAGGGCGACCCCGCCGTCGGCCACCGTGGCGGCCACGTGCGTGCCGTCCGGGCTGACCGACGCGCCCATGATCTTGCCCTGGTTGACCACCAGGCGGGTGCCGATCGGCTTGATGTACTGGTCGCTCGCGATGACCTCGCCCTTGCCGGTCAGCTCGCCGACATGCTGGGTGCCGAGCTGCGTGGTCGACGCGGAGCCGACGGTGGCACCGGTGAAAACGAGCGCGACCGAGGCCACGCCGACCTTGGTGAAGCTTCGTCGGCCACGCCGGCCGTCGGGAACACCCTGAGACTTCCCGACAGGCCGTCTACGGCGCGTTACCTGCATTGAGTCATTCCTTTAGTGAGAAGGAAGCAGATCAACGTTGCCGTCGAACTGCCACAGCGGGTTCGGCTCGGTCCCGTCAGGGGTCTGAACCAGGAAGTAGCCGTTCACTTCCTTCGGCCCATCGCCGTCGGCGATGTACCGCCCGTTCGCGGTGACGTCGAGCTGGTAGATGGCCTGACCAGTGATCGCGACGCCGGGGATGTGCCAGGTGACCGTGCAGCGCCAGTCGTTGCCCGGCCCTTCTTGCGCGGCCAGCCCCTCGCTCTTGGTGCACGAGGCCGTGGTCTGCAGCTGCGCCTCGGTGACCGGCGGACGGTGCAGCTGCTGCTCCTGTAGCCGGTAGAGGTGGCCGAACGCGGTGGCGACCGACCGCTGCACCTTGTCCTGATCGATGCCGGAGCCGGTGGCCCCGGTCGAGACGGCCAGGACGCCGATCGTGGCCGCGAGCAGGCCGGCCAGCGGCAGCGCGCCGACGGTCAGGGCCCTGCGCCCGGTGCCGTCGTTGGTGAGGTTCGTGAAGTCCCGGCGCAGGAACAGCAGGTACGCCAGCGCGGTCGCGGCGACGGCCCACGCCAGGCTGACCGCGACGCCGATCAGCAGGGGGCTGAGTTGCTGCGGCTGCGCGAACAGGCCGTTCCAGGAGATGAAGGCGTAACCGGGCAGCGCCAGGCGCACGGCCACCGGCAGCGGCAGCATCTGCGCCAGCTGCATCGCGAACGCGACGGTCACCGGCAGCAGCAGGCCCATCGGCGAGCGGCCGAGCGCGACGGATCCGAGCAGCCCGATGGCCGCCAGCGCCAGCGTCGGGGCCAGCGCGCAGGCCCAGGCGAGCAGCACCTTGCCGGCGGCGTCGCCGGGGGCGAGGCTGTGCCCGTCGAGGCCGATCAGGGGTTTGTTACCGACCGCGAGCAGCCCGCCGACGATGCCGGACGCGACGAGGCCGGCCACCAGCAACAGGATCACGGTAAGGCTGGCCAGCGCCTTCGCCGCGAAGATGCGGCGATGCGAGCGGACCGCGACCAGCAGGTGCCGCCAGGTGCCGAGCCGGTCCTCGGAGGCGAACACGTCGCCGGCCACCAGCGAGGTGAGCAGCGGCAGCGCCCAGGTTCCGGAGAAGCCGAGGGTCACCAGCGGCCCGGCCCAGCCGGTGGTGTGCATCCAGCGGCCGAACAGGGTGTCAGAGGGCAGATTGCTCTGCTGGTTGATCCCGAAGACCGCGATCCCCGGGCCGAGCCAGCAGGCCAGGATCAGGAGCCTTACTCGCCATGGGGAGAACTGCTTGACAAGTTCGAAGCGGTACGCGCGCGAGACCGGCACCGGGCTCGCCGCCGGAGGCCGGGCGCCGACGGCGGGTGCTTCGGCGATCGTCGCGGTCATCGGCCGGCCTCCTCTGCCTGCGCTGCTTCTTCGTGCGCTGCTTCTTCGTGCTCTGCTTCTTCGTGTTCTGCTTCCTCCTGCGCCGTTTCCTCTTGCGCTGCGTCTTCCTGCTCCGTGAGGGCGAGGAATGCGGCTTCGAGCGGCGAGACGACCGGTGCGAGTTCGCGCACTGCGACGTCCGCGCGCACGAGCCGCGCCACCAGTTCGTCGAGGGCGGGCACCTGCGCGCGCACCACCAGCACCTCGCTGTCGTGGCGGTTGACGGCGTCGGAGCCCTCGACGATGCGTATGCCGGAGGTCTCCAGCGCCACCGTGCGGGCGGCCTGCGGGTCCGAGGTGCGCAGCCGGTAGTCGAGCTCGCTGTTCTCGGCGGAAAGCTTGCTCAGCGGCCCGGAGAAGACCACGCGTCCGGTCGCCAGGATGGTGACCTCGGAGCACAGCGCCTCGAGGTCGTCCATCCGATGGCTGGAGAGGATCACCGTGGTGCCGTCCGCGGCGAGGCGGCCGAGTACGCCGCGCACGTGCTTCTTGCCGGCGGGGTCCAGTCCGTTGGAGGGCTCGTCGAGCACCAGCAGCCGCGGCTTGGCCAGCAGCGCGGCGGCCAGGCCGAGCCGCTGGCGCATGCCGAGGGAGAAGCCGCGGACCTTGTCGTCGGCCACGTCGGTGAGCCCCACCTGGTCCAGCGCGTCGGCCACCTCGCCGGCCGCAGCCCCGGCCGTGCGCGCGTCGCGGCGGCGCAGCGCCGCCAGTGCGGCCAGGTTCTGCCGGGCGGTGAGGGTGGGGTAGAGCCCGGGTCCGTCGACGAAGCCTGCGACGCCGTCCGGGGCCGCCAGCGCGCGTCCGACCGGCGTGCCCAGGATCTCGAGGCGCCCCTCGTCGGCGACCGCCAGGCCGAGCAGCAGCCCGAGCAGCGTCGTCTTGCCCGCGCCGTTCGGCCCTACCAGCCCGTGGATCTGGCCCTGCGGGACATTCAGGTCGATGCGGTCGAGCGCGACGATGTCACCGAAGCATTTGGTGATCCCGCGGCCCCGTATCGCAACAGTCGTCTCCATGCGTCCCTCACGCCCCTCCCTCAGCCAGCCTCCAGGAACGTAGGCACGTCACATGACGTAGGGACCTGAGTCGGTTGAATGGCGAGGGAACGGAAGAGAAACCGGCGGACACGAACGAGGCCTTACCCGCCTGACGGGCTGTCAGGAGCGCTCAATGGGTGCGCCAACTACACAGCCGACCGGCACGGTGCGACCGCTATGCCCGAGAAATCCGCTTACGCGAAGCGAAAACGGCGATTCATCGCGATTGCCGCGATTACTGCGACGCGGACGGCGCCGGCGCCGGAGAGGCCGCGCAACTCGTCATGAATCGCGGCTGCACGACCGCGCCGGACGACAGCGAGGGGCCGCACGGTGCGGCGAGGCCGAAGTAGTCATGGTCGATGTCGATGGTGACGCCGCCGTAGGTCGCGTTGGCGTCGTCGCCCTGGAACTGGTGCACGCGGTGGCCGTGCCAGTGGTCGGCCGGATCGGCGCCGGGGTCGTCGTCGGCGTTGCCGTTCCAGTTGGCCACGTCGATGACGTCCGGCACGGTGGTGCTGCCCCACACCGAGATCATGGCGCCGACCGCGCCCGACTCGTTGCCGTAGACCGCGGCGTGGTAGTGCAGGGCGTGCAGCTCGGCGGTCCAGGCGCTCACGAAAGCCTGCGCGGTGGCGTTCTGGGCGGCGGTGTAGCTGCCGCCTTCCATGTCGTAGTAGAGCAGCGCGCCCGAGCCGAGGCCCAACGAAGAGGCCTGAGTCGCGGCGTCGTCGGCGCTCGCCTTCCCCTGGGCCGCGGGGTCGGTGACCGTGCCGTAGGCCACCTGCGGCCCGACGTAGAGCGGCATCAGGCGCCAGCCCGCCTTGGTCTCGGCGGTGACCCACGACGCCGTCAGGTTCGGCTGGGTGCACGCTCGCTGGGCGCCGCCGATGTAGACGCCGACGGCGCCGAACGGCGATCCGGTCCACGCGGCCATGTCTGCCGTGCTCGGCGCGGTGCACGCGTCGAATCCGAGCCCTGTGAAGACCTGCGTCATCGCCCCGACGATTTGCGGCGTGACCGAGCTGTGAATCGAGCCGAGATTCGCCGCGACGCGGTTGGAGACGTCGGCGGTCGACTCGTTCGTCGGCGCCTCGGTCGGCGTCGGTACGCCGGCATGGGAAAGCAGTGAGAGGACGGAGGAGCGGTCGGTGCCGTAGGAGGCGGTGATCTGCACGCCGCGAAGCGTGGCGGTGATCCGCTGGTTGAGCGGGTCGTCGGTGGCGCTGGCCGTCGTCGCGGCGGGGGAGGGCTGCACCAGCACGGCGCCCTGCACCGAGCCGTCGGCCTGACCGGAGCATCGCTGCTCGGCCGACGGGTAGCCGAAGTAGACCGCGTGCACATCGAAGCGCACGCAGCGCGAGGAATCCCCGCTCAGGTCGACCAGATGCCATCCGGCCGGAACGGTGAACGTGTGCCCGAGGTAGGAAACGGCGCGGGCCGCGGCGGAGACCTCACCCGGCGCGCTGGAGGTGCCGGCGCTGTGGCTCGAGCTCGCTGAACCCGTTGCGCGACTTGTCGATGCGGGCCCGGGCAGAAGCACCTGCGCGACCGCGCCGCCGCCGGCGGAACCCGCCGCGGCAGGCCGTGGGTCTCTACCTGAACCGGCGTCGCTCCACATCGCGCCGGCCGCCACGGCGCTGCCCGCGACCGCGATGAGAGCCACACCGAAAATACGCGAACGCCGCGAATCAAGCCACGAACGTATGTGCACCGATGCCCCCGGTCATCACCTTGGCAAGCGCTTCCAAGCCGCGCAGATCCTAGCAGTGCGCGAGCGCGGCGCAGCGCGAGGGCGGCCGCTCAGACGTGTTCGGAGACGAGGACGCCCCAGGTCCCCGGCTCCAGTGCGCGGAAGATGTGCGTCACGTCGCCGGGGTAGGCGATGTAGTCCCCGGGGGCGAGCTGGACCGGCTCCTCCTCGGGACCGGCGAGCGCACTGCCCGCGCACAGCACCAGATGCTCGACCACGCCCGGCATATGCGGGGCGGAAGTGCGCTGGCTGCCGGGCTCGGCTCGAATGCTGAACACGTCGCGGCGCGCGCCGGGCGGACAGGCGGCGAGCAGGGTGGCTTGGTAGTCGGCTTGCGAGGCCGCGACGACCGGCCCCTGTCCGGAGCGGATCACCTGGACGTTGGGGCGCGGCTGCTCGAAGAGCCGGGCGAACGGGATGTCGAGCGCGACGCACAGCGCCCACAGCGTCTCAAGGCTCGGATTGCCGGTGCCGGCCTCCAGCTGGGAGAGCGTGGACTTGCCGATCTGCGCCCGGCGGGCGACCTCGCTCAGGCTCAGTCCGGTCCGGCGCCGCTCGCGGCGCAGCGCCGCCGCGATGGCCTCGGCCGAGGGCCGTGAGGCCGCTGTCGGGTGGTCCGCCATTCGTTCATTTTGATGAACGGCGTTCCCTTTGACAAACAGCCGTGCCGCGTTCACTATGACGGACATGCGTTCGGCGTGGAGAACACTGGATCCGGATCTGCTCCGCAGCATCGCTCTGATCTGCGGCTCCGTCGCCATGGTCGGTGTCTCCTACGGCGCGTCGGCGGTCGCGGCCGGCTTCCCGCTCTGGCTGCCCGTGCTGACCGGCGCCCTCGTGCTGGCCGGATCTTCGGAGTTCCTGTTCGTCGGCATCACGGCCGCCGGCGGCAACCCGTTCGCCGCGGTCGCCGCCGGGCTGTTGGTCAACGCCCGGCATGTGCCCTACGGACTGGCGGTGCCCGAGGTGATCGAGCCGGGCTGGCGCCGGTTCCTGGGTACGCATCTGATGAACGACGAGACGGTCGTGCTCGCCCTCTCCCAGCCGGATCTGGTCCGCAAGCGCGCCGCGTACCGGCTGTGCGGGCTGGGAACCCTCATCGCCTGGCCGCTCGGGGCCTTCCTCGGCAGTCTGGGCGGCACCCAGGTGCGTGATACCGGCGCGTTCGGGCTGGACGCGACGTTTCCGGCGGTCATCCTGGCGCTGATCCTGCCGGCCTTGCGCGAGCGGGTCACGCGCGAGGCCGCGCTGGTCGGTGCGGCCGTCGCGCTGGTCGCCTCCGTCTACCTGCCTGCCGGGCTGCCCGAGTTGCTGGCGCTGAGCGGACTGCTGATCCGCTTCGTGCGCGCATGACCGGCAACCGCGTCCTGCTCGTGAGCGCCATGGTGACGCTCGCGGCCGGCACCTTCGTCTTCCGGCTCATCGGCCCGCTGCTGCGCTCCCGGGTCGAGTTCCCGCCGCTGGCCCGCCGCCTGCTGGAGACCGCGGCCGTCGTCCTGCTCACGGCGCTGGTCGCCACGACCGCACTGACTCAGGGCCATGAATTCGCCGGGTACGCCAGACCCGCCGGCGTCGCCGTCGGCGGGCTGCTTGCCTGGCGTAAGGCGCCCATCCTCGTTGTCGTCATCGCCGCGGCGGCCACGACCGCGTTGCTGCGGCTGGCGCTCTAACCCGGCGCCTGACTGCTATTCAGGTCAGAGGTTGAACGCCGAGGTCAGGGTCGGGTACGAGGCGGCCTGGCCGAGCGCCGGCAGGCCGAGCAGCTGCTCGGCGGTGCCCAGCAGCGAGTAGTGGTTGAACAGCGTTCCCGAGGTGCTGCCCGCCCGGGTGCTCGGGCTGATCACGATCGTGGCCACGTGGCAGCTGTTGTCGGCGGTGTTGGCGGAGCAGTCCTCGCCGGAGCTGCCGCCGCTGCCCTCGTCCCAGGTCAGGAACACCGCGGTGGTCCCGCTCTGGTACTCGGCGCTGTTCAGGATCGTGGGCAGGTTGCTCGACAGCCAGCTGTCGCCCTGCGCGATCGTGCCGTCGTGCATGTCGTCGATCAGGTTCGGCGTGACGAAGGAGAAGGCCGGGAGCGTGCCGGCGGACAGGTCGCTCGCCAGCTGCGTGTAGGGCACGTCGAAGGTGGAGCAGCCGCTGAGCGAGGTGAAGTAGGGCGGCGGGTTGTGCCGCACCGCGTATTCGCCCGAGTTGGACTTGTCGCAGTTCGAGGGCATCGACTCCTCGTACGCCTTCCAGCTCTCGCCCTGGCCGAAGATGCTCGCCGACGAGGTGCTGCACTTGGTCGACGGGTTGCAGTCCGAGTCGAAGTTCTTCAGCGAGCTGACCGCGAGGCCGGAGGTGGCCCCGACGTAGTTGGGCAGGCTCGGGTGCGAGACGTTGTGGTAGTTGGTGGCCAGGCCGCACCCGCTCGCCAGTGAGTTGATGTACGGAGCCTGGGAGCTGCCGATGATGTCGCTGTAGCTGTGGTTCTCCATCCACACCCAGATGACGTGGGTGTAGGTCGGGGGCGTGCTCAGCGTGCCGCACGGCCCGGTGGCGGCCGCGGCGGGCTGCCGCGACCCGGCGGCGCCCACGACGCCGCCGATCGCCAGCGCCACGGTCGCGGCCAGGGCGAGAATCCTGCTGCGCATAAGCGACTCCTAGCAAAGTCCGAGTACCGGTGAATGCGAGCCCTGATCAGCTCGCGGGTGGTCGCCCCAATATCGCAGAGTGCTGGCATAAACGCCTGCGGGCAAGCCCGATCGGTAAGGGTTCGTCCCCTATTCGCCGATCCTTCGCGCGGGTGGCCGCGGGATGAACAACGGGTGCAGCCTTGCCCGGCCCCCTGGCGAGCGCGGCCGGTCCGGGTGATCCTTCCGTCGTGAGCACCGAGCCGACCGACCAGCCGCGCGGCCTGAAGACCGACCTGTCCAACCTGCGCGCCCGCCCCAAGCCCGGCGGCCCGCTGGACCTGGCCGCGGCGGCCGACCTGCGCGTGGACGACAGCGACGACGACGATCCGGTGCTGTATTACGCGGACGGCACGCCGGTGGACACCTGGCGCGAGGACTACCCCTACGACGCGCGGCTCTCCCGCTCCGAGTACGAGCTGCACAAGCGTCTGCTGCAGATCGAGCTGCTGAAGCTGCAGAACTGGGTCAAGGAGTCCGGCCAGCGCCTCGTCGTGCTGTTCGAGGGCCGGGACGCGGCGGGCAAGGGCGGCACCATCAAGCGGTTCACCGAGCACCTCAACCCGCGCGGCGCCCGCGTGGTCGCCCTGGAGAAGCCCTCGGAGCGCGAGAGCAGCCAGTGGTACTTCCAGCGCTATGTCGCGCACCTGCCCGCGGCCGGCGAGATCGTGCTGTTCGACCGCTCCTGGTACAACCGCGCCGGGGTGGAGCGGGTCATGGGCTTCTGCGGCCCGGAGCAGTACCTGGAGTTCATGCGCCAGGCCCCGGAGTTCGAGCGGATGCTGGCGCGCGACGGGATCCGGCTGGTGAAGTTCTGGTTCTCGGTCTCCCGGGCCGAGCAGCGCACCCGCTTCGTGATCCGGCAGGTCGACCCGGTGCGCCAGTGGAAGCTGAGCCCGATGGACCTGGCCTCGCTGGACAAGTGGGACGAGTACACCGAGGCGAAGGAGGCGATGTTCTTCTACACGGACACCGCCGACGCGCCGTGGACCGTGGTCAAGAGCAATGACAAGAAGCGCGCCAGGCTCGGCGCGATGCGCCACGTGCTCTCGCTCTACGACTATCCGGACAAGGACCCCGAGATCGCCGCGCCGCCGGACCCGCTGATCGTCGGCTCCGCGGCGCTGCTGTCCGAGCGCACCGCGGACGCCCAGCAGATCCTGCCGAGGCTGTCGCGCTGAGGCGTCGCGCCGGATGAACATTCGGCGACGCTCGGGTGTTATATGACGATGGTCCCTTCCGTCTCAGTCGTCGCACGCATACGTTCGCGACGTGAGCAGCAACGACCTGCTGATGACCCTCGTCGTCGTCACCGCTCTGTCCTTCGACTTCACCAACGGCTTCCACGACACCGGCAACGCGATGGCCACCTCGATCGCGACCGGCGCCCTGCCGCCGCGCGTCGCGGTGGCCCTCTCCGGGGTGCTGAACCTGGTAGGCGCGTTCCTCTCGTTCAGCGTCGCGGCCACGATCGCGAGCGGCCTGGTGCAAAGCCACCTGGTCACCCCGACCGTGGTGTTTGCCGGCCTGGTCGGCGGCATCCTGTGGAACCTGGCCACCTGGTTCTTCGGCATCCCGTCCAGTTCCTCGCACGCGCTGATCGGCGGGGTCGTCGGCGCCACGCTGGCCGCCGCGGGCGGGCACGCGGTGCTCTGGCACGGCGTGGTGTCCAAGGTGGTTCTGCCCGCAGTGCTCTCGCCGGTCATCGCCGGCGCGATCGCCGCCCTCGGCACGTATCTGGTCTACCGGCTCACCCGCGGCGTCACGGAGGGCGTGCGCAACCGCGGCTTCCGGATCGGGCAGATCGGTTCCGCCTCGATGGTCTCGCTCGCGCACGGCACGAACGACGCCCAGAAGACCATGGGCGTGATCACCCTCGCGCTGATCGCGAACGGGTCGCTGGCCTCCGGCCACAAGGCGCCCGCCTGGGTCATCGTCTCCTGCGCGCTGGCCATCAGCCTCGGCACCTATGTCGGCGGCTGGCGGGTCATCAGGGCGCTGGGCAAGGGCCTCGTGGAGATCGAGGCGCCGCAGGGCATGGCCGCCGAGTCGGCCTCCGCCGCCACCATCCTGCTCTCCAGCAACTTCGGCTACTCGCTGTCCACCACGCACGTGGCCACCGGCTCGATCCTCGGCTCCGGAGTGGGCAAGCGCGGCGCCGAGGTGCGGTGGAGCGTGGCCGGCCGGATGGCCACCGCCTGGGTGTTCACCCTCCCGGCCGCGGGCGCGGTCGGCGCGCTCGCGTACGAGGCGGCGCACGGCATCGGCGGAACGGCCGGCGTCTCGGTGATCTTCGTCGTGCTGGTGGCCTGCGCGCTGGCCTTCTACCTCAACTCGCGGCGCACCCCGGTGACGGCGGGCAACGTCAACGCCGAATGGACCGGCTCGGTGGCCCCGGCGCGGGAACCCGTCGGCGCCGCCGCATGACGCGCCCGCTCACTGTTCGCGCTGCCACTGTGTGCCCGAATTTCGTGCACCCGGCTTCCACACACCCGACGTCCGAGAATCGAGCGAGAGCAGGGAAGCGAGGCGGGCCGCGATGAACTCCTGGATCAATCTGACCGCGCTGTGGAAGATCGTGGTCGTCGGCCTGCTGGCCGGGGCCGGGCTGCCCGCGCTGTTCGCGGTCGGGCTGCGTGCGCTGAGCCCGGCGCGCGGCGCCGAGCCCGGGACGGCGCGCGCCCAGGCAGCGGACGGCGGCGGCCGGGCCGCCTCGGCCGGGTCGCTGGGACTCGCCCTGGCGGTGCTTTGCTTCGCGGTGGTGCTGGCCGCGATCGGGTGGGGTATCTACAGCATCGTCAGCCACAGTTGAACCCTGGGCCGGTCCGCCGGCCCGGATCGCTAGACCCGCCCTGCTTCGCCCATCCCGCACCCGAGGTCCGCGATGCCGATCCCGCCGCTGCTGCAATCCGTCATCGACTTCGTCCGCAAGGGCTATCCGCAGGGGGTGCCCGACCGCGACTACCTGCCGCTGTTCGCGCTGCTGCGGCGCAGGCTCTCGGACCATGAGGTCGCCGAGATCGCCGCGGCGCTGGCCGAGGACGAGGCCGCGCAGAACCCGGCGGCGATCGGCGAGGCCATCGCGCGCCTGATCCAGGAGGCGCCGTCCGAAGCGGACGTCGAGCGGGTGCGTGTCCGGCTCGGCGCCGCCGGATGGGACGAACCCGAGGCGCTGAGTCAGCGTACCGACTGAACCCGAGAGTAAGTCATATTCGAACCCTGTCGATCGTTCCGTTGGTCGGAAGCGGCCGGTAACCGAGTGTTCGGTTACCGGCAGTTTTCATTCCCGGCGCAGGTCAGAGGCCTTTCGCGTGAGTTTGTAGTGGCGCAGGTTTCTGATTCCGTGTCGTGATACGCAGGGTCATGCGACACTGGAAGAGTGAGCGCGGGCGCGTCGGCGGGCCGCGTGGTTCGACTGTTCTTTGATTCCGAATCGGCGTCGCCCCGGGGAAGCGGCGGCGCACTGCGTGGCGGTGGGGGATCGCCCGTCGAGGGCGCGCGGGAGCGCGGGAGGCACGCTCCAAGCGCCGGTCCAGATGCGGGTTCATCTTTACATTGCGAGGCTGAGCCGCGGGAGGGAATACGCAATGGAGCAGGGTACGCGAGCGGTGGCGCTGCGGATGCTGGAGCTGCTGGCCCACGAGACCTTGCAGGGGGACGCGCAGGCGGTGACGGAGGCGCTGGTGCGCGGGCGTGTCGCCGGCGGCCTTGCGGTGCCGGACGCCGTGAACGGCGCGAAAGCGCTCGCCGCGACCGGCATGGCGCCCGGTGCGGCGCCCGGCAGCGCGAATCAGGACACGGACGAGGACGAGCACGCGCGGCAGCTGTATGCCGGCATCCTGCGGAACTTCGAACGCTGCCGGCATGACGCGGCGCTCTCCCGCTCCCTCGTCGACATGGTCAAGGAGCTGTGGCCGGCCGACGGCCTCGGCGCCCTGCTGAAGACCGCCGCCCGGCAGGTGCGGCAGTTGCTGGCGTTGGACGCGGTGTTCGTGAGCGTCCCGGACGAGCGGCCCGGCCGCTTCCGGATCGTCGTCGCCGACGGGCACGTGTCGGTCGCCAGCGTCGGCCTGCGGCTGGCCGGCGGCCCGCGCGGATTCGGCGGCGACGCCGGCACCGGGGCGACCCCGGTGTGGACGCCCGACTACCTGGCCGACAACCGCTTCGAGCACACCGCGTACACCGACCGCGTCGTCGGTCAGGAGGGGCTGCGCGGCATCATCGCCGCGCCGCTGCTGCGGGACGGAGCGCGCTTCGGCATGGTCTACGGGGCGAGCCGCGGCGTCCGGCGGTTCACCGTCGCCGAGGTCGCCCTGATGGAGAAGCACGCGGAACTCGTCGGGGCGTTCATCGGCAACGCCGAGCAACTGGCCCGCGGGGCGGCCGCGCGCACCGAGCTCGACCGGTATCGCGAGATGGCCGAGGCCGGGTTCGACATACGCCGGCGGATAGACACCTGCTGCGAGCTGCTCGACGAAACGCTCGCGGAGGCCCGCCTTCCGGTCCTCGTACGCGGCTGCGCGCGGCTGCTCGGATTCGACGTCGCCGTCTACTGCCGCAACGGGAGTCTCTCCGCGGCCTCCAAGCCCGAGGCCCCCGAGACCCTGCCGCTCGAAGAGGCAGCCACCACGCAAAGCGCCGTGGACCTCGGCGAGAGCGCCGCGACCGGCGCCGGGGAGATCGCCAAAGGCGCGGTCCGGATCGAGGCCGGCCGGTGGATGGTGCCGATCCGGGCCGGCGCCGAGCACCTCGGCACGCTGGTCACCGGCTCCGCCCGCCCCCTGTCCGACCGCGACTGGCTGCTGCTGCGGGTGGTCGTGCGGATCCTCGCGGTCTCGCTCAGACGCCTGCCGAAGCCTGCCGCGGAACCGGAGGGACCGCGCCGGGAGGGCCTGCTGGAACAGCTCCTGACCCCCGACGCGGTGGATTCGGCGCAGCTCGCCGCCGCGCAGGCGCACGCACTCGGCATCGACCTCGACGCACCCCACGTGCTCGTCGTCGCGCGGCCGGAAGCTGAGGAGCTGCGGGCGACCGCCGGCTGGGCCGAGCGCTACGCCGGGCGTGTCAATGCTCTGTATTGTATGGTCGAGGATTGCGTCGCACTGCTCCTGCGCGGCGACGATGCGCGGGCAGCGGTATTCGCCGTACACGACGAACTGGCTGCGGCCCTGGCCGGATCGGTGACAGCCGGCGCGGGCGGCCCGGTGACCGGCGCGCGCACCGAGCCCGAGCGCCTTCGAAGCGGCTACGGGCAGGCCCGGCGCTGTCTGTCGGCGATGCGGGCGCTCGGCATGACCGGGCGGGCCGCGGCCATCGGCGACCTGGGCTTCCTCGGGCAGCTGATGGCCGGCGGACCGGACACGATCGACCTGGTGGCTTCGGTCGTCGGACCGGTGTTCGACTACGACCTGCGCCGCTCGGCGGCCTTGGTCGAGACGCTGGACGCGTATTTCGCCTCCGGCGGCAACGCGTCCGCCGCGGCGAAGGCGCTGCACGTGCACCCGAACACGGTCTCGCGGCGGCTCGAGCGCATCAGCGAGCTGCTGGGGGCGGACTGGCAGGAGCCGCGCCGGATCCTGGAGATCCAGGTCGCGCTGCGGCTGGCCCGGATCAGCGCCCAAGCCGCCGAGATGGACGCCGCTGTCTCAGGCTAAGCGGTGCTGGACGGGAACGTCAGGGGAGATCAGAACCCTGTCACGGAGAACTCGGTCAGACGATCAGCTCCCGCAGGTCCGATCCGGCGGCCGGTCCGGACCCGTCCGCGTGCGGATCCACGGCCGGCGGCAAGGCCAGCACCGCTCGGGCGACGGTGTCCGCGTCTCGGGCCGCGGCCTGGTCCGACTGCGCGAGCGCGAATCGCCGGGGATGCGCGTGTCCGCGGACGTCGAGCAGGTGAGGCGTATCGCAGGCTACTGCCAAGCCGCCGGTTCCGCGCCGTGCCCCCGGAGCGGTCGCGAGCGCCGACGGGTACGCTGTCGCCTGAGCGGTCTTCAAGAGGTGAATCAGTAGCGGATCGAGGGCTCGCCGTGGGTCGGGCCGTGTCGGCCGGGCCTCGATGAGTGCGCGAGCGCGCACAGGCGCGAGCGGCGCGAGACGCGACACCGCGGCGAAGGCGGGATCGGTCGCGTCGAACCGGATCTCCGTCGCCGGACCCGTGAGCTTCAGGACGCCGGCCTCGACGAGTGCGACCGACTCAGGCGTCTGCTTCGGTGCCGAGCATCCGCGATATGCGGCATGGATCACCGGCTCGTCGCCCGATGGCTGGTAGCGAATGCGGTCACCGTTTCGGAGGAATCTGCCTCCGCGCCCGAGCGTAAGCAGCGCCAGATAGTCGGAAAAGGCCGGCCCGAGCCCTCGGATCAGCACGTTTCGCCCTGGCTCGATGCCGTCGAGATCGGCGTCGAGCGGATCTCCCGGTGTAACATATGTCAGATAGTGAATACGTGCTAGGGCGGCGGTGCGTTCCTGCAGCGCGGTGGGGCGAACGCCGGCACGTTCCTCGGCGAGCACCACGGCGTCCAAGTCGTTCAATCTGATGCCGTTCTCCAGTCTCACGCCCTGACGCCCGTCGGCGAGACCGTGGATGTCGGCCATCGCGACAGCGCCGGAGCGATGCATGTGGAGAAACACATTGCGTGGCGCGCGGGCGGCGATTCGCTGAAAGCATCCTGCGATATACCGCTCGTAGAGGGCGCGACTGGGCCGGGAATCCGGCCGCAGCGTACCGGCCTCGGAAACGAGCCGTGCGTCCAGGCCGTGGAGGCGATCCAGCCCGCCGCTCTCCACGATGCCGCCGAATTCGGCCACCTGCCTGGCCCACGCGTAAAGGCTTCGTCGCGCCGCGGCCTGGTCGTCGACGAGGACTCCTTCACCGTCCGAGTAGGCGCAAATCCCTGACGCCGGCGCGTCCATGGACAGGTGCAGCGCCCGCTCGGCACGCCGCGAGCCGTCGGCGCGGTGCGGCGCCGGGTCAACGACGTGGACCACCAGCCCGCCCGGCCGTGTCCCCACTCGCGCGGCGGCGCACAGCCGATCCAGCACCGAGAGTCCGCGCGGGCCGGCGCCGATGACGCAGACCGTCCTCACCCCGCCAGCCATGTGACACTCCTGACCGCCCGAAGAAAGCAGGTGTCGCGGGCTCCGGCCGCACCGGCCCCTCTCCGAATACCGGCCATCTTCGCCGCAGGACCCTGCGAAGGCCACGAACGCGGCTAGGTTCCGTCAGGTGCACAGCGCACGGTGCACGTTCCCGCGGCCGCACGCGGCCCGGACTTGACGAAACCGGATCTCCGCGGTGGCCGCCCGCACCGCGCCCGCCAGAGACTGGACGGTATGCAAGCGGCGTACATCGAAAAACTCGGCCCGCCGGAAGCGATTTGCGTCGGCGAGCTGCCCGACCCGATACCCGGACCCACGGACGTACTGGTCGACGTGCTGGCCACCACCGTCAATCCGGTGGACACGTTCGTGCGCTCGGGCGTCTTCCGCACCGCGATCCCGTTCCCGTTCGTCATCGCCAGGGACGTGGTCGGCACAGTGGCGCAGGCACCGGCCGGCACCGGCTTCGCACCGGGCGACCTGGTCTGGTGCAACAGCCTCGGGCACGAGGGCCGGCAGGGCGCCGCCGCCGAACGCGCGGTGGTTCCGGCGGATCGGCTGTACCGGGTTCCGGCCGGGGTTGACCCGCGCGACGCGGTCGCCGTCGTCCATCCGGGCGCGACCGCCCACCTAGCGCTGTTCGCGCACGGCCGGCTGCGGCCCGGCGAGACCGTGTTCGTCGCGGGAGCCGCGGGAAACGTCGGTGCGGCGCTGGTCGCCATGGTGGTGCGGGCCGGAGCCCACGTGGTGGCCACCGCCTCGACCCGCGACTTCGAGTACTGCCGCTCGCTCGGCGCCGAGGAAGTGTTCGACTACGCGGACGAGGACCTAGCCGGCCGGCTGCACGAGGCCCGGCCCGCCGGATACGACCTGTGGATCGACAGCTACGGAGTGAACGACCTTGGCTTGGCGGTGGACCTGCTCGCCGCGCGCGGCCGGATCGTGCTGCTGGCCGGCGTGGCCGCGCGGCCGGTGCTGCCGGTCGGGCCCTTCTACATGAAGGACGCCGCGATCCACGGGTTCGTCATCTCGCACGCGACCGCGGCCGAACTCGCCGCGGCCGCCGCAGGCGTCAACGGAATGCTGACCCAGCGCCTGCTCGCCCCGCGCGCGGTCGAGGAATGCACGCTGGCCGAGGCCGCCGAGGCGCACCGCCGGATGGAGCGCGGCGAGCTGCGCGGCCGCCGGCTGCTGATCGTGATCGACCCGCTCAGATGGAAGACGTTACGAAAGGGATGGTCGTCATGAGCGCACGGCAGCAAGAGGCGTCGGCCACGTTCCAGGTCCGGTCCGAGATCACGGTGCACGCCACGCCGGAGAAGGTGTACGACGTGATCACCGATCTGGCGCGCAGCGGCGAGTGGAGCGCCGAGTGCACCGGCGGCGCCTGGATCGTCGGCGAGCCGGGGAAGGTGGGGTCCATCTTCCGCGGCGACAACGTACGCGGCAGCGACACGGTCCCCTGGGCGCCGGTCATCCGCGGCCCGTGGAGCACCGAGGCCGAGGTGGTCGAGGCCGAGCGCGGCGCGGTGTTCCGCTGGGTGATCCTCAACAGCGCGCGCGGCCGGCAGGACAGCACCTGGAGCTACGAGTTCGCGCCCGCGCCCGAGGGCTGCACGCTGGTGCACTCCTACCGGCTCGGCCGGCTCACCGAGGGCCTGAGCAAGATCTTCGCCAACCTGGACGAGGAGCAGCAGGCCAGGTTCGTGCGCGAGTGGAACGCGAAGCTCGCCGAGGACGTGCAGGCCACCGTCGAGCGGATCAAAACGGTCGTGGAAAAGGACTGAGAACCCGGCAACGACGACTATACCCCGGCGGGTGTATTCCGCCGGGGCACAGCCATGCATGACTGAGTGGATTCCTGGCTAGGCATCGCTCCCTATAGGCGCCTCCGGTGTCGTCTCGTCGGGCCGGTCCACGGCGCGCGCCTGCACCAGTTCGGTCAGCACGCCGTGGCAGTCCTTGGGGTGCAGGAAGGTCACCAGCGAACCCATCGATCCGGTCCGCAGGCCGTCGATGACCGGGGTCACGCCGGCCGCGACCGCTCCCGCCAGGGCGTCCGCCACGTCCGCGGACCCGAACGCGATGTGATGCACGCCCTCGCCGTGCCGCTCGAGGAACCGGGCCACCACGCAGTCCGGCCTGGTCGGCTCCATCAGCTGGAGGTACGAGGCGCCGCCGTCGTCGGTGCCGTTGATCCGCAGCATCGCCTCGCGGATGCCCTGGTCCTCGTTGACCTCCTCGTGGAAGACCTCGAAGCCGAAGGTCTTGCGGTAGAACGCCACGGTGGCGTCGAGATCGCGGCAGGCGATCCCGACGTGGTCGATCCGGGTGAGCATGAACTGACCCTCCTCGTCCGGCGCGGCGCGGGCCGTGGCCCGCGCCGCGCTGTCAGTGCCTTGGCGCTAGAGCTCCTGCGGCTTGGCCTTCTTCGGCAGGGAGAACATCATCGCGGTGACCACGAGTACGAGCCCGATGACGTAGATCAGGCCGATCTTGAAGGCCCGGGAGAACGCGTCGGCCTGCACGGTGGGGCTCTGCGCGGTGAGCACCTGCCCGATCTTCGCCGCGGTCTGCGGCGGCAGCTCGGACGGCGGGGCCTGCTTGCAGCTGGCCGGAACCACCGTCGGGTCGGTCTCCCCGGCCAGATCCTGGGCGCAGGTCTTGTAGCCGGAGATGATCGGGCCGTGCAGCGGCGCGGGGACCCCGGCCGCGGTCAGCTGGGTGCTGATCCGCGGGGCGAGCGAGTCCACGCTGCGGGCGGCCTGGCCGGACAGCGGGGACAGGAAGATCACCCCGACGATCGCGATGCCGATGGTCATGCCCGCCTGCCAGGTCATGTTGATCGCGCCCGAGGCCGAGCCCGCCGCCTCGTGCGGCACGTCGGTGAGCGCGAAGTCCATCAGCGTGGAGACCACCAGGCCGACGCCCGCGCCGAGCAGGAACAGCGCCGGGATCATCTTCCAGGAGTCGATGCCGGCGCCGTAGCGGTCCGCGGTCCCGATGAACAGCAGCGCGCCGAGGCACACGATGACCCCGCCCGTGATCAGGGTGTAGCGGCCCATGGACGGCGCCAGGTACTGCACCGACAGGGCCGCCGCGAGCGCCAGGCCGACCGAGAACGGCAGCCCGGTCAGGCCCGCGTGCAGCGGCGTCCAGCCGAGGCCGACCTGCATGTAGAGCGTCCACATCAGGAAGAAGCTGCCGGTGGCCAGGTTGAACGCGAGGTTCACGCTGAACCCGCCGGCGAAGCTGCGTGCCTTGAACAGGCTCAGCGGCAGCAGCGGGGAGCCGCCGCGCTTGGCCGTGACGTGGCTGTAGTAGACGAACAGCGCCAGCACCGCCACCGAGGCGCCGAGCATGCCGAACGCCCAGGCCGGCCAGCCGAGCTGGCGGCCCTCGGTCAGCGGATAGACCAGCAGCAGCACCCCGGCCGTGGCCAGGAGCATGCCGCCGAGGTCCAGCTTGAGCGCGGTCTCGGACTTCGACTCGCGGATGTACGCCAGGGTGGCCAGCACGCCGAAGATCCCGATCGGCACGTTCACCAGGAAGATCGGCCGCCAGTGCAGCCCGAGGATGTTGTACTGCACCAGCAGGCCGCCGATGATCGGGCCGAACACGGTGGCCGACCCGGCGATCCCGCCGTACATGCCGAAGACCTTCCCGCGCTCCTCCTTCGGGAAGGTGACGTGGATGATGGCGAGGATCTGCGGCACCATCAGCGCGGCCATCGCGCCCTGGAAGACGCGCGCGCCGATCAGGAACTGCGGCCCGGTGGCGACGCCGCACAGCGCCGAGGCCGCGGTGAATCCGACGATGCCGATGAGGAAGATGCGCTTGCGGCCGTAGATGTCGCCGAGCCGCCCGCCGGTGATCAGGCCGGCCGCGAAGGCCAGCGCGTAGCCCGCGGCGACCCACTGGATCTCGGAGTACCCGGCGTTGAGGTTGCGCTGGATGCTCGGGATCGCGACGTTGACGATGGTGACGTCGAGCAGGTCCATGAAGGCCGCGACCAACACGACGGTCAGGGCGAGCCAGCGCTTGGGGTCGAGAGGCTGCGCGGAACCGGCCGCGGGCTGCACCGGCGCTGACGTATCTTGTGGCGAAGTCATGTCGCCTTTCCTTCGCGTTGCCCGAGTGTTATAGTCCGTACTAAGAGTCTCAAGAAATATATCTCTTAGTAACAAAGATATTTGGATGTTAAGAGGAACGGCGGGTCATGTCAAGCACGGCTAGTGAGGCTTCTGCGACCGGTGAACGTGCGGTGGCCGGCGGGGAAAGCGCGGCCGGCGCGGCGTCTGGCGGCCCCCGGCCCCTGGTGCCCGGCAGCGAGGCGTGGCTGGAGAGCATCCCGCCCCTGGCCACGGCCGGCCGCTCGCTGGCGGTCTCGCTGATCTCGCTGCAGACCGCGACCGCCCGCGCGGCCGGCATCCGCCCGACCGACGTGGCGATCATCGCGCACCTGCAGCGGGTGCCCGGCGAGCCGGCCCGCACCCCCGGCGACCTGGCCCGGCTGACCGGCCTGACCACCGGGGCGATCACCGGGGTGCTCGACCGGCTGGAACGCGACGGCTACGTGCGCCGGGTGCGCGACCAGCACGACCGCCGCAAGATCTTCGTCGAGCTGACCGGCAAGGACATCGAGACCTTCAACGCGGTCTTCGGCCCGATGATCGCGGGCTTGAACCGGCTCTGCTCCACCTTCAGCAAGCAGCAGCTCGAGGACATCACCCGCTACATCGCGGGCTGCCACGAGGTGATCCAGCACGCGGTCGAGGGGATGCAGGACGCCGCGTAGGACGATGGCGCGTGTGACGACACGCCGCGCAAGGCGACACGCCGCAAAATGACGCTGCGTAAGACGCGGGCGGCTCACGGTTCGGCATGGCCGCGCGCCGTCAGCCGCGCCGCGCAGGAAGCGACGCGGCGGCCGAGATGGCGTGCGGTCTCCACGTCGGCCTTGGACACTCCCTCCACGCCCACGTCGATCGGGGACTGGCCCGCCGCGCCCAGCGAGAAGCCGAGCCGGTTGAGGTCGTGTTCGGATCCGGTGGAGCTGTTCCAGCCGGCCGGCA
>Ga0070741_10004821_pt1 | contig 30987 bp, 34 predicted proteins | sample Coa_R1_4_FD_66440 | JGI IMG/M metagenome (GOLD analysis project Ga0070741, IMG submission 66440) | Surface soil microbial communities from Centralia Pennsylvania, which are recovering from an underground coalmine fire - Coalmine... | ecosystem: Environmental > Terrestrial > Soil > Unclassified ... | reverse complement strand
CGACGGACGCACTTACGAGGCCGGATATATTTGCGCAGTCCAAACCTGAATCCAGCAGCTCACCGCCCTCGCATTGCAGGGGGAGTCCATATATTTAGCCAGTCAGTTAAAGAAAAAACCCATCTTGACGCCCGCGAGCTGGATGACGTCGTTGTCGCTCAGCTTCGTCGCCTGCGACCCGATCGGTGAGCCGTTCACCAGCGGGAAGTCATCGGGCTTGCCGCTGTCGACGTGCACGATGTAGTAGCCCTCGCCGCGGCGCGTGATGGCGGCAACCTGTACGCCCGGTCTGCCCAGGGTCGTCAGCGCCTTGGTGATCTCGAGCTCGCGGCCCGCGAAGGCGCCCGAGAGCACCTGCAGTTTCGCCTTCTTCAGCGCCGCCCCATCGGCGAGCGCGCGCCCCTTGCCGGTGTGAGCACCGGTGGCGCCGGCGGGTGCCGCCGCGACGGGCGGGGCAGGCTCCCCATCGATCACCTGTGACTGGCCGACGACGGTGCGCAGCTTCTCGACCGGCCGGGCCGAGGGCTGGATCACCATCGTCTTCTCGAACTCGTCCTGCTGCTCGTCGTCCTCGACGAAGCGCAGCTGATGGTGGCCGACGGTGATGACATCGCCGTGCTGCAGGGCGTGCTTCTTGATCAGCTTGCCGTTGACGTACGTGCCGTTGGTGCTGTTCAGATCCTCGAGGAACGAGTCGTTGAGGATGTTGATGATGAGGGAGTGATGCCCGCTCACCGCCGCGTTGTCGATCCGGATATCGTTATCCGGGAGCCGGCCGATGGTGTAGCGCTCCTTGTTCATGTTGTATTCCGCCATCACCTGGCCGTCCAGGCTCAAGACCAACCTTGCCATGTTATTCGCCTCTCACCGTGTCAGCCGAACCAACCCAGGATCTTGTCGAAGATACGCGTGCGTGCCGGAAATGCGTCGAGCACGTGCGCCATCAGCACGGAAATGTTATCCCGGCCCCCGTTGTCATTGGCCAGTTGAATCAGTTGCTTCGCAACGTTGTCAAGATTAGCACCAAAGGTGCTTATCGTTAAATGGATATCGTCGTCCTCGACCATGTCCGAGAGCCCGTCCGAGCAGAGCATGTAGACCTCGCCCTTCTGCACCGGAACCTCCTGGATCTCGACCTCCACGTTCGGCTCGACGCCGAGCGCGCGGGTGACGTAGTTCTTGTTCGCCGCCCGCTGGGCCTCCTCGGCGGAGTAGAAGCCCCGATCGACCAGCTCCTGCAGCAGCGAGTGATCCATCGTCACCTGCTCGAATTTGTCGTTGCGCTGCCGGTACATGCGCGAGTCGCCCACGTGTGCGATGGTCACCCTGTTGTCGAAGAAGAGCGCTGCCACGACCGTCGTGCCCATGCCCTCGCACTGCGGCTGGGTGCGGGCGGTCTGATAGATGATCTTATTGGCCCGGTGGATGGCGTCGCGCAGGATGATGCTCGGGCGGGAGAGGTTCGCGCCGCGATCGTGCACGCTCATGTCCTCGCGCTCCACCTGTTCGCGCACCAGGCTCACGATGGTCTTCACCGCGATGCCGCTCGCCACCTCACCGGCGTTGTAGCCGCCCATGCCATCGGCGAGCACGAGCAGCCCAATGTCGGGGTCGAGCGCGATGGTGTCCTCGTTGTGCTCGCGTATCTTGCCCGTATCGGTCAGGCCGACGATGCGCAGCTTGCCTTTTAAGCTCATGCCGTCAATTTCGGCTCTCTAATCATTTTGTGACGCGCATCACCATCCCGTCCCCGACTGGGGCGGGCATAAGCTAGCATTGCCGTCGGATGAGTCCGAGCGCCTGGTCACAAACCGGCCATCCCGGTCCTCCCCCGGCGCGCATCCTAGCTCAACCCGGCCCAACTGGTTCGTGAAGCGTATCCATGCCTCGTCCGATCTCCGTCTTCGTCTGCAGCGCCTGTGGGGGTGAAACCCTGAAATGGCAGGGCCAATGCCCTGCCTGCGGGGAGTGGAACTCGCTCGAGCAGCGGGCCGTCCGGATGACTGGCGCCGCCAGGGGCGGCGGGGGTCAGAGCGCTTCGGGCGCCGGGTCGGTCGGTGCGGCTCCGGTGCCACTTGCCGGCGGCAAGGTGCTCGATCTCGAGCGGCTGCCGAGTGGACAGGGCGAGCTCGACCGGGTTCTGGGAGGCGGCATCGTCCCCGGGTCGGTGACCCTGCTCGGAGGGGACCCCGGCATCGGCAAGTCCACTCTCTTGCTGCAAGTGGCGGCGCATGTTGCCGGCGGGAGGGGCGTGGTCTATGCAAGTGGGGAAGAGTCTGTCTCGCAAGTCGCGCTCCGCGCCCGGCGGCTCGGCCTCACCGCGACCCCGCTCGAGGTGCTGGCCGAGACCGATCTGCAATCCATCCTCGATCAGAGCACGGCGCGGCGGGCCGCCCTTCTGGTCGTGGACTCGATCCAGACGGTGCAGTCGCCTGCAGTCACCGCCAGCGCCGGTGCCGTCTCGCAGCTCAGGGAATGCACCGCGGAGCTCGTCCGGTTCGCCAAGTCCACTGCGACCGCTGTCATCCTCATCGGTCATGTCACCAAGGAGGGCGCGATCGCCGGCCCGCGGGTCCTCGAGCACCTGGTCGACACCGTGCTTTATTTCGAGAGCGAGGCCGGCAGCCGCTTTCGCATCGTGCGGGCCACCAAGAACCGCTTTGGTGCGGTCAACGAGCTCGGCTTCTTCGCCATGACCGAGGGCGGGCTCAGGGAGGTACGCAATCCCTCTGCGATCTTCCTCGCACGCGCGCCGGAGCCGGCCGCCGGGAGCATAGTCACCGTGATGCGTGACGGCGGGCGCCCCCTTCTCATCGAGTTACAGGCCCTCGTCGACCGCATGCGCTTCGGGGCGCCGCGGCGCATCGCACAGGGGCTCGATGCCAATCGGTTGGCGATGCTGCTCGCGGTGTTGAGTCGCCACGCCGCGCTCTCGCTGCAGGAGCACGATGTCTTCGTCAATGCGGTGGGCGGAGTCGAGATCGACGAGACCGCATGGGACCTGCCTGTCGTGATCGCTCTCGCCTCGAGCCTCGGGGATCGCGCGGTGCCGGGCTCGCTCGTCTCCTTCGGAGAGATCGGCCTCACGGGTGAAGTGCGTCCCGTCGCCTATGGCGAGGAGCGCCTGCGGGAGGCGCAGAAGCAGGGCTTTCGGATGGCGGTCGTGCCCCGCGAGAATGCCCCGCGCAAGCAGCTGGAAGGCATGGAGGTCATCGCGGTCGCCCGCGTCAGCGAGGCCCTCGAGGCCGCGCTCAGCCGGAGCTCGCCGGGCTCAACGTCTCAGCCGGGGCCCGCGCGCGGACGGTCCTGATCGCGTTGTCGGCGATCTGAAGAACCTCGAACTGATAGGGTCCCACCCGCACCGCCGTTCCCGGCGAGGGAATGGTCTCCAGGTGCTCGAGCAGAAGCCCGTTGAGGGTCTTCGGTCCGTCAGTGGGCAGCTGCCACTGCAGCGATCGGTTGAGTGCACGCAGTGTCGCGCTCGCGTTGATGATGAAGACGCCCCCGCCCTGTGGATGAATGTCCTTGTGCGTCACGGTTGCCGGGTCGGTCGTGAACTCGCCGACGATCTCCTCCAGGATATCCTCGAGCGTCACCAGTCCCTCGATGTCGCCATACTCGTTGACGACGAAAGCGAGCCGCCGCCGGTTGCGCTGGAAGTAGGAGAGCTGCGTGTTGAGGGCGGTGCCCTCGGGGACGAAGTAGGGCTCGCGGCCGCTTGCGATCTCGATCAGCCGCTCGCGCGAGAGCGTGCCGCGCGCGAGCTCGTGCGCGACCCGCTTCATGTGGAGGATTCCGATCAGATTGTCCAGCGCCTCGCGATAGACCGGCAGGCGGGTGTGCGGCGTCTGGCGCAGCTGCTCGAGAACGTCATCCCACGCCTCTTCGACATCGATACCGGCGATCTCCTGCCGCGGGATCATGATGTCGTTCACGGTGACCTGGCCGAGATCGAGGATGGAAAGGAGCATCTGGCGGTGCCGGGCGGGGATCATCGGCCCGGCTTCCGCGACGACCGTGCGCAGCTCCTCGGTGCTCAACGTTTGGCTCGCGGGCTCGGCCTTCACCACGCCGACGATCCGCAGCAGCCCATAGGCCATCTTGTTGGTCACCCAGAGGGCCGGTCTTGCGATGAGCACCAGCGCCCGATAGATGCGCGCGGTGTTGAGGGCGACCGACTCGGGATAGGTGGCCGCGTAGATCTTCGGCGCGAGCTCGCAGAAAACGATGACCGCCACGGTGAGCAGAACACCTGTGACGGGCACCGCATGGTGATAGCCGGTGCGCTCGGCGAGCAGCGTGGCTATCTCCGATGCGAAGACACTGGCGGCGGCCAGAATCACGAGATTGGCGCCGAGCCAGTCCTGCGGCTTTTGCAGCAGCCGCTCGAGAAGCTTCGCTGTCCCCTGGCCGGCCTTGGCGCGGTGACGGATGCGGTAGCGGTTGACCGAAAGCATCGCCACTTCCGTGCCGGAGGAGAAGGCGATGATCGAGAGCAGCGCGAGCAGGACGATGAGGAGCACGGGGGACGACGGTGACTCGTTCAATCTGAGTTCCTCGCAGCGAGGGGCTTCAAATATACTTCACTCATGTTCGATAACCTGAGCGCACGCCTCTCCCGCACCCTCGACAGCCTGCGCGGCCGGGGGCGGATCACCGAGGAAAACGTGGGCGATGCCCTGAGGGAGGTGCGCGTCGCGCTCCTCGAGGCGGACGTCGCTCTTCCGGTCATCAAGACCTTCATCGACTCGGTGAAGGCGAAAGCGCTCGGCGCCGAGGTGGCGCAGAGCCTGACGCCCGGTCAGGCCTTCATCGGCATTCTGCACCGGGAGCTGGTCGAGCTCATGGGCGGGCACCGCGCCGGGTTCAACCTGCGTGCGCAGCCACCCCTCGTGGTGCTGCTCGCAGGGCTTCAGGGCGCGGGCAAGACCACTACCGCCGCCAAGCTCGCCCGCTGGCTCACGGAGGAGCACCGCAAGCGGGTGCTGATGGTCAGCACGGACGTGCGCCGCCCTGCGGCGATGCTGCAGCTCGAGCGCCTGGCGGCGCAGGTGAATGCACAGTATCTCGCGGCGGATCTTCAGTCCCCGCCCGCTGATATTGCACGCGCGGCGCTGGAGCAAGCCAAACGGGGTGTTTTCGATGTATTGATCGTCGATACGGCCGGACGCCTCCACGTCGATGAGGCCCTCATGGAGGAGGTGCGGCAAATCGATCAGGCTGCGCACCCCGCGGAGCGACTCTTCATCGTGGATGCGATGGCCGGCCAGGATGCAGTGAACGCCGCCCGGGCCTTCGGCTCGGCGCTCGACCTCACCGGCGTCATTTTGACGAAGGCCGACGGTGATGCCCGTGGCGGCGCGGCCCTTTCCGTGCGCCATGTGACGGGCAAACCGATCGTTTTTCTCGGCGTCGGGGAAAAGACGGAGGCCCTGGAGCCCTTCGATCCGGAGCGCATGGCCTCGCGCATCCTCGGCATGGGCGATGTGGTCAGCCTGGTCGAGCAGGTGCATCGGCAGGTCGACCAGAAGGAGGCCGAGCGCCTGGCGCGCAAGGTGGTGAAGGGAAAGGCTTTTGACCTCACCGACCTCAAGATTCAGCTCGAGCAGGTGCAGAAGATGGGCGGCCTCGGCGCCCTCATGGAGAAGCTACCGGTCGCGGCGACAGCGAAGGCTGGCGTGTCAGCCGACCAGGGGGACCGCGAGCTTCGCCGCCAGATCGCCATCATAAATTCGATGACACCCAGGGAGCGGCGCGTACCGGGCGTCATCGACGGCTCCCGTCGACGGCGGATAGCTCGAGGTGCCGGTGTGCAGGTTCAGGACGTCAACCGGCTGATGAAGCAGTTTCTCGAGATGCAGCGGATGATGAAGAGCATGAAGGGCGGGCGGCTGCAACGCCTGCTCGGGGCGTTCAAAGGGGGTCTGCCCCCCGGGCTCCCTCCGGCCCAATGAACTCCTAGCTTCGACTTTAAAGCTGGCGGGGAAACGCGTAGAATCCGCGCTCTTTTTTGGGTGGCTCCACGGGGCACGGCGCGTCGCGCCCGGCTGCGGAGCGACCCGGCAACCATCGAGAGCGAAACGAAACATGGTGACCATTCGCCTGACGAGGCGCGGGGCGCGAAATCAGCCCTTCTATCACGTCGTCGTGACCGACAGCCGCAAGCGCCAGGGCGGACCCAGCCTCGAGCACGTGGGGTTCTTCAATCCCATAGCGCACCGCGGAGAGACTAAGCTGAAGCTCGATCTGCCGCGCATCGATTACTGGGTGGGCAAGGGCGCGCAGCCCTCGGAGCGGGTACGCTCCCTCGTGGCATCGTATCGAAAGCAGGCGACCGCCTGAGGATGACGCCGGCGCCGCTCTGAGACCCACATTGAGGGGATGGCAGCGTGCCGGGAAGCGGATCAGCCGGAAAGGCGCCGTCGGTGCGCTGGGTGCAGCTCGGCAGGATCGGCGCTCCGTTCGGCCTCGCAGGTTGGGTGCACGTCTCCTCCTTCACCGAGCCAGCGGAGGCGCTGCTCGAGTATCGCGAGTGGGCGCTGCGCCCGGAAGGGGGCGAGCGCCACAGACGTCCGCTCATCGAGGGACATGTGCATGGAGAGCGCCTGGTCGTTCGCCTGGAAGGCGTGGAGAGCCGCGAGAGTGCCGCACTCCTCACCGGGGCCTGGGTCGAGGTCGAGCGGGCGGAGCTGCCGCCGACGGGTGATCGCGAGTATTACCGCGCGGACCTGATCGGGTTCGAGGTGGAGAATCTCGATGGGGTGAGGCTGGGCAGGGTGGCCTATTTCATGGACGCGCCCGCTGGGGCAGTCATGGTGGTGGAGGAGCGGCAAGGTGCCGCTGCCAGGCCGCGGGAGCCGGGCCGCCGGGAGCACTGGGTGTTGGCGGATCCGGCGCATTTGCGGCGTGTAGATCTTGCTGCGGGCCAGATCCTAGTGGATTGGCCGGCGGAGCTCGAGTAGACGCTCCATGAAGATCGAGGTCGTCACGCTCTTTCCGGACATGATCGCCGGAGCGCTGCGCCACGGCGTCGTTGGCCGGGCGCTGGAGCGGGGACTGCTGGCGGTAGGCACCGAGGATCCACGGGCGCATACGAGTGATGTGCATCGCACCGTGGACGACCGGCCCTACGGAGGGGGTCCGGGCATGGTGCTGAAGCCGGAGCCGATGCTCGCAGCCATTCGCGCGGCGCAGGCGCGGCTGCCCGAGGGAAGTCTGCGGGTGTGTCTGACGGCTCAGGGTGAGCCGTTCGATCAGGCCATGGCACGGGAGCTCTCCGGATTACCCGGTCTGCTCCTGGTTGCGGGCCGGTACGAAGGGCTCGATGAGCGGATCGTCGAGCTCGGCATCGACCGGGAGCTTTCGGTGGGCGACTACGTCCTTTCGGGCGGTGAGCTGCCGGCGCTCACGGTGATCGATGCCGTGGCGCGCCTGCTGCCGGGCGCGCTCGGCGATGAGCGCTCGAGCGGGGAAGACTCCTTCGCCGCGGGGCTCCTCGACTGGCCGCATTACACGCGGCCGGAAGTATTCGAGGGCCGGGTGGTGCCGGCGGTACTATTGTCGGGCAATCACGCCGACATCGGCCGCTGGCGGCTGGCCCAGGCCGTGGCGCGCACCTGGCTGCGACGGCCGGATCTGATCGCCCGCCACGGGCTCACGCCCGAGGCGCAGCGTCTCTTGAGCGAATATCTGGCCGCAGGGGCGGCGCGGGATGAAAGATCGAGGATGAGCAAATGAGCAAGATCGTCCAACAACTCGAGAAAGAGCGCATGACCCGTGAGGTGCCGGACTTCAAGCCGGGCGACACCGTGGTCGTGCAGGTAAAAGTCGTCGAAGGCGACCGCGAGCGCATCCAGGCCTACGAGGGCGTGGTGATTGCACGCAGCAACCGTGGTCTCAACTCCTCGTTCACCGTGCGCAAGATGTCGCACGGCGAAGGCGTCGAGCGGGTGTTCCAGACCTACAGCCCCGCGATCAGCGACATCTCCGTCAAGCGCCGCGGCAACGTCCGCCGCGCCAAGCTCTACTATCTGCGGGACCTCTCGGGCAAGGCAGCGAGGATCGAGGAAAAGATTTGAAGGCCCGTTAGTCTCGCACGCAGCGCATGAGAACGACTTTGCGGGCGATTCTGAGCGGCATCTGGCGCGGCCTCGATGGCCTGCGCCGGGTGTTGCATCTCATCCTGCTCGTCGTCATCTTCGGCTTCATCCTCTGGGCCGTGAGCTCATCGCTTCCGGGCGTACCCGAGCGCGCGGCGCTCGTCGTTCAGCCGCAGGGAACCCTCGTCGAGCAGTTGAGCGGCGATCCGGTTCAGCGCGCACTCGAGAACGCACAGGGACAACAACGTCAGGAGACGCTGCTCTGGGATCTCCTCGATGCCATTCGCGGCGCCGCGACGGACCGACGCATTCGGGTGCTGGTGCTCGATCTCGACAAGATGCAGGGCGCCGGCCAGCCGATGCTCGAGGAGCTCGCGCGCGCCATCCAGGAATTCCGTGCGAGCGGCAAGCCGGTCATCGCCTACGGCACGACCTTCGACCAGGATCAGTATTACCTCGCGGCGCAGGCCGACAGGGTTTACCTCGATCCGACCGGGTACGTGATGATCGAGGGCTTCAGCCGCTATCCGCTCTACTTCAAGGGGCTGCTGCAGAAGCTCGGCGTCGACGTCAACGTCTTCCGGGTCGGGACCTTCAAGAGCGCGATAGAGATCTTTACGCGCAACGACATGTCGCCGGCCGACAAGCAACAGAGCCTCGCCTATCTCGATGTGCTCTGGTCGAGCTATCAGAAGGCCTTGACTGCAGCACGCAAGCTCCCGGCGGATGCCATCGCGAGTTACGTCAGCTCGCTGCCGTCGGCCGTGAGCGGCGCCAACGGAGATGCGGCCAAAGTGGCTTTGCAGGCGAAGCTGGTCACCGCTCTGGTGGACAACCTGCAGATGGAGCGGCAACTGATCGGCATGGTCGGTGAGGACAAGTCGACCGGCTCCTTCAACCGGATTTCCGCGGAAGACTACGCGCGGATCGTCCACGCACAGAAGAAGTTCCACGATGGCGATGGCAGTGCCAGCATCGGTGTCATCGTCGCCTCCGGCGACATCGCGGACGGCAGGCAGCCTCCCGGCACCATCGGCGGCGACTCGCTGTCGGAGCTGATCCGGCAGGCGCGGATCGATAAGGACATCAAGGCCGTCGTGCTGCGCGTAGACAGCCCCGGCGGCAGTGTCGCCGCTTCGGAAGAGATCTATCGGGAGCTGCAGGCGCTGCGCGCGGCGGGCAAGCCGCTCGTGGTCTCCATGGGTGATCTCGCGGCCTCGGGCGGCTACTACATCTCCGCGCCCGCGAACCAGATCTGGGCGAGTCCGGCGACGCTCACCGGCTCGATAGGCATCTTCGCCGTCATTCCGACCATCAACCAGACCCTGAGCAAGGTCGGTGTCAGCGTCGATGGTGTCGGCACGACGCCGCTCGCCGGCTCGCTCACCATCGCCCGGCCTCTCAGCAAGGAGGCGAGTGAGCTCGTCCAGTCGCAGATCGACCGAGGCTACCAACAGTTCGTCGCCCGCGTCGCCTCGGGGCGCCGGGAGACTCCGCAGCAGATCGATGCGATCGGGCAGGGCCGGGTATGGGCGGGGGCGGATGCGAGGCGGATCGGCCTGGTGGATCGCCTGGGAGATCTCGAGGATGCGGAGAAGGCTGCCGCGCAACTCGCCCACGTGACGCAATATCACGTGGAGTTCATTCAGCCGCATCTTTCCTGGGCACAGCAGCTGTTTCAGCAGACTCAGGTGCGGGCCGCGGTGGCCGCGGTATCACTCTTCCATGTCGACACGCAGGCATTCGGATTGGCCGAAGTCGCGAGCCGTCTCGACCCGGTGGCGAAAGACCTCAGGCAGCTCGCGCGCTTCAGCGTGCCCGGCCACCTCTACTCCTACTGCTTCTGCACTGCGACCAGTCGCTAGCGCACGGGAAGGTTACTCAGGGCGGGGACGCCTCTGAGCCGATCACCGAATGCTGCTCCAGTCCATGATGACTTTCCCCGAGCGGCCCGATCCCATGATGCTGAAGGCCTGGGCGTACTCCTGCACGGGCAGGTGATGCGTGATGATGGGCTCGAGCTCGAGGCCGCTCTGCAGCAGGCTCGCCATTTTGTACCAGGTCTCGAACATCTCGCGGCCGTAGATGCCTTTCAGCGTCAGGCCTTTGAAGATCACCTGATTCCAGTCGATGGCCGTATCGTCCGGCGGAATGCCGAGGATCGCGACCGAGCCGCCGTGGTGCATGGTGCGCAGCAGGTCGCGAAACGCTGCGGCATTGCCCGACATCTCCAACCCGACGTCGAACCCCTCCTGCATGCCGAGGTCCCGCATCGTCTGATCGAGCGACTCGCGCTGCACGTTGATGGCGCGCGTGGCGCCCATCTTTCTCGCCAGCTCCAGCCGATAATCGTTGACATCGGTGACCACGACATGGCGGGCACCGACGAAGCGCGCGATCGCGACGGCCATGATGCCGATCGGGCCGGCGCCGGTGATCAACACGTCCTCACCCACCATGTTGAAGGCGAGAGCGGTATGGGTCGCGTTGCCAAATGGATCGAGAATCGAGGCGACATCGTCGCTGATCGAGTCCGGCAGCTTGAAGGCGTTGTCGGCGGGGATGGCGAGGTACTGCGCGAACGCGCCAGGCCGATTGACGCCCACGCCGACGGTGTTGCGGCACAGGTGCCGCCGGCCGGCACGGCAGTTGCGGCAGTACCCGCAGGTGATGTGCCCCTCGCCCGAGACGCGATCGCCGGATTTGAAGCCTCTGACCTCCGAGCCCACCTCGACGATGCGGCCGAAGTACTCATGCCCGACCTGCATGGGCACCGGGATGGTCTTGCGGGCCCAGGCGTCCCAATTGTAGATGTGCATGTCGGTGCCGCAGATCGCGGTCTTGCCGATCTCGATGAGCACATCGTTGTGGCCGACCTTGGGCTCCGGCACATCATCCAGCCAGATACCCGGAGCGGCTTCTTTTTTGACCAATGCTTTCAACGGACCCACCTCGCTGCGCGCGGCTGACCGGGCACGCTCACTTCACGACTCCCAACTCTTTGCCAACCGCGCCGAATGCCTCGATGGCCTTGTCCAGCTGCTGGCGCGTGAGAGCAGCTGACATCTGGGTGCGGATTCTGGCCTGGCCCTTTGGTACCACGGGGTAGGAAAACCCGATCACGTAGACGCCGCGCTCGAGGAGGCGGTCGGCCATGCGCCCGGCGAGGGCGGCATCACCCAGCATCACCGGGATGATGGGATGCTCGCCCGGCTTCAGATCGAAGCCCAAGCGAGTCAGGCCGGCGCGGAAATAGCGGGCATTGTCATGAAGCTGGGTACGCAGCTCCGGCGAGTGTTCCAAGAGGTCGATGACCCGCAGGCCCACTGCGGCCACTACCGGGGGGATGCTGTTGGAGAAGAGGTACGGCCGCGAACGTTGTCGCAGCCACTCGACGATCTCTCTGCGTGAAGCGATATAGCCGCCGCTCGCTCCGCCCAACGCCTTGCCGAGCGTGCCCGTCAGGATGTCGACTCGCGCGGCGACGCCACAGTGCTCCGGGGTGCCGCGCCCGCCCGGCCCCATGAAGCCGGTGGCGTGCGAGTCATCGACCATCACCAGCGCGTCATAGCGATCCGCCAGCGCACAGATCGCCGGCAGGTTGGCGACGATGCCATCCATCGAGAAGACACCGTCGGTGGCGATGAGCCGTGTACGTGCGCCGCTCGCCTGCCTCAGGCACTCCTCGAGCTCCGCCATGTCGTTGTTGGCATAGCGGTGGCGCTGCGCCTTGCAGAGACGGATGCCGTCGATGATGCTCGCGTGATTGAGCGCATCGGAAATGATGGCATCACGCTCATCGAGCAGCGTCTCGAAAAGTCCACCGTTGGCATCGAAGCAGGACGAATAGAGGATGGCGTCCTCGGTCCCGAGGAAGCGGCTGAGGCCCTCTTCGAGCTGCTTGTGCACCGTCTGTGTACCGCAGATGAAGCGTACCGAGGCCATCCCGAAGCCGAACCGGTCGATCGCCCGATGGGCGGCCTCCCGTATCGCCGGGTGGTTGGCGAGGCCGAGGTAGTTGTTGGCGCAGAGGTTCACCACCTCGCGCTCCCCCGTACGGACCACCCCTCCCTGAGGGCCGGCGAGTACGCGCTCGCCCTTGTAAAGACCCTGTTCCTTAAGTCCTGCGAGGTCGGAGCGCAGGCGCTCGAGTAAGGCTGGCGTCATGCCGCAATTATACCCCGACGGCGACCTCCGGCTCGGCAGCAGCAGTAATCGCCGCATTAGTGACCGATGCAGTGTGCCCCCGGGGCAGTGTGGGCCGGTACCGGTGACGGCCATTATTGTGCCCTGCGGTCCAATGTCTGCAGCTGCGGCAGGCCGCTGTATACGGGTACGGATCGTGCAACCAGAGGCACTCTCGTAGCGTGCCCGATGACTCGGGCAGGAGGGCGAAGTGGAAATGTCATGCCATGGCTTGCGCCGGGGTGCGCATTTCGCCGCGATTGGCGCCGGTGTGTCGCTGGCGCTTTCGATCTGTGCCCTGCCACCCGCCGCGAAAGCTGACTCAGCGAATACACAGACGGTTGCAGACGCTCAGTGCATGGTGATCGGCGCGCACCTCTCGGCATCGTCGGACCCGCAGCAAAGAGTGCCGGGCCAGATGATCCTGATGTATTACCTGGGCCGAATCGACGGCCGGTCTCCGCACACCGATCTGACCGGGCTCATCCAGAGCCAAACGCAAAGGATGAGCGAATCGGACCTGAAGGCTGCGGCGAGCCGGTGCGGCAAGGAGTTCTCCGCACGCGGAGAGGACATCGTGCGACTCGGCAACAGCCTGGGGAAGCCGCCGAAGTAGGGTCAGGGGAGCGGGACGGCGAGAGGAGCTCGGGGGCATCCCGCGCAGCCTGCGCGAGCTCACTGCCCCCTCAATCAGGCTGCTCGAGCAGAACCCTCCCGTTCTGCTCCCGCACCGCGTAGGTCCGCAGCGGCTCATAGGCCGGCGGGGTCAGCGCTTCGCCGGTGCGCAGGCAGAATCGCGCGCCGTGCCGAGGGCAGATGATCTGACAGGACTCGACTTCGGCGCCTTCGAGCGCCTCGCCGTCGTGGGTGCAGCGGTCCTCGACGGCGTAAACGTCGTTGCCACAGCGCACGACGACCACGGCGAAGCCGTCGATCTCGACCGAGAGGGGAGTGGACTCGGAGAGGTCCGAGGTGCTGCCGACATCGACCCAGGACACGTCAGTAGTACATCCCTGTCTGCAGCCGCGCCTCCTCCGACATCATGCTCTGGTTCCAGGGAGGATCGAAGGTCAGCTCGACGCGCGCCTCTCGCACGGTGGGAATTCGTGCAATTTTGTCCTTCACGTCATCGACCAGGATCTCTCCCATGCCGCAGCCGGGGGCGGTGAGCGTGAGTCGCACCTCGATCGAACGCGTGCCGTCCTCGTTGGACTGCACGGTGCAGTCGTACACCAGGCCGAGGTCGACGATGTTGATCGGAATCTCGGGATCGTAGCAGGTACGCATCTGCGCCCAGGCGAGCTCGCGAATGTCCTCTTCGGTGGCGTTGGGCGGCAGCTCCGGCGGTTTCACGGCCTCCTTGCCGATGGCGTCCGCATCCTCACCGGAGATGCGAAAGAGGTTTCCCTCCATGTAGACGGTGAAGCTGCCGCCGAGCGCCTGGGTGATATAGCCGGACTGGCCGGGTTTGAGGTTGACCTCGACCCCGGCGGGGACGATCACCGCCTTGACTTCGCGGCTGACGACGAAAGGCTCGTTCTCGTGGCTGCGCATGCCTCACTCCGTCGAGACTGTCGCCACGCTACGTTCCAGCGCAGCGTTCAGGGTATGCCAGCAGAGGCTCGCGCATTTGACCCGGGCGGGGAACTCGCGTACGCCCGAGAGCGCGGCGAGCTTGCCGAGGGAGGTGTCGGGGCCGGCGTTCTGCTGTGTCAATAGAGAGTGTACGCGCCCGTACAGGGACCGAACGGTGGCCTTGTCCTTGCCCTTGACCGCCTCGGTCATGAGCGAGGCGGAGGCGGTGGAAATGGCGCAGCCCTTGCCCTCGAAGCGGATGTCCTCGATGCGGTCGTCCTTGAGGCGCAGCCACACCGTGAGGCGATCGCCGCAGAGCGGGTTGTGCCCTTCGGCATGCGAGTCGCTCGCCTCGATCCTGCCGAAATTGCGCGGCCGCTTGTTATGATCGAGGATGACGTCCCGGTACAGCTCTTTCAGGTCCATCAGCCGAACACCTCGCGTGCCTTGCCGAGGGCGGCGACGAGGCTCGCCACGTCCCCTTCGGAGTTGTAGCACCCGAAGGATGCCCGCGCCGTCGCGGGAATGTCGAAGAACGTCATCACCGGCATGGCGCAATGATGGCCCGTGCGCACGGCCACGCCTTCCGCATCGAGGATCGTGCCGAGGTCGTGGGGATGGACGCCCTTCATAGTGAAGGACAGCACGGCCGCCTTGTGGTGCGCGGTACCGATGATCTCTATGCCGGGGATGCGCTCGAGCTCGCGCGTTGCGTGCTCGAGCAGGCGCTGTTCGTGTGCCGCGATGGTCTCCACGCCGAGAGTTTCCAGGTAGTCCATCGCGGCCGCGAGCCCGACGGCCCCCGAGATGTTGGGTGTGCCGGCCTCGAACTTCCACGGCAGCTCATTATAAGTCGTCTTCTCGAACGAGACCGTCAGGATCATGTCGCCGCCACCCTGCCAGGGCGGCATGGCGGCGAGCAGCTCCTCCCGGCCGTAGAGCACCCCTATGCCCGTCGGGCCATAGAGCTTGTGGCCGGAGAAAGCATAGAAGTCACAGCCGAGAGCGCGCACATCGACCGCAGAATGTGGGACGGCTTGAGCGCCGTCGACCAGCACCACTGCACCGCGCGCATGTGCAGCGTCAATGATGCGCTTCACCGGCAAAATGGTGCCGAGTGCGTTCGAGACATGCGCGACCGCCACCAGCCGCGTGCGCGGGGAGAGCAGCTCCAGGAGTCGATCCAGCTCGACCTCGCCGCGGCGGTTGATGGGGGCAACCTTCAGCGTGCAGCCCGTCTGATCGCGGACCATCTGCCAGGGGACGATGTTGGCGTGATGCTCGAGGCCGGTGATCAGGATCTCATCGCCCGGCCCGAAGCGCGGGCGTGCATAAGACTGGGCGACGAGATTTACGCCCTCGGTCGTGCCGCGGACGAAGATGATCTCACGGGTGGATTGCGCATTGATGAACCGGCGCACCCGCTCGCGTGCGCCCTCGTACGCCTCGGTCGCGGCCTGGCTCAACGCATGGACACCGCGATGCACATTGGCGTGCGTGTGGGTCTCGTATCGCTCAACGGCGCGCAGGACGGGCAGCGGACGCTGTGCGGATGCAGCGCTATCAAGGTACACCAGCGGGCGGCCATTGACCGTTCGCTCCAGAATGGGGAAGTCACGCCGCACGCGCTCGACGTCGAGCAGAGGTGCCGGCGCAATGTGGGAAGCCGTCACGGCCATCAGAGAAGCTCCTTCAGTGATGCGGCATCGGCCATCTGGCCGGCGAGCTGCAGCTCGATCTGCCGCCTGAGCTCGGGTAATGCGATCTTCGACACGACATCCTCCAGGAAGGCCCACTTGAGCAGGCGCTGCGCCACCTCCGGGGAAAGGCCGCGGGAGAGCAGGTAGAAGAGCATGTTGTCATCAAGCTTGCCTGCGGTCGCGCCGTGGCTGCAGCGCACATCATCCGTGTAGATCTCGAGCTGCGGACGCACGTCGATTTCCGCTTCTGGTCCTGCGAGCAGCCCCCGAAGTGACTGACGTGAGTCGGTTCCTGCAGCGGTCTCGCGCACGGCGATCTTGCCGTTGAACGCCACGCGGGCGCGCCCTGAGGCGATTCCACGGAACGTCTGCTCCGTGCGCGCGCGCGGCGCGACGTGCTCCACCAGAGCAAAGTTGTCCTGGACCTGCTGGCGGTCGCCGAGCGCGGCGGCTGAAAGCGTGAGCTGCGCTCCGGCGCCAGCCATCTGCACATAGGTCGTGGAGCGTGCCGAGAGTGCTCCCGTGCTTACGGTCAGGAGGTCATAACGGGCATCGGCGGCGAGCACCGCTGCGAGGGTATCCAACCACAGTGCACGTAACCCGGCCTGCTGCAAGCGGTAGTGCGTCAGATGCGCGCCGCGGCCTATGTCCAAGTCGACAGCGGCGTTGATGAAGCTGCCGCTGCCGGCGAGGCCGATGTGCCGCTCGACCAGAGCCAGTCGAGTGGCCGGATCGAGCGAGACGCGGGTCCGGGGATATGAAGCGCCGTCATCGGCGCCCGCGGTCGCGATGAATACCAGCTCCACGCGCGCCGGCTCGCCGCTCGGGTCGCTGACATGGATCGTGGCCATGTCGGTGGCGAAGGCCTCATTGAGCAGCGCCAGGCGCGCCTCGGGAAGGCTGCTCAATGCCGGCAGCGAATGAGGCAGGTGCGTGACGGTTGCGGTCCCGGCGGCGCGCTGGACACCGTGCCGGCGGCTGCTGACCGTCACGGGCGCGCCCACGGGCGCAGACAGCTCCGGGGCGAAAACGCCGTCCACGAAGGCGTACCGCGCAAAGCCCTCCAATCCGGCGGGAACGTCGGCGCTCGAGGGCAGCGCTGCTCCGGGCGCTCCGGCAGCTATGGGGGCGAAGCGCGCCCGCTCGAGTGGCCGCAGGTTCGTATACCGCCAGTTTTCATCGCGTGTGGTCGGCAGGCCGCGCGCGACGAGCATCTGAATCGCCTCGTGCCGCCGCTCCGGACTGATGACGCCCGCAGGCAACGCGTCGCGGACCGTGGCGTACTCGTCCAGGACACGTTTAGTGAGAGCCGACGTGCGAGGCTCAGTCATGCCGCCTCGCCGGCCACCCAGTCGTAGCCTCGCCGTTCGAGCTCCAGAGCCAGGGACTTGTCGCCGCTGCGGACGATGCGCCCTTTGACCAGTACATGGACTTGGTCCGGCACGATGTAATCGAGCAGCCGTTGGTAGTGCGTCACGAGCACCAGCGAGCGCTGCGGCGAGCGGAGTGTGTTGACGCCGTTGGCGACGACCTTGAGCGCATCGATGTCGAGGCCCGAGTCGGTCTCGTCCAGGATGGCGAGCCGCGGCTCGAGAACCAGCATCTGCAGGATCTCGTTGCGCTTCTTCTCGCCGCCGGAGAATCCTTCGTTCACTCCACGGGAGAGCATGCTCTCCTCCATGCGCATCAGGCGCATTTTATCCTTCACGAGCGTCAGGAACTCGAATGCGTCGACTTCATCGAGGCCGCTGTGCTTGCGGGCCGCGTTGACCGCCGCCTTGAGCAGATACACATTGTTGACGCCCGGGATCTCGACCGGATACTGGAAGCCGAGGAACACGCCCTCACGCGCCCGCTCTTCGGGAGCGAGCGTCAGGAGGTCGCGTCCCGCATAGGTAACGGAGCCACCCGTGACCTCGTATCCCGGACGCCCGGCGAGTACGCTGGCGAGCGTGCTTTTGCCCGAGCCGTTCGGGCCCATGACGGCATGCACTTCGCCGGTCGGGACCTCGAGCGTGAGGCCTCTGAGAATTTCCTTGCCGTCGACTTTGACGTGCAGGTTGTCGATCTTCAGCATGTCTTCGATCTTTACGCTCTGCTAACCCACGGCGCCTTCCAGGCTGACAGCCAGGAGGTTTTGCGCCTCCACCGCGAACTCCATCGGCAGCTCCTTGAAGACGGACTTGCAGAAGCCGCTGACGATCAGGTTCACCGCATCCTCCCCGGAGATGCCGCGGGAGAGGCAGTAAAAGAGCTGCTCGTCGCTGATCTTCGAGGTGCTCGCCTCATGCTCCACGGTCGCAGAGGGGTTCTTGACCTCGACATAGGGGAAGGTGTGCGCGCCGCATCTGCCGCCCATGAGGAGCGAGTCGCACTGGGTGAAATTGCGCGCCCCGTGGGCGCTCGGCAGGATCTTCACCAGGCCCCGGTAGGTGTTCTGGCCCCGGCCCGCGGAGATGCCCTTGGAGATGATGGTGCTGCGGGTATCGCGCCCTATGTGGATCATCTTCGTGCCGGTGTCGGCCTGCTGGCAGTTGTTGACGGTGGCGACGGAGTAGAACTCGCCGCTCGAGCCCTCGCCGCGTAGAACGCAGCTCGGATACTTCCATGTGATCGCCGAACCGGTCTCCACCTGGGTCCAGGAGATGTGTGAGTTGCGCCCCCGGCACTCGCCACGCTTGGTGACGAAGTTGTAGATGCCGCCTTTGCCTTCGGCATCGCCCGGATACCAGTTCTGCACCGTCGAATACTTGATGAAGGCGTCATCCAGTGCCACGAGCTCCACCACCGCCGCATGCAGCTGATTCTCATCGCGCATCGGGGCGGTGCAGCCTTCGAGGTATGAGACGTAGGCACCTTCGTCCGCGATGATCAGCGTGCGCTCGAACTGGCCGGTCTTCGCAGCATTGATGCGGAAGTACGTCGACAGCTCCATCGGGCAGCGCACCCCTTTGGGCACATATACGAACGAGCCGTCGGAGAACACGGCAGAGTTCAACGACGCGAAGAAGTTGTCCGTATGAGGCACGACGCTGCCGAGGTAACGCTCGATGAGCTCCGGGTGCTTCTGCACGGCCTCGGAGAACGGGCAGAAGACGACGCCCGCCTCGTTGAGGCGCTCCTTGAAGGTGGTCGCCACCGAGACGCTATCGAACACCGCATCGACAGCTACTCCTGCGAGGCGCGCTCGCTCGTGCAGCGGTACGCCGAGCTTCTCGTAGGTCTCGAGCAGCTTCGGGTCGACTTCAGCGAGGCTCCTCGGACCGTCACTCTTGGCCTTCGGCGCCGAGTAATAGGAGATCGCCTGGTAGTCGATCGGCGGATAGGAGGTGTGCGACCAATGCGGCTCGCGCATGGTGAGCCAGTGACGCAATGCCTTCAGGCGCCACTCCGTGAGGAAGGCCGGCTCGCCCTTCTTGCGCGAGATGAGCCGCACCACGTCCTCATCGAGTCCGGGCGGGACCGTATCGGCATCGATGTCGGTGACGAACCCGTGCTTGTAGCCGCGGGCGATCAGGCTTTCCAGCTGGTTTGCGGTTTCACTCATGATTCATTCACGGTCGGGCGGGCGCTCGCGAGGAGGCAGCCTTGATGTCGTGCTCGAGTGCCGGAAGCGCTACCTGTGTGGTGTCGATGCCGGCAAGTTGTGCGAGGCTGACGTCATACAATGAGCGCCGGATGGCGAGGTTCAACCTCTGCCACACCCGCCCGACCCGGCAGGTCTCCTCGATCTCGCAGTGGCCGACCCCCACCGAGCAGTCGGTGAGCGCCACGGGCCCCTCGAGCGCATCGAGAATGGCCGCGGCGCTGATCTCGGTGGCCGGACGCGCCAGCTGATAGCCGCCGTGCAGCCCGCGGGTCGAGACCACGAGGCCGGCCCGCTGCAGCTGCTTCAGCAGCTTGCTCACCGTCGGGGCGGCAATGCGGGTCTGTTCCGCCAGGGAGGTGGCGGTCTGGAGGCGCTGTGGCTGCTCGGCGAGCACGGCGAGAAGCACGGTGGCGTAGTCTGTGAGTCGGCTTATTCGAACCATGGGGTGCCCCGCGAGGGCTACCAAAGTAGGACTATTTTAGTGCTAATTGCCTCCGGAACCAAGCGCGGTCTCGTGGGTGGCACCATCGGGCGGCGTGGGCGGGCCGCTATTTGCTATGCTTGGCGCTTCCATTCACGCGAACGTCCGGGGGCGGACGCCGGCGGCACTGGTGAGGTGCCTGCGGGCGCCTCGCCATTTGCTGGAGGAAAGAACGAAATGAACCGCAATGAGCTCGCCCGCATCGCACAGGCCATGGTCGCGAAGGGCAAGGGGATCCTAGCCGCGGATGAGAGCACCGGCACCATCAAGAAGCGTTTCGATGCCATCCGCCTGGAATCCACTGAAGAGCATCGCAGGAGCTACCGGGAGCTCCTCTTCACCGCTCCGGGCGCGCCCGAGGCGATCAGCGGCGTCATCCTCTATGACGAGACGATCCGGCAGAAGACCAAGGACGGCACCCCGTTCCCGCAGTATCTGACCCAGCAGGGCATCATCCCCGGGATCAAGGTTGACCTCGGCGCCAAGCCGCTCGCCGGCTTCCCGGGCGAGACCATCACCGAGGGGCTCGACGGCCTGCGCGAGCGGCTCACCGAGTACCGCTCGCTCGGGGCGCGCTTCGCCAAATGGCGGGCGGTGATCGACATCGCCGATGCCATCCCGACGGCTTTCGGTATCGAGGCCAATGCACACGCGCTTGCCCGCTATGCCGCCCTTTGCCAGGAAAACGAGATCGTTCCCATAGTGGAGCCGGAAGTTCTGATGGACGGGGCGCACTCCATCGAGCGTTGCGAGGAAGTGACTGCCGCTACGCTCAATGCCGTCTTCGGGCAGCTCTTCGAGCATCGGATCTATCTCGAGGGTATGGTTCTCAAGCCCAACATGGTCATCTCGGGGAAGAAGGCTTCGAATCGCGCATCGCCCGAAGCGGTAGCGGAAGCAACCGTGCGCACGCTGAAGCGGCATGTGCCGCCGGCGGTGCCGGGCATCGCATTCCTCTCAGGCGGCCAATCATCGACCGAGGCGACGCTGCACCTCTCGCTCATGAACCGCATGGGCCCGCTGCCGTGGGCGCTGAGCTTCAGCTACGGGCGTGCGCTCCAGGACACCGCGCTCAAGGCGTGGGGCGGCAATCCGGCGACGTTCGCCGCCGGCCAGAGGGAGTTCGCCCGCCGCGCGAAGCTCAACGGGCTCGCGACCACGGGCCGCTACAGCTCCGAGATGGAAAGCCAGGCCGCTTGAGCGGACTCGGGACTCGAGAGTCCAGGATCGAAGCGCTCGCGTGACCGACAAAGAAACCCAACACGCGCCGTCGGCCCCGGCGGATGACGCGGTGGTCGACGTGCGCGATGTGCATTACAGCATCGACGGCCGGGCGATCTTTGCAGGCCTCAACATCCGCGTCCGCAGAGGTCTCATCACGGCTGTGATGGGGCCGAGCGGCACGGGCAAGACGACCCTGCTGCGGCTCATCACCGGGCAGCTCTTCGCCGACTCCGGCGTCGTCGCGGTGTTCGGCCGGGATATCGCCAACTTCTCGAGCTCCGAGATCTATGCCGCCCGCGGGCGGATGGGCATGCTCTTCCAGAACGGAGCGCTGCTCACGGACATCAACGTCTTCGAGAACGTCGCCTTCCCCGTGCGCGAGCACACGGATCTCCCTGAATCACTGATCCGCAAGCTCGTGCTCACCAAGCTCGAGGCGGTGGGCCTGCGCGGGGCGGCGGAGCTCATGCCCGCGGAGCTCTCGGGTGGCATGGCGCGTCGGGTGGCGCTCGCGCGCGCAATCGTGATGGACCCCGAGGTGCTTCTTTACGATGAGCCGTTCGTCGGCCTCGATCCGATCTCCCTCGGTGTGATCCTGCGTCTGATCAAACAGATGAACCAGGCGCTCGGCATCACGAGCATCGTGGTATCGCACGACGTGCAGGAGCTCGCCACGATCGCCGATCAGAGTTATCTCCTCTCCGGCGGCACGGTGGTCGCCTCCGGCACGCCGCAGGAGCTCGCCCGCAGCGACTCCGAGACCGTGCACCAGTTCATGACCGGCAGTGAGGAAGGGCCGGTGCGCTTCCACTACCCGGCTCCGGACTACGCCAGCCAGCTTCTCGGAGCGGAGGAAGGATGAGCAACGCAGTCCGGCACGGCACGATTCTGGAGGGCCTGCGCAAGGTGGGCGTCACCGGGATATTCTTCGTGCGCCTGCTGCTCGCGTGTGTGCCGGCGCTCGCGCGTCCCCGCCTCATCATCGCGCAGATCTACAACGCCGGCGGACGCTCGCTCATCATCATCATGCTGTCCGGGCTCTTCACAGGCATGGTGATCGGTCTCCTGGGACAGGACGTGCTGCAGCGCTTCGGCGCCGAGACGGCGCTGGGTACCCTCGCGGCGCTCGGTCTGCTGAAGGAGCTCGGCCCGGTACTCACCTCGCTGCTTTTCGCGGGGCGGGCGGGTACCGCGCTGACTTCCGAGATCGGCCTGATGCGGGCGACGGACCAGCTCACCGCCATGGAGGTGATGGCGGTGGATCCCATGAGCTATGTCGCCGCGCCACGCTTCCTCGGCGGTGTCATCGCCATGCCGCTGCTCGCCGCGGTCTTCAGTGTCATCGGTCTCTACGGCGCGCAGCTCGTAGGCGTACAGCTCCTCGGCATCGATCGCGGTGTCTACTGGTCACAGATGCAGAGCTCGGTCGGAATACACGACGTGACCGAGGGGATCGTCAAGAGCCTCGTATTCGGCGCGGTCGTGAGCCTCATCGCCGTCACCGAGGGCTACCACGCCGAGCCAACGGCGGAGGGGGTCGGTCTTGCCACCACACGTACCGTGGTCGCCTCGTCCGTCCTGACGCTCCTCCTCGATTACATGCTGACTGCCGTTTTCCTATAAGAGGACCGCCACGCCATGCGCGCAACTCGCTCCCTCGAGATCGGAACGGGCCTTTTCGTGCTTCTGGGCCTCGCCGCGCTCTTTTTCCTCACGTCCCAGCTGCCTTCCAGCGGGCTCAAGCTCGGCTTCGGCAAGGTCCCCGGCTACGCCGTGACGGCCGAATTCGACAACATCGGGGACCTCAAGGTCGGCGCGCCCGTTAGGATGGCGGGCGTACGGATCGGAGACGTCACCGGGATCGGTTTCGACAATCAGAGCTACCGGGCGGACGTGCACCTGCACATTTATCCTCAGTTCAGCCAGATTCCGGAAGATAGCTATGCCAGCATCGAGACCGAGGGGCTGCTCGGCGGACAGTACGTCGGGATCAGCCCGGGCGGCCTCAGCACGTATCTCAAGAACGGCAGCCAGATTTTGCAGACCCAATCCGCGATCGTGCTCGAGAACCTGATCAACAAGTTCTTCGCCAATTTCGCGGGCGGCAGCGGCAGCAACAGCGGCAGCAGCAACGGCAAGACCCCGAATCAGGGCGGAAAACCGCAGGAGCCCCACCCATGAGATCCAACCCCTTGCGTATTGCCGCGGCGGCACTGATGCTCGCCGGATGGCTGATTCAGGGCGTGACCACCACTGCCGCGGCACAGGGTGCCTCGCAGCAGCAGCCCTCACAGGTGATCGAGGACGCGGCAAACGGCCTGCTCAAGGCGCTCAATGCCGACCGCGAGGAGTACCGCAAGCACCCCGCCAAGGTCCAGGCGCTCGTCGATCAGTACATCCTGCCGCATGTCGACACGCAGTTTGCCGCGCAACTCGTGCTCGGGAAGTATTGGCGGAAGGCGACGCCGCAGCAGCGGGAACGCTTCGTCAATGCCTTCTATCACTCGATGCTCAACAATTACGGCGCTGCCATCGTCGAGTTCACGTCGAACACGCTCAAGGTGTTTCCTTCCCGCGTCAGTCCCGGCTCGCAGAACGCCACGGTCCGCACGGAGATGGTGCGCACCAGCGGTCCGCCCGTCAATGTCAACTACTACATGCACATGACCCCACAGGGCTGGAAGGCATGGGACGTCGTCATCGATGGTGTCAGCTATGTGATGAGCTACCGACAGGATTTCGGCTCGCAGATCGACCAGCAGGGGATCGACTCGGTGATCAACCGCCTCGAGCAGGGTGAGAAGCCGCCCCAGATCGGCAAGACGACCGGCGCCAAGCCGTGACGCATCCGGTGGCCGGTCTGGCGGGCGGCGTGGCAGCGCCCGCGCCGTTCGAGATCGTAGTCACTTCGCCGGGCCGCTTTGCGGCGCGAGGTGGCCTGAATTTCGCCAACGCCAGGACGGCGCGCAGCGAAGGGCTTCACGCGCTCAAGACCTCGAGCGCGCGCGACCTCGAGGTCGATTGCAGCGGCATCACCCACTCCGACAGCGCCGGACTAGCCGTGCTGCTCGACTGGATGGCGATCATGAAGCGGGGCGGGCGGCCGCTCTGCTTCGCCAACCTGCCTGCCAACCTTCTGGCCGTCGCCCGCATCAGCGGCGTCGACGAGATGCTGCAGAAGGGCGTGTGAGGAGGCTCGAAAGCAAGTTATGAAGCAGCCCAGGGCCGTTCCCTGGGCTGCCGGATCGACAGAGTCACACGGCTGGCCGCGCAAAGCGGCGAGATGCCGGCTTGGCCCGGTCCCGTCCCTGCGCCGCGCCCTTCGGGGCGGCTGCCGCCGTCCAAAATCGCTTGATGCGATTTTGTGCGCCAATCAAAGAGGCGGTTCCTGCTGCAGCTGCTTTAGCTCTTCTTCGGCGCCATTCTGGGCCTGCGGGCCCTGGACCATATAATCCCGGTGCTGCAGGTACGCGTTGCGCTCGAACCCATAGGGGTCGAACGTCTTTTCCGCCATGTCGGTGAGTGGCAGCAGGTCTGCCCGCGCCTTCACGTCATAGAGCAGCAGCAGCCCGTAATCCCAGTACGGGTTCTTGATGTAATGTCTCGGGTCCGCAAACTCATCCGGCACTCGGCCGATCGCGTCCCTGACGTCGGACGGGCCGAGGAACGGGAGGATGAGATAGGGTCCCGAGGGAATGCCCCACTTGCCGAAGGTCTGGCCGAAGTCGCGGGCTTCGAGCGTCAGGCCCATGGGCGTCGCCGGATCGAACAGGCCACCGATGCCGACGGTCGTGTTGACCACGAACCGCCCGGTATCGCGCGCGAAGGGCTTCAGCTGTCCCTGCAGCAGCGCATTCACGATGACGTCGGGATAGCTCAGATTGTTGAAGAAGTTGGTGACGCCGGTCCGGATGAGCTGCGGGGTCACGCGCACGTAGGTCCTGGCGACCGGCTTGACGATCGCGCGGTCCAGAGCGTCGTTGAACTTGAAGGTCCCGCGGTTGAACCGCTGCCAGGGATCCCGCGGATTGCGCTGCGAAGGCGGCACCGTGGCACAGCCGACGAGGGCGATTGCGAGCAGGGAGATCGAGGCGATGCGCAAGATCGCCGGGCGGATTCTTATTGGCATGAGAGGTCCGTGCAGAGTCCCAACCGTCATTGTATCAGCCGCGCGCGCCCCGCAGGATAGGGTGCTGTCGGAGATCGGCGACGGGAGCGGCGGGTTCCAGGGGCCGACACGCTTTGCGTGTCGTTATGACTCGCTCCGGGCGAGTCATTACTCAGCCCGTCCTGGGCTTCGTCCCCGCTCCCGCGGGGACCGACACGCCTTGCGTGTCGTTATGACTCGCTCCGGGCGAGTCATTACTCAGCCCGTCCTGGGCTTCGCCCCCGCTCCCGCGGGGGCCGACACGCCTTGCGTGTCGTTATGACTCGCTCCAGGCGAGTCATTCGCTATGGCGCTGGTGCGTGCTGGCCAGGTACTCGCGGACTTCCCTCAGGCGCGCGCTGATGCGCTTGCGCTGCACGTTCGTCAGGTGCGGCGTGGCGAGCGCGAGTTGGTATTGCTCGGCGGCCAGAGGCAGATTGCCGTCGGCGATCTGGTACTCGCCCATGTAGTAGTAGGCGTCGCCGACATCACCCGCGGCGCTGGCCGCGCGGGCGGTGAGCTGGATCTGATCGATCGTCGGTGGCACGTTGTTGAACAGATCGAGCAGCACATCATGTGCTTCTGCGGCCTTGTTGTCCGCCATCAGCGCCTGCGCGTAGCGCACCGTCACGGGAACGTTTCGTGGAAAGAGCACCGTCGCCAGCCGGAAGGTTGCCAGCGCATCCTTCATCTCACCCGCTTTGACCTGTGCCTGGCCGAGCGCGGCATAGAGCAGATGAAGATCCGAGTGCTGCGCCACCAGCTTCTTCAGGATGGGCACGGCCTCGGCGGGCTTGTTGTCCTGCATCAGCGCCAGCGCATCGCCGTACAGGGTGCTGACACTGTGGTTGCCGCCCGCAATCCTCTGGGCGTAGTACCTCTGGATGTCCTCATCGCCGGGCGCAGTGAGGACGCGGACGCGCTCCTTGATGAGCCAGAAATCCGGTGAGCTGGTATTGGGAGTCGGCGGGAACTGCGCGGCGCGCGCGCGAGCCTCCGCCACGCGGTCCTCATCTACGGGGTGATCGATCAGGATCGCCGGTACCCAGCTGTCCTGTATGCCTCTCTGCCGACTCACCCGCTCGAAGATGTCGGCCATGCCCTGCGGATCGAAACCCGCCGCCGCCAGGTACTGGATTCCCACCCGGTCCGCTTCCTCTTCCTCGCTACGCGAGAAGTCGATCTGCTGCTGTGCCGCGAGTCCCTGGGAGGCGGCGATGCCGCCCTCGATGGCATCTCCGCCGCCGCCGCCGAGAGCGCCGAGGAGGATCGTGGCGAGCATTGCCGCGAGCGAGGTCATGGTCGCCTGCTGCTGCTCCTGGAACTTGCGGGCCAGGTGGTTCTGAGTAATGTGCGCGGTCTCGTGCGCGACGATGCCGGCGAGCTCCGACTCCGTCTGGCTGGCCAGCAGCACTTCCGAGAAGATGAACACGAATCCGCCGGAGACGGCGAACGAATTGAACTCGTCACTTTTCAGAACGACGTAGTGAAAATCGCCGCCGCCGTCCGTGCTCTGTGACGCGAGCCGCTGGCCAAGCTCCTGGACGTATTCCGACGTCTCCGGATCGTCGAAGGTCTGGCGCTGCTGGCGCATCTGCAGCATCACGGAGTAGCCGATCTGGTATTGCTCGGAGCGGGAGACCATCGCATTGGCAGGGCTGCTCAGATCCGGCAGCTGCGAGTTGATGGCCGAAGGCAGGTCCGTGGTCAGCGGGTTGAACGGCTGGCCCGCTATCGCCAGGGTGGAGGCGTTGAGGAAGAGCGTGAGAAGGATCAGGACGAACGCGCGCATTTTGTGTTCGACCAGGATCGGAGAGGTCAGTTTCCCTGCATTAACAGAAGCTTACAAATCCGGAGGAGGCCCCATTGCCGGGGGGCCGCTGCCGGAGCCAGCTTACAGGATATCCGAGGCGAAGTCCGCCAGCCGCGAGCGCTCCCCCCGAACCAGGGTGATATGCCCGGAATGAGGCCAGCCGCGGAAGCGGGTTACGGCATAGGTGAGCCCCGAGGTCGTCTCCGTGAGATAGGGCGTATCGATCTGCGCCACATTGCCCAGGCAGGCGAGCTTGGTGCCGGGCCCGGCCCGGGTAATGAGCGCCTTCATCTGCTTCGGCGTCAGGTTCTGCGCCTCATCGAGGATGAGGAAGCGGTTGAGGAACGTGCGCCCGCGCATGAAGTTGAGCGAGCGGATCTTGATGCGATTGCGCAGCAGATCGTTGGTCGCGGCACGTCCCCAGTTGCCGCCTTCCTGGCCCCCCGTGAGCACCTCGAGGTTGTCCATGAGCGCCCCCATCCAGGGTTCCATCTTTTCTTCCTCCGTTCCAGGCAGGAAGCCTATGTCCTCGCCGAGGGGGATGGTCACCCGGGTCATGATGATCTCGGCGAAGCGGTTGCTCTCGAGCGTCTGCATGAGGCCTGCGGCCAGGGCGAGCAGGGTCTTCCCGGTGCCGGCGGGACCCAACACCGTGACGAAGTCGATCTCGGGATCCATCAGGAGATTCAGGGCGAAGTTCTGCTCGCGGTTGCGCGCCGTGATTCCCCAGACGCTGTGCCGCTCGTTGCGGTGGTCCCGCATGAGCTCGATCACTGCGGTCTCGCCGTTCAGGCGGCGCACGATGCCCTCGATGCCCTCGGGGCTGTCTTCGTACACGCCCTGGTTGGGCAGCCACTCGCGCACTGCAGGTCCGGTGATCTCGTAGAACGTGCGCTCGCCTTCTTTCCACGAGCGCATGCCCTGGCCATGCCGCTCCCAGAAATCCGGCGGCAGTGCGGTCATGCCGCTATAGAGGACGTCGCTGTCCTCCAGCGTCTTGTCGCTGTAGTAGTCCTCGGCATGCACGCCGAGCACTGCGGCCTTGATCCGCAGGTTGATGTCCTTGGAAACGAGGATCACCCGTGCATCGCTTCTCTCGTTCTGCAGCGCGAGTGTCTGCGCGAGAATGGCATTGTCGTTGCCCTGGCCCGGCAGACTCTGCGGCAGCGCGCTCGACAGCTGGCGTGTCTGGAAGAAGAGCCGGCCGGAGGAGGGCTTCTTGCCGTGGTTGCCGGTGTAACCGCTCGGTAACTTCAGCCCGCGATCGATCTGCTCCTTGGTCGCATCGCGCATCATGTCATCGAGGAATCGGCTCACCTGACGCACGTTGCGTGACGCCTCGGAGAGGCCCTTTTTGTGCGCGTCGAGCTCTTCGAGCACCACCATCGGGAGATAGACGTCGTGCTCCTCGAAGCGGAAAATGGCTGTTGGGTCGTGCATCAACACGTTGGTGTCGAGGACGAAAAGCCGACGGCCATCACGCGGGCGCGCCCGCGGCTCGGTGCGCTCCGTCGTGACGGGCATCGATGCAGGCCCTGCGCCGGAGGGCGACTCGGATGCAGATGCAGGTTCGGAGGCGGGTGCTCGCGAGTGCGCTGCGCCGGGCGCGGGATCAGAGAGACTTCGCTGCTTCAAGCACTTCCTCCGCGTGCCCCGGAACCTTCACCTTGCGCCATTCCTGCCGCAGCACTCCTTTGGAGTCGATGAGGAAGGTGCTGCGCTCGATGCCGAGATACTTCCTGCCGTAGAGACTCTTCTCGTGGATCACATCGAACAGCTTGCAAACCTCTTCCTCCTCGTCCGCCAGCAGGGTGAAAGGTAGGGCCTCCTTGGTCTTGAATTTCTCGTGTGAGGCCACGCTGTCGCGGGAGATGCCGACGATCTCGACGCCGGCCTTGCTGAAGGCGGCATTGAGGTCGCGGAAGTCCTGCGACTCGCGCGTGCAGCCCGAAGTCATGTCCTTCGGGTAGAAATAGATCACGAGGGCGCGGCCGGCGGCATCCTTGAGACGCCAGGTGCCACCGCCGGTCGCGGGCAGGGAGAATGAGGGCACTTTGGCCCCCGGCTCGACTTTCGGCATCGCTCAGGACTTCACGGGTTCCAGGATGGCATCGAGGTTGAGGGAATCGCAGAACTCCATGAATTCCTCGCGCAGATGGGCCACCTGGATACGGCTGGGTACGTTCACGATCATCTGCACGGAGAACATGGGGGCGCCCGTGTGGGCGGCGGGATAGCTTCTCGTCGATACCTCCGCGATGTCGATGCTGCGGCTGGCGAAGAAGCCCGAGAGCCCCGAGACGATGCCGGTCTGATCGAGACACACGACATCGATCGAGTACGGGAGCATGTCAGTACGGGTGGTGCGCGGCTCCGTACGCTTCAGGTGCACGCTCAAGCTGGTGGTCTCGGCCAGGCGCTTCAGCTCGGTTTCGAGCTTGGCCAGAGCGTGCCAGTTGCCGGCGACGAGCAGCACCATGGCGAATTCCGTGCCGAGCGCAGCCATCCGGCTCTCCGTGATATTGCCGCCGCACTCGCTGATCACTCGGGTCAGCTCGTGCACCATGCCGGTGCGGTCGCTACCGATCGCCGAGACGGCCAGGTGCTGCTTCATCGGGTCAGTGGGCTGGGTGCGTTCCAAGGTGCTGCGGGTGAGTGTACCGGGTGAGCGGTTCCGTGGCGACTCGTGCGGGCCGCCCGGCAGTCCTCGGGGACTTCGTCCGGCGCGCATTGCCGCTTATACTTGCCGGCTCACCCGCAGCGCACCGGTCGATCCAGGGTTTTGATGTTCTCAGGCAGCCTCGTCGCGATCGTCACGCCCATGCGGGACGACGGTTCCATTGACAATAAAGCGTGGGCCCGCCTCATCGACTGGCACATCGCAAGTGGCTCGAGCGGCCTCGTGGTCGGCGGCAGCACGGGCGAGTCGGCCACGCTCACCGATGAGGAGCTCTGGGAGCTCGCTTCCCTTGCCTGCGAGCACGCCCGGCACCGGATCGCCATCATCGTCGGCGTAGGCTCGAGCAGTACGGCCGTCTGCGTGGAGCGGGCCCGCCGGTTCTCGCAGTTGGGGATCGACGGCCTTCTCGCCGTGACGCCCGCGTATAACCGGCCCACCCAAGAAGGGCTGTACCGGCACTTCGCGGCGATCGCAGAAGCTTCCTCCAAGCCCTTGATCCTCTATAACGTGCCGTCCCGGACGGCCGTGGACATGCTGCCGGGTACGATCGGGCGTCTGTCGCAACTCGGCCGGATCAGTGCGGTCAAAGAAGCGGTACCAGGCCCGCAGCGGGTAAGAGAGCTGCTCGAGACCTGCAGGAAAGGGTTCACGGTGCTGAGCGGGGATGATGCGACGGCGCGGGAGGCCATTCTCGCCGGCGCGCGCGGGGTCATTTCGGTGACCGCGAACGTGGCGCCGCGCGCCATGGCAGAGATGGTGGCTGCAGCCTTGCGCGGCGAGCGCGAGTCCGCGACCGGCGTCGATCAACAGTTGGCGGCCTTGCATCGGGATCTCTTTCTCGAGAGCAATCCGATACCGGTCAAATGGGCCCTGGCCCAGGCGGGCAGGATCGGGCGCGGCATCCGGCTGCCGTTGACCGAGCTTTCCACGGCCTACCAGCCGGCGGTGCTCGCGGCCCTGCGGCAGGCGGCCGCGCTCGAGTAGATGAACGCAAATGAGGGGGTTGATTTTGACATCCGGAGATTCTGAGAACCGCTTTCGTGAGAGGAAGCGTCCCGGGATGCTGGCCGTTTCCGCTGCCGCGCTGCTCACGCTCGGCGGCTGCAAGACGATGCATCACCTCGTCGGCAGCGACGACTGCAACAAGCCGCAGCCCTACATGCAGGCCACCAGCATTCCGCGCCTCAACATTCCTCCGGGTCTCGACTCGCCCGATACCAGCCATGCGCTCGATGTCCCGCAGCTCAATGGACCTGCGCCGCCCCCGCGCGGCCCAAAGGATCCGTGCCTCGACAAGCCCCCGCCGTTCAACGGCGCGCAGCCGAACGCCAGGCCCGAGGCCTGAGATTTAGTATCATTCAGGCCCTGAAGCGCAGAGGTGGCCGAGCGGTCGAAGGCGCTGGACTGGAATTCCAGTAAACTCTTCACGGGGTTTCGTGGGTTCGACAAAATCGCCGGGAGCGATTTTGGACGACGCGAAGCGTCGGCCCGCAG
>Ga0070741_10004820_pt1 | contig 30990 bp, 26 predicted proteins | sample Coa_R1_4_FD_66440 | JGI IMG/M metagenome (GOLD analysis project Ga0070741, IMG submission 66440) | Surface soil microbial communities from Centralia Pennsylvania, which are recovering from an underground coalmine fire - Coalmine... | ecosystem: Environmental > Terrestrial > Soil > Unclassified ... | reverse complement strand
ATTCGCCTTTGCCAATACCGCAGACTTCTTTTGATTCCCGCAGGCATGAAACAACAGTAGAGCACGGCATCTCGTCCGATTTCCAGGTCACGACGAGCGTGCCTCGGATTTCGCATCGGAACGGAGAAGTAAAGCGCTTGACGATCGTGTGAGCCTGTTTTTCAAGACGGCGATGCGACGCCTTTACGCAATTGACGCACATGAGCCTGGCTGACACCCAGAGTGGGATGGCCGTGCAGCAGCCTTGTGTCCAGCAGTTTCACTCCACCGGCAAAGCCGACGCGAACACCTTCTCCTGACGCTTCACCTCGACTCGCAACTTCTCGCCCAGCGACAGATTGCCGCCGACAGTCACGGTGTAGTGCGCCCGCAGCACCTCGAAAATCTTTGCGCCGACATTCTTGTCCCCGGCCTTTTGCATATCCCGCAGATTGAACGGAGCCCCGCCGGTCTGCCTCGCCAGCAGATCGAATAGCGACTTTTCGTAACCCCGCATGTACACCGGGAAAATGGAGACGCCATTCCGCCGCGCCAGTTTCAGCACCTCGTGCTCGTTTACGCGGCTGTTTCCCTCTGCCCCCGCCGTCACCAGCAGAATAACCCGGCGGAAACTGCTTCCCTGAAACCCGCCGTCGATCGACGCATACAGCGCATCCAGCACGTGCGGCGAATTGCCGTATTTCACTTTCGCCACCGCACGCGAAAGCATCTGCCGGCTGGACGTGAAATCCTGAATCAGGTCGGCCGAGGAGTGATACGCCACCACCGCCATCTGCTCCTTCGGCTGCAGTTCGCCGATTAGCATCTCCGCCACCGGCTGCACCACCTGGCCCATCAGGCTGGTGTCGAGCAGGAGCATTACGTCGATCGTCGATTGCGAAAATTCGGCCTCCTCCACGCGGAGCGCCCGCTTGTCGTCGAACAGCCCGAAATCCTGCGCCTTCAGTCCGGTCACCGGCTGTCCGGACTTCGGATCCACTACCGTAACCACCAGCCGCGTGGCCGCGGAAACGGTCGCGGCCAGCATCAGCAATATAGAAAAACAGCGCGCCATATGAAATCGAGTTCAGTCTAGCATCTATCGGATTTGCCGCCACAGAGCGTTGTGTATCATTGATAAGTTGCTATGACCGACCTCGCCGACCAGCTGACCCGCGCCCGCACCTACGACCTCGCCCAGCCGTATTTCATCGGGATGCCGCATCACCCCGTACATCCCGCCTATATGTTCAGCCTGATGAAGAAGCACGGCGACTACGTCACTCGCGACGGCGTCAGCTCGGCTTCGGAAGCCATTACGCTGGGGGGCCACGTGGGCACCCACATCGACGCGCTCTGCCACTTCTCCTGCGGCGGCAACCTGCACGACGGCACCGTGGCCGCGCAGGTGCAGACGTACGCAACCGGCGTCGACCGCCTCTCGGTAGATACCATCGCGCCTATCTTCCGCCGCGGCGTCCTGCTCGACATCGCGGGCCACGAAAAGGCCGAAGCTCTGCCGGTGGACTTCACCATCACCCCGGAGCATCTCGAAGCAGTGGCGAAACTCCAAGGGGTCGAAATCCGCGGGCGCGACGTCGTCCTGCTCCGCACCGGCTGGGCGAAATTCTGGGACGACGCTACACGCTACATCTGCCAGGTAAAAGGTCCCGGTCCTGCGGCCCCCGCCGCGCGCTGGCTCAGCGAGCGCGCCATCTTCGCGGCCGGATCCGATACCGTCGCCTTCGAGAAGGTGCCCGATCCGAACATGCCCGTCCACGTTCACCTGCTGGTCGAGAAGGGCATCCACATCATCGAATGCCTGAACATGGAGCAACTGGCGGCCGACCGGGTTTACGAATTCCTTTTCGTCGCCGTCCCGCTCAGAATCCGCGGCGGCACGGGCTCGCCGATCAGGCCCATGGCTCTCGCGCAATGACGCCGATGTCCCAGTTCCGTCCGGGCGAAGAGATCGACGCCCGTGTCCTCGCCGAGTACCTGCGGGGCAAGCTCGAAGGCGTGGAATCGGGGCTGCGCGTCGAACAGTTCCCCGGCGGCCACTCGAATCTCACCTATCTGCTGCGCGCCGGCGATCGCGAATACGTCCTGCGCCGCCCGCCGCTGGGTCCGGTGGCGCCCAAGGCTCACGATATGGCGCGCGAATACAACGTGCTCCGCGCGGTCCATCCCGTTTTCCCACCCGCGCCCGAGGCCTTCCATATCTGCGAAGACGCCGGCGTGATCGGCGCCATCTTCTTCATCATGGAGCGCCGCCACGGTGTGGTGCTGCGGCGCGAAATCCCACCGGAATACGGCGCCGCGCAGAATTTCGGACGCCGCGTCAGCCAGGCCTTCGTCGATTGTCTGGCATCGATGCACAAGGTCGACGTCACCCGTATCTTCCTGGGCAAACCGGCCGGATTCCTCGAGCGGCAGGTGCGCGGCTGGGCCGACCGCTGGGAGCGCTCCAAGACGGAAGAGATCGCCGAGATGTCCAACCTCATCCGGTGGCTCATCGATCGGCTGCCCGAATCTGGCCCACCGACGCTGGTCCACAACGACTACAAGCTCGACAACCTGATGCTCGATGCCTCCGACCCGGGCCGTGTCGAGGCGGTGCTCGATTGGGAGATGACCACCGTCGGCGACCCGCTCGTCGATCTCGGCTGCACGCTCTGTTACTGGACGCAGTCCGACGATCCAATCGGCCGCCGGGAGGCGATCAGCGCGCTGATGGCACAGCCGGGATGGTTCACGCGCGCGCAACTTGTCGACGAATACGCGCGCCAGACCGGCAGAGACGTCAGCCTCGCTCCGTATTACGAAGTTTTCGGCATCTTTAAAGTAGCGGTGATCCTGCAGCAGATTTACTTCCGGTACAAGCGCGGCCAGACGCAAGACGACCGCTTCGCGGAGTTTGACGTACGCGTGCGCGGACTGATCGACGCTGCCGTGGCGGTGGCCGAGAGGCTGGGTTGAGCCAGGTCTACCTGATCCGCCACGGCCAGGCGGGACTCCGGCACGATTACGACCGGCTCTCCGACCTGGGCCGCCGGCAGGCCGGGATGTTAGGCGATTATCTCGTCGCCCAGGGAGTTCGGTTCCAGGCGATCTATGCAGGCGGTCTGGCAAGGCAGCGACAGACCGCCGAATACGTGCTGAACGCCTACACGCGCGCCGGAATCACTATTCCGGAAGTCCAAACCGAGCCGTTGTGGAACGAGTTCGATCTCGACCAGGTGTATCGCGATCTCGCGCCGGTGCTGAGCGAAGCCGATCCGGAGTTTCGTTCGGCTTACGAAGAGTTGCGGCGCCAGGCACGCGACGCGGCATCGGCGATTCATCGTACTTGGTCGCCCTGCGATACGGCGGTGGTGCGCGCATGGACCGAGGGCCGTCACGCCTGCCGCGGGGAATCGTGGGCCGAGTTCAACGCGCGGGTGCGCCGCGCCATGGACACTCTCGCCGGCTACATGTCGGGCGAATCGGTTGCAGTTTTCACCTCGGCCACTCCGATCGCGATCTCGATCGGTGCGGCAGTAGGCGCCGCCAACGGCCGTGTCATGCGCTTGGCCGGCGTGATGTACAATTCCGCCGTGAGCACCGTCCGCCTCAAAAATGGCGATCTGACGCTGTACACGTTCAACAGCACCGCTCATCTGCCGCCGGATCTGCGCACGTTTCGATAGCGCGCTCCACAAATCGGATGATCAGGCTGATGACGGTGCCGCAGAGTACGCCGCTGGCTCACTGGTTACACGCCGTCGCGACGGTAAGGTACTAAAGCGCACGTCCCGCCCGCTAGTCTGTGTTTTTGCTTGCAATTTCAGGCTTGTCTCTGCCACTATTTCGATTAGTCGAACTTCTGGGACTTCGGCTCGACTCGAGATCTCTGGGCCTGGATGGAGGGCATGCCGGGAAGAATCTTCGTGGTTGCCGCTGGCGAGGCGAGTGACCGCGAGTTCCGTTGCGAACCGTCTTGGCAGCGCCTTACGTGGAACGCTTTTCTCGCGCGGGCGCTCGCAAACGGCAGTGACGATCTTGTCATCGTGTTGGCTTTGGAGGACCCGCTCCGAAACCGGGAGATCCTTCGGGCGCTGCCGGACTGCGCCAGTTGCCGCCTGCTTGTGATCGTTCCGCGCGAGGGTTCGCCCGAGGAAATCGATCTCGCGTTCCGCGCGGCCGACGATGTCATCCTCTGGCCGGAACGCGCCGATGCCGTGCGCCAGCGGATACAACGCTTGCTGGTACCCGCGACCGCCGAATTCGACCAGGCATACGAAAATCTCGTCGCCGAGCTGGTCCAGGTCAACCTGGTGGGGCGCGATCCCCGTTTCCTGAGCATCGCCGAGCGCTTGCCCACCTGTGCCCGCACGGATTTCCCGGTCCTGATCACCGGGGAGACCGGCACCGGCAAAGAAGTCTTCGCGCGCGCCGTTCACTTTTTGAGCCGCCGGCGCAACCAGGCCTTCGTTCCGGTGGATTGCGGCGCCATCCCAGACCATCTCTTTGAAAACGAGCTGTTCGGCCACGTTCGCGGAGCTTATACGGACGCGCGCGGCGATCAGCGCGGGCTGGCCGCCATGGCGGAAGGTGGAACGCTGTTTCTGGATGAGATCGATGCGCTCTCGCTGGCCGCCCAAGCCAAGCTTCTGCGATTCCTGCAGGACCGGCAATACAAAGCTTTGGGCGCCGAGCGTTACACGCAGTCCGATATCAAGCTGGTGGCTGCGACCAACGGCCGTCTGGAGGAGCAGGTCGCCGAGAAACGTTTCCGGCAGGACCTTTATTTCCGCCTCCACGTCCTGCGGCTCGATCTGCCGCCGCTGCGTGAGCGTCCCGGCGACATCGTCCTGCTGGCAGAACACTTTCTGGCTCTCCACTCCCAACCTGGCGAGCGGCGTTCCTTCACGCCCGCGGCCCTGGAACAGATGCGGGCACATTCCTGGCCCGGCAACGTCCGGGAGCTCCTGCATGCGGTGCAGCACGCGATCGTCTTCTGCCGGACCGCCGCCATTCCCGCCTGCGAGATCATTCCCCGCATGCCCGCCGGCAGTGCCACCGGATTCCGCGAGGCTCGCGAACAGGCCGTGCAGGACTTTGAACGGAGCTACGTCGAGGAGATGCTGCGCCGCCATACCGGCAACGTGACGCGCGCCGCGCGCGAAGCGGGCAAAGAGCGCCGCGCCTTCGGCAGGCTCGTGAAGAAATATGGGCTGGCTGCGGGCCACAAGGCGGGTCAATCCTGACCCACCCCCGCCCCACGCCGCCGGACCCGTATCAATCGTCGATTTCCCGCGTTCCCCTGCCTGCGTGAACCGCCGTCTGCGAGTTGCCCGCCGGGTCGGTTCCGACCCGGTGCGCCGGCCGCCGTCACGCTAACCGCCGGGCATTAAACATGTCCGCGGTTGGAAGCCAGTGTGCATTGCCATGCGCCCGAATGGAGTGCGTGATTGGACTCAGCCAAGCCGCCTCGGAGTTCCAAGACCGTTCGCGAGACTTTGGCGTATTTCCTCCGGAACCCGTCCGCCACGGACTCGCTCGAAGGCATAGCGCGGTGGCGCCTGCTGGAACAGGCGATTCACCGCACCGTCGCCGAAACCCAGAGTGCCATCGAGTGGCTGTTGGATCGCGGCTATCTGCTGGACGACGAGCGGCAGGGGACGCCGCGGCTGTTCCGCCTCAATCCAGACAAGGCCGAGGAAGCGGCAGCGTTGGTGAAGCCCAGCCCCCGCAAGCTGAAGCGAAAATCCCGATGAAGCCTGCGCAGAACCCGGAGCGGTCGATATTCGGCAACGACCGGCGGCGGCCCGGGCGGCAGAGAATCTTCGCGGGAAGGGCGTTCTAGGATGGCAAGCTACCGTGCCATCGCCGCCATCAGCCAGGCCATTCTCGGCCTGCTCGCCGATTCCGTCCCCAAGCCCGATTTTGCCGCAGCCCGCTTCGAGCTTTTCCAGGCCATCAATTTCCAGACGCCGCTCGAAGAAGGCGTGTCCCTGTACCTCTTTCGCGTGATTCCCAACCAGACACGACGTTCCCTGGGTCCGCGAATCGGCGACGACGGCTTACGCTACAAGCCCTCCTTTCCGATCGATCTGCAATTCCTGCTCACCGCCTGGGCCAAGTCCGCCGAGCGCCAGCAGCGCCTGCTCGGCTGGGCCATCCGCACGCTCGAAGATACCCCTATCCTGCCCTCCGGCCTCCTCAATCACTACGGGCCGGAGCCCGACACTTTCGCCGCTGCCGAGACCGTCGAGCTATTCATGGACTCCATCGCGATCCAGGACATGGGGAACCTCTTCGAAGTCGCGCGGCACCACTTCCAACCATCGGTGGTCTACATCGCCCGAATGATCACGCTCGATTCGCAGGTGGAATTGGGCGACGCCGGGCTGGCGCAAACCCGTGAGTTCGGTATGGGGAAAAAGGCATGAGCGCGGCCCCGCTGATACTCGACCGCGTGACGCGCGTGACGCCGCTCGGCATCCGTTTCTGGGACGAGGTCACGTCGTCCCCGGTCCTCGTGCCGCTCTGGGTCGTGGGATATTTCGTGAGCCGCCCCGACCGCCGGTTTCAGCCGGTCCGGAACCATTCCAACGTGTACGCATTCCACGGCCTTCCCGGGATGCGCGCCGTGGAATACGGCGCCGGCGACGCGGCCTTCTGGAGTGCGCAGGCGCCGCGCCCGTTTGAGATCGAAGTTCAGGACCCCTCCGGCCAGTTTCTGCCGGCGCGCTTCACGGCCCTCGTTCCTTTCCGCGGTATCTTCGAATTGCCCGCCTCCCCTCCATTGCTCGGCCTCCCGGGCGTGCCGCTCTATTCAGGTCCGGCCCGGCCCATTACGCCCGGATTGGCCGCCATCCGCCTGGAAGTTTTCGAGGCGCCCGGCCGCCCCGCAGCTTTTGCGCGACTGGAGGCGGAGTATTCGCCGCTGACGGCCCCGGCGCGCGGCATGTCCGACGCGCAGGGCCGGGCCACGCTGCTGTTTCCCTATCCCGAGCCGATCGAGCCCGCCGGCGGATCGCCCCCCACCGCGCCCGGCGTGCCGCTGCAACAGCAGGTCTGGCCCGTGAGGATCCAGGCCTGGTATTCGCCGGCCGCGCCGCCGCCGGATCTGCCGGATCTCGCGTCATTTTTCGCTCAGCGCCCGGCGCCGCTCTGGACCGACGCCGCCCGGTCCCAACCGTTTTCGGAGACTTCGATTCAATTCGGCCGGGAGACCGGCCAGGTTCTGTTCGTCACGCCGTCATAGGAGGACGCATGCCAGAGTATCTCGCTCCCGGAGTTTACGTCGAAGAGGTTTCCTTCCGATCCAAGTCCATTGAAGGTGTGAGCACCACCGTAACCGGATTCATCGGGCCGACGCGCTACGGACCCTTTGACATGGTCCCCAGCCTGCTCACCAGCCTCGCGGAATTCGAGGCGACTTACGGCGACGGGCAGCAACTGGAGTTCAATGACGCCGGCGAGATGGACAATTTCGTCTGGCACGCCGTGCGCTCCTTCTTCGAGGAGGGTGGACGGCAGCTTTACGTCATGCGGACCTTCCGCGCTTCCGCTCCCAGCGCGCGCCTCACGGCGGAAAAGCTGAACCCGTCCGGCCAGGCCAGCCAGACGCTGGGCAGCGGCGGCACGGGCGCGCGGCCGCTGTTGGTGCAGGCCCGCTTTCCCGGCTCCGCCGGCAACAACCGCGTGCGCTTCACGCTGCGCATCGGCCAGAGCGTGCTTGGCGGCGACACAACCAGCCGTACTACCGGCGCCCTTCAGCCTTATGACATCGTCTGGATTGATCGCCTCACCAGCCCGCCAGACTCGGCGCATGGGAAGGTGTACCAGGCGAATCTAGCCATCGATCCCGTTTCGCAGTCCGAGAAGTGGACCTTCGTCAACGGTAACGAAACCCTCCCGCTGGAGAGCCTCACGCCCAATCTCGATCCCGCCTTCAGCGATTCCATCCGTATCATCACCCTAACCGTGACCGTATTCCCTACCGATCCCGACGCGCTGCCGCAGGTCTGGTCCAATCTTCCACTCGACCCGGAGCACACCACTGGCGGCCAGGCGGACTCGGTCATGGAAGTGTTCTCGGCCACGCCTGCCAACCGCGCCGCCGTCCTTGGCCGTCCGCTCATTATTGCGAGCGCCGACCCGGATAGCGCGTCCGCCCAAATTCGAAACGGCGTTGACCTCATCGAAGCGATCGAGAACGCCGCTGTACAACTCACCGGCAGCGGTCTTTTCGCCACGCTGGACAATCCCCTGGCCACCGATCTCGACCGTTCGCTGACCTTTTCGCTTGCGGGCGGAAACGATGGCGACCGTCCCACCGCCAAGGAGTACGAAGGCCGCGCCCTGGACACCGAAGATGTCAAGACCGGCCTGAAGGCCTTCGAGGACATCGACGAGATTTCGATCGTGGCAGCGCCGGGCAGCACCTTCGGCTTCGAGGACGGCTACCGCCTCGACGCGGCCACCATCTCCAACCTGCTGATCGCGCACGCCGAGCTCATGCGCTATCGCATCGCCGTGCTGGATTCCGCAGACGGCCAGACGATCTCCGAGGTTCGCGCCATGCGGAGCAAGATGGATTCCGAATACGCGGCCTTCTATTACCCGTGGATCACTATCCTGGACCCGATCACGCAGCGCGAACTCAATATCCCGCCCAGCGGCTCGGTGGCCGGCATTTACTGCCGCAACGACATCAATCGCGGCGTCTTCAAAGCGCCCGGGAATGAGGTCGTCAACCTGGCCATCGGCTTCGAGAAGAGCATCAATAAATCGCAGCAAGACGTGTTGAACCCCGAGGGCATCAACTGCTTCCGCTTTTTCGAGGATCGCGGCTTCCGCCTCTGGGGCGTGCGCACCATCAGCTCGGATCCCGAGTGGAAGTACGTCAATCTCCGCCGCTACTTCGCCTATCTCGAGCACTCCATCGACAAGGGGACGCAGTGGGCGGTGTTCGAGCCCAACGGCCCGCTGCTTTGGGCCAACATCCGCCGCACCGTAGAAGATTTCCTGCTCAACGAATGGCAGGGCGGAGCGCTGTTGGGCGACAAGCCGCAGCAGGCCTACTTCGTCCGCTGCGACCGCTCCACCATGACCCAGAACGATCTCGACAACGGCCGCCTGGTCTGCCTGGTGGGCGTCGCTCCGGTGCGCCCCGCGGAATATGTGATCTTCCGCATCGGGCAGTTTACCGCGGACGCGAAATCGTAATCACGCAAAGGAGACACTATGGCAGTACAACGCGACCGTCCCTACGTTCAATTCAATTTTCTGGTGGACCTGGGCGACCCCAGCAATCCTCCGGACAGCGTCGCCGGCGGCTTCCAGGAGTGCAGCGGCATCGGCATGGAAGTGACCGTGTCGGAGTACCGGAATGGCAACTCCAGGGAAAACAGCGTCCAGAAGATCACTGGCCTCAACAAGTGCACCGACGTGACACTCAAACGCGGAGTCATCGGCGTGTTGAACCTGTACCAGTGGCTGGACGACATCCGCAACGGCGACCAGACCGCGTTCCGCAACGTCGTGATCCAACTCCAGAACGAGGACCACACGGCCGTCGTGCAGGAGTGGAAACTGATGCGCGCCCGCATCATCAAGCACACCAGCGGCCCGCTCAGCGCCAAGGGCACCGACGTTGCCATGGAAGAGCTGGTGCTCGCTTACGAGCGGCTGGAGATGGCGTAGCCCATGGCCGTCACCGCCACACGCACCCTGCCGGGCTTTCGCTTCGAGACCGTCGCGCCGCCGCCGGCCGATGTGCTGCCTCGCATGGACGTGGCTGCCTTCGTCGGTTTCGCGGCGTCGGGTCCGCTGCACCGGCCGGTGGCGGTGGAAAGCGCGGCGGAGTTCGCCGACATCTTCGGACCGGACGCGCCGCTGGCCTGGGATGCGGCGCGCGGCGAAATGCAGTACTCGAACCTGGGCGCGGCGGTGCGCGCGTTCTTCCGCAACGGCGGCCTGCGCTGCTGGATCGTCCGGGTCGCCCGCAAAGAGAAGGCCGAATCCAGCATCTTTCCCATTCCGGGGATGCTGCAGGTGGGCCCCGGCGCTGCCATGGACCCGGTGTTCGCCCCGGCCCGGTCGGAGGGAAGCTGGTCGGACGACCTGCGCGTAAGCACTGCTCTCAACGCCGACGCCATCTCTCTCACCCAAATCTCCTGGCAGGACCTGCGCTTCCGCGCCGATGCCGCGTCGGCGGCGCAGATCGTCCCGGGCGAACTCATCCAACTCACCTTCGCAGATTCCCCGCTGGTCGCGTTTCTTCCAGTCGCCTCCGTTGCCGACGGCTGGATTCAGGCTGCCGCCGCGTTCTGGTTCTCCACCGACCCCCCCGTGCCGCTCGGAATCGGCCGCGCCTGGATCGATACTCCCGCAGGAGCGGGGCAGCCAATCCCGGTGATCGCAGTCGAGTCGGCTGGCGGCGGCGGTATCGCGATCGATCTGGCCCTCGCTTCCGTGGACGCCGTCTCGCCTGGCGCTATGCTGCGCGTCGAGTTCCCCGGCGCGAAGCTCTGGGTCACCGTGCAGTCCGCCACCGTCACCCAGGATTCCGGGTCGCCGCCGGGCGGCACGGTGCGTGTCTCGGGCCAAGGTCTTTGGAGTTTGAGCCACCCGCCCGCCGCGCCGTCCGGCAAGGCGACCGCGTACCGTCTGACTTTCGACCTCCGCGTACGCGGCGATTCCAGCGTGTTCGGGCTCGACAACCTCGGCTTCGCTCCTGGGCATCCATATTTCTGGGGTGACCTGCCCGCCGACCTGGATCTTTACGCGGATCCGACGTCCCCCATCCCTGCGCCCGCCCCTACTGCGCTTTGGACCATCGCCGCCTCGCCGCGCTTCCCGCTCGCTGGCGGAATGTTCACCAACTCGATCTTCGTTCCCGTCGGGATGAGCGCGCTGGCGGACCAGGACGCGCCCGCGATTCCGGCCGCCGCTCCGCCGCTGGTACGCGATGGCCTAGCCGCTTTCGACTCGTCTTTGTTCGTGGATCCCAAACTCGCCGGGACCGGCGCCGCGGACCTGCGCGCGGAAGCGGATTTTATCCGATTCCAGAGCAGCGCCCCGCGGGCCCTGTTGGGTATGCACATGCTTCTGGACGTGGACGAGGTCAGCCTGCTCTCGCTTCCGGATGCGGTTCAGGCGGGCTGGCAACCTTCCGCCCCGCAATCCTCACCCCAGGCGGGCGCCACCAATCCCGTGCCGGGTCCTGCCAAGCCTGCCGGATTCTTTCGCTGTTCGCAGCGCGCGTTGCCTGCCCCGGTGCTCTCGGTTTCAGACGCGGATTCGCACGGCACCTACACACTTTCCTGGACCGCCTCGGCCGGCGAGACCTTCGAACTCGATGAAGCCGAATCGCCGGATTTCGCGGACGCTGTCTCCATCCTTACCGGTCCCGATACCAGTCTCACCCTCTTCGGTAAAGCGCACGGCGATTACTTTTACAAGGTTCGTGCCATCCAGGGCGCCAACACCAGCCCGTGGTCGAACGGAATCGGCGTGCGGGTAGCGGTCTCGACCGGCTTCGGCGTAAATCCTGTCTACAACTCCGCCACGCTATTGGCAGTGCAACAGAATGCGCTGGCTCTATGCGCCGCGCGCGGCGACCTGTTGGCCGTGCTGGATCTGCCGCGCTCGTACCGCGAGGACGACGCCATCGCCTACACGGGCGCGCTCAAGGCCGCCGGCAACCAGTCCACCTTCAGCTACGGCGCGGTCTACCATCCGTGGCCCATCGGCCGGGACGATACCGATTCCACCGAATTCCGCGCCATCCCGCCGTGCGGCGCTGCTGCCGGCATTCTGGCCAGGCGCGCCAATGCGCGCGGCGCGTGGATCGCCCCCGCCAACGAGGTGATGTCGGGGATCGTGGACCTGGAGCCACGGCTGGCGCGCGAACGCCGGCTGGATCTGTTGGCAGCCCAGATCAACATCATCGGCCAGGAGGCCCGCGGATTCCTCACGCTGAGCGCCGACACTCTGAGCGATGACGACGAAGTGCGCCCCATCAACGTGCGCCGCCTGCTGATCCTGCTGCGCCGCATCGCCCTCCAGCGCGGCGCCCGCTACGTCTTCGAGCCCAACAGCCCCGCTTTCCAGCGCCTGGTCGCCACCGGGTTCGATGCCGTCCTGCGCGACCTCTTCCGCCGCGGCGCGTTCGCGGGCTCCACGCCCGCCACTTCTTACCAGGTCGTCACGGACAGTTCCATCAACACGCCGCAGAGCGTGGACCAGGGCCGGTTTATCGTGGAGCTGAAGGTGGCGCCCGCCCAGCCTTTGACCTTCCTCACCGTCCGCCTCATGGAGACGGGCGACCAGACGCTGTTTGTGGAGTCTCGCTGATATGGCATCGATTTCCGCTTCCATCAACATCGGTATCCCGCGGAGCACCAGCCCGGCAGCCGCCTATCCCTTCACCACCTTTAATTTCGCGGTGGAGATCACGGTGGAAACGATGGAACCGCCGCTGATCTGCAATGCCGCCTTTTCCGATTGCGACGGCCTCGACGCCACGATGGAGGTCAAAACCATCCGCCAGGGCGGGGACAATGCCACCCAGATCCGGCTCGCCGGACCGTTGAGCTACGGCCAGCTCACCTTGAAGCGTGGCATGACCAACAACTTCGCCCTGTGGGACTGGTTCGGCCGGACGGTGTCGAATCCTTCCATCCGCGGCCGCGCCACGGTGGTCCTGTTCGCCGCGGACGGAGTCACCGAGCGGGTGCGGTTCGGGCTCGACCGCTGCCTGCCGGTGAAGATCAAGGCGCCGGCGCTGAATGCCAAGGACGGCGCCGTGGCCATCGAAGAGATGCAGATCGCCTACGAGCACCTGGCGTTACAAAGGCCTGGTCCCGGCGGCGGAGGCTTCGACCTGGAGTAAGGAAGCGGAGGGTCAAGAATGCCGGATACGCCAGCCAAAGCACAGCTCGTCGAGATCGATGCCAGCGGGAATCCCACCAAACCCGGCTACGCCGTCACCGTGCAGTTCAACCCCGAAAACCTCAAGGTGAGCTTTACGAACCAGGTCCAGACGCCGCAGGGTACAGGCAGCAGCGGGGACAAGCCCAGCAAGCAATTCGTCGGTGCGGGCACCACCAAGCTCACTCTCCAAATTTGGTTCGACGTGACCGGGCAGCTGCCCGCAGCCAGCGCCGGCACCAAGGATGTCCGCAAGCTGACGCAGAAGGTGGCCTACTTTATCACACCGAACGAAGAAACCAAGGTGCCGCCCAAGGTGCGGTTCGTGTGGGGTTCGTTCCAGTTCGATGGCATGATGGACGCACTCGAGGAATCGCTCGAGTTCTTTTCTCCCGAAGGTCTGCCGCTTCGCGCCAGCGTGAACCTGAGCCTGTCCGAGCAGAAGATCGTCTTCCAGTTCAACGACGACAAAAAGAACAAGGGCCCCGGCGGGCGCGACGTCAGCCCCGGCGCCAGTCCGCTTACCCAGAGCCAGGCCGGCGACACACTGGCGAACCTGGCGGATGCACTCGGCAAGCCCGATTGGCAGTCCATCGCCTCCGCCAACGGAATCGAAAACCCGCGGCTGCTGGCGCCCGGACAGCTCATCGACATGAACACCGGCAAAAGCGGGGTGCCGCCGGTGCGCATCGGAGGATAAACGTGGCCGTCGTCATCAACGAATTCGAAATCGTCACCGAACCGCCCATGCCGGCCGAGGAACGCAACCAACCGCAAGCCGTGGACACCGGCACTCCGCAGGAACTGACCACGCACGACATCGCGGCCCTGGTGCGTCACGAAGCGGAGCGGTCGGCTAGGTATTGGGCGCACTGATATGGCTGCCGCAGCCCCCACCGATGCGATCCGCGCGGCCCGCCCCGCAATTTCCGTGGGCGGACAAGACCGGCCAGGCCTGGCCGACGGCCTGCTCAGCATGGCCGTCGCCGAGACCACCGCCGGCCTGTATCGCTGCGAGGCAACCTTCGCCAACTGGGGATTGAAGAATGGCCAGACCGGCTTCCTCTACTTCGATGCGCAGATCCTCGATTTCGGCAAGCCGTTCCAGGTGACGGTGGGGACCGCCGTGATTTTCAGCGGCAAGATCACGGGCATGGAAGGCCAGTTCCCCGACGGACGACCTCCGGAGATCACCGTTCTGGCCGAGGACAGCTTCCAGGACATGCGCATGACGCGCCGCACTCGCACCTTCGAAAACGTGAGCGATGCCGATGTCATGCAACGCATCGCCGGCGAATACGGCCTGACGCCGCAGATCGATGTCCAGGGTCCGACCTATAAGGTCCTCGCCCAGACTAACCAGAGCGACCTCGCCTTCCTCCGCGAGCGGGCCCGCGCGGTTGACGCGGAGTTGTGGATCGACGGCAAGGCGCTCCACGTCCAGTCGCACTCCAACCGCAACCTGAGCACGGTGAAGATCAGCCAGGGCGGGCAACTGCGCGCCTTCTCCGTCTCCGCCGACCTGGCCGGCCAGTGCAGCAGCGCTACCTGTAATGGCTGGGACGTGGCGGGGAAATCGGCGATCCAGTACGAGGCCACCGATTCCATTTTGTCCGGTGAATTGAACGGCGGCCGCAGCGGCGCCGGTATCCTGAAGTCCGCCTTCGGTGAACGCAAGCAGGCGCTGGCTCATACGGTCCCGCTGAACAGTGCCGAAGCGCAGTCCGTGGCCGAGGCTTTTTTTAAGCGCACGGCGCGGCGCTTCGTGGTCGGCCACGGGATCGCGCAGACAGACGACCCGCTCCGCGTCGGCATGTATCTCGATCTCGACGGCCTTGGTCCTCTGTTCAACGGCAAGTACTACGTGGCCGAGGCGCGCCATCTGTTCGACGGCCGTCTGGGGTTCCGCACCGAATTCACCGGCGAACGGCCGGGCCTGGGGCAACCGTCATGATCCACGCCGGCGAACTCGACCCTATCGTGGAAGCCCGCATCCCCGCCGGCTTGGGCGGCCGCTGGTACGGCGTCTTCCCGGCCCTCGTCCTCGATAATCAGGACCCCGACGGCCAGGGACGCGTCAAAGTGTCGCTGCCCTGGGCGCCGGATACCGGCGCGGCTCGCTACGAAGCCTGGGCGCGAATCGCCACCCTGATCGCCGGCAACAATCGCGGAAGCTGGTTCATCCCGGACGTCGGCGACGAAGTCCTGATTGCGTTCGAAGCCGGCGATCCCCGCCGCCCCTACCTGCTGGGCGGGCTCTGGAACGGCGCGGATTCCCCGCCGCAGCAGATGGACGGCAGCAACACCAAAAAAGTGCTGCGCTCGCGGAACGGAGTGAAGATCACGCTCGACGATACAGACGGCTCGGAAACCCTGATCCTGGAGACGCCCGCCGGCCAGAAGGTGACGCTCAAGGACAGCCCCGCTTCCGTCGAGCTCGAAGACAGCAACGGCAACTCGCTGACGATGGATTCGAGCGGCGTCAACATTACCTCATCCGGACAAGTGGTCATCAACGCGAGCACGGCGGAGATCTCAGCCGGCTCCGTCACCGTCAACGCCGGAATTTCCACTTTCAGCGGCGTGGTTAAGGCCGACAGCGTCATCACGAACAGCGTAGTGAGCGCATCCTACACGCCCGGAGCGGGAAACATATGGTAGCCGCGCTGCCCAGACAAACCGCTGGATGGGTCACCGCCTCGCCGCTTTGGTCGGGGGCGATGGCTACTCCCGGCGCGATGCAGCAGCCCGCGATCCTGCGCTTCGGCTCCGACCAATTCATGGACGACCTGCGCGCCTTGCTGGCCAACTCACCGGCTTCGCTGTCCGGGTACATCGCGCAGAAACGCAGCTTCCGGCCGCGTCCCGCCGGCGCTCCGTCCAACTGGACCCCGCCTGTCGCGACGCTCAAGCTCTATCAGCCGGCGCACGGCGATTTCAACCTCATTGCCGCCAACCTGGTTTGCCGCCTGCCCGGTATCCCGGACCACACCGTCGAGGCGCGCTACGGCGAGAAGGCGTCGTTCGTCCTGCGCCGCATCGGCCCGCAAGGCGAAGAGATGGCATGGACTGCCGGCGGCAACGGCAATGCCTGGACCTCGCTCGATGCCGTCACCGCGGCAAGAGTCGCGAACGGCGAAGTGTTGCAGCCGCTGTTCCCCGTCAGCTATACCGACGCCAATCAGCGCAGCCGCCGCATCCTCGTCGGCCTGATCCCGACATCCAGCCGCGAGACTTACCAGGCCGCGCCCGCTATTAGCCCCATCACGCTCGACCCCGATTCCTCCGGGAATCCCGTCGATCCGCGCATCGCCGAGGTCGAAAACCGCGTCCTCGGCCGCTTCGACGATCTGAAAGATCCCGCTTCGCCGCTCAAGCCCGATCAACAGGTGGAAGCCTCGACCTTCCTCCTTCTCGATCTGGCGGATTTCCTTAGCACCCGCCTGACCAACCTTTGGAACCAGATCGCCGCCGGCACGGCTCCTCCGCCCGGCGATCCCGGGATCGCGCTGTTCCTCGGCCTCACCATGAAATCCGTCGATGGTTCCTCCACGTCGTGGGCCACCGCGCTCGCGGAGGCGCTCGCGCAGTTCGATCGCATTGGCGGCGACAATCCCACGCCAACCACGGTCCAGTACAACCTGCGCAACTCCGAGCTTTCTCCCAACGAATTGCGCGCAGCCGTGCTTGCGGCCCTGGCCGGCAATCCCGCGACTCCTACGCCAGCTACCGGCACCGCGGTTCCCAAGCTCGCCGACGACGTCCTCTACGTTATCCGCTGCGTCTACCAGAAGCCGCGCTGCAACCAGCTTGCGCCCGACGTGGTGAGCGCGCCCACTGAGCAATTCGCGCTGGCTTCGTTCTTCGACCCCGACGCGCCCGCCCGGCCCATCCGCATCCCGCTGCCCGTGGATACTTCGCAAGGCGGCCTGCGCAAGTTCTCGAAAAATGTCGCATTCCTGATTTCGGACAAGCTGCGCAACCAGATGGGCCTGGTCGCGGACGGCAAAAGCGCATTGAAAGGCGACCTCGGATCCGAATCCAGGTTCAACCTCGGCGAGCTGTGCTCGTTTTCCATCCCGATCATCAGCCTGTGCGCATTTATCGTGCTGATGATTTTCATCAGCCTGCTCAACATTATTTTCTGGTGGCTTCCGCTACTGCGGATTTGTCTGCCTCTCAAGCTGAAGGCGAAAGCATGACCTACGATCCGGGCAAAATTCTGGGACGCGGCATCAGCTTCCCGCCGCGTGTGGGCGCCGACGGGCGCATCCAGTGGTCGGTGGGCGAGACCAACGTCCGCGAGTCCATTCGGATTATCCTGCTCACCGAGCAGCGCGAGCGCGTCCGTCTCTCCGAGTTCGGCGGCGGCCTGGCGCAGTTCCTCTTCGAACCGAATAACGTGGCCACGCGCCACCTTCTCGAAGATCGCATCACCAAGGCCCTGGCGCAGTGGGAGCCGCGGGTGCGCGTCGAATCCGTTACCGTCGATCCCTCCCCGGATTCCGCCCAGGAGGCCATCGCCACTATTAACTACAAGCTCGTGGCCACGCAGGTGCGCGAGCGCGTGAGCCTGAACGTGAGTCTCGGGTCGTAGAAGGAAATCGTTGCCGATCACGCTGCCCATCATCGACAACCGCCGCTACCAGGATCTGGTGGACGAGGGACTCGCACGCATTCCCGTCCACAACCCGGAGTGGACCAACTACAACCAGAGCGACCCCGGCGTCACCCTCATCGAAGTCTTCGCGTTCCTCACGGAGAACCTGCTCTACCGCGCCAACCTGATTCCGGATCGCAATCGGCTCAAGTTTCTCACCCTTCTCGGCCTGCATCTCCAGCCGGCCTCCTCCGCCCAGGGCTTGGTTCAGATCGTCAACGAACGCGGGCCGCTCGAGACCATCACGCTCAACGGCGGCATCGAGGTGCTGGCGGGAAAGGTGCCGTTCCGGACCGAGAGCGGTCTCGACGTGCTGCCCATAGAAGGCCAGATCTACATCAAGCAGAAACTGCCGGCGCCATCGCCCGACGTGCTCGCCTATTACCAGCAACTGTACGCCTCGGCGCTGGTGCCCGATCCCAATACCGGCCAGACCGCCACGCCCGTCCTGTACCAGTCCGTGCCGCTGGTCTCCAGCGGCGATGCCGGTGTGGACCTGCAAAGCACGACCGTCGACGGCGCCTTCTGGATCGCGCTCGTTGCCCGCGCCGGAGATACCAACCTCGATACCGTGCGCAGTCGGCTTGCCGGCAAGACCCTCAACCTCGGCATCGTGCCCGCGCTGTCGAACTCCGGCGAAAAGCTGCCGCCCGGAAACGCGGGACAGGCGAACCAGGGCGTCAACCTCCTCACCTTTTCCATGCCGAAGGTGGAAACGAACGGCGGCCTCGCGTCCGACGGCCAGCCGCGCTATATCACGCTCGACGCCAGCACCCAGGACAACGTCCTCCGCTCGCCCGGCGTCGTGCAGATCGAACTGCCCGCCTCCGCATCCGAAATCGCCGTATGGAACGACGTCGACCCGCTCCAGGACGGCCTAGACCAGTTTCCTCCCCTCCTCCAGGACACTAAACTGGCCGAGCGCATCGTCACCTGGATTCGCGTGCAGCCGGCATCCTCCGCCACGGCCAGCATTGTCTGGACCGGCATCAACGCCGTCTTCGTGAGCCAGCGCACGCACGTGGCCGGCGAAATCCTCCCGGCCGGCACCGGCGAGCCCGATCAGACTGTCACCCTGGCCAACACCCCGGTGATCCCCGGTTCCGTTACCGTGCAGGTCACGAACCTCGGCCAGACCACGCCCTGGAACGAGATCGACGACCTGATGGGCGCCGGACCCGAAGTGCCCACGCCCGACCTGCGCCTCCCTCCCGGCGCGCCGTCGGCAATGGCCCTGCCGACCGATGTCTTCACCCTCGATCCCGAAGCCGGCGTCCTTACCTTCGGCGACGGTCTCCACGGCCGCCGCCCGGCGTTCGGCGCCATCCTCAAAGCCACTTACGACTACGGTGCGGGTGCCGCCGGCAACGTGAACGCCGGCTCCATCAACGCCGCCCCGGCCCTCCCGCCCGGCCTCAAGGCGAACAACCCCGTCCGCACCTGGGGCGGCGCGGATTCCGAAACGGTGGCCGCAGGCCAAAAGCAGATCGGCAGCTACCTCCAGCATCGCGATCGCCTGGTGACGGCGCAGGACTTCGAAACGATCGCCTGGCGCACGCCCGGTGTGGACATGGGTCGCGTGGAGGTCCTGCCCGCCTTTAATCCGGAGCTCGCGCCCAGCCAGCCCGGCGATTCGCCCGGCTCCGTCACCCTGATGCTGATCCCTGCCAATGATCCGGCCAATCCCCAGGCGCCCGTGCCGGGCCGCAATTTCCTGGACGCGGTCTGCGACTACATCGACCCGCGCCGCCTGATCACCACGGAGGTCTTTCTGCGCGGGCCGTCGTACAAGAACGTCTGGGTCTCGGTGGGCTTCACCGCGGTGGCCGGCGCCAGCGTTGCCGTCGTGCGCGAGGACGTGAAAACGGCGGTGACCGCGTTCCTCTCGCCGCTTCCGCCGCAGCCCGGGCCCGGCGCGGACGGCGGTTGGCCGCTGCTCAAGCCGGTGCAGCAAGCCGAACTGATCGCGGTGGTCAGCCGCGTCTCCGGCGTGCTCCTCGTCAACGGAATTCTGGTGGCCGGCGACAACGGCGCCGCCGTGACTCAGATTCCGATGTCCGGCCTGGAATTGCCCCGCCTCGCCGGCCTCGCCGTGGGCACGGGCGATCCCGCCGATATCGCCTCGCTCCAGGGAACCACACCCGCCGGTCCGTCCGGCGCCAGACTGCTGCCGATCCCGGCGGCGCCGGAGGGCTGCTGATCCCATGGACGCCAACGGGACGCGTTATCAACTGCTGCTCGGCGAACACGACTGGACGGGATGCTCGCTCGAGAGCGGCGGCGTTCTCCAGGAGCTGTGGTCCGCCTCCCCTCCCGCCGACGTACCGGTCCGCTGGGATCCGCAGCGCAGCGAACTTACCCTGCTGCCGCAGCTGAACGCCATCGCCGCACCGCATGACCAGAGGCTGGATCCCGCCGGCCGCCGCGGCGCCGCACAGGATCGCTACGGCAACTGGTATTCGATCGCCGACGATCGCCGGAGCATCCAGGTCGTTTCGGCCGGCACCGGTACGACATCGATCTTCTGGCAGCCCGGTCTCGGCGCCCGCGCCCCTTCTCCGACGCCGGGCGGTTTCGGTCCCATCGATCCGCCGGCGCCTTCGGCTGCGTTGCTCTTCAGCGGCCTCACGATCACCGACGATCACTACCTGGTCGCCGGCATCGTCGAACCCCCCGGCCTGCTGCGTTTCGATTTGTACGCGGGCGGCGCTCCGGTCCGCATCGAATGGCCGAATGACACCGCGTTCTCCCCGTTCGATATGTCGCCCGCACCTTGCGGCGGCTTCTGGGTGCTGGATCGAAATCACGCACGCCTCTGGTTGATCGGCCGCCATTTTCAGGTGTCCGCCACCTGCACGGTCGCCTGTTCCGATCCCATCGCCGCCGCCGGCCTGCCGGACGGCAGCGTGCTCATCCTCGACACCCCCGCGAACGCCGGCTTCTCGCTTATCCATCGTTACCGCGACGGCCGCGAACTCGGCGCTCCGGTATCCACCGCGGCCATGCAATCGCTCATCGAGGATGGCGAACAATCTGATTTCACGCTGCCCGGTTACGATTTCGCCTTCGTCCCCGATACGCTCTATGTCGCCAGCACAAACGGCAAACAGAGCTTCGCCTTCCAACTGGGCCAGAACGGTGATCAGCTCACCCTCGACCCGCTTCCGGATTTCTATCCCATGCACCAGTTCGCGGGCAAGGCCCTGGCCGAAACCTCCACCGGCCCTTACTACGATTTCGGCGACCGCTGGATTCCGCTGGCCGCGCAGCGCCGTCCGCGCTACGGAACCCAGGCCTCCATCGTGACCCCTACCTTCGACGGCCGCGAGCCGAATTGTACGTGGCACCGGCTGATGTTGGACGCCGCCATCCCCGCCGAAGCGGACGTCCGCGTCTGGAGCCGTGCCGGCGACGACGCCTCCGCTCTCGAAACCGCTGGCTGGCTGCCCGAGCCGGAGTTGTACCAGCGCCGCAGCGGATCCGAACTGCCCTACGCTCCGCAGCCCGCTGTATGCACCCAGCCGCTCGCCACCTGGGAACTGCTTCTCCAGCGCGCGCGAGGGCGGTATCTGCAACTCAAGCTCGAACTCACCGGCAGCGGCCGGGTCACCCCGCGGCTTTACGCGCTGCGCGCCTGGTATCCGCGCTTCTCCTACGCCGCGCATTACCTGCCCGCCGTGTATCGCGACGCCGACGTCGGCACGAGTCATTTTCTCGAACGGTTCCTCGCCAACATGGAGGGGATCGACACGGCCATCGAAGATAAGATCGCCGCTGTCCAGGCGCTGTTCGACGTCCGCAGCGCGCCCGCGGAGACTCTCGATTGGCTCGCCTCCTGGTTCCAGGTGGCGCTCGATCCCGCCTGGGACGAATCCAAGCGCCGCCTCTTCCTCCGCCACGCCATGGATTTTTTCCAGTACCGCGGCACGGTCGTCGGCATGCAGTGGGCACTGCGCCTCGCGCTCGACCCCTGCGCCGATCCCGCCATGTTCTCCCAGGCGCCCACCGATACGCCGAATTCCATCCGCATCGTGGAGCAGTTCCGGCTTCGCCAGACGCCGGGCGTGGTCTTCGGCGATCCCGGCGCGAGCGGAGGCCCCAGGCTGGTTCCGACCGGCGCGCGCTGGCTCCCCACCCAGGGCGGCGCCGCCCTCAACGCGGCCTACGGTGGCCCTTACCCTCTGCTCCCCCCTTCCGACCCCGCCCAGGCCGCCGCCTGGACGCAGTTCTCCGAAGCCAACCTGGGATTCGTCCCCTTCACCGATGCTTCGCTGGCACCGGCCTGGCAGGCCTTTCTCGAGCACCGCTACGGCCACGTCAGTTCGCTGAACAGCGCCTGGACGCTCGCCGGGTCCGCCACCTTCGCGGACTTCTCTCAGGTTCCCGTCCCCTCGTCCTTGCCTGCCGACGGCTCCGCCCTGGTGGATTGGTTTCAGTTCCAGGCCGTGGTGCTGCCCACGCGCGCGCTCGCGCACCGCTTCTCCATTCTGCTGCCCGCCCCCAAGACCGATACTCCCGACCGCGCCGAGCATCAGCGCCGCCTCAGCCTGGCGCGGCGCGTCGCCGATCTCGAAAAGCCCGCGCACACCACCTACGAAATCCGCTTCTATTGGGCCATGTTCCGGCTCGGCGACTCCCGCCTGGAGGTCGATACGCTTCTCGATCTCGGCAGCCGCTCTCCGCAGCTCATGCCGCCGCTCCGCCTGGGCCAGAACGCGCTCGCCGAGAGCTACCTCGCACCCAACTTTCCGTGGAACATTTCGGGCCGCCAGATCCTGGGCCGGGAACGGCTCACCGGGACCGTGACGTCCTGGCAGGAGGAACAATCATGAGCACGAGCGTCTTTGCCGTACCTGCCGCCACTCCGGCCGCGCAGCCGCCGGATCCCTCCAAGCACGTCAACTACACGCTGGGCATGGTGCTCGGCGTGGACGACTTCACCCAGGAGTTCGCTTATCTCGACGGCCGCACGGAATGGCTCGCCCGCGACCTGCTCGGCTACGGCACCGTCTGCGGACTCAAGGTCTCGGTCGATACCGACGCCACGAAGGGGCCGCGCGTCTCCGTCGCTCCCGGCAGCGCGCTCAGCGTGAGCGGCCAGCTCATCTATGTCACCGCCGCCCAGTGCGCGTATCTCAACGACTGGCTCACTGCCAACCAGGCCGCGCTGATGGATATCGCCTCCTCTCCGCCCGGCGACGTGCGGCTCTATCTCGTCCTCACCTACAAGGAATGCCAAACCAATCAGGTCCCCATTCCCGGCGAGCCCTGCCGCACCGAGAGCGAATCCATGGCGGCATCGCGTATCGCCGACAGCTTCTCGCTCGATCTCCGGCTCCACTGGCCCCAGCAGGCGGAGGAGCACGCCGTCAGAGATTTCGTCGATTGGCTCGCCGCCATCACGGTATCCGACGATCCCGGCGCGTTCACCACGCTCGCCGATTTCGAAGATGCCGTTCGTGCCGCCTTCTCGCTGCTCGCTTCGCCACCCCTGCATTCGCCGCCCGCAGGTATCCGCATTCACTCCGCCGACGTCTGCGAGTATCTGCGCGCCGCCTTTCGCATCTGGATTACCGAGTTGCGCCCGCAGTTCCACTCCAGCGGCCCCACTCCACCGGCCAACGACGAGGGACTGCTGCTGGCCGAACTCACCGTCCCTGTGATAGTGATCGGCAGCAACCAATGGCGCGTGGACGACCGCTTCGCCGTGACCATCGACGAAACGCAGCGTCCCGTCCTGGTCCACCTTCGCATGCTCCAGGAATATCTGGTGTGCGGCAAGTGCAACTGCCCGGAGAGTTCGGGCGGCGGCGCTGCGCCGGGCAACGGCGTGACGGCCGCCAATGCCTTCGGCATTGCCGCCGCCGCGGGGTCGGCCACCACCTTCAGCCGCAGCGATCACACGCACGGAACGCCTCCCGATCCGATCCCGCCGCACAAGGCGGACGCCAACGCGCACACACTCAACGGGGATGTGACGGGCCCGGTGGGAAACGCCGTGGTGGCGCGGCTGCGAGCGGTGCCAGTGGATCCTACAGCCCCGGCCAATGGCCAGGTGCTCGGGTTCAGCGGAGGCAGTTGGCGGCCCACGGCCATTCCCGCCTCCCCAGCCGCCTCCAATACCGTAACCGGCCAGACCGCCTTCGGCATGGCCACTGCCCCCGGAAACTCGAACAACTACGCCCGCGCCGACCACAGTCACGGTACGCCCGCCGACCCCATCCCGCCGCATCGCGCCGACGCTAACGCGCATCAGTTGCTGGGCGACGTCACCGGGTCCGTCGGCAATTCCGTGGTCGCCCGCATCCAGGGGTTCGCCGTCCCTGTACCCACCGCCGCCAACAACGGTCAGGTCCTCACCTTTTCCAATAACGCCTGGACGTTGCAAGCGGCCGCCTCGGCCGGCGGACCCGTGATTGTGGCGGCCGGACGCGTTCGGACCAACAAAACCGCCATCGGTAAGACATTCAATAACCCCGTTGCGGATGTCACCGGCCAACCCGCCGGCACGGTACTGATCACGTTTCCCGGCTACACCAATCCCGACGCCAGTCCCGCCGCGCGACAGTACATTATCCATGCCATCCCGGAAGCGATGATTCCCTCCGCCGCCACCGCCAGTCCGACCAACGTCGCGGTCAGCCTCGCGTTCTCGGGCTTCACCGCCAACGGCTTCACGCTGCTGGCCACGCTCAATGCCATTCCGCTTCCCGCGGGGGATATGGCCAAGCTGATCATCCACCTGGAGATCGTGCAGATCTGAGGAGCTATGCCGACCGCACTCTATCAAGCCATCCAGAACGGCATCTTCGGCACCAATTTCTTCAACGGCCGCCTGCTCTCGGCGGAAGACCTTCGCTCCGAACAGAAAGCCGGCGAGCAGACCCGCCGGCTGCTGGGCAAGGCGATCGGTGACGGCGTAGCCTACGGTCTGGAGGTCTCCATCGGTTCCTCGGGCGCGGGCGGCTCCGCCCCGGTTCTCCATATCCAGCCGGGACTCGCCATCAATCGCTCCGGCCATGCCATGTCGCTGACGCAGCCCGTGGATCTTTCGATTGTCCCGCCCACCGCTGACGGCGCCGGGCCGCCCACATCCACTTTCGCGAACTGCCAGCCGCTGCAGGCGGGCAGCTATGTCTCCGGCGAAGGCGTGTACCTGCTGACGCTCTCGCCCGCCACCTACCCCGATGGCCGCGCGCCGGTCAGCGGGCTCGGCAACATCACGCCCACGTGCAGCTATCGGTACACGGTCTACTCCGTGCAGTTCGGGCTCATCCAACTGACGGCCGCCAATACCAGCGACAAGGCGAAGACGCGCAACCGCGTCGCCTACCAGTGCTTCCGCCCCGACCAAGTCACCGTTTCTCTCGGTGACCCGTTCGGCACGATTAAATCGACCTACGGCTTGATCGATGACCTGCGCCCCTCCTACCTTACGGACTGCGACGTGCCGATCGCCATCCTGCACTGGACTACCGACAACGGCATCGACTTCGCCGATAACTGGGCCGCGCGCCGCCGCATCACGAGCCCGTCGGCCGATGGCGACTGGTCCGCGCTGCTGGGCGACCGCCGCCGCGCCGAAACCGAAGCGATGATGCTGCAGTTTCAGCAGCAGGTGGAAGACATCCTGGACCACGAAACCGGCCTGGACAAAATCACCGCCGCCAGCCGGTTCGACTATCTGCCGCCGCTTGGCTTTCTCCCCGTTAAGACATCGGGTGCAGGCGGCTTCGACCCTGCGACATTCTTCGGGCAACACATGCCCGGCGAGATCGGCACGATCGACGCGGGCAAACTGCGCGATCTCGCGGCGCGCGCCGTGGGCTGCGATCCGATCTTGCTCACCGCCACGCGAAAGATCCAGCTCTATTTCGTCTGGGAGAATATCCTGCTCGTCAAGCAGGAGCCGAGCACGCGGCTGGTGGTGGTGTTTACGACGCCGGAACTGCCTTATTCCGGCGTTTCCAGATTCGGGTTTGCCCATTGGAACCGCGGCCGCTTTTCCGCGGGAGTAATTTGAGGAGGATCACATGGCTACTTTGCAGGATCTCATCAACGCGATTCCGACGGCCCAGGACGGGGACGTCATCGGCATTGACTATCACAACACCATGCTGGCCGCCATCAAAATGCTCGCCGCCCAGGGTGGAGGCGGCTCCAGCGGTCCCGCCACGGTCAACGTCGCGCTCGCACCTCAACTCGCCGCCGTAGATAGCCTGCCCTGGCAATTGCAGGCCAGCGGCAATGCCGTCAAGCCCGGAGGGAACGCCACCCAGGCCACCGGTTGGATGCAGGTGCAGTTGCCCGATTCCTACCAAATCGATCACATGGTGGTCTCGGGAAATAAGAGCGGCAACGTCGGTTCCTTCAACGTCAGCCTGATCGCGTCTTCGCTCACCACCGGCGCCATCCAGCAGAACCCGCCGCCGCTTGGTGTTTCGATCGACACCACCCCCACTGATAACGCCGGCAATTTCTCCGCCACCGGCAAACCGGTCTCCACCATGGTCATCAATAATGCCCAGTTCAAGTATTTCCTGCTGGTGCGCATCGCCGGCGCGGATGGCGCCGCCACGGCTAGCATCTTCGGCATCCAGATCGTCTGCAAGCAGGTGGTGATCAACCTCAGCACCGGCATCAGCGCCTTTGGCGGCTTCACCACCGCCACGACCTAAACGCAATATTGTCCGACTTAAGAAGGAGGTAACCAATGTCGATCGACCCCGGATTACAAAACGATACTTGCCCGTTCATAGAAGCCATTGCCGGTGACGGCGGTAATCACAACGTCGGCGGCCAATGGTGGCTCAGCCCCGACATTGCGCTCGTAGGCCCCGTTTCCGGCGCCGATTCGGCCGACGCCGGCAGGCAGAACACCGTTACCGTCACTGCGCACCTCAAATCCCCTTGCACGCCAGATGCAAGCGCTCACAATGTGCTGGTGGAGTTGTGGGTCGGCAATCCGGCGCTGGCCATGTCCCCCAACGTCAACACACGCCAGATCCAGGCCACGGCACTGATTCCGCTGGGCAGTTTCGGCGCCACCCACAAAGCTTCTCACGTCTTCAACTGGACGCCGCCCTCCGGGGCAGTCGATCCCGACCCGGAGGCGCCCGGACACAAGTGTCTCATCGCCCGCGTCTATACCGATGCCATCGGCGTCATCCCGGACGGCAGCAGCTTTCACCTCGCCGACGATCAGCATTCCGCGCAACACAATATCACCGTGGTCGCGGCGGCCGTCGGGCAGAAAATCAAGATCCTGATTTCCACGGGCAATCCGGCCAAGATCGCACAGAAGGTTAACATCAATGTCTTGCAGGACCTCAAGCCGTCGGCTTTCGTCCTGAAAGCGATCACGCCGGCGCTCCAACGTCTCAACTTTACTGGTATATCGAACACCCCAGCGACGGTGACTCTGGAAACGACCAACTTCCAACGCCACATCGCCACCGAGCTCATCCAGGCGAAGGTTGGGCCCGGGAATCTTGCCGCCACGGATGTCGCCTCGCACCTGACCCCGGCTGCACACGCGATCGAGACCGAGGCCAACTTCACCGCCGATGCATCCGGCCGGTTCGGAACGCTCGCCCACCCGAACATCCGCTCCATCCTGCCGCTGAAGCCGCACGTCTTCGATACATTCGCCCTCACCGCCGACCTGACGCACGCCCAGAAGGGCCATGCCGTCGTCTACCATGCCACCCAGACGGGCGCCGATGGCAAGCCGCAAGGCGGATTGACCGTCGTCGTCCTCCCGCGCTAATGCAATCGCTGCCACAGCGCGAGACCGTGGACCTGATGCGGGTACGGTGCGCGGGCGCCGACCCGCTCACAGTCAAGCTGCGCCTCTCGAACCTGTTCCAGGGTCTCGACCTGCGCCCTGCCGCCCTGCCGGCCGGCGCCATTCTCCGGATCCGCCACTTCGCCGATCCGCTCCCCGGCCGCATTCGGGTCAGCGGATACGCCATGTTTCCGCCGGAAGAGTGGAGGCGGGCGGCGCAGGCGGCCATCGACCGCATGGCCGGCCTCGCGGTGCGCCCCCGCCATAACGCGGTCCCGGCGGACGCTCCGGCCATCGTGTTTCAGGATGAACCGGAGCTTTTGGCCTGCATGGCGGCCACGGTCATCCGCGGATCGACCGATACAGCGTGGTGGTGGAGTGACGTGCCGCCGGCACGCTTCGAGCCGGCCGCCGAAGTCGTCCGCCGCCTCCACCAATCGCCGCGTCTCATCCCAGCCTTCGCCGATTACCTCTCCGCGTCCGGCGAATTCGTACCATGGCTCGGCTCGATCGAGCCCGAACGTCTGCGTGTCCTCGCCCGGGCTGCGGCCGAGGCCTTCGCTCTGCCGTCCACCTGGTGGGAAATAGCGGAGCGCGTTCCCGCGAGCTTCCCGTTGGACTGGGAGGCGCCATCGCCTTTCTCCGCCGCGGAACCTTGGGCGAGTATCGCGCCCGAAGCGTGCGCACCGGGCCTTCAGCCTGGCGCGCGGTACTTCGCAGGCATGGTCCTGACGCTGCAGCGATCGCCCGCCCGGGTGCGATCCGTCGAGTTTGCCTCGGCGGTGGAATGCTGGATCGAGCAGCTCGAGCGCCCGTCGCGCGAACCTCCCGGCTCAACGCCTCCGCCGCCGGAACCGGCGCATCCACCGGAGCCATCGCTGCCGGCCCCGCTGTCGGCCGCGGAGCCGCAGCCCGTACCTGCTGAGCCGGCTGCGTCCCCTCCGGTAGCGGAACCCGCCGCCCTTCAGCACCGTCCCGCCGCGCCGCTGCGTATCCGCAACGTGCTCGTCCCGGTGCGTACGGCTCTAGGCGGCCTCTTCTACCTCGTGAACTACGGCATCTACGCCGGGTTTTACGGAGATTTCACGCAGCCGCTCCATCCCTGCCTTCCGCTGCCTGTCTGGGATTTCATCGAACTGCTGGGCCGCGCCCTTGGACCGGAACCGGCCCCGGAATTTTCCGCCGACGACCCCGTCTGGCAACTGCTCGCCGAACTCTCCGGCCGAGAGGAGGACGAGCCGGCGGGCGCCCTCTTTCTTCCTCCCGAGGGCCTCGATGTCTGGCTCGCCGAAACCGCGTGTGGCGCCCGCGAGCGCCTCTGCCTGGCTCTTGAACTTGAAGACCCCACGAAGCTGTTCCCGCTCCTGATAGCCCGTCCGGCGCGCGTCTATGCCGGCGCGGCCAACATCGACGTAGTCTTCCCGCTCGACGACCTGCCCCTCGCCATCCGCTACGCCGGACTTGACCGTGATCCGGGCTGGGTCCCCGCCGCCGGCCGTACCATCGCCTTTCACTTCGAGTGATCCCTATGTCGGCGACTCAACATTTCGAGCTGCACTATTATCTGGCAGTCCTGCGGGTACTCGAATATGCCGCCGGCGCCATGGGCTCGCTCGATGCCGTCTACCAGCAGCATCCCTTCCTGGCCGGATATAACGACGAACTCGCTCGAAACGGCATGCTCGGGCGGACCCTGCATGACGCTGCCGTCTGCTGGCGCGAGAAGATTGAGGCCTGCGAGCGCGAGTCGCAATCGCATCTGCCGATCCGCGCGCTGGCGCTCGCCGCGGGCCTGGATGCCGAAGCCATCACACTGCTGATGACCGCCGGCCTCGCGGAGGAGGATCCCCGCTTCGCCGACCTGCTTCCCGGACTCCTCATGCCCGTCGGCCAGTCCCGCGCCGCCGCTCGCCGTCTGCTCGACCTCGGCCTTTGGACCCCCGGCAGACAGGTGCCCGCCACCGTATGGGACGCCCTCCGCGGCGACGCCTCCGAGTGGCCCGTTCCGTGGCTGCGCTACCGCCCGCCGGAATCGCTCCTCACGATCGAAGATCTGCTCGTGCCGGACGACCTCCGCGACCGCCTGCGCGCCGCCGCCAACCTGCTCGGGGAAGGGCGCATTTCCGCCGTTATTCTTCGCGGCCCGCGCCACAACGGACGGCGCACTGCGCTGGCAGCCGTGGCACGCGCGCTCGGACGCGGCGTTCTCGAATTCGCGGCGCCTGCCAAACCGGACGAGGACCGTTGGACTTTCGTTGCCCTCCAGTGTGCCATCCGCGGCGCGATGGCCTGCGTGGTGGTGGATGCCGCACCCGGCGAATCCATCGAAGTGCCACCGGTTCCAATGGACCCGCCGCCGCTCGCCGTCGCCGTTGGTCGTTATGGAGGGATCAAAGGCCCCGCCGTCGAGCGCGCCGTCTCCTTCAGCCTGCCCATGCCCGGACCGGATCTCCGGCTTCGCGCCTGGCAGGCTTTCGCGCCTTCCGCCAACGGCTGCACCGCGACCGCCGCCGCTTTCCGCCTTCCGACCGGACAGATCCACCGGGCCGCAACCATGGCGGCGTCCGCGGCGGCGCTCGCCGGCCGCTCCCACTTCGATCCCTCGGATATCCGTGCGGCCTGCCGGGCTCTGCACCGGCACTCCTTCGAAACTCTGGCCGAGGCCATCGACACTTCCGGCGGATGGGCGCAGCTCGCCGTCAGTCCGGAGACCGCAGAAGAGTTGCGCAGCCTCGAACTGCGCTGCCGCTATCGCGAACGCGTGCCCGGTGGCCCCGGTGTGCGCGGGTTGCTCAAGGGACCCAGCGGCACCGGCAAGACGCTCGCAGCCAAAGCGCTCGCTTCCGCCCTCGAAATGGATCTCTACCGCGTTGATCTCTCCACCGTGGTCAACAAATACATCGGGGAAACGGAGAAGAACCTCAACCAGATCTTCTCCCTCGCCGAGGAATTGGATGTGATCCTTTTCCTGGACGAAGGCGACGCCCTGCTGGCCCCGCGCACCGGCGTCCAGAACTCGAACGACCGCTACGCCAATCTGGAAACCAATTACCTGCTGCAAAGAGTCGAGTCGTTCGAAGGCATCCTGATCGTGGCCACCAACGCGGGCGAGCGCATCGACAGCGCCTTCCAGCGCCGCATGGACGTAGTCATTACCTTCCGTCCTCCCGACGCCGCGGAGCGCTGGATCATCTGGCAGTTGCACTTGCCGCGGGACCATGCCGTCGACGCCCCGGTTCTCTCGGAGGTCGTGCGGCGGTGTGTGCTCACCGGAGGCCAGATTCGCAACGCCGCGCTCCACGCCGCCCTGATGGCGATGGACTGCGGCAGTCCCGTGACAGCGTCCATCCTGCGCAGCGCGGTGGCGCGCGAGTACCGCAAAGCGGGCGGCGTATGCCCGCTGCGTCCGGTAGACTAGCCCATGGCACAGGCAGCGCGCGCCACCAAGCCGGCACCTGCTCCCGCACGTCGCCCGCGGACGCTGCTCCCGCCGCATGTCCCGGTGCGCCGGAAAACCCCGGTTCCCCCCGCTCACGCCGAGGGCCCTGCCGTCAGGATCGGCATACCCGCGTCACCTGAGAGCGGCCCGAAACTCAAGATGCCGCCCGCGCCCACCGAACTCAGCCCCGCGGCGCGA
>Ga0070741_10004819_pt1 | contig 30998 bp, 23 predicted proteins | sample Coa_R1_4_FD_66440 | JGI IMG/M metagenome (GOLD analysis project Ga0070741, IMG submission 66440) | Surface soil microbial communities from Centralia Pennsylvania, which are recovering from an underground coalmine fire - Coalmine... | ecosystem: Environmental > Terrestrial > Soil > Unclassified ... | reverse complement strand
TAGGACCAGGTTGGGTCGGTGACGAAGCTCGTGGTCGGTGTTGTCTTTGAGACCAGTTCTCCGAGGGAGTCGTACTCGTACCCCGTCTGATAGGCCGAGCCGGTCTGATACGGCGACCCGGCTGAACAGCTGGCTATCGAACCCGTGTTGCCGTCGGGTGGAACGACGGCGGTTCTGTTGCCGTCAGGGTCGTAGCAGTAACTCGTAGTCGAGACGACGGAATCGTCGGAGCCGTGCTTCGTGATCGTGAGAAGCTCGCCGGCGTCGTCGTAGCTGTAGTCGATGACTTGGTTTGGAGCGCCTCCTGAGTTGCTTGCGGGTGGCGCAGTTGTGGTGACGAGTTGTCCTGCAGCGTCATACTCGTTGGTGGTTGTTTCGTAGCCACTGAGACCGCTTGGCGCGGGCGTGGTGATCGTGGTCCGATTGCCGAGTGGGTCGTAGGTGTAGGTGATGGCTTCGTCGGCGAGCCGGTTGCCGTAGTCGCTTGGATAGCTGGTGGGGCAAGAGGCGGGGGTGAGCGAATTCGCGGCGACTCCGACCGGGGGGACGGTTTCTGTGAGGTTGCCGTCGCCGTCGTAGCAGCTGAGTGTCTGTTGGTTGTCGGGATCGGTGACAAGGGTGAGCTGGTCGTTGGCGGTGTAGCTGTAGTCGGTTTCTTTCCCGCGAGGGGTGATGATCGAGGTTCGGTTGCCGTTGCCGTCGTAGGCGTAGCTGGTCGTCCGCTCGGTAATGCTCCCTCCGGTGTGACTGACGGTCTCGCTCAGGAGCTGACCGTCTTCGTCATAGTCGTTGGTGGTGGTGTAGTCGGCTGCCGTGGCGCCGCTCAGGTTGCCATCAGGGGCTGTTTCCGTCTCGATCTGGCCGTTGCCGTTGTAGGTGTAGGTCGTTTTGGCGATTTCGCCGCCGGCGTTGCCGTCGGGGGTTGCCGAGGAGGTCAGGTCGCCAGTGGTGGCTTCATAGCCAAATTCGGTGACGACGCCGTTTGGGTCAATCGCCGCGCACGGCAAGGGATCAGCGGGTGGGCTGGCGGCGCAGGAATCGGTGCCGACGCCGAGAGTGACTGATTGGCCGTCATAAAGCTCGTAGCTGGTCCGTGAGTGGCTAGGTGTGGAGTTGCCGGGCTCGTAGTCGGCGCTGGTTGTCCAGATAGCTCTGCCGTCTGTGTCGTAGAGGCTGTAGGTGACGTACTTCGGAGGTGCGCTTGCGGGCGGTGTGATCGTGGTCGTTGCGCTGCTAATTGGTGCAGGCGGAGATAGCGCGTCGCAGCCGTCGCTCGCACGCGGACCCGCGGCGCAGGTCTGCTCGTCGAAGTTGTTGTATGTGTAGGTGGTGCTATTACCAAGCGCGTTGGTTGTGCTGGTCGTGTTGCCGGTGCTGTCGTAGCTCGTGGAGCTCGGGTTCCCCTTCGGGTCGACGACGGTGTTGTCGAGCAGTGTGGCGGGGTCAGTCTCGTATAGCCAGGTTGAAGGGGAGCCACTGCCGTACCCTTCTGTGCGAGTGACCAGCATCCCGCCGACATAGTCGTAGCGTGTCTCGTTTCCGTCGGGATCGGTGACGATCGTGTACCCGTCTTCGGTGTCTGGATCGAGGTTGGAGTAGTCAAAGCTGGTCTCGTTCCCTGCCGGGTCAGTTTGAGCGGTGACCTGGCCGCTCGAGTTGTAGGTGTTGACGAGCGCGTCGCCGGCGTTTGGTCCTCCTGGTTGTCCGTTCGGCTTCGTGATCGTGAGGAGGTCGTGGACGAGGGTCGGGTCGCTGTTGCTTTCGTCGTAGGTGAACGAGGTGACGTTGTTGAGGGGGTCGGTGACGGAGATGAGGTCGCCGCTCGAGCAGGTTCCTGATGGGGGTGAGCAGTAGTCGTAGGTCCAGGCGTGATTTCGTGCGTCGATCACCTTGGTGACCCGATTGTTCGAGTTGCTCGCGATAACGAGTGCCCGTCCGGACGCGGAGGTGATCGTGTCGCAGTGGTCGGCGGTTCCCGGGCAGGCGCCGGCGCCTGGCGCAGGTGTGTTGTCGCTGACTGTCAGCGTTGCGCCGCCGGCACTGGCCTCGCTGGTCAGGTTGCCGGTCGAGTCGAAGGTATAGGCCCTGTACGGATGGGTGACGAAGGTGAACGTGTTGCTAGTGTCGTCATAGGCGAGCGTCGCGGTGACGTAGGGCATTGCGCAATAGCTGCCGTCGGTGCCGGCTCCGATGAAGGGGGCATGACACGAACCCAGATCGGCGGGTTGGAAGGTGACCTGCGCACCATTTCCTTGCGTGATGACGACGTTGGCCCCAGGGCTTGTTGGGAACGCATGCGTGGTGCCGCTGATGATTTCGCGGATCAGGTTATTTCCTTGATCGGCGATCTCGAGGTCACCGGCGCTATCGAATCCGACCGCCGACGGGGTGTTGAGCCGCGCGGCTGTGGCGAGTGCGCCGTCACCAGTGTTGCCGGGTGCGCCGGCGGGATCGCCGGCGATCGTGTAGATGTCATCAGCGCTCATCGAGATACCCCACTGATCGCCGCTTGCGGTTGCGACCTCTTGGATGCGGTTGTTGCCGCTGTCGGCGATGTAGAGGTTGTCGGAGCTGTCGACTGTGATGCTCTTCGGAGTCGCAAGGAGCGCGGAGGTTGCGGCGGCGCCGTCGCCGCTTGCCCCGATAGTTCCGGAGGCGTCGCCGGCAACGGTATAGATGTGGTTAGCACTCATCGAGACGCCGCGTTGGCTGCCGCTTGCGAAGGCGACTTCCTGGATTCGGTTGTTGTTCGTGTCGGCGATATAGAGGTTGCCGCCGGAGTCGAGCGCGATGCTGCTCGGGTTTTCGAGCAGGGCCGAGGTCGCGTTTCCTCCGTTCCCGGACAGTCCGGAGGTTCCGCTGGCATCGCCGGCGATTGTGTAGATGTCATTCGCGCTCATCGAGATGCCCCACTGGCTCCCGGTTGAGCCAGCAACCTCTTGGACGCGGTTGTTCCCGCTGTCGGCGATGAAGAGGTCGCCACCGCTGGTCACCGTCACCGCGGCGGGCTGGTCGAGGAGAGCCGAGGTGGAGGCTCCGCCGTTGCCCGAGCTTCCGCTGCTTCCAGTGGAGTCACCGGCGACGGTGTAGATTTCACCGGCAGTCATGGAGATTCCGTACTGCGTCCCGTTGGATGCGGGTACTTCCTGGATGCGGTTGTTGCATTGGTCGGCGATGTAGAGGTTGTCCGAGGAGTCGACCGCGACTCCTTGCGGGCAGGCGAGAAGAGCGTCGGCGGCCGCGCCGCCGTTGCCGCTTGAGCCCGAACCTCCTAGGGCGTCGCCGGCGACGGTGTAGATGTCGCCGGCGGTCATCGTGTTTCCGTATTGGCTGTGGTCGGTCGCCGCGATCTCCTGGACGCGGTTGTTGTTGCTGTCGGCGAAATAGAGATCGCCGCTGGAGTCGGTCGCGAACGCTGCCGGCTGGTCGATCCCGCTCGCCAAGGCGGGACCGTCATTGCCTGTTCGCGTTGAGGAGCCACCGCCCGCGAACGTTGAGATATTCGCGGTCGAGGGCGACACGCGCCGCACCTTGTTGTTGTACAGGTCCGCGATATAGAGGTCGTCGGACCCGCCGAGCGCGACCCCCGAGGGCGAGGAGAGCAGCGCCGAAGTCGCCGGGCCGCCGTCACCGGAGGAACCCGAGTACCCAGACGAGCTTCCCGCGACGGTATAGATGTCGTTGGCGGTCATTGAGACGCCCCACTGCGTCCCCGTCGAGACGGCGATCTCCCTGATCACGTTGTTGTCCATGTCAGCGATGAAAAGGTCGCCGGCCGAGTCGACCGAGACCGCATTCGGATTCGAGAGTTCGGCCCCGGTTGCCGCGCTTCCGTCACCGGAGAAGCCCCAGCTCCCGGCGCTGCCGGCGATGGTGTAGACATCGTTCGCGGTCATCGCGATTCCCCACTGGGTACCGCTCGAGGCTGCGACTTCTTGAACACGGCTGTTGCAGGAGTCAGCGATCAGGAGGTCATCCGACCCGTCGACGGCGACGCCCGCCGGGCAGCTGAGGAAGGCGGAGGTCGCAGCGCCACCGTTCCCAGAGGAGCCCGAGCTTCCGCCCGAGTCTCCCGCCACCGTGTAGATGTCGCCGGCGCTCATCGAGATTCCCCACTGTGTGCCAGTCGAAGCTGCCAGCTCGCGGACGACGTTGTTGGGTGGATCGGCGATAAAGAGGTCGCCGGCAGAGTTGGTGGCTACCCCTGCCGGGAAGCCGAGCTCGGCTAGCACGCCGCTGCCGCCATCACCCGAGAACCCTGAGGTATTGGCAGTTCCGGCAACGGTGTAGATGTCGTTGGCGGTCATTGAGATCCCGAACTGCGTGCCTGTCGCAGCGGCGACCTCGCGCACGGTCGAGTTGCATGAATCGGCGATGAACAGGTCGCCGGAGGAATCGACAGCGACGGCTTCGGGGCAGGAAAGCTCAGCAGTCGTTGCCGGGCCGCCGTCGCCGCTGCTACCCCACTGCCCGTTCCTGCCGGCGACGGTGTAGATCCTGCCGGCCTTCATCGGGATGCCCCATTGGGAGTGGTCGCTGGCCGCGATCTCGACCACGCGATTGTTATAGGTGTCGGCGACGAAGACGTTTCCCGACGCGTCGGTTGCGGTGCCGGAAGGACTGTTCAGAGCCGCGCCAGTCGCGATCGTGCCGTTGCTCTGGAGCGCCGTTCCGCGACCCGCGATCGTGTACATCCCGTTCTCGCGCAGCACGCTCGGATTCAGTGACGCTGACCAGTTATCCGTCCACCCAAACCCAAGCGGCCCCGGCGTCCCTACCGCCGCCTGTTGCTGCGCCATTGCAGCGTCGTACGTCCGCGTGAAGACCAGCGGCGGTCCGAACGATCGCACCGAGGCGTCCGTGCTCGTCTCGGCGAAATCGCCAGTCGCCGTCGACACCGGATCGCCCTTCAGGTTCTTGCACATACACAACGCCAGCGCGGCTGGGTTCTGCAACCCATATTGCTCGGGACGAGGTACGACCCCGTTGAGAGGCGGTGTTTGCCCTGGCAGCGCTACCTCGATCGGCTCGGAGGAATCCGTTACGCCGCCATACCCCAACGCACCTTCCCCGTTTGAGCCCCACGACCACGCCTTGCCATCGGAGGTCAGTGCCATAGCAGTGAAATAGCCTGCGGAAATGGCCGTAACGTCGGTCAAGCCACTAACTGCAACAGGCGTGAGCGAATATGGTTCGCTGCCACCATCGCCGAGTGCTCCCGCATTGTTACCGCCCCAAGCCTCGACCGTCCCGTCCGTCTTCAATGCCAGAACGGGGGCGAATCCGCCTGACACCGCCACGATATCGCTGAGGCCGGTATCGGTCGGAACGAGCTCATCAGTGAACGATCCGTTAACCAACTGGCCGTTTCCGTTGTAGCCCCAAGCGAAAAGCGTTCCGTCCGACTTCAAAGCAAAAAAGCAACTGTTCCCGGTTGTCAGCTGCGTAACGTCGGTCAGCCCGCTTGCCTGAACCGGAGTCGATGAGGCGTTGGTTGTACCGTCTCCGAGAGGACCCACACCCCACGTCCATACCGTGCCGTCCGACTTGACAGCCCCGGCGCTCCACATCCCGGCCGCAATCGCGACGACATCTGTCAGACCGCTCACCTGAACCGGCGTCCAGGAGTCGGTCGTTGTGCCGTTCCCGAGCTCACCGTCAGGGTTTTGGCCCCACGACCAAACCGTCCCGTCTTCCTTGAGCGCCAAATTGAACGCGACCGCGTTTTGTCCAGCGGCGATCGCGACCACGTCACTAAGCCCGCTCACCTTGACCGGGCCGAGACCCCACATGTCCGCGAATCCCCACTCCCAGACAGTTCCGTCGCTGCGCAAGGCAAGCTTGTCGATACCGACCGAGACGGCCGTGATTTTCGTCAGTCCTCTCACCTGTACAGGTGTTGACGAGCCGTCCCCCCTGCCGTTGCCGAGGCCCGGGACGCCCCAGTCCCACACCGTGCCGCCAGGCTCGATCGCTGCGCCGGCATACCCACTCGTCGACACTGCCGTCGCCCCGGGCGCTGGCGGCGTCGCCTGAGCGACCTCGCCGCTCCCAATCAGTGTGGTGAGCGCGCCTGCGAGGGCGCACGAATACATCAACGACAAGACACGCCGATATGGACGACGGTCATTCACGAGAACCTCCCCCGAATTGAGTCCAGCCCTGTCGCCACCGCCGACGCCGTGCGACCCTGGAAGGCGAGAGCGGAGTAGGCCATCAGGCCATAGAAGAGCAGGAGCAATGCCGCGCAGACAAAGCGGACACGACGTCGACGGTTGCCAAACAACCAGTGCCACGCCTGAACCAACCATGCGTGGCCGGAGTGAACACAAACATGCGCTTCATTCCAATTTCGATTTACCCGCTGACTGACCTTCATCGAGAATGCCTTTGCGTACTCTCGGCGTGTCAAGATTGCGCGATTGACGTGACGCGCTGACTGAAGTGCCTTAGGCGAACTGTCATCGTTCTCCGCTATCTGAGTCGCACATCAAGGCAGCAGAAATAGCTTTTGAGAAAGCTCGAGTCAAGATGTCACCGTATGCCTTGGCAGTAATTGACACCGCATTGACCGCCATGACCGAGCTGGGCATGTCACTGGCCGCTCCCTCGTTTGAGGGATGCCGATATGACAGCTGTCATAGGTCGTGCTAGCTTTGGCTGCTCCGAGAAAGATCCGAGACCAGGGGGTCGCCGCTATGCCGCCGTCAGCACCGCGGAGCGATCGAATCAAGGCCTGCTCGGGATCTGCCGTGTGCGGCCTTACCGCCCGTCAACGACAGGTCCTTGCACTAGTCGCGCACGGATTAACCAATGAACAAATCGCGCCCGTTCTAGGCATTTCTGTTCGCACCGTTCGCGCCCATTGCGACGCAATGCGGATCAAACTCCACCGATCGCATAGAAGAGAACTCCCTGCCGCCTACCGCCGTGAGACTGGAGAAGATCCCTACGCGCTCATCGATACCGATCTGATCGCCTAAGAAGCGTTCAAGCTGCGGGTACTCAGCTTCAGCAGCAGGTCGGTGCGCCTCCTGATCTAGACGTCTATGCATGACGGGCTCGCGCTGATCTAGCGCAGGTCGGTCTAAACTGGGTCCGGTCACTTGTGGAGGTGCGGTTTCCGGGCACGCGCCTCCTCTCGCCCGAGGGCGGAGCATTCGGATGGCTGCCATAAGGCCCGACTGACTATGTCATGGGCTTCGTGAGCCTCAGGGGGCGTTCGAGTGAATCCGGAAGGTTCGAAGCCGTCCTCTCAGCGTCGAGAGCAGGCTGGCGCCGGTGACACCCTCGTCCGTTGACTCAGCGCGCGGGCTTCCACTCTCCAGCTGCTCCGCCTTCCGCAACCTGACGACAGTTCCGGGATCCCAGCTCTTGTCTTACCGCCTACATCGTGAGACTCTGGAAGAGACCGGTCAGTCGGTGGTTTGAAAGCTGTCCGGTTAGGTCCATCGCCTCTGTTGGCGCGGCGTATCCCGTTCCGCGAAGCTACCGGCGGATGGCGACGTCGACACCGTGGCAGGACGATCTGGGCGCTCTGGTGGGTGGTCTATCGAGCGTGCGGGTGCCGGATTTTGCGGTCGTCGGTTCGTATACCCGGTTCGATGAGGGTGTTCGTCAGCGTCTCAAGGACGCGCGGCTCCGGATCGTCGAGGCGTGCCGGGCACCGGCACGGCGCCGCGACAACCACCTGATCTGGGCGGCTCCGGGCAGCGGCAAGACGTTCTTCGTGGAGCAGGTCGCTGCCTCGCTCGAGGGTGTGGAATACCGCGAGCTAAACCTGGCCAGAGTCGACGAGGATCAGTTCAGGAACGGCCTTCAAGAAACAGTCGGAGGCGGTTCCACGATCTGCCTGGTGGACGAAGTCGATGCGAAGCCCGACGCTTCCTGGCCGTACGAGATTTTGATGCCTTTTCTCGATGTCAACCTGGAGCGGGGCGGGGGCCTCGTGGTCGTGCTGGCGGGCAGCTCCGGCCAGACGATCGAGGATTTCAAGGAGGGGATCGCGGCCCGGCCCAAGGGGCGCGACGTGCTCAGCCGGGTCCCGGAGTCGAACGAGTGGGAGATCGCACCGATGGGTGCGGGGGATCGGGTTCTGGTTGCGTTGAGCCAGATGCTGGAGGCGGCGGCCGAACTGGGTAGGCCGGTGGCGGCGGTCGAGAAGCTCGCTCTGTACTACGTGGCCGCGGCGCCGCATCTCGGGAATGCCCGGCAGTTGCGCGAGTTCGCCGTGAGGGCGGTGGCGCGTGGGTCATCGAGCGATGACCGGATTCGCTACGACGACCTCTTCAGTGCGGGAGACCCCGAGAACAAGCAGTTCTGGTCGAGGGTGATGCCCGCGGCCGAGGCTCTGGCCGACACCTTTGTTCGGGTCGAAGGAGGCGCGGACGCAGTAGCCGCGCCCGCAGGCCCTGCGCCTTCTGCGGTCGAACCGTCGATAGAGCTATCGCTTCCGGGCCGGCCGTCGATCGCCGTTCTCCCGTTCTCCAACATGGGCGGCGAGGCAGAGCAGGAGTTCGTCGCGGACGGCATCGCAGAAGACATCATCACGGGGCTCTCACGCCTCAAGTGGCTGTTCGTCATCGCTCGCAACTCCAGCTTCACGTACAAGGGACGCAACGTAGACGTCCGCGAGATCGGAAGCGATCTCGGCGTGCGGTACGTACTGGAAGGCAGCGTTCGGATGAGCGGAAGCCTGATGCGCGTCACCGCCCAGTTGGTCGACGCGCAGACGGGGAATCACCTCTGGGCAGAACGGTACGACCGCCGGCTCGAGGACGTCTTTGCCGTTCAGGACGAGATCACGGAGAGCGTGATCGGCTGCATCCAGCCTGAAGTCTACGCCGCCGAGCACGAGCGAGCGAAGAGGAAGCCACCGCAGAGCCTTGACGCCTGGGAGGGGTTCATCCGCGCGATGTTCCTCTACAGCCAGCATTCGGAGGTGAGCACCCGACAAGCGCTCGACGTGCTCGACCGGGTGGTCGAGCACGACCCGTCCTATGCGCAGGCGCACGGGCTGCGCGCCGTGTGCGTCGCCTGGCGGGCGTTCCAGGGCTGGGAAGATCGGCCGACGGCGTTCAAAGCTGCCGCGGACGCGGCTGAACGGGCCGTGGTCTCAGACCCTGAAGAGCCGTGGGCATTCCTCGCGCGCGGCTTTATTGCCGTCGGGGCGCGTAACGACTCCGACGCAGTCGACGCCTTCACCCGTGCGACGGAAGCAAGCCCCAACTTCGCATATGCACACGGACTTCTGGGAGCGGCACATGCGCTTGGAGGACGGGCCGAGGACGCGGTGCCCTGCATTGATCACGGCGTCCGGTTGAGCCCACGGGACATCTTCGGCGAAGAGTTCCAGCTCTACTACGCCTTTGCCCACTTTCAGGCCGGACGCTACGCGGAGGCTGCTGCTGCGGCCCGCTATGCCGTGCAACAGCGTCCCGGACATCCCGTCCCGTACCTCATGGCTGCGGCGTCGTACGCACTCGACGGGGAGACAGAGAAGGCGCATGACCTCGCAGCACAGGTCATGGCCCTTGTTCCCGACATCTCGACGGCGGACCTCGAGGAGAACTTCCTCTACTCCAGGCCCGAAGACCGCAGCCGCTTCGCAGCGGGCCTGCGAGAGGCGGGCCTCGCGGAGTGAGGAGGGCTCGCTCTCAGGTCGTGAGACTCTGAAGTACGACCCGGAGATCTCGGTTTGAAAGCTGCCCGGTTAGGTCCATTCGCCTTACGAAGCACAACGAAGGTGCTGCTCAAACCCAGCTTTCGTTGGTCGCTCGCCGAGCAAACCCGCGTGACTCAAACCGGACACGTCCTATGCCCTCTCGGGAGGCAGCGGTGGAGTGGGCGGCGAAAGATCGCGGCCGCTTGCCGCTGCGCTCAAAGATCCGCGAGTTCATGCCCGACCCGGCGGTGGGCAACTGAACGACCCCAACGTCGCCGACAGGCGCCTACGCGCGAGTGTCAACTGGGGCTCGAGTCCCGAGGGGTTGGGGGGGACTACTTTACGCGTTCGTACTGGCGCTTAGCTGCGTCAATCAACGCACCGCGGTCAACCTCGTCTGGCTTCCCGTTGCTGATCAGCGAGTACAGGTACGGGCCTTCGGTGTAGTCGACGGAATCGAGCTCGAACCGCTGCTGCGCAGGCTTGGGGCCATCAGCCGTGTAGCGCGCGCGGTAGCTTCCCTTCGCACCGGGGATCTTCTCGACCGAGAACTCGAAGGCACTCACCGTGCATGTGTGCGGACAGGGCCGAAGCGAGTCGTTGTAGAAGAACTCCATCGCCCGCTTTGCTCCAGCAGGTGAGCTGAACAGGAGAACGGCCGACGTTGCGTCGTGCCCCGCCGATCCGCTCAGCTGCTCGAGCAGGGCGGCACGGAATCCGTCGCGCCGCATCTCACGGCTAAGGCTCGCCTTCGTGATTCGGGTGAAGAATCCGCTTGTCTCGTTCACGAATCCAGACAAGTTGAACTGTTTCGGCGGGAACGGCTGCGGTTTGAACCCTGTGTACTCGCCGCCCAGAATCACGCGTTGCCATAGTGGCAGGCCCGAATCGGCAAACGCGGTGGCCGCAGAAAGAGTCAGCGCCAGTGCTGCCCCGAGGGCTACCAGGCGGCGGATGGAAGCCATGCGGGCCGATCCGATTGCTTCTCGACCCCTGCCCGTTGCTACGCCCCGATCCCTACGAGCCGCACGCGTTTTGCCGCCTCGCATCAGTCGAACCTCCTTGGCCACCTCAGGGTCCCAGTCGGGCGAGTGCGCGCCTGTAGCTGCGGCTGTTCCCGAGTGGGTCGTAGACGCTGAGACTCAGGCGCAGAGCGTGCACATCCGGCGGGGCACTGACGACGAGTGAGATCCGGGTGGTGCCGGCCGCCGTTTGCCCCGCCTTCCTGGCGACCGTGATCGAGAGGTCGTCGAGCACGGAAAGGGCGTAAGTGACCTTATTGCCGACGACGTCGTCGGCGGTCGAAAACACGACGCGGAGGGTGAACGTCCGCCTGTGGTGCAGGACGCGGGCTGTGGTCACCCGGGTCACTGCGAGCGACGGGGGGACGGCGTCAAGTCCGACGATCCCGGTCCACGTGTCGCGGAACACGGGATAGGGATCTCCGCTGATCAAGACGTTCGATCGCGTGCCGAGGCCGCGCAACTTCGCGTACGGACCGGTGCCGGCGACGATGCGCCATTGACCTCCGTCGCAGGTGCAGTGCTCGCTCTCGATCTCCCCGATCATCTGACCGGTGAAGGTGCCGGATCCGTCGGCGCAGGTGAACGCCCGCGTCGCGACGGTGTCTCCGACCGCGGTGTCGATGAACTTCCCCGACGAGCAGAGCGGCGCTCCGGCGGTGAACGTTCCGAGGTGGACGCTCGAGGTGGACGGATGTGAGCCGTCGAGGACGATCCTCGCCGGGGTCGGCGTGGACGCCCCCGTGCTCGTCGCGCCGGTAGCCGCGAGCAGGAAGGTGCAGGCTCCCAGGGCGAAAAGGAGCGCAGGACGCGCCACTCGCACCGGAGCGATTCGCCTCAATCCGTTGCTGGCCAAGAGGTGCTCAGCTCGCACGGCCGTGCCTCCAAACGCCATACACGAGGACGACCTGGGTGTTGCGATCGTTCTTGTTCCTGCATTGCACGCTGACGAGCTTGAACCGAAGCGTGCCGTTTCTGAGCGACCATGAATACGTGTCGTGGCCACGCGCCGGTAGGCCGAACTGGTCGTCCAGGCACTGGAGATACATGCTGTGAGCCTGGACCCCGAATGGCTCCGAGGGCGCGTTCTGGCCAGACGGCCGTAGGCCCAGCACGCGTGGGGCCGCGCCAACGCCACTGTTCAGGATCACGAGAACCCATTTGTGTGTGGTCGGCATCAACTGCTGGAAAGGAGCTTTCTTCGCGGCTGCGTCGGTCAAGGTCGTCGTCCAGGTGCCGAGCAGTTGCTTCGGAGCGGGTCCGCCCGGCGGAACGTTTGCGACGGATGCCGGCAGCGCAGCGGCAGGCACTGCGAGGCAGGCGAGCATGATCGCGAGTCCTTTCATGGATCCTCCTCCGGAACCTGGGTGACGGCGGGTGCCGGGCGTCATCACGAACCGGCCAGGACAGGCGTCCTCCTACCTGCACGGGAGCAACTCGAAAGTCTCGTTGCTGACCGTCTGGCTGACGGCCTGCACCGTGTACTGGCCGCAGGTGCCCTTGTAGGCGCCTGTTCCGCCGAGGATCGAGACCTGGAACTTCGCCGGCGGCGGGGAAGGCGTTGCGCCCTGGGACATGATGCTCCCGCTCGGCAGGAACGCCGTCGCCTGGCACTGTGAGAAGGTCGTCGACGTGGCCGTGCACACGACGACGTCCGTGCCCTGCTTGCGGCCGTTCTTGAGGGTGAAGTCGTCGGTGAAGATCACGAGATCGCCCGCGCTGGGGCCGACCTTGCCGACGTCCACCTCCTGGAAGCTCGTCTGCTTGCTGACGAGCGGCAGGATCTTGGCCGCCGGTGCGCCCGCGGAGGCGAGTGTCACGCCCAGGCCGGTGGCGAGCCCGAGCGCGCCGACGACTGCTGCTCCCCAGATCTTGGTCTTGAAATGCATCGTTCGACCTCCTTGAGCCGCGATTTCGAGTCGCACGTGCCCGCCTAGCGGATCGGTGCCACGACGGGATGGGTGACGGACCGGCTGTTGCCCCACGGGTCGGCCGCGAAGACGACGACGTGCAACCTGCGGGTCGACGGCCGGGTCTTGACGAGGAGCGACAGGCGAACGAGGCCGGCGTTGGTGGTGCCCGTCCTCGTCGCCAGCTGGACGGACTCGTCCTTCACGTAGAGCGTGTACGAGACGCGATTCCCCGCAACGTCGTCTGCAGTGGTGAACCCGAGGACGATCCTGAACGTGCGTTTCCCCGCCCCGACACGCGCGGCGGTCGCCTGTGTGATGCGCACAGAGGGTGGCAGGCCGTCGAAGTCGACGGTGCCCTGGAGCGTGTTGACGAAGCGGACGATGACGGTCGGATCGGCGATGACCTTGTTCGTCCACGTTCCCCTGCCACGCAGGTTCGCGTAGCGGCCGGTGCCGGCGGCGATCGCCCAGGTACCGGTCGAACCATCTTCATGGTTGTCGCCCCTGCTCAGGATCAGGAAGGTGCCGGTGCCGCCGTCGCACGTCATCCGCTTCGAGTCGCCGAGCTCGCTTCCGGTCGCCCACCACGCGCCGGAGGCACAGATTGGAGCGCTGGCTGTGAAGGTCCCCTGATGGATGTCGGGGCCCGTCCTTTCGTGGCGTCCGTCGAGGACCAGCTGCACCTGCGTCGGCGTCGCCCTCGCGACGGTAGTTACGCCGAGCGAGCACGCCACGGCGGCGAGGCCGAGCAGCCACGACCTGGGACCCAGGGCCGCCGCGGACCGAGCGAGCTTCGTCGCCCGGTTGCGTCTCACGCCATCGAGCCCTTGCGTGAACATCGGCGCGCCTATCCGATCCGGCCCGCGACGGGATGAGAGACGGACCGGCTATTGCCCCACGGGTCGGCCGCGGAGACGACAACGTGCAACCTGCGGGTCGACGGCCGGATCTTGACGAGGAGCGAGAGGCGAACGAGACCCGTGCCTGCGGTGCCCTTCCTCGTCGCTAGCTGGCCGGCCGCGTCCTTCACGGAGAGCGTGTACGAGACGCTGTTCCCCGTCACGTCGTCCGCCGACGCGAACGCGACCACGACCCTGAACAGCCGCTTCGACGTGCCGACGCGGGTCGCCGTAGCCTGCGTGATCCGCGTGGCCGGCGGAACGCCGTCGAAGACGACGACTCCCTGGAGCTGGCTCGTGAACCGAACGATCACCGACGGATCCGGGACGACCGTGTTGGTCCACGTCCCCTTGCCGTGCAGGGTCGTGTACTTGCCTTTGCCGGAGGCGATCGACCAGGTCCCGACTCCGTCGAGTTCCTGGTCGCCTCGAGTCAGGAGCAGGAACTCGCCGGACCCGTCGTCGCAGGTCAGCTGGTTCGCGTAGCCGACCTTCGATCCGGTCCCTGCCCACGTCCCCGATGGGCACAGCGGCGGGGTCCCGGTGAAGGTGCCCCGGTGCAGGTCGTCCACAAGTGCCTCGTTCTCGTTCTTCGGCTGATGGCCGTTGAGAACGAGCTGCACCTCGGAAGGGGCCGCCCCTGCGCCTGTCGTTGCCGCGAGCGCGGCGGCGAGGGTGACGAGCGCAAGTCCCCTTCCCGCGGCGCGGCGGCTGCTCAGCGTGAGAGTTCTTCCCATGGCTCCTCCTTCGTCGCGCGCCGTCATCGCAGGCGAATTGCCGCACCTGCGGCTGTGAAGAGGCTGCGAAGTCCCTGCGTTCGCGCTGCCGCAGCCCTTCCTAATGGCTTGTGAGCGGTGTTACGGTCATTGGGCGGCCGTGGCGCTCGAGTTCCGGATCCTGGGTCCGCTGGAGGTGTGGAACGCCGGCGTCCCGTTGCCCCTCCGCGGGCAGCGGGCGCGCGCCTTGCTCGCCCTGCTGCTGATCCACCGCGGGGAAGTCGTCTCGACAGAGCGGCTGCTCGACGCGCTATGGGGTGAGAACCAGCCAGGGACCGGAGCGACGGCCCTCCACGGGCTCGTCTCGCAGCTGCGGAAGGCGCTGGCCGTCGGCGAGAAAGCCGAGAGCGGCAGCATCCTCGTCACACGCCACCATGGCTACGTCCTCGAGGTGGAGCCCGACCAGGTCGACGCGGAGCGGTTCGAGCGGCTCGCCGCTGCCGGACGCGAGGCGCTGGCAGCGGGCAATCCGGAGAGGGCAGGCTCGCTGCTCGGCCAGGCGATCGCGCTCTGGCGAGGACCCGCGCTCGCGGACCTCGAGTACGAGCCGTTCGCTGCCCCCGAGATCCGGCGCCTGGACGAGCTCCGCCTGCACGCGATCGAGAGCCGGATCGAGGCCGACCTCTCGGCGGGCCGGCATGCCGAGGCGCTGCCGGAGATCGAGCGGCTCGTGCGGGAAGAGCCGCTGCGCGAGCGGCCACGGGCGCAGCTGATGCTCGCGCTCTACCGCGCCGGCCGGCAGGGAGATGCGCTGGAGGAGTACCGGGATGCTCGGCGCGCGCTGCGGGACGAGCTCGGGGTCGAGCCGGGCGCCGAGCTCAAGCAGCTCGAGCAGGCGATCCTGCGTCAGGATCCTGCGCTCGCCGGGCACCCGCCGCGCGCTGGGGCCAGCGGACGGCGGGCAGCGAGGCGGGAGTGGAGCCGGCGGACGGCGAGCGCTGCCATCCTCGCCATCGCCGCGGTCGCGGCAGCGGCGGTCGTGGCCACCGTTCTGCTCCTGCGCTCGTCCAGCCCGGGCCCGACGGTCCAGCCGAACTCGGTTGCGGTGATCGATCCGGGCAGCAACCGGGTGCAGGCGGACATCCCGGTCGGGGCGAGTCCGAGTCCGGTCGCGGTCGGGGACGGAGCGGTCTGGGTCGGCAACCTCGACGACCAGACGGTCTCGAGGATCGACCCGCAGACGTTGCGCGCGGCGAAGACGATCGCGACGAGCGATCGGCCGACCGGCCTCGCGGCCGGCCGGTCCGGCGTCTGGGTGGTGATCGGCGGCGGCAACCCGGACGGTCCCGGCCGTGCTCTGCTCCGCCGGATCGACCCGCGCTTTAACGCTCTTGTCTCAACCCTCGTGCTCCGGACCGTCCCCGCCGGCGCCGACGACCGGAGCGACATCGCGCTCGAGCCTCGTGGGCTCTGGGTTGTGCCGGGTGGCAGTGGGCTCGTCCAGCACGTGTCCGTCCAGCGGCAATCGGTCGGTGCCCGCGTCGACGTCGGCAACCATCCGGTCGCGATCGCGGTCGGCTTCGGCGCCGCGTGGGCCGTCGACACGCTTGGTCGGGCGGTCACCCGGATCGACCCCTCGGGCATTGTCGAGGCGACGATCCCGGCAGGGGAGGGGCCGGGATCGGTCGCTGTCGGCGAGGGCGCGGTCTGGGTGGCCGACACGCTCGGCAACGCGCTCCTGCGGATCTCGCCCGCGACGAACACGGTGGTCGCGACGATCCCAGTCGGTGCGTCGCCCGCAGACGTGGCGGTCGGGGCAAGGAGCGTCTGGGTGACGAACAGGCGGGACGGGACGGTGTCGCGCGTCGATCCGCGGACGAACCGCGTCGACGAAACGCTCCGCGTCGGCGGGAGCCCGACGGGCATCGCCCTCGGACTCGGCCGCGTCTGGGTCACCGTGCAGGAGGCAGTTCCCGTCGCCGCGCGTGCCACCGGCCAGACGCTCCGGGTCACAACCGAACAAGCGTCGGCCTCCCTCGACCCCGCGCTCGCGTACGACACGCTCGCCTGGCAGGTCGTCTCCGCCACCTGCGCGGGCCTCGTCGGCTACCCCGATCGCAGCGGCAGGGTGGGTGCGATCCTGGTCCCCGACGCAGCCGAGACGCTGCCTTCGGTCTCACCCGACGGGCGCACGTACACGTTTCGCATCCGACCGGGTGTCCGTTTCTCGCCACCCTCTCGCGAGCTCGTCACCGCCGCGACGTTCAAGGAGGCGATCGAGCGCAGCCTGAGCCCGCGCCTGCACGGGGGCCCGGGCACGTTCTTCATGGACGACGTCGTCGGCGCGACGGCATACGTCGCCGGCCGCGCTCCCCATGTCGCGGGACTGCGTGCCGACGGCAACCGGCTGACGATCCGGCTGATCAGACGCGCTCCTGACTTCCTCGCTCGACTGGCATTGCCGATGTACTGCGCCGTCCCGCGTGGGACGCCGCCCGACCCGAAAGGGCTGATCCTGCCGTCGGCCGGCCCCTCGGTCGCGAGCTACTTGCCGGGCCAGGCGATCGTGCTCGTCCGCAATCCGCTCTACCGCGGCCCACGGCCCCGGCGCTTCGCGCGGATCGAGATCGACCTTGGTGTGAGCCGGGCACGCAGCCTCGCGCAGGTCGAGGCGGGCAAGGTCGACTTCGCGCTCGACGGCGTTCCGTCCGAGGCGGCGGCGCGGCTCCAAAGGCAGTACGGAACGTCGCTCCTTGAGGGCAGCCGCCGATTCTTCGTCGATCCCCAGGCGACGATCGTCTTCCTCGCGCTGAACACGAGCCGACCGCTCTTCTCGGCTGCGAAGGCGCGCAGGGCGGTCAACTTCGCAATCGACCGGCGCGAGCTCGCGCGCCAGTCGACACTGGCCGGCGACTCCGAGGTTCCGACCGACCAGTACCTGCCGCCCGAGCTGCCGGGTTCGGGTGGGCCGCTGCACCCGCTGCATGCCGATCCGAGCCGCGCCCGTGCCCTCCTGCCGCGCGACTCGCCGCGACACGCCGTTCTCTATGCCTGCAGCGACACGCGCTGCCGCCGCCTGGCCGAGGTCGTCCGGCGGAACCTGGCCGCGATCGGGATCGACGTCGAGATCCAGCAACTCCCGCGCGGATTGCTCGTTCGCCGGACCGGCCGCCGAGGCGCTGCGTACGACATGGTCCTCCTCCAGTGGTTCTTCGACTACCTCGACCCGTCCGACTTCTTGAACAACACGCTGGACAGCAGCCAGATCAGGTACACAGCGAACTACTCACTGTTCAGCGACCCGCAGTACGACCGGCGTCTTCGCGCCGCAGCCGTGCAATCGGGACCCCGCCGGTACGCCGCGTATGCGCAGCTGGAGCGCGATCTCGTCGGCAAGGCCGCTCCGCTCGCGGCCTTCGCGCAGGGAACGCTGCAAACGCTGTTTTCCGGCCGGGTCGGCTGCCACGTCTACCAGCCGCTCTACGGGATCGATCTCGCCGCTGCCTGTCCGAAGGACACCTAGTCAGAGGCGATAGGCGCTGTATCGTCGACGTACCCGCTGCGAAGACCGCCGTCGCCTCCGCCGGGACACGATCGCCCTGTGCTGACGGCGATAACTCTTCGGCCGTTCGCAGACGCCGATCTCGACGCGCTCTTTACCTGGGAGAGCGATCCTCGTGCGGTCCAGATGGCGGCGTTTACGCGGGCGGATCCGTCCGACCGCAGCGCGTTCGACGCCCACTACGAGCGCGTCCGTAGCGACCCTTCAAACACGCTGCTAGCGATCGACGGCGACGGGGAGTTCGTGGGGACGATAGGCAGCTTCGCGAGGGAGGGAGAACGGGAGGTCACCTACTGGATCGCACCGGCACGATGGGGTCAAGGGGTCGCGTCAAGGGCCCTTCGTGCGTTCCTTGCGATCGAATCGACCAGACCACTGTTTGGTCGCGTGGCCGGCCACAATGCCGCGTCGGCGAAGGTGCTTGCTCGAGCGGGGTTCGTCGAGGTGGGCTCCGAAACGTCGTTCGCGCCAGGAATCGGCGCCGAGGTCGTCGAGCGCATCTATCGACTCGATCGATGAGGCCTGCAGCGTTCGCGCCGCAAGCTAACGGTGTCCGGTGTAGAAGCGACTGCAGACGAGGCCGCTCCGGGCAGGCGTGCAGACGACGGCACGTTGCAGGCGCGAGCGCTGGAGCAGGACGGTGCCCGCGGCGGTCCGGTCTGAGCCTGTGCGGTAGACGGCGTGCGCCGAGTTGCGAACAAGCGGCGCCGCCACGGCAGGATCGATCTTGATCCGGCCGGAGTCGCGCGCGCGGCACCTCGTGCAGAGGACGACCGTGCGCCCGGAGGGAGTCTCGACGACCAACGATCCGCCGGCCCGCGCCGCTGCGGCATCGTCGAGGTCGAGGAACCAACGAACGCCGAACGGGGCCCCGCTGACCAGCTCGGAGTGGGCTGGCGTCCAGCGGCGCAGCTCGACTCCTCTTCCGAACACGACCGCCGCGCCGTGCAGCTCGAGCTCGAGGGTTCCGATTCGCCTGCCGTCGCCGCCCTTGAGCACTGCTCCGAGCTCCAGGTGGGGCTCCTTGCTGTGGGCGAGCAGCGATCCGATCTGACCGCCGGCGGCCAGGGCTCCCACGAGGGCGATGACTCCCGCGGCGACTGCCACCACGACTGTCCGCTGCCGACGCCGCCGCCGCATGCGCCCACCTCGCCGGAGCACGTCGTCCCAGCCGCTCCCCTTTACGGCCGGGTCCAGGTCTCGAAGAGCTGCTGCGATGCGCCGCTCATCCACCGGCGTGATCCTCCAGGGCTCGTCTGATCTGCTCGCGGGCGTCATGGAGGAGCTTCCCCACGGTGCCGGGCGCGATCGAGAGCGTGTCTGCAATCGAGGCATAGTCCATGCCCGCGTAGTAGCGAAGGAACAACGCCGCGCGCTGCCTGGGCGGAAGCGCTCTCACGACTCCGAGCAGACCGGGGTCCGGGGCCTCGCCGTCCGCAGCAGGTTCACGTGCGCGCGTGAGGAGTTGAAGAGCTCGCCGCTCGACGGCGGCCCGGCGCTGGCGGCTGATCGCCGTGTTGACCACGATCCTCCAGATCCACGCGGTCGCCTCGCCAGTCGCTCGGAACGAGGCCCGACGCACGGTGGCGCGCGCGAAGGCTTCCTGGACGACGTCGTCCGCCGTGTGCGGGTCGCGGACGATCCCATATGCGACGCGACGAAATCGGGCGGAGTGCTGCCGATAGATCCCTTCGATCAGCTCGAGCGGGGCCGCCTCCGCGGTTCGACCCGCGGCTGGCCTTTCGGTCACCTCGAGCTCCGCCGGCTCCGTGAGCCGGCCGATGGGGTCGAATTGCGCCGCACCGATCACGTCGCGGTGCTCGCAGAGGCTGCTGTGCCCATCACGGTCTATTGGACGCGTTCGCCGCCGAGAATCTTCATAGGCGAGTCACTGAAGGGGGTGCGGCGCTCGAGCGTCGAACGCGTATCAGTCGCGCTCGCATCCTCGTGCTCGCCCTGCTGGTCGCATCGCCACTCGCCTGGATCCAGGCGGCCACGGCGACCATGCCGCTGTTCGGCAGCTGCCTCTCTACGCACGGAGTGAAGACAACCCTTTCGGACAGCGGAGCGTTTCTCGACCTGCCCGCTCGCCTGCCGCCGACGGCCGCCCTTGACGGAGCGCTCGCCGCCTGCCGGCGCTACTCGCGCTTCCCGCCCGGGTTTGTCCACCTCGGGCGTGCCCTCCACCGGCTGCAGGCACGAGCGTTGCGCTTTCGCGCATGCATGCGCGCGGCCGGCAGGGAGGCGGGGCGGCCAATCCTTGCCTTTGCCGCGCTCGGAATCGCGCTTCGCTTCCCCGGAGACGTGGCGCACCCGCCGCGGAACTGCGCGGCTCTGCTTCCGAGCTATCGATGAAGAACGACCGGACGCGAGACGTCGTAGGTGCGATGAAACGCGTCCTCCTCGCCGGCGTCGCGGCCGCGACACTCGCCTCGCTCGTCGGATGCGGAGGAGGAAGCTCCTCCTCGCACGTCGCCAGTCTTCCCGTCACGACCACCGGTGGAGCCGCGGTCGCGCAAGCACCGAAGCCGTTCCATCCGACCAAGGATCCGTACACGGCGAGCGTGCAGTACGTCAACTGCATGAGGGACCACGGCGTCGATCTTCCAGATCCGGACTCGAAAGGGGACATCCGCCTCACCCCGGCGGACGAGAAGCGAATCGGACCGCCCGGGCCGAAGAGCAACAGGGCCGACGCCGCCTGCTTCCACTTCCTTCGCGGCGCCGTCAACACGAGCCCGCTGTCTGACCAGGCGCGAAGCCGGATGGCCGACGTCATGCTCCAGTTCTCCCGCTGCATGCGGAAGCGGGGCTGGGAGCTCGGCGACCCAGTCGTCCAGAACATGAGCCGCGGCCGCGTCCGCCTCTTTTTCCCGAACGTAAGCCTCGAGGCACGCCAGGCCGCGGCTCCAAGCTCCGCGAGCCACATGCGGTACATGTCCGACCAGGCGAAGTGCGAGCGGGGCCAGGCCGCGCGGCTCGACAAGGCAATCGGCAACGAGCGCTGACACGATGCGCCGCTGGCGGCTCGTCGCGGCTGCAGGCATCGCGCTCGCGGTCGTCGTGCTCCTCGCGGTGGTCGCGGTGCGCGGTCGCCACAGCGAGGGCCCCGTCACCGATGGCCACGTGGCGATCGTGAGCGTGCTCAGGCGGGACCTCGTCACGCGCCGGACATTCACCGGCGCACTCGGGTACGCCGATCCTCGACCGCTCGTCAGCCGCATCGCCGGCACGATCACCGAGGTTGCTCCCGAAGGATCTGTCTTGCGCAGAGGGGCCGTCGTGTACCGAGTCGACACGAGGCCCGTCGCGCTGCTCTTCGGCTCGTTGCCGGCGTGGCGCACCCTCGGGCCCGGTGTCGAAGGAGGCCTCGACGTTCGACAGCTGCAACGCAATCTGCAGGCGCTCGGCTATCGGCTGAGGGCGACCGGCGTTTACGACGCCGCTACGGAAGCCGTCGTCTCGTCGTGGCAGCGCGCTCTCGGCGAGCCGGCGACGGGGGCGCTTCGACTCGGCTCGATCGTGTTCTTGCCCGGTCCCCGTCGTGTCGGAGCCGTACGGGTCACGCCGGGCGCCCCGGCCGCGACGGGCGAGGTGATCCTGAGTACGGCTGCCTTGAAGCGCGAGGCCGTGATTCGGATCCCGGCCGCGAGTCAGGGCCTCGTCGCTCGCGGGCAGATCGTGAAGGTCAGTCTCCCCAGCGGGAGGGAAGTCTCCGGCGAGATCGACGACGTCGGGAAAGTCGCGACCGCGAGGCCGGACGAACCGCCTGCGATCACCGTGCAGGTCTCCGTCGACGGTGGAGCTGTGACCACCCTCGACCAAGCGCCGGTGTCCATCTCCGTCGAAGCCGAGCGCAGGCGCAACGCGGTGGCGGTTCCGGTCGAGGCCCTGCTCGCGCTGCGCGGCGGCGGGTACGCGCTCGAGGTGGCGGCCGCAAAGGGGCAGCGTCGACTGGTCCGCGTCCGGCTTGGCACATTCGCCGACGGTTACGTCGAGGTGTCGGGGCCCGGCATCACGCCAGGCCTCCGAGTCACGGCGGCCGAATGACCGACGCCGTTCTCAGGCTGGCAGGCGTCGAGAAGCACTATCCCGGCTCGGGTCGGGTGCTCGCCGACGTCGACCTGACGGTGCGGGAAGGGGAGCTCGTCGCGGTGGTCGGTGCGTCGGGCTCGGGGAAGACCACCCTGCTCTCGATCATGGGGACGCTCGAACGCCCGAGCAGCGGGTCGGTGCTGGTGCGCGGCCATCGCGCCGAGGCACTCTCCGATCGTGGCCTGTCTGCGCTCAGGGCCCGCCATATCGGCTTCGTCTTCCAGCAGTTCTTCCTGCTCGACGCGTCGACGGTGACGGAGAACGTGATGACAGGCCTGCTCTACGCCGGGGTGCCGTTTGCAGAGCGCAAGCGACGGGCCGAGCAAGCTTTGCTCGAGGTCGGCCTTGGGCATCGCCTCGGCCATCATCCAGCCGATCTCTCGGGCGGCGAACGGCAGCGGGTCGCGATCGCGCGGGCGCTGGTCGGCCGCCCTTCTGTTCTGCTCGCGGACGAGCCGACCGGAAATCTCGACTCTCGATCGGGCGACGGGATCGTCGGGTTGCTCCGCGAGCTTCACAGCCAAGAGGCGACGGTGGTGGTCGTGACGCACAACGAGGCGATCGCGCGCTCGTGTCCACGGCGGGTCGAGTTGCGAGATGGGCTGGTTGTCTCGGACTGCTGAGACCTTCGTCCCGGCCCGACTGCCGCTGCGAGACGTCGTTCGTGTCGCTGCCATGGGCCTCCGCGCGCGAAGGCTGCGCGCCGCGCTGTCTGCGCTCGGAATCGCGGTCGGAATCGCGTCGATGGTCGCCGTCCTCACCCTGTCCGAGGCGAGCAAGGCAGACCTGATCGCCCAGCTCGATCGGCTCGGAACGAACCTGCTGTCTGTCGAGCCGGGCCAATCGCTCCTCGGCGAGCCGATCCCGCTGCCGCCGTCCGCGCCGGCGATGGTGCGACGAATCGCACCCGCCGAGAGCGTGACCGCGCTCGTGCTCGTGAGCGCGACAGTGCGCCGTTCCGATCGAATCCCCGCCGGCCGCACGGCGGGGATCTCGGTTCAGGCAACCGAGCTCAGCCTCCTTCGAACACTTGAAGGGCGCCTGCGCGACGGAGTCTTCCTCAACCCGGCGACCGCCCGATACCCGGCCGCCGTGCTCGGAGCGGTTGCCGCCGCGAGGCTCGGGTTGTCTCGCTTGATCCCGGGGACCGAGATCTGGTTGGGCGGGCAGCCGTTCGCGGTCGTCGGGATCCTGGAGCCGCTTCCGCTCACACCGTCGATCGACCGCTCGGCACTGATCGGCCGGCCGATCGCGGCGAAGTTGTTCGCCGCGTCGGCGTCGCCCACGCAGATCTTCGTGCGCACCTCGCCCGATCGGGTGCTCGAGGTCGGCGACGTCCTCGCCGCGACCGCGAATCCGCAGAACCCCACAGCTGTAGAGGTTGGCCGGCCATCCGATGTGATCGCAGCCCGCGCCGCGGCCAAGGGCGCGTTCACCTCGCTCTTCCTCGGGCTCGGAGCGGTGGCGCTCCTGGTCGGCGCGCTCGGGATCGCGAACGTCATGGTCGTCTCGGTGCTCGAGCGGCGCTCGGAGATCGGGTTGCGGCGTGCGCTCGGCGCGACCAGGGCGCAGATCCGCGTCCAGTTTCTGGCCGAGTCGCTGCTGCTTGCGTTCGCCGGCGGCCTGGTCGGTTCCCTCGCCGGCGTAGTCGCGAGCGCAGGCTACTCGCTGGCCCGCGACTGGGCGGTGGTCGTGTCGGCGAAGCTTGTCGTCGCGGGCGCGTTGCTGGCCGTCGTCTCCGGAGCGCTGGCCGGCCTCTATCCAGCGGCGCGGGCCGCCCGCCTCTCGCCGACGGAGGCGCTGCGTAGCGTCTGACGCGACAACGCGGTCTTCCCTCGCCTGAAGAAAAGAGGAGCGCGGCGCGTCGTCATCGCTATGAAGGCATCTCGCTCGTCAGCCGCGCGGCGATTCGTGCTCGGTGCTGCGGCAGCAGTCGCGCTGCTCGCCCTCGCCGGCCCGGCCGCCTCCCGTGTGCGCATGCTGCACGGCAACAACTTCTTCAGCAACTGCTACTTCAGCCATACGGCCCCGGACGATCCGATCGTCCACTTGAGGCGGCCGGGGGAGTCGCATCCGCACACGTTCTTCGGAAACTCCACGACGAACGCGTTCTCCACGCTTGCGAGCCTGCGTGCCGGAAAGACGAGCTGTCGCATCAAGGCCGATACCGCCGCCTACTGGGTGCCGACGCTCTTCGACAACGGACACGAAGTCCGTCCTGCAAAGGCGCAGATCTATTACGTCCTGCGCGGTTACGACCGGATGCGCGCGTTCCCGCCCGGCCTGCGCATGGTCGCCGGGAACCCGATGTCCATGCAACCGCAGAACAGGATGGTCGTCTATTGGGCGTGTGGCGCCAGCGGCGTCAGGGCGAGGATCTCCAGCCGCCCTCCGGAGTGCGGTGTCATCGACGCACGATTCCACGGCGTCATCCAGGACTGCGCGTCCTGCCCGAAACGCTCGAACTTCATGATCCGACGGCGGACATACGTCGAGCTGCACGTCAACTTCCCGGACTGCTGGGACGGAAGGCACCTCGACAGCCCTGACCATCAGAGCCACATGGCCTACAGCCGAGACTTCATCTGTCCCGCTTCCCACCCGGTGAAGGTCCCCCTGATCCGGCTGATGATCCGGTACCCGATCACAGACGGGACCGGCCTCGCCCTCGCGTCGGGCGGACAGCTGACGGGCCACGCGGACTTCTTCAACGCATGGAAGCAGGCAGCCCTCGAGCGCCTCGTGGACGCGTGCTTTCACGATCGCCCCTGCAACCATTAGTCATGCCGGCTACGGGCGGTCGCGGCGGCCATTGTCGCTGGCACACGGCGCGAATGAGCCTTCCGATTGAGCGCACGAGCATGGCTAATTGCTCCGCGATGTGTTGAAGATCCAAGCTCATGCCTTGGCATCCGCGAGGGGACCATGTCGTCACGTCGGACTCGGGACCGGCGTGCAGGTGCGGCTGAGCTGTGCGCTGGGATGAGTTCGCCGCCGCGGCGCCCGAGCTCGCGGCGCTCGGGGAAGAACGCCTCCGCGGTCGTGAGCTTGCTCTCCTCGGGACGCTCCGGCGCAGCGGTCACCCCCGGATCTCCCCTGTGGAGCCGGATTTCGTGGACGACGAGATCATGCTCGGAATGATGTGGAGGTCACCGAAGGCGCTCGACCTGCTGCGGGATCCTCGGTGTGTGGTGCATTCCGTCGTGGCCGACCGGCGCGGGACCGAGGGAGACTTCAAGCTTTACGGGAGGGGACTCGAGATCTCCGCTCCTGCGAGCCGAGCCCGCTACCGCGCGGTCATACAGGCGCGCATCGGCTGGGAGCCGACGGAACCGAACTATCACCTGTTCGCGATCGACATCGAGTCCGCCGGGTTCAACGTCTTCGGCCAGGGCGGTTACGCGCTTGCATGGCAGCCGGAGCGGGGCCTGCGTCGCTGGGCGCAGAGACCCTCCTGAACAGGGCGCAGACAGTGACGACCCCAGGCCTATCCGTGGGAGCAGTGAGCATCGCCGCCGCTGTCATCCTTGCTCTCGGCTGCGGTGAGGCACGTGCCCGACCTGTTTCGCCGGGACAGAGCTACTGGTCTCGGGCACACGCGGAGCAGGCGATCCTCCGGATGCCGCCGGCGCGTTGGACGCGAAGGTCGTGGACGGTCGCGAGCGGCGTCTGCTCGGGGCTGCCAGGGCATCGCAAGTCCGCTCGGCTCAGCTTGTTCAGCGATTTCGCTTGCGAGATCACGCTCGTTCGCGAAACCAGCTGCGTCCAGCCGGATCCGCTCGCCGGTTTCTCGTTCGTTCGCGATTACTGCGTGGCCGGGTTCGAGTCGTTCGCTCTGCAACGAACGCTTCACGTGGCGGGGCGCACGCGCTACGTGCTGTACCGCGGCTAGCGGTCGAGCCTTGTCGCTGTGCCGCCGCGCGGCTGCAGCCTTCACCTTGACCCGCTCGATGCCCATAGCGGCTTTCAACGAGCGATGAAGACCTGTAATCGAAACGGGGCACATGTCGGGGGCGACTTGCGGCAAAGTCGGAGGCCTGCCTAAAGGCCCAGATCCGCAGCCGCGATGAGCATCAGTGAGCTTGAGGCGCGCGAGCTCGCGATCGAGGGAACCGGTGGTGGCCTCTGGTCCGACGCCTGGGAACGTCTGAGGCGGAATCCCGGCGCGCTCATCGGCTTCGTGCTCGTCGGCGCGTTTGTCACCGTCGCCATTTTCGCCCCGTTGATCGCCCCGTACAGCCCCCGCGAGCAGCATCTCTCGCTGATCCAGGACGGTTGTTGCCCGGGCCCATCCGCCTCGCACTTGCTCGGCGTGGATCAGCTCGGCCGTGACGAGCTCTCACGAATCCTCTACGGCGCTCGATTTTCCCTGCTGATCGGGATCGTGGCGGTGTCGGTGGGTCTCGCCATCGGCGTCGTCCTGGGCGCCACCGCGGGCTACGTCGGGGGGTTCGTGGACGGCCTGATCATGCGCTGCATGGACGTCATGCTCGCAATCCCCGGCCTCCTGCTGGCAATCGGAATCGTCGCGATGCTCGGAGCAGGGTTGGTTCAGATCATGGTCGCCGTCGGAGTCGTCAACGTCCCGATCTTCGCCCGTCTCCTACGCGGAGCGGTCCTGGCACAGAGGGAGACCGATTTCGTCTTGGCGGCGAGAGCGGTCGGAGTGCCGCGACGCGCGATCCTAGTCGAGCACATCCTCCCGAACGCGATCTCGCCGCTGATCGTGCAAGGGACCTTGGCGATGGCGACCGCAATCATCGAAGTCGCCGGTCTCGGTTTCCTCGGCCTCGGGCCCCAGGACCCGGCGACCCCGGAGTGGGGAACGATGCTGACGGAGGTCGACCGGTACCTGCAAAGCGCGCCGTTCCTGGCGATCATCCCTGGCGTCGCCATCGTGATCTCTGTCCTCGGCTTCAACCTGATCGGGGACGGACTTCGGGAAGCGCTGGACCCCAAGCTGCGCGGCCGCCTCTAGAGCATCCGGCATACCGGCCCCCGGGGAATCCCGATCCCACAGTCGTGCGCACGCACGCGGGGGGCCTAAGGCCCCTGTCGGTCCGCTGATTCCATCTATCACGATATAGATGGTAGGCTAGCTCGCTCGTGACGACACGGTCGGTCATGACTCCCGCCCCGGGCAGGCACACGCAGGGGTACGTCCCGGTCGACCACGGCCATCTCTTCTACGAGCGAACGGGCATGGGCCCGAGCGTCGTGTTCGTCCACGCAGGCGTCGCCGACCGTACGATGTGGCGCCCTCAAGTGGAGGCGCTCTGCCCCGCGTACGACGTCGTCGTGTTCGACAGTCGGGGGTACGGGCTCTCGCTCAGCGATCCGGTCGAGTTCTCGCCTGTCGACGACCTGGTTGCCCTCCTCGACCAGCTCGAGCTCGAGCGTCCGGTCCTCGCCGGCTGCTCACGCGGTGCGGGACACTGCCTCGACTTCGCAATGCAGTGGCCGGAGCGCACGGCCGGCCTGGTCTGCGTCAGCGCGACTCTGAGCGGGCTCGACTTCCAGCCCTCGCCCGAGGAAGAGGCGCTGTTCGCGCAGGTCAAGGAGGCTTACCAGGCGCGTGACTGGAACGCCGCCGCAGAGCTCGAGACCCGGGTCTGGCTGGACGGTCCCGCCGCCCCGGAGGGTCGCGTCGAGCCGCCCGTCCGCGGCGGCGTGAGTGCGATGATCCAGCGCGTTCGCAGCAGCCCACGCGACGACGTGCAGCCCCGGCCGCCCGCGCAGCCCGCGGCCAAGAACCTCGGTCAAGTCCAGTGCCCGACGCTGGTCGTAGTCGGCGCCCTCGACACTCCGTACGTTAGAAAGACGGCGGACGTGCTTGGCGCGGAGATCCGGACCGTGGAGCGCGTGGACTTCCTCGACTCCGCGCACCTGCCGAATCTCGAGCATCCCCAGCGCTTCAACGACGCACTCGCGAGTTTTCTCGAGCGCATCGTCTAGCGGGGGCCAGGCCATCGACTACGCTGCGCGAGGAGGGAAGGGCTCGTCCGTGAGGCCAGACGTCAATCGGCTGTCGAGAATCGCAGGGACGCTCGCCCTCGATTTCACGAACACGATGGCGCCGCGATCCGGTGACCGGCCGATCGAGTACCTCATCGACGCACGGTCGGTGCTCGAGTGGGGCGCACATGTCGGCCTGTGCCGGCGGTCGGAGGCTGCGGAGTGGAGCAAGCGCATGGGCGAGGGAGCCCGGGCGGCGAGGTTTCACGCGCAGGCACTCGAACTGAGAGAGGCGATCTTCTCCGTGTTCGTGGCGGTCGCCACGGCGCGGCGCGTGCCGTCCCGCCAGCTTCGGGTCGTCGAGAACGCCTACAGGCTCGCGCTCGGGCAGTCCGAGCTCTCGCCATCCGTTGATCGCTTCGAGTGGAGGAGCGGGGGCAAGGGGCCAGAGCGCCTGCTCGCCGCCATCGTGCGGGACGCGGTCGAGCTCCTCACGTCGAATCGCCTTCACCGCGTAAAGCTCTGCGCCAGCCCCGACGACTGCGGCTGGCTCTTTCTCGACGCGACGAGGAGCAACACGCGCCGCTGGTGCGCAATGGAGGTGTGCGGAACGCAGGCGAAGGTGCGTCGCCAGCGTGCCGGCCGGCGCGCGGTTCGCGCTTAGCACGAAGCGTCGGCGATCCAGTGGGCGTGCGGGGAGGAGGTCTGTCGGCTCCTCCCCGCACGATGTCCGCGCGACCGCTAGGCGCTCTTCACCAACGAGTCCGGCGGACGGATGACCGTGTAGTCGGTGCTCTGGCCGCCCTTGATCCGGTAGATGGCGACCGGTCCGCCTGCTACGTCGCCCTCCGCGTTGAACTTGAGGCTGCCGGTGATGCTGTCACGCAGGTTGACCTTGAAGATCTCCGCCGCCACGCTTGCCCGCGTCCCGTTCGACTTCGAGATCGCCGAGAGCATGGCCAGGGCGGCTTGTGCCGCGTAGACCGAGTACGGGTCGGGCGCCTTGTGCGCGACCCTCTGGAATGCCTTGAGGAACGCGATTCCCTTACCCTTCAGCTTCGAGTTCGGGAGGCCGGCGACACTGACGAATGCGCCCTCGGCGGCCGCGCCGGCGCCCTTGACGACAGCCGAGATCGGCGTGAAGCCGTCCGGGAGGAGCAGCTTGACGTTCGGACCGAGCGTCGTCCGCAGATCCTTGACCACCTTGCCGCCGTTCTCGCAGATCAGCGAGCCGACGAAGACGCCGGTGGCTCCCTTGGCCTTGATCTTCGAGGCGAGCGCCTCGTAGCTGGACGCTTTCGGATCGAGCGCCTCGAACCCTGCGATCTTGATCCCGAGCTTGAGCGCAGCGTGGCGGAAGTTCTGTGCGACGCCGAGGCCGTAGGCCTGCTTGTCATTCAGCACATAGACGCTCTTGACGCCCAGGCGCTGCGCGAGCAGCGCGTCGGCTGCGCCCTGGTACTGATCCTGGGCGACGACACGGGCGTAGTTGCGCTTGCCGGTCGGGTAGTACTTGCGCGGCTCGCCGGGAGCCGTCCCCGGGCCGGACGTGGTCAGGCCCGTGTATGTGTTCGCGGGGCTGATCATCCCGATCGGGCCACCTGCCGCGCGGTTCAGGATCGGGATGATGATCGCGGAGCAGCCGGAGTTGAACGTGCCGATCACGCCGATCACGTCCTTGTTCCGGGCGTACGCGTTCGCATTGGCCGAGCACTTCGCCGAATCCCAGGCGGCAGCCTGCGCCGTCGAGTCGTCGCACGACTGATAGCCGAGCGTGTACTTCCCGGCCTTCCAGCCGGCATTTGCGAGGACGAACTGGATCGCCTTCGTCATCTCGATCGTCTGCGTCCGTCCCGAGCCCTGAAGCGGGAGATCGGACGCGAGGATGAACTGCGGGCTGCCTGAGCCCTTGTACACGAGCGGCGAGCACGACGAGCTGGGCAGCGGCGTCAACGACTGCTTGCTCGAACCCGCGGACGACACCGAGACGAAGACGAGCGCTCCTGCGATCAGAGCAGGGAGCACGAGAGCTACGGACCTTCTCACACCGACCTCCTATTCAGTTTGTGCACTCACCTCCTTCCTTCGGAGTCGGTTCGCCGGAGCCGTCGAGAAGTATCCGCTGCGCATGCTCCGGTTTCAAGTCACAACTCCTCGAGCCGATTCGGCGCGGCGACGCATGTGCGGCAGGATGACCAATCGCCATTCGCGCATTCGACCTTGCTGTTGCGACTGGATATTCGCCCTTCTAGGTTCAGATCGAGCTGCTTCCTTCCTTCGGAAGCCGTTCACTGGAGCCCCAGCGAGAGGGTGTCCGGCCGGCGCCCTCTCCTGGCAAGAGCTGATGCCTGTGAGATCGAATGGGAAATACAGCAAGGTGATTACCGTCCCTAATCGCATGATTACCCGAGGAACCGATTGTTTCGCCGACGCGTAGCTACGGAGTGAGTAGTGATCGGCACCGCGGCGAAGCGCTCTTGATCGAAGGCAACGCCGGCGTCTTCAACCGCATCCGCCTGGCCGTGGCTCTCACGGTGGTCGTGCTCGCGTCGGGCGCCGCCTCCTTTGCGACTGCGGCCCCGACCGCTGAGGGCGGCCGCATCTTGTTCTGGTCGGGCCGCTCGGGGTTTCCGAGCGTCTGGCAGATGAACGCCGACGGCACTCGTGCACGTGAGCTGACGCGCTTTCCGGAAAACGCCAAGCGCGGTGTCCTCTCGCCAGACGGCCGTCGCGTCGCGTTTGACGGGGCCGCCCGCGGGGTCGCCGCGATGACGAACTTCGACATCCAGGTGATGGACGTGGACGGCTCCCGGCGCGCGCGGCTGACGACAAGTCCCGCTAAGGACATCGACCCCCAGTGGTCGCCGGACGGCACAACCATCAGCTACACACATCAACTCGACAATTCCGGCCGGCAGGTCTCCATCTGGCTGATGAAGCCCGACGGGACTGGCAAGCGCCGCCTGGTGACCGGAGGGGAAGCCCGCTGGGCGCCGGACGGGAAGCGGATCCTGATCGAGCGCTGGCGCGGCGCGCAGACCGACCTTTTCGTCCTCGACATCCCGTCAGGCGAGCTGGCCCAGCTCACGTCCACGTCCGCCTATGAAGAGCCGGGTGGCTGGTCGCCGAACGGAACGTCGATCGTCTTCACCCGCGAGGACACGCTCGGCAA
>Ga0070741_10004818_pt1 | contig 31000 bp, 29 predicted proteins | sample Coa_R1_4_FD_66440 | JGI IMG/M metagenome (GOLD analysis project Ga0070741, IMG submission 66440) | Surface soil microbial communities from Centralia Pennsylvania, which are recovering from an underground coalmine fire - Coalmine... | ecosystem: Environmental > Terrestrial > Soil > Unclassified ... | reverse complement strand
TGATCGCCTTTATCTTGTACGCCGTCGGAAACTGACGGTTCGGTCCTCGTCCTGCCACAGGTCATCCTCGAAATGCCTGTCACTGAAATTATCGTGTCTCACTTCAGGGGTGCAGTCCAGCACTGTCACCGTAATCCCGAAGGCTGATCACCCGTGGTAAGGTCATGATTTCGAAATTTTTTCCATCGCTTATGACAGTTCGCGAAGTGATCGACGTCTAGTGCCTTGTGCTTCATCGCTATTCCTGGATTACGGTGGTCACCGTAATTCTACCGCACGCAGGCGTCGTCATCGTGGGTGCTGATATTCAGTCGCCATTTAGACAAGGATTGCCTGACGCATCCGTCACCACCTGTGGGCACTGGTAGATATTTTGTATGTTCACCCATTGAAAGAAGCGCGCACTTTTCCCGTATGGATGAAAAAGGACGCCACGGCTTCCGACAAAAATCACCTCTCCCACATAATGCAATTGCTGCTTCTGCTCTTGGCTTGGAAGCGATGATTTGCTCGGGGATACGTCGATGCCCATCGAAGAAGCGAGCACAAAATAATCATGGTGCCTGTCCAGCTCCGAGATATACCGTCCACCTACGGCAGACAGATAGCCAACGATGAGAGACATCAACGTTATGACCACTCCCCAATAGAGTATGTTGAAGGGAGATGTCCGGTGAGACAAATTGCGATGAATAAACGCCCTACCCATGACGAACAGGTACACCAAGAACAACCCGATGTGGCCACTCAAGAAACCTAAGAGGGCAGTTACGAAGCCTAAGGCCACGATCGATAGGACGGCAAACCGATAGGTTATACCGCCGCCTGGTGGGTCAATGAAGCCGATCAGGAACGCAACGGATAGACCGACCGCAACTGGAATGGCCCGAAGCGCAAATACAACATGGTCTGTTAGGCTAAAAAACGAAAACCAAGAAAGGTCAAATGCCAAAAGGTAGCCTAAGTTGTACGTAATGGCGAAGCTGCTCGCTACGATGGGGACAATAGGAGCGGCAGCGATCAACTCTTTAAGCGACCAAGCCCTGATTTCCTCGGATTGCATGGTAACCTCGGAGGCGATCAACTTGTGGGTGTATCTTAACAATAGTATGTCTTTTTTAACTTGGAAAGGGGCTGGCTCTTTCCATACGGCCAGCCTTGACACAATTTGCTCAACTGATCTGCCCGACGGGCACCGGCCCGCACCATCGTGTCAAGCCCCGCGCGCAAAAATATTCCTCTTTTCCGAATTTCTGATTTGTCGTATTACCGCCGCCATTCCGCACCGAGCGAAGGGGCGTATCGCGATCGTCACGACACGTGGAGCGGAATGCGGTGGACGGGGATGGGCCTGTTGACGAGCGGCATATCCCTGGACGGCGAAGTGGTGTGGTCCTGGCGCCCCGAAAGGTCCGGCGCCAAGTTGCCGACGATGCGAGCCGCATCGTGGGCTGCGACGGTGGCAAACGGAAGGGTTCACCGAGGAGAGCGCCTATAAGCCGTAAACCACTGCGCAGGGAGGGCCGGTTGTCACCGCCTGTACCTGTGGTCTGCGCGCTTTCGCGCAATCTCTTGCGCGGAGGCCCCGGGTGCAGCGGCCACCCGGCTCTCCCTGCGCCCTCGCACTTCGAGGGTGATGGTTGATGCAGAGCTCGGACGCGAATTGCGCCGCGAGGATGTAGCCTCATGTCTCCCAGTCGTCATTCCGAACCCCACCGAAACGCCTTGCGAACACAATCGGCAGCCTCATGCCTGGCCCTGGATTGCTTCGTCGCGGAGCCTGTCATCCGGCCGCGCTTGGCGCGGACCGGGTGGCTCCTCGCAATGACGACGAACGACTAACCCTTCAAATATCGCTCATACCCACCCGTCATGGCCTCGTTGCCTTCCATGTCAGGATCCAGCGTATAGAGATCCTGGGCGCGGCCGATGCCGCGGAGTGCGTAGCGGCCGGTCGAGACCAAATAGCGGCGACCGGTCGGGTCGAGGCCGCCGCGAAATTCCGAGGATGCGAGGAGCTCGCGGTCGACCGAGTTGCACATCGAGGCGATGCGGCTGACCTCGTTGACGGCCGGGCCCACCACGGTGAAATCGAGCCGGTCCTCGCTGCCGATGTTGCCGTAGAACACCTGGCCGATATGCAGGCCGACATAGGCGGTGGTGACGGGACGCCCCGCAGCCGAGCGCCGCGCATTGAGCTCGGCCATGTTGAGGCGGAAACGATGCTCGGCCTGCAGCGCCGCGCGCCGCGCGATTGCCATGTCCTCGCCGGTGAAGATCGCAAGCACGCCGTCGCCGATCAGCTTCAGGACGTCGCCACCGGCCTCGTGGATGGCGTCGATCGAGGCCTGCGCATAATCGTTGAGGAACGGGATGATCTCGTCCGGCCCGATGCTTTCCGAAATCGCGGTCGAGCCGCGCAGGTCGGAGAACCAGAGCACGGCCTTGATGCGCTCGGTGACGCCGCGCGAGATGCGCCCCGACAGCACCTGCGCCGAGGCGTCGCGCCCGAGATAGACCCGCCCCAGCGTGCGCGCGATATCGACATGCTGCGCCGACTTGATCGCGAGGCCCAGGAGCGGCACCAGATCGCGCAGCGCGGCGATCTCGCCTTGCGAAAAGCCGTCATCGCGGCGGGTCGCCCAGTAGGAATAGAAGCAGTCCATCTGGCCGAGCGTGCCGGCATCGCCAAAGCGGTGCACGAAGGCGAGAAAGTGCCGATGCCCCTTTTCGGCGAGATCGCCGATCATGGAGAAATCGAGCTGCTCGCAGTCGCCGAGATCGATGATGAACTCGTCGTGGCCCTTTTCCAGCATGTGGTGAAACACCGAGCGGCGCCAGTTCCTGGCGGCATCGCCGTCGGCGCTCGATGTGTATTCGAAGGTCTGGCTCTCATTGCTCTCGCGATCGGTCCAGCGGAAGCCGCGGCCCTCATAGATCGGGTGCAGCGTGTCGATGAAGGCAAGCCCGCGCGACAAGTCGAGGCCTCCCGCGCGGCAACGCTCGCAGAAGCCACGGATCAGGTCGGGTTCGGGAAGGCCGGTGAGACCCTGGCTGACCAGCCAGTTCATCAGCTCCATACGGGGGGCAAGTTCCATGCAACTGATTATGCCTTGCAATCATGTCGGACGGAAGGTGAGGCACGCATCCCGTGCGCTTGACGTGCCGTTCCCGACCGCAGCAAATGCTTAAGATGAATATTCGACCCGACTTGACGGCGCCCGTGCGATGAACGGGCGCCATTACCCCCTCATCCTCGCACTCGGCACCACCCAGACGCTGGCCTGGGCCTCCAGCTATTATCTGCCGGCGATCCTGGCCGATCCGATCGCGCATGATCTCGGCGTCTCCCCCAACTGGGTGTTCGCCGCCTTCTCGGCGGCTGCGGTGATTACGGCCGTGCTGGGACCGAGGGTCGGCCGCCAGATCGACCTGATCGGCGGGCGGCCGGTGCTGACCATCTCCAACCTGACCATGGCCGCAGGGCTCGTGCTGCTCGGACTGACCAGCAACATCCCGCTGCTGTTCGCCGCCTGGCTCTTGCTCGGAATCGGCATGGGCTACGGGCTCTATGATGCGGCGTTCGGCGCGCTGGGCCGGATCTATGGCGATGCTGCGCGCGGGCCCATCACCGGCATCACCCTGATCGCGGGCTTTGCCTCGACCGTCGGCTGGCCGCTGACAGCACTGGGGCTTGCCCATATCGGCTGGCGCGACACCTGCTTTGCCTGGGCGGCGGCGCATCTGCTGCTCGGGCTGCCGCTCAACTTCTTGATGCTGCCTCCGGTCGCGGGCGCGAAGATCGCGACCGCGACGGCGACCAAGCCGCACATCCCGATCGACCGCACCATGATGCTGCTCGCCTTCACCTTCGCCGCCGCCTGGACCGTGACCGGAGCCATGGCCGCGCATTTCCCCCGCATCCTGGAGGCGGCCGGCGCCTCGCCGGTCGAGGCGATCGCGGCCGGCGCGCTGATCGGCCCGGCGCAGGTCGGCGCGCGCATCGTGGAAGCGAGCCTGCTCAAGCGCTACCACCCGATCGTCTCGACCAGGCTCGCGTGCCTGACGCATCCGATCGGGGCCGCGATCGTGGCCATTTCGGGCGGCACGGCGGCAAGCCTGTTCGCGGTCTTCCACGGCGCGGGCAATGGGGTCCTGACCATCGCGCGCGGCACGCTGCCGCTGGCGATCTTCGGCTCCGAGAACTACGGCTATCGGCTTGGCCTGATCGGCGCGCCGGCGCGGCTCGCGCAAGCCGTGGCCCCCCTCGCCTTCGGCCTGCTGCTCAACGTGATGGGAAGCCGCATCCTGATTGTCTCCTCCGCACTGAGCCTTGCGGCATTTGCCGCGCTCCTGCTGCTCAAGCCGGTGTCGCGACAATGAGGCTGGTAAGGAGATTGCGCTTCCCATCGCCGCCAGTTTTTGCGCACATCTGGATTGTAGGGTGGGCAAAGCGCAGCGTGCCCACCAAGCCAGGGACGGTGGGCACGGCGCAAGCGCGCCTTTGCCCACCCTACAATCCGGGAATTGAGCAATGACCGATGACGCGAACCAGCAAGGCCAGATCGCGCGACTGTGGCGATGGATCAAGTCGCCGCCACAGGTCTACGTCGCCTACCTGGTCGGCCTGCTCCTGGTCTGGATGGTGTCGTTCTATGCCGGCACCCTCAATCCGAGGCGCGGCACGGGCTTCGGTCCTCCGCCGGTCTCCGCGCCGAAGAACTGACTCCCACATCACCTTCCAGGAGTGACCGCGATGACCGACGATCTCACGCCTTCGATCCGGCGCATCAATCCGCCCGAGCTCGGCTCTCCGCCGGGCTATTCCCAGATCGTGGACGTCAGCGCCAGGAGGATCATCTTCATTGCGGGCCAGACCGCACTCGACCGTGACGGCAACGTCATCGGCAAGGGCGATTTTGCCGCCCAGGCCACCCAGGTGTTCGCCAATCTCACCCACGCCTTGCGGTCGAGCGGCTGCACGGCAGCCAATGTGGTGAAGCTCACCGTATTCGTGACCGACATGAACAATCTCGGCGCCTATCGCGAGGCCCGCAACCGCTTCTTCGCCTCGGTCACCCCGCCGGCCGCACCAGCGGTGACGCTGGTGGAGGTATCCAAGCTCTATGGTCCGGATTTCCTGATCGAGATCGAGGCGATCGCTGCGGTGTGAGCTAATCGTAGAACTCCGGCGCCAGCTTCAACGTATCGCGCTGCGCCTTGTCATGGTTGATCCAGAGCTGCGCGTGATCCCGTTGCAATATCCCGTCGATCTTCTCCATCGAGGACAACGTCGCCTCCTTGCTGAAGTTGAGCGCCGGCACCCGCCGATTGTCCCAATTGCTCTTGAAGTGGACGGCATCGCCCGACAGCAGCACCTCGCCGGTCTTGGGCAGCTTGACCAGCAGCGACTGGTGGCCGGGCGTATGGCCAGGCGTGGAGAGGATCATGAGACTGCCGTCGCCGAACACGTCGCGATCGCCCTGCAGCAGCGTGACCGGATGCTCCGGCTTGAAGCGCGGCTGACCGTTGGGACCGGGCCAGTCATATTCGGCCTTCTGCACATAGAGCATGGCGCTCGGAAACATCTCGACATTGCCGATGTGGTCGGGATGGGTGTGCGATACTGCCATGGCCTTGATGTCGGCCGGCTTGACGCCGAGTTGGTCGAGTTGGGCCGCCAGCGTCTTCGGTCGATGCCAGGTAATGGCCTTGGGATCGGCGGGCACCAGCCCGTTGGGCATCCCCGCCACCGCGTCGGGAATGCCGGTGTCCCACAGGAACCAGCCCTGCGCATGCTTGATGAGGTAGCAATTGTCGACAAAAGGCATCGACTGCCCCTCATTGACGCCGGGCGACCAGCGCGAAATGTCGCCGGCCATGCCCTCCCCGCAATTGAGGATGTAGAGCCTTTCGACGCCCGACTGCGCCCCGGCAACGGCCGACCAGCCAGCCGCCAGCAGCACGGCGACAATACCTATCATTCGCTTCACGAGACGCCTCCTCCACCAGACCGGGGCGGAAGCTACACCATTGCGCGCCCGCGTGAGCGGCGGTTACGGCTTTTTGATATCGCGGGTAGCGATCCAGATTCCTGCGAAGACCGCGACCAGGCCGACCACCAGATTGGGCGTGATCGGTTCGCCGACCAATTGCGTGGCGAGCAGCGCGGCGGCAATCGGGTTGACGGTCATGGTGTTGGCAACACGGGTCGGGCTTGCGCGGGCGAGCGCTGTCACCCAGAGGATGAAGGCCGCGGCCCCGCCGCCGATGCCGAGATAAAGCCCGGCGATCCATTGCGTCGTGCCGAAATTTTTCAACACAGTGAAGCTGCCCGTGGCAGCTCCAAGCAGGATCAGCGCCGCGGCGCCCGTCCCCATCCCGACTGTCAGGAAGCCGAGCGCGCTCGAGCGGGCAATGAAGGGACGCGACAGCACATTGTAGAACGCCATGCAGAACACCGCCGCCATCATGATCAATTCGCCACGCCATGCCCCCATGGGCGCAGCAGCCAGCCCCGTCGCAAGCGCTGCGACCGCACCGAGTACGGCAACACAGACGCCGATGGTCTTGCGGGGCGTCAGCGCCTCGACACCGAGCAAGGCACCGACCACCATGGTGTGCAGCGGCAGCGTGGCGAGTGCGAGGCTCGCGCGCGCCGCGGTCGTATAGCTGATGGCGATATTATAAAGGATGAAGAACAGGCCGAAGAAGCAGAGCCCGAGCAGCGCCACATATGGCCAGTCCTTACCGTCTGGCCAGCGCACCTTCAAGAGCAGCGCCGCCGGCAACAGGCAGGCAAAGCCGATGCCCCAGCGCAAAATCGCAAGTGCAATCGGATCGGCGCCCGCCACCAGATAGCGCGTCACCGCAGCCGCGCTGCCGCCGAGGCAGCTCGACACGATAGCGATCGCGACGCCAATCCACTCGCTCACTGCGTTTCGTCCGGGGCCACGCTTTTGGCGCAACCTAACACGGGCTCGTCTTTGCGACCGCGTCAGATTGCAGGTGCGTCCACAGCGTGCGATGCCGATGGCAACAGGTGTCAGCTGTGGCGTTGCGCCTTACACCACATCGGCCGGCGCGAGCCGGCAGGTCTCGTGGCTCGTTTCGATCTGGATGGTCGGGTGCGCAATCCTGAAACGGTGCGAGAGCTCCTCGCACACGCCGTGGAGAAAGGCGTCGTCAACACCGCCCGGCCGCACGAGATGCACAGTCAATGCGGTCTCGCTGGTGCTCATGGCCCAGATGTGCAGGTCGTGCACATCGGACACGCCCTGAAGGCCGGCGAGATAGTCGCGCACATCGGCGAAATCGATATGCGCGGGCACCGCGTCGAGCGCGAGATTGACGCTGTCGCGCGCCAATCCCCAGCCGCTCACCAAGACCAGCGCCGCAACGACCAGGCTGGTCACGGGGTCGACCCAGAGCCAGCCGGTGAGCATGATCACCAGCGCCGCGATGACGACACCGAAGGAGACCACGGCATCGGCCGCCATGTGCAGATAGGCGCCGCGGATGTTGAGATCGTGCGCGCTGCCGCGCATGAACAACAGCGCAGTCGCGCCGTTGATGAGGATGCCGAGCGCCGCGACCCAGATCACGGTCGATCCCGCCACTGGCGCCGGGAAACGCAGACGGTCGATCGCCTCCACCGCGATGGCGCCGACACCGAGCAGGAGCAGGCCGGCATTGGCCAGCGCCGCCAGGATCGAGGCGCGGCGGTAGCCGTAGGTGTGCAGCTCGGTCGGCAGCTTGCGTGCCAGCACGGCGGCGCCCCAGGCGAGCAGCAGGGCGATCACATCGGCAAAATTGTGCAGGGCGTCCGAAATCAGCGCCAGCGAATTGGCGAGATAGCCGAACACCAGCTCGGCCAGCACGAAGCCTGCGTTGAGCGTCACGCCGACGGCAAACGCGAACCCGAATGTCGCGGGCGCGTGGCTGTGGCCAGCATGGCCGTGCGCGTGGTCATGGGCGCCAACTGCGTGGAAATGGCTGCCGTGGGAATGATCGTCGTCGTGGTCATGATCGTGCGCATGCGCCATCATCGAAAACCCTTGGCCTGCGGTCTGCCGGCCAAGGGTTATAGCGCGCCGAACAACGAATACTATTACAGCCTACTCGACGCCCTTGCCGAACCGGTTCGACTTGGGCAGGCCGTGCGCGAGACGGCCGGCATCGGCGCGGTTGCCGCGCCAGTCCGCGAGCTCCTTCATCGACAGGCTCTGCTCGCGGCCCGCCGAGTCTTTCCAGGTCAGTCCCGCCTTGGAATCGAACGTGGTGACGTCGGACAGCGTGGCGCTGGTGTATTTCTGCAGGCGCACGCCGCGGCCGCGCGCCATTTCCGGCACCTGGTCGAGCGGGAAGATCACCATCTTGTGGTTCGAGCCGATCACCGCGACGGTGTCGCCGCTGACGGTTGCAATGGCGCGCGCCTCATTGGGCATCTGCACGTTCAAGACCTGCTTGCCCTTGCGGGTGGTGCCGACGCAGTCCTCTTCCTTGACCACAAAACCCTGGCCTTCGGAGCTTGCGATCAGGAACTTGCGCTCGCCCTTGTTGACGAACAGCGCGACGATCGCGGCATCCTGCTCCATGTCGACGAACATGCGGATCGGCTCGCCATGACCGCGCCCGCCCGGCAGTTTTGCCACTTCGAGCGAGTAGAATTTCCCGTTCGTCGCAAACAGCAGAAGCTTCGAGGTTGTTTCGGCAAAGAAGGCCTGGTCGAGCTTGTCGTCGGTCTTGAAGGCAAGGCCGGAGAGATCCTCGACATGACCTTTGAGCGTGCGCACCCAGCCCTTTTCGGAGACGACGACGGTCACCGGCTCGCGCTCGATGAAGGCCTCTTCGATCGCCGCAAGATCATGCTCTGGCGCATCGGCAAACTGCGTGCGGCGCTTGCCGAGCGGGGTCTTGGGCCCGAAGATGTCGCGGACCTTCCTGATCTGCTCGCCGACCTTGGCCCACTGCTCGGGCTCCGAGGCGAGCAGGGACTCCAGGCCCTTCAGCTCCTTGCGCAGCTCCTTGTCCTCGCCGCGGATCTCCATCTCCTCAAGCTTGCGCAACGACCGCAGGCGCATGTTGAGGATGGCTTCGGCCTGCACCTCGCTGAGCTTGAAGGTCTTCATCAAGACCGGCCTCGGCTCATCCTCGGTGCGGATGATCTTGATCACCTTGTCGATGTTCAGATAGGCGATCAGGTAGCCGCCGAGGATCTCCAGCCGGTGCTCGATCTGGCCCTTGCGGTAGTTGGAGCGGCGCAGCAGCACGTCGCGCAGATGGTCGAGCCATTCGCGCAGGCACTCGGCGAGCCCAAGCACCTTGGGCACCCGGCCCTTCACCAGCACGTTGAGGTTCAACGGAATGCGGCTTTCCAGCTCGGTGAGCCGGAACAGCGATTCCATCATCAGCGCCGGATCGACCGTGCGCGATTTCGGCTCGATGACGAGGCGGATGTCCTCCGCCGATTCATCGCGGACGTCGCCGACCAGCGGCAGCTTCTTCTCGTTCAGGAGCTCGGCGATCTTCTCGACCAGCCGCGACTTCTGCACCAGCCAGGGGATCTCGGTGATGACGATCTGCCAGGTGCCGCGCGCGCCCTCCTCCTGCACCCATTTGGCGCGGGTGCGGAACGAGCCGCGCCCGGTGGCATAGGCCTCCGCAATCGATTCCTTGGAATCGATGATGATGCCGCCGGTCGGGAAATCCGGGCCCTTGACCCACCGCATCAACGCGCGCGACTTCGCGGTCGGCTTCTCGATCAGATGCAGCGCTGCGTCGCAAAGCTCGGCGGCGTTGTGCGGCGGAATGGAGGTCGCCATGCCGACCGCGATGCCCTGCGCGCCGTTGGCCAGCAGGTTGGGGAAGCCGCCGGGCAGAACCACCGGCTCCTTGGACTGGCCGTCATAGTTGGGGCGGAAGTCGACCGCATCCTCGTCGATGCCGTCGAGCAGCAGCTGCGCGACATCGGTCATGCGGGCTTCGGTGTAGCGGTAGGCGGCGGCGTTGTCGCCGTCGATATTGCCGAAATTGCCCTGGCCGTCGACCAGCGGGTAGCGCGAGGAGAAATCCTGCGCCAGGCGCACCATGGCGTCGTAGATCGCCTGGTCGCCATGCGGATGGAACGAGCCCATCACGTCGCCGACGATCTTGGCCGACTTCTTGAAGGCCGAGGTCGGGTCGAGCCGGAGCAGCCGCATGCCATAGAGGATGCGCCGGTGCACCGGCTTCAGCCCATCGCGGGCATCCGGCAGCGCGCGGTGCATGATGGTGGAGAGCGCATAATTCAGGTAGCGCTCTTCCAGCGCCTCCCGCAGCGACACCTCATCGATCCTGGACTTGTCCGGATCGGGCGGAATCAGATTTTTTCCCATAGGCTGCTGGTTAAACGCTCCGGATGCCCTCGGCAAGGCTTCGAATCAGCCTCTGCTCACGCTTGGATCACGGGTGAAGCGATACCGGCAAGGGACGGAAATTTCGCACCTTTTCGCCGGCCCTTCGCGCAGGAACTCAAGGCCCGACGCGACGTTTCCTCGTTTTGAGGAGTTCATGGCGATGAAGGACTTCTCTGACGCTGTCTTCCCTCCGGAAACGATCGAACTGATGACGGCAGCGCTCGAGGCATCTGTCGCGACGCTGCCCGAGCCGGTCAGCTCGACCCAGGTTAACCTCCTCGCCGAATCGATCCTGCGCACGGCAAAGGCAGGCGAGCGCGACGTGGTGGCGCTGCAGCGCATCGCATTGCTGGAGTTGCAGATCGCGCCGAGGCTGTGAGCGGCACGGCTAGGGCGAGGTCAGCGCCTTCTTCGCCCGCAGCCTCGTCACCGCGCCGATGAAGCCGTCGCGGGCATCGGAATGGTATTGGCCGCGCGGCTCGAGCACGTGGCGCAGCAGGAACAGACCGGTGAGCTGGAAGCCGTCGAGCAAATCCTGGTCGGAAAAGCCGTTGTCGGCGCCGCCGTCCTCGCGCAGGAAGGACGGCAGGCGCAGCAGGCGGTCGCGCCAGGGCTCGCCAGCGCTGCGCGACACCGCGGTGCCGGATTTGGGCGAGACGTAGACCAGGTCCTCGGTCTCGCCGGTCGCGGCGCAAGTTGAGAGGTCGAGGCCAAACCCGAGTTCGGCGAGCATCGCAAGCTCGAAGCGGATCAGATACACCGCCGCCTCGCCCGCATCCTCGAAATCGTCGAGCGTGCGCTCGAGCATCTCGTAGATGTCCTCATGCGGATCGCGCTCCGGCAGGAGCCGCGCCAGGGCGGCAAGATGCGTCACGCCATAGACCGCGTGCGAGGACGCAAGCAGGCCGGCGGCGCGCAGCCGGGTGCCTTCGATGGCATACATGCCGAGGTGCTCGTCGAGCCGCGCCCGCCACACCGCGCGGACGCTGTTGCCGGGCTGCAGCAGGGGCCGCATCCGTGCGCTCGCCGCGCCCCGCACCAGCCCCAGATGGCGGCCGTGCCCGCGGGTCAACAGCTCGACAATGGCGGAAGCCTCGCCATGCCGCCGCACGCCCAGCACGATGCCTTCGTCGGTCCATTCCATGGAGTGGAGGCTATCACGCGAGGTGAGCTAAGCGAAGCAATGTCCAACGGCACCCTACGCGTTGAACCAGCCTTTGGCGTCGCCGGTGATGGAGAAACACAACCCCAAGGTCGTCAGCACGCAGGAGACGAACTCGATTGCGCTGTCGAGTTCCAGCCCGTTGCTCCAGATGACGTCGATCAGCGAGATCACGGACAGCACGAGCCCGGCAGCCAGCACCCAGCGCGGCCAGTTCTTGCGATGGCGGGCGGCGAGATGGACGAAATAGAGCAGGAGCAGTATCTCGCCGAAGGCGAGAACCATCGAGGCCGTGATCATGGAGTCCGTCATGTCCTCGGTCGGCGTGCGATCGTGGAACGCGACCGACACCGCGTCCAGCATCAGGGAGATGTAGAGCAGAACCTGGAACCGCAGCACGTTGGTCGGGACGGTCATCGGGATCGGTAACTCACTGCACCAATCATTCCTTGCCCAATCATTCCCTAGGAAACTCCAGCCCCATCTCCCGGTAGCGGTCGGGATCGTCGCCCCAATTCTCGCGCACTTTGACGAACAGGAACAGGTGCACCGGCACATCCAGGATGTCCGCGATCTCCTTGCGCGCCTCGGCACCGATCGACTTGATGGTCGCGCCGCCCTTGCCGAGCACGATCTTGCGCTGGCTTTCCCGCTCGACAAAGATGGTCTGCTCGATGCGAACCGACTTGTCCTTGCGCTCGGTCCAGCTGTCGGTCTCGACGGTGGATTGATACGGCAGCTCCTGATGCAGCTGCTGGAAGATCTTTTCGCGGGTGATTTCCGCGGCAAGGCTGCGCAGCGGCGCGTCCGACATCTGATCTTCGGGGTAGAGGTATGGCCCCGGCGGCACCGCCTCGGCCAACGCTTTGCGCAGATCCTCGACCCCGTCGCCCGACAGCGCCGAGATCATGAACGTGTTGGCAAATTTAATGCGCTCATTGGCCGCCTGCGCCAGCGCGAGCAGCTTTTCCCGCGGCACCAAGTCGATCTTGTTCAGCACCAGGATCCTCTCGTGGTCGACCGAGGCAAGCTTCTCGAGGATCTTTTCGGCTTCGTCATTGATGCCGCTCTTGGCATCGAGCAGCACGCAGACGAGATCGGCATCATGGGCGCCGCTCCAGGCGGTCGACACCATGGCCCGGTCGAGCCGGCGCTTGGGCGAGAAGATGCCGGGCGTGTCGACCAGGATGATCTGCGAATGACCCTCGATGACGATGCCGCGGATCAGCGCGCGCGTGGTCTGCACCTTGCGCGAGACAATGGTGACCTTGGAGCCGACCAGCGCATTGACGAGGGTGGATTTGCCGACATTGGGCGCGCCGATCAGCGCCACAAAGCCGCAGCGCGTGGCCGCAGACCCGCTGTCGGCAAGAGCATCAGCCGTCATTGCTACCGCCAACGCCTTCGCGCTCGATCATCACGGAGGCCGCGACCTTCTCGGCCGCGCGCTTGGAGCTGCCGATCCCTTCCGCCGACGCAAGCCCCGGCAGGTCCACGGCGACGCGGAACTGCGGATCGTGATGAGGCCCGGTCCGCTCGACCTCGCGATAAACAGGCGTCGGCAGGCCCTTGCCCTGCGCCCATTCCTGCAGCACCGTCTTGGGATCGCGCAACGGACGGCGCGGCTTCTGCATCCGCTCGGTCCAATTGCGCCCGACGAACTCGGCGGCCGCGGTGTAGCCGCCGTCAAGATAGATCGCGCCAATCACGGCCTCGCAGACGTCGCCGAGCACGGATTTGCGTAAGCGCGCGCCGGCGCTGGCGCCAACCGCGCCGAGCTTGATGTCGTCGGCGAGCCCAAGCTGGCGCGCGACATCGGCGCAGCTCTCCTTGCGCACCAGTTCGGCAAGGCGCTTGGACAGTTCACCCTCATCCGCATTGGGAAAGGCGCGATAGAGCATGTCCGAGACGATCAGCCCAAGCACATGGTCGCCCAAAAACTCCAGGCGCTGATAACTGTCGGCACGCTTGCGCTGCGGCTTCAGCGCCGAGACATGGGTAAAGGCGGTGATCAGGAGGTTCGTGTCATTAAAGCTATGGCCGATCCGCGCCTCGATCTCGGCATGCGCAGACTTCGCCGCAGCCTTGCTCCCGTCCGCCTTGGCGCGGGGCTTGCTGCGCTTCTTCTTCACGACCTTTGCTTCGGACGCGGCCTCGGGCTTTTCGCTATCCGAGGGCGCGATCGATGCGGTCTTGATCTCAGGCGTGTCTTCGATCATCGCACGATTTTGAAGATACGATTCCAGCGGACGGTCCAGGGCCAGCGCCAGAACATCCAGGCATGCTCGTTCTCGGAAACCGAGAAGAAGATCATCTGCGCGCGGCCGACAATGTTCTCCAGCGGCACATAGCCGACCGCCGACAGCACACGGCTGTCGGTTGAATTGTCGCGGTTGTCGCCCATCATGAAGAAATGACCTGGTGGCACCGTGTAGATATTGGTGTTGTCGTAGAAGCCGTTGTCGACGCAGTCGAGCGTCTCGTAGCTCACCCCGTTCGGTAGCGTCTCCCGCCAGCGCTTCACCCGGGCGGTGCCTTCCGAGCTGCAGGGGTCCTCGCCGATAAAGTCGCTCAGCCGCTCGCGCTGCACCGGCTGGTCGTTGATGTAGAGCAGCCCCTCCCTCACCTGGATGCGGTCGCCGGGCAGGCCGATGACCCGCTTGATGAAGTCGGTGGAGTCGTCCTTGGGCAGTCGAAACACGACGACGTCGCCGCGGTTGGGCTCCGAGCCGAAGATGCGCCCCGAGAAGATCGGCGGCGACAGCGGGATCGAATAATGGCTGAAGCCGTAGGAATATTTGGACACGAACAGGTAGTCACCGACCAGCAGCGTCGCCTTCATCGATCCCGAGGGGATGTTGAAGGGCTGAAACAGGAAGGTGCGGATGACGAGCGCGATCAGCAGAGCGTGAATGATGACGCGGATGGTCTCGCCCAGTCCACTCTCGGTTTTGGTCGGAGAAGTCACGCTCATCGCACCCTGATTCCGTCGCAGTCCACCGCAGCAGCTCGCGGTAGCAGAAAATCCCCACGCGAACAGCGCTTCGCTCGCGTTTCCAAGGAATTGGTTCTGTTTTCGGCAGTGAGAGCCAATTCCGGCGCAGACCCGAATTCGCCCGTTGGAGGCGCCGTTTTAGACGGTTGCGCGCTGCTTCGCAATCAAGGTGCGCATGAAAATCTTACAAGCAATTGGAATTATTTGAGTTTTTGTTTTTGACCGGCTGCGGTCAGGTTGGCGCGGCAGGTGCTGCCGAAATCACCACAAAGGCCTGGGCCAATGGCCAATCATCGGTGATGGAAAGGTCGACCCGCGCCTCAAGACCAGGCGGCGTCAGCTTTTGCAGGCGTGCCAGCGCCCCGCCCGTCAGCCGCATGGTCGGGCGCCCCCCGGGCAGGTTGACCACCCCCATGTCGCGCCACCAGACGCCGAGCCGGATGCCGGTGCCGAGCGCCTTGGAACAGGCCTCCTTGGCGGCGAATCGCTTGGCATAGGTCGCGACCAGCATCTTCTCGTTCCTTGCCCGGCGCGCCGCCTTGGCGCGCTCCTCGGCCGTGAAGATCCGTTCCAGAAAACGGTCACCGTGCCGCTCGATCACCTTGGCGACGCGGCGGATGTCGATCAGGTCGGAACCGATGCCGATGATCATGGCCTGGTTGATCCTTTGGCACCGTCGGCCTTGCTCCGTCCCCGGTCCATCGCCGCGCGCATCGCCCTCACCGTCTCGGCCAGGCCGGCGAAGATGGCCTCGCCGATCATGAAATAGCCGATGTTGAGCTCGGCAATCTCGGGGAGCGCGGAAATCGTCTCGGCGGTGGCGTAGTCGAGCCCGTGCCCGGCATGGACCTCGAGCCCGGCCGATCTGGCGAGGCCGACGCCGGCCACGATCCGCTGCCACTCGGCTGCGGCCTTCTCCGCATGGCCGTCGACCACGGCGTCGCACCAGGCGCCCGTGTGCAGTTCCACCACCGGCGCCCGCAGCTTCGCCGCCATCTCGATTTGCCGCGGATCTGCGGCAATAAACAGCGACACCCTGATGCCGACGTCAGTCAGCTTGGCGATAAACGGCGCCAGCGCGTTGTGCTGACCGACCACGTCGAGGCCGCCCTCGGTCGTCAGCTCCTGGCGCCGCTCGGGCACCAAACAGACGGCGTGCGGTTTGGTCGCAAGCGATATTCGCAGCATGTCATCGGTCGCCGCCATCTCGAAGTTCAGCGGCTTTGAGATCTCTGCTTTCAGCCGCGCCATATCGGCATCGCGGATGTGGCGGCGGTCTTCGCGCAGGTGAGCCGTGATGCCGTCAGCGCCGGCTTCGATCGCAAGCAGCGCCGCGCGCACCGGATCGGGCCGCTCGCCGCCGCGCGCATTGCGCAAGGTGGCGACGTGATCGACATTGACGCCAAGGCGCGGCGGAGGAACAGGCATATCGGGACTCGCAGACATAGGGACTAGCCGTTTACGCGCTCGACCTGGGCGACAACGGATTTGGCGCGTAGCTGCGCGATAATAGCGCTGAGGTGCTTGAGGTCATAGACCTCGAGATCGATGGTCAGCTCCGTGAAATCCGGCGAGCGGCGGTGCATGCTGATATTGTCGATATTGCCGTCGTGCTCGGCGATCACGGTTGCGACCTGGGCAAGACTGCCGGGCTCGTTGACATTCTGCACCAGGATGCGCGCCGGAAAGCGCTGCGGCGTGGTGTCGTCGACATCCCAGCGCACGTCCAGCCAGCGTTCGGGCTCCTCCTCGAAATCCTTCAGGGCCGGCGACTGGATCGGATAGATGGTGATGCCCTTGCCCGGCGTGACGATGCCGACGATGCGGTCGCCCGGCACCGCACCGCCGTTCGGGGCGAAATGCACCGGCAGGTCGGAATTGATGCCGCGGATCGGGATCGCCGAGGGGCTGCGGTGCGGATCGGCGGGCGCTTTCAGCGCTGGCCCCTTCTTGGCGCCATAGCGCGCGCCGCGTTCCTCCTTGTAGTCAGGATACATCGCGCGCGCGACGTTGGAGGCCTTCATCTCGCCACGACCAACGGCGGCCATCACGTCGTCGATGGAGTTGCGGGCAAGCCGTGGCAGCGCACCTTTGAGCTTGTCGTCGGCATAGTCGAGCTTGGCGCGCTCGAACAGGCGCTCGACGATTCGCCGGCCAAGGCCTGCGTATTGATCGCGTACAGCGGTGCGGGTGGCACGGCGGATCGCCGCGCGCGCCTTGCCGGTGCGCGCCAGCGCTTCCCAGGCCGAGGGCGGCGCGGATTGCGCTTCCGAGGTCAGGACCTCGACCTCGTCGCCATTCTGCAGTTCGGACGATAGCGGCGAGAACTTGCCGTTGATCTTGCAGCCGACCGCGCTGTTGCCGACATCGGTATGCACGGCATAGGCAAAATCGATGACATTGGCGTGCCGCGGCAGCGCGATCAGCTTTCCCTTGGGGGTGAAGCAGAACACCTGGTCGTGGAACAGCTCGAGCTTGGTATGCTCGAGGAATTCCTCCGGATTGGCGCCCTCGGAGAGGATCGCGATGGTAGACCGCAGCCAGGCGAATGCATTGGATTCGCGCTTCAAGCGCTCGGTCGGCGAGACCGTCCCGTCCTTGTAGAGCACGTGTGCGGCAATACCGAACTCGGCGATGCGGTGCATCTCCTCGGTGCGGATCTGCAGTTCCACGCGCTGGTTGCCAGGACCGATGACGGTAGTGTGGATCGACCGGTAGTCGTTCTGCTTCGGCGTCGAGATGTAGTCCTTGAAGCGGCCGGGCACGACCGGCCAGGTCGTATGCACGATACCGAGCGCACGGTAGCAGGCCTCGATGTCGCTGACGATGACTCGGAACGCAAAGATGTCGGACAGTTGCTCGAAGCCGATCGACTTGCGCTCCATCTTGGTCCAGATCGAGAAGGGCTTCTTGCGTCGTCCGTAGACCTTCGCGGTGAGCCCGTTGCTGCGCAGATTGGTGGTGAGCTGGGTCTCGATTTCGCCGATCAGATTGCGGTTGCGCTCGGCCAGCGCATCGAGGCGCTGCTTGACCACGGCGTGGGCCTCAGGATCAAGGGTACGAAAGGAAAGATCCTCGAGCTCCTCGCGCATCTCCTGCATACCCATGCGGCCAGCGAGCGGGGCGTAGATGTCGAGGGTCTCTTCCGCAATGCGCTTACGCGATTCCGGCGGCACGAATTCCAGCGTGCGCATGTTGTGCAGGCGGTCGGCGAGTTTGACCAGGAGCACGCGGACGTCGTCGGAGATCGCGAGCAGGAGCTTGCGCAGGTTCTCCGCTTGCTTGGCCTCGCGCGAGACGAGTTCCAATCGCTTCAGCTTGGTCAGGCCCTCGACCAGCGCGCCGATCTCGGAGCCGAAGATCTGGTCGATCTCGGCGCGGGTCGCCTCGGTATCCTCGATGGTGTCGTGCAGCAACGCCGCCACAATGGTGGCGTCGTCGAGCTTCAGGTCGGTGAGAATGGCGGCCACTTCGAGCGGGTGGGAGAAATAGGGGTCCCCGGAGGCGCGGGTCTGGGAGCCATGCGCCTTCATGGCATAGACGTAGGCGCGGTTGAGCAGGTCCTCGTTGGTGTCGGGGTTATAGGAACGGACGCGTTCGACTAGGTCATATTGCCGCATCATCCGCACGCGCGACGCCTTGGGCGTCTTCACGGGCGAGGTCGGGACGACCGCAACCTGTTCGGTCGCAGCCTGCATCTGGGGTGGGCTCTGGCGCCGATACGCCATCGACAAAGTGCCTCTCAACCTGTTCGCCGGACCCAGCGAAAGCGGTCCCAGCGCGTCTTTCGCTCCCAGTGTAACGCCGATCAGGCCGCCCGCCGATCAAATCGGGGACAGAGCAGGTTGCGGATGTCCGGGAGCCGCGAAGGGTCTATGGTAACCACGAAAAGGTCAACAAAAGCAAAGGCCCGGATGCGGGTCCGGGCCTTCTTTCGTATTCTTTTGCGCCCGCTTTTGGCGCTCGGTCGGCTGTAACGAGCCGAAACAAAACAGGCCTTGCCTATTCGTCCTCTTCCGGCTGTTCTTCCGGCGGGGCCAGGCCCTCGAGACCTTTGAGGAGTTCTTCTTCGGTCATGCGTTCGACCGCCACCTCGGTATCGTCGGCATCGACGCTGGCGCCGGCCGAACCGATCAACGGGACCGTATCCGGCTCCGGCTCGTCCACTTCCACGAATTTCTGCAGGGAATGCACGAGTTCCTCGCGCAAATCTTCCGGCGAAATGGTAGCGTCCGCGATCTCGCGCAGGGACACCACAGGATTCTTGTCGTTATCGCGATCAACTGTTAGTTGTGAGCCGGAGGAGATCATGCGGGCTCGGTGGGCGGCCAGCAGGACCAGGTCGAACCGGTTGTCCACCTTGTCAATGCAATCTTCTACGGTGACGCGCGCCATGGCCTGTCGCTCCGTTCTTTGAGGGTTCAAAATGCGGATTTTGTGGGCTAGTTATAGAGGCTGGTGCCAGTTCGCAAGACAAATTTGTGATTTGGCCCCTCCCTTGGCGTTTGCTAACCCCCTATCTAAACACGCGAAACGGACCGTCCGAAGCTCGCAACCGGCGGTTTTGGACAAGAAAACGCTTCATTGCGTCGTCATAACCATACCTTTATTGCCCCAACCCCACCAGAAGTGCGGTAGGATTATAGGAATCACCCGCCGGTTGTCGGCAGTATAAGATTTGGCAGGATGGGTCTCAGCGGTACGAAAGTCTCGGCAGTTCACAATCTTGGCAGTGCTTTGAATTGCGCGGTTGCTGCCACCGCGCCAAAAATGGATACCAACTCAAGCGAGTAACCCACTGATGTCATCTTCTACCAACAAGATCGCGCTCTTTATCGATGGCGCCAATCTTTACGCGACGGCCAAGACGCTCGGCTTCGACATTGATTACAAGCGCCTGCTCAAGGAATTCCAGGGCCGCGGCAATCTGGTGCGTGCGTTCTACTACACGGCGATCATCGAAGATCAGGAATATTCCTCGATCCGCCCGCTGATCGATTGGCTGGATTACAATGGCTACACCGTCGTCACCAAGGCGACGAAGGAGTTCATCGACGCCTCGGGCCGCCGCAAGGTCAAGGGCAACATGGACATCGAGCTTGCAGTCGATGCCATGGAACTCGCCGAGCATATCGACCAGATGGTGCTGTTCTCCGGCGACGGCGACTTCCGTTCGCTGGTGGAAGCCGTGCAGCGCCGCGGCGTGCGGGTGACGGTGATCTCGACCATTTCGAGCCAGCCGCCGATGATCGCCGACGAACTGCGTCGTCAGGCCGACGTCTTTACCGATCTCGTGGAGCTGCAGTCGAAGCTCGGCCGCGATCCGTCCGAGCGTCCGGCGCCGCGCGAGCCACGCCATCACGCGCCGCAATTCCTGCAGCGCGCGACGACCGTGGCGCCCCGAGGCGGTGCCGATGAAGACTTCGACGATTGAGAAGCGATCGGCAGACGGCAAGGTAACCGCTCAAGTCAACGGTCAAGTCCCGCCTGCCACGCTGCTCGCGACCGAGCCTGATCGCAACTGCCCGCTCTGCCCGCGGCTCGCCGAGTTCCGCGCGCAGGCACGGGCGAAGGAACCAAGCTGGTTCAACGCGCCGGTGTCGTCTTTCGGTGATCCGAATGCGCGCGTTCTGATCGTCGGGCTGGCGCCGGGGCTGCAGGGCGCCAACCGCACGGGACGGCCCTTCACCGGTGACTATGCCGGTGATCTTCTCTACGCGACGCTGTTGGCGTACGGGTTTGCGCGCGGCCATTACGAGGCGCGGCCGGACGACGGACTTGCGCTGGTGGATTGTCTGATCAGCAATGCGGTGCGCTGCGTGCCCCCGCAGAACAAGCCGCTGCCGGCCGAGATCAATACCTGCCGCAGCTTTTTGAGCCTGACCATCGAGGCCCTGCCCCGGGTGCGCGCGATCGTGGCGCTCGGCCGCATCGCGCATGAGACGGTCGCGAAGGCGCTGGGCGTGCGCGGCTCGACCGTGCCGTTCGCGCATGGCGCCGTCCACCAGGCCGGCCGCTTCAGGCTGTACGACAGCTATCACTGCTCGCGCTACAACACGAACACGGGCGTGCTGACACCCGAGATGTTCCGCAGCGTGTTTGCAAAGCTGAAGGCGGATCTGGATTAGGCGGAACGGAAGCTGCTTCCTTCACTTCTTCCCACTGGGAAGAGGTGAAGAGACATCTCGCGTCAAACCGGATTCTCCTTCAGCCAGGCGAGCACCTCGGACGCATTCTGGTCCGGCGGAAAAACCGGATAGAACACGTGGGTGATGCGCCCGTCGTCGACGACCAGCGTCAGCCGTTTGATGAGCGTGAGCCCCGCGACGTCCATGGTCGGCAGCCGCAGCGCGCGCGCCAGCTCGAGCTTCTCGTCGGAGAGCACCGGAAACGGCAGATGCAGCCGCGAAGCCATCTCGGTCTGGTAGACATTGTCCTGCGTCGAGAGGCCGAACACATGCGAAGCGCCAGCGGCCTTGAGATCGGCGAACAGATCGCGGAAGGCGCAGGTCTGCGGCGTGCAGCCGCGCGCGCCCGGAATCATGTCCCAGTCATCGACCAGCGCGATCTTTCCGGGCTCGCCGGTGCGGGGATAGGCGAACACGACAATGCGGCCGGGAAGCGTTGACAGCGTCACCATGGTGTCGTCGGTCGCACGGAGCGAAATCGGCGGTATGGTCATGCCCACCAGATGCGCGGTGGCGCCGTCATCGACGGGCGCCGGAATCTTGCTCCAATCGACCTCGTTGAGATTTCGCTGGTTCATCGCGTCGCTTCCTCCACGACCTTGTCTTTTCCGGTTCACGCCCGAGATAGGCACCGCCGGAAGAAATGCCAGCAGGACTATCCCCTCGCCCGCATCAGGCGGCCCTTTTCCCGGCTCCAGTCGCGCTTCTTCACGGTCTCGCGCTTGTCGTGCAGTTTCTTGCCTTTGGCGAGCGCGAGCTGGAGCTTGGCGCGGCCACGCTCGTTGAAGTAAAGCTTGAGCGGGATCAGCGTCATGCCTTCGCGGTCCACCGCGCCGATCAGCTTGTTGATCTGCTTTCGATGCAACAAGAGCTTGCGCGGCCGCTTCGGCAGGTGGTTGAAGCGGTTGGCCTGCAGATATTCCGGAATATTGGCGTTGATCAGCCAGATCTCGCCGTCCCGTGCATCCGCATAGGATTCGGCGATGGTGCTCTTGCCGGAGCGGATGGACTTCACCTCGGTGCCGGTCAGCGCAAGGCCTGCCTCCACCGTGTCCTCGATTGCGTAGTTGAACCGCGCTTTCCGGTTTTCTGCGACGACCTTGATCGCGCGCTCGTTCTTGTCGGCCACGTCACGCCTTCTTCAGGAGATCGCGAATTTCGGTCAGAAGCTCGACCTCAGGCGTCGGCTTCGCCGGCGTGGGAGCCGCTGCTTCACGTCGCCTCAACTGGTTCATGACACGCACCACCAGGAACATTGCAACCGCGACAATGAAGAAGTTAATTATGAGCGTCAGGAACTCTCCCCAAGCCAACACCGCACCTTGCTTTTTTGCATCCGCAAGACTGGTGACGTTGGGGTCTATCTTGCTGGAGAGCCGGATGAAGTAGTTCGAAAAGTCGAGCCCGCCAGTGCCGGCGCTAATGATCGGCATGATGATGTCGCCAACCAGCGAGTTGACGATGGCGCCGAAGGCCGCGCCGATAATGAGGCCAACCGCGAGGTCGACCACATTGCCCTTCATGGCAAACTCTCGGAATTCCTTCAGCATTCCCATGTCCCCATCCTACAGTTCGACGCCAACAGCAATGCAATGAACGCTCAGTTGATCAAGCCGGCATGCACCATGGCGCTGCGCACGGCGACACGGGTCGGCTCGCTCACGGGCACCATTGGCAGGCGCAGCTTCTCCTCGATCTTGCCGAGCAGCGACAGCGCATATTTTATCGGCGCCGGATTGCTTTCGATGAACAGGTTCATGTGCAGCGGCATCAGCTTGTCGTGCAGCTTCAGGCAGGTGGCGTGATCGCCACGCTGCCACGCGGCGTGGAACTCGGAGCACAGCCGCGGCGCGACGTTCGAGGTGACCGAGATGCAGCCATGGCCGCCATGGGCCATGTAGCCGAGCACGGTGGCGTCCTCGCCGGAGAGCTGGTTGAACTCCTCGCCCATCGCCGCGCGCTGCTGCGACACCCGCACCATGCTCGCCGTCGCATCCTTGACGCCGGCGATGTTCTTCAGTTCGAACAGCCGCTTCATGGTGTCGACGGACATGTCGATCACCGAGCGCGGCGGGATGTTGTAGATGATGATCGGAATGCCGATCGCATCGTTGATCGCCTTGAAGTGCTGGTACAGACCTTCCTGGGTTGGCTTGTTATAGTAGGGCGTCACCACCAGCACGGCGTCGGCGCCGGCCTTCTCGGCATGCTCGGCGAGTTCGATGGCCTCCTTGGTCGAGTTGGAGCCCGCGCCCGCGATCACGGGTACGCGGCCCTTGGCTTCGGCGATGCACCACTCCACCACACGCTTGTGCTCATCATGGCTCAAGGTCGGGCTCTCGCCGGTCGTGCCGACCGGCACCAGGCCATGGGTGCCCTCGGTGATCTGCCAGTCGACCAGGGCGCGAAACGCCGCCTCGTCCAGGGAGCCATTCTTGAAGGGTGTCACGAGGGCCGTGAAGGAACCCCGGAATTTTGTCTTGGCTGCCATGGAACTCCCTCCGAAAACACCGGTCGAAAACACCGCCCTAAGCCCGCTCAACCGTGTGAAAACCTTCATATCGGGTCTGCTCGCCGGGCGAAAGGCCCCGGGCCGGCCAGCTGCCCGATCTTCACCGTAACGCGACCGGTCATCCGCGCCGCGATTTCGCCGCGGTGCGGGAGCAAAAAAGCCGCGGCCGGTGACGCGTTTACTGTTCTTTTCCGAAATATTCAGTCAATTGCAGCTAGCCCTTGAGGCGACCATACGATTCGCCGCGAAGGAATGCCGTGACCCCTTCACCATTCACAGCCGCACTTCGGTCGACCGCCCGCTTCGCGCTCTCCGCGGCGCTGGCGGGCGCACTGACCGTCTCGGTCGCCATGACGGCCTTTGCCGCAAACGAGCTGATCAGCCACAAGGTTCCTCTGCCGAAGCCGCGGCCGATCGCGCGCAATGTGGTGCCAAGAACGATCCCGTCCGCTGCACCGATCAACATCACTCCCTCGGCCACGGCAGCAGAGACTGCTGCTGCGCCGAGAATGACCGCCAGCATCGCCTCGGCCACGCCGATGGCGCCGGCCCCGCGGCTGCGTCCAGGCCTGCCGGCAACGCCGCCGCGCAAACCGGTTACGCCTGCCGCAGTCGCCGCGACCTCGTCGACCTCGCAAACCGATAAGGGCGCGCTGGAGAACGTGATCGAGCTCGTCCGTCGGCACAACCCGGGCGAGGCCACCCAGGCCGAGGCCTCAATCTCAGATCCCGTCGCGCGCAAGCTCGCCGAATGGATCATCCTGCGCTCTGACGACAATGGCGCCAGCGTGGAGCGCTATCGCGCCTTCCTCGAGGCCAATCCGAGCTGGCCCTCGCAGAGCTACCTGCGTCGGCGGCTGGAAGCGGCGATGTGGGACGACAAGCGCGAGGACTCCGTCGTCTGGTCCTGGTTCGAGAACGAATCGCCGCTCTCCGCCAAGGGCCGCCTTGCGCTGGCCAAAGCCATGCTGGCGCGCGGCGATCGCGCCAATGCCGAGCGGCTGGTGCGCGAGGCCTGGCGCAATGACGGCATGAGCGAGGACACCGAGAGTGCTGCGCTCGATATGTTCGGTGCGCTGCTCTCGGCTGCCGATCACAAGGCGCGCATGGACACGCTGCTTTACAGCAGCGAGCAGCAGGCCGGCGGCATGCGCGAGGCGAAGCGGCTCGGCGCAGGCTATGTCGCGCTCGCCAGAGCCCGGATCGCAGCGAGCGGAAAATCCTCCAATCTGCGCGCGCTGCTGGAAGCCGTGCCGTACGAGCTGCACGGCGATGTCGGCTATCTCTTTGCAAAAATCCAGCTGCTGCGGCGGGAGGAAAAGTTCGGCGAGGCGGCGCAGCTGATGATGAGCGCGCCGCGCGATCCGGCCCGCCTCTACAATGTCGACGAATGGTGGATCGAGCGGCGGCTGCTCGCGCGCAAGATGATCGATGCCGGCGAGAACCGCACCGCGTACCTGATCGCGCGTGATTCCGCGCTTCCGAACCGCGACATCTACAAGACCGAGCAGGAGTTCACCGCCGGCTGGATTGCGCTGCGCTTCCTCAACGATCCCACCCTCGCCGCCCAGCATTTCGCCCGCATCGGCATCGGCAGTTCAAATCCAACCACGCTGGCGCGCGCCGGCTACTGGCAGGGTCGCGCGGCGGAAGCTGCCGGCCGCGTGCAGGAGGCCCGTGCGGCTTACGAAGCCGCCGCCGAGCAATCGACCAGCTACTACGGCCAGCTCGCCCGCGCCAAGCTCGGCCTGCCGCAGCTGGGCCTCCGGCCCGCTCCGCACAGCCGTGCCGCCGAGCGGCTGGAGATCGTGCGCGCCCTGCAACTGCTCTATGAGCTCGACGAGCGCGAGATCACTGTACCGATTTTGGCCGACGAAGGCGAAAACGGCGATCCGGAGGCCCTGGTCGGGCTTGCCGAGGTCGCCGAGCACTATGGCGATGCGCGCGGCATGTTGCTGGTCGGCAAGGCCGCGCTCAACCGCGGCCTGCCGTTCGACCACTACGCCTATCCGCTGAACGGCATTCCGCAATACCGCGCCATCGGACCCGAGGTCGAGCACAGCGTGATCTTTGCGATTGCCCGGCAGGAAAGCGCCTTCAACCCGGCGGTGGTGTCGCCGGCCCAGGCCTATGGCCTGATGCAGGTGACACCGGATGCCGGCGAATATGTCTGCAAGCGCGCCGGCGTCTCCTTTGACGTCAGGCGGATGAAGAGCGATGCCGTCTACAACACGGCGCTCGGCGCCGCCGAGCTCGGCGGGCTCATGGAGGATTATCGCGGCTCCTATATCATGACCTTCGCCGCCTATAATGCGGGTCGCGGCAGCCTCAAGAAATGGATCGAGCGCTACGGCGATCCGCGTGATCCTAAGGTGGACGCGGTCGACTGGGTCGAGTTGATCCCCTTCTCCGAGACGCGCAACTATGTGCAGCGGGTGATGGAAAACCTGCAGGTCTACCGCGCCCGTTTCGGAGGGGGCATGCATCTGCAGATCGAGGCCGATCTGCATCGCGGCGCGGTCGAATAGGTCCCTCAAGCGGACAGGTCGATCGATGCGCCTGCAGCGTGAGCGCCGCCGGTGGCACACCTCACCGCTGCGTGGTCAGTAGGGCTTTGGCCCGCAGCCAGAAACGGATATCGGCCCCCCATGACTCGTCGCACGTTACTCGTCGCACGTTCCAAAGTGCCAAATATCGAAAACAACCCCATGCAAAGTAACTGACCGCGATCGGCGTTCGGGACAGCTTGACGCGTCGGGCAAATCAGGAGCACCGTTGCATTATTCCGAAATGCTGCACGCCATAGCGTCCGCCTTGCTGCGTTCCGCAACGGCTCCCGTACCAGTTTAGATCGAGAGTCAGAACATGCGTTTTCGCTTTGGTCCTTCTCCGCTTGTGCCGTTTGAGAATTCCCGGGCTTAAACTCAGCTAGGAGTTCACGGTGGCCCTCTGCCGAAAGCATCATCAAGCGCTGCATTGCCGTGGTATGCTTGGTAGAAGGAACGCGGGACCTTTGCCGTGGATCGATCCGGCCGTTTTATTCGGGCAAGTGGTGATTGTATGCCTATCCTGATTCGACTGATCCTCTTCATTGTTGCGCTTGGATCTTTTGCCGTGCCCCCCGCACAAGCTCAGATTTTTGATCCCAACTATCCTGTCTGCATCCACATCTACGGGGAGCTCTTGGGCGAGCGCATGGACTGCATCTTCAAGTCATTGGAACAGTGTGCAATGACCGCCTCAGGCCTGCCAGCGATCTGCCTGGTCAATCCAACTTACAAGGCCAATCATGCCGATGGCAGCACCAGCGGGCCAAGAAGAAGCGGGCCAGGAAGAAAAGCCACCGCCACTCATCGACTCGCCCGACGCGACCATCGTTCGCATCCCGAGTAGTCGACCGTTCGATCCTCCCCGCATCCCGGAAGGTACACGAGTCGAATCCAAAGACGACATCGAGAAGTTATGGGCCCCGTCAGATCATGGCGCCCCCAAGGCTTGGCTGCGCAACGCCGCTGGCTACTTGCTTTCCAAACACACATGGCGCATGTGAGGAAAAATCTCCGTCCCGCCGATGGGAGCGGGATCACTTGGAATGAATGCAATGCGCGCTCTCGTGGCTTTAGCACTCCTGATCGCACTGGGTGCCCTTGCTGATCCCGCAACGGCGCAACACCGGCGCCACCACTACCATTTCAGATATCCTGGGATAGCCGGAGCACCAATGGACCTCTATTGCTTACAGGGTCGAAGCTGGGGCTACCCCGGCAACTGTCAGTTCTCAACCTACGCCCAATGCATGGCAACCGCGTCTGGAACAGACAGTTTCTGCGGCGAGAATCCGCAATACCTGTTTGCAGAGCAACGTCGAGGCTACTGGCAGCCGCGTTGAAGGCGCTCGCGCCACGCGCTTGGCCAAACGGTGGCGTCCACCGTCACGACTTGCGGCACTTCGCGATACAAAAACCCAACGTCAGGTGAAGGGTTGTCCGGAATCGGTGTCCACATCGCTCAGATGCTCTGACCGGGTCGCGCAGAGCACAATTCAACAATGAGAAACCCCGGCAGTCGCCTGCCGGGGTTTGTGAGATCCTCCGTCGGGAGGACTCGGTCAGAAGTTGCGCTGAACGCGCGTCAGAAGCGTGACGTTGTCCTGATTCCTGAACTGGTAAACCGCTGCCGGCTTGCCGACCGTCGCACTCGCGGCGTCGAACGTGCCGGTCATGTTCTGGTTGATGTGGCTCCAGGTCACATCGGCCGAGAAGGTCAGGTTCTTGACAGGAGTCCAGCGGGTGATGAAGCCAAGCTGGCTGACGCTGTAGTTCGGATTGCAGTTCGTGATCGTGCCGGCCGCGACCGCGGCCGAGAGGCCGACAGCGGGGAGACCCAAGGACTTGCTGTCGCACACGAGGGCCGTGGCCGTGCCGCCGTAATGGACGGAGGCGAACGCACCGTACAAGCTGGAGCTCCAGTACGGATCCCAGTTGTGGTTGAACGCACCGCGCAGACCCCAGGTCTGGATCAGCTGCTGCTGAGTTCCTGCTGCGAACACCGTGTCGGGAGCTGCCGCCAACGCGACGCTCTGATAGGCTCCAGCCAGGTTTGTGCTGCCATACAAGGCGACCGCACCGTACTGCGAAGCCAGATCCTGGATGTTGTAACGGGTCGCACCGTCGGTATACACGCCTGACACGTTGATGGTGTCACCGGGGCCGGTCGGAATGTTCTTGACGGTCAGGCCCGCCTGAACCGCAAAGCCCCACTTGTCGGCGGGATGGCCGGTGACCTCGGTCGCGCCGTAATACGCGGCGTGGTTGTCATGCGCTGCGGCCGAAAACTTGAACATACCCCAAGCCTGATCCACCGTGACCGTGCCGATGATGTCGGGAGCCGCGGTACCACCATAGTCGCTGGTGCCAAAGGCGCCGCCGGCACTCAGGTTGTTCACGCCCGCCTGGTAATAGGCGGTCGGATCCTGCAACGAGATCGCGGCCCTGATGCCGTTGCCGAACTCGGCGGTATAGGTCAACTGATTGACGCCAGTGACGTCGCCGCCGCCGCCGACGAGACCGTCGAAGTTGTTGCCCGGATAGTTGGTCCAGGGCATGCTGAATTCCGAGATCGCCTTGCCGACGGTGAACCCGGCGAACTGGACGAACGCGTAGTAGACACCGAGGGTGCCGCCTGCGACTGCGCCTGCATTGGCGTTGTTCGGCGCCGACGCCGTGCCAATCGGCGAGTAAACCGTCGATCCGGCGGTTGCGCCGGGTGCGTAGCTGTCCGTCGTCCAGTTCAGCGTGAACTCGGCGAAGGTACGAACCACGCCGTATTCGGTCGCGGTGCGGGTATCGACGCTCAGGTCTTGACGAGCACGAGTGGTGAAATAGTTCGTGAACCGATTCCGCGCGCCACCTGCGCCCGCGACGTTGCCGGTAGCATCTGTATTGCCGTTGAAGACAACGTCGGCGCGCAGATAACCGCCGAGCTTGATGCAGGTATCGGTGCCCGGGATGTACCAGAATCCGGCACCATACAGGGAGCAAACCTTCACGTACTCGACCGCTTTGGCCTTGACGGGAAGGTCGGCTGCCTGTGCCCCGCTCATGACGACGAGACCCGCCGCCGAGCCGAGCATCAGCCTCTTACCCAACTTCATGTTTAACCTCCAAGTTACTCTACCAGGGGAGGTCCGGAATCTGCTGGTGAACACACCCAGATTGGCCCCTTAGTCCCCGCGAACCCGCGCCCAAGCGGTATCGAATCCTGCAAATCAACCTAGGATTGCAGGCCACGAAGCCAAGAACACGAGACGACGTCGGGATGCCGCTCTCCCTGCGCCTTGAGGGGCAGTTCACCTGAGGATGTTGGCGAAACAGCCTCCGCATTTTGGCGAGCACATGAGTACGGTTCCGGATGTCTGCCACATTCCATTTTTCAAATGAGTGTTGCACAAGCAGCACAAAAAACCGCAGCCAGGACGCCGAGCCGGCACGGTATTGCACGAAAATTGCTTCGCTTGCGCCCCAAAGGGTCCGGGGGAGCCTCCGCCTGGCTCCGCCTCGACGAGCCGCGATGGCTCGGGATAGCTGGATGACCCAGCACAAAAGCAAAACCCCCGGCAGTTGCCTGCCGGGGGCTTGTTGAGATCCTCCGTCAGGAGGCCTCGATCAGAAGTTACGCTGAACGCGGGTCAGGAGCGTGACGTTGTCCTGATTGTGGAAGTCGTACACCGCTGCCGGCTTCCCGAGCGTTGCGCTCGCGGCGCTGATCGTCCCGGCCATCTTCTGGTCGATATGGCTCCAGGTCACGTCCGCCGAGAAGGTCAGGTTCTTGACAGGGGTCCAGCGGGTGATGAAGCCGAGTTGCCCGATGTCGTAGTTCGGATTGCAGCTCGTGATCGTGCCGCCAGCCGCAGCCAAGGCCGAGAGGCCAAGAGCGGGAAGGCCCAGCGACGTGCTGTTGCAGATGAGGGCCGACGCCGTGCTGCCGTAATGAACGGAGGCGAACGCACCGTACAAGCTGGAGCTCCAGTAGGGATCCCAGTTGTGGTTGAACGCACCGCGCATACCCCAGGTCTGGATCGTCTGCTGCGAAGTGCCCGCAGCGAACACCGTGTCAGGAGCAATCCCGAACGCGACGCTCTGGTAGCCTCCGGGGATGTGCGAGCTGCCATAGATGGTGGCAGCGCTGTACTGGGAAGCCAGATCCTGGAGGTTGAAGCGGGTCGCACCATCGGTGTACACGCCCGACACGTTGATCGTGTCACCGGGGCCAGTCGGGACGTTCTTGATGGTCAAGCCCGCCTGAACCGCAAAGCCCCACTTGTCGGAGGGATGTCCGGTGACTTCGGTCGCGCCGTAATAGGCGGCGTGATTGTCATGCGCTGCGGCCGAAAACTTGAACAGGCCCCAGGCCTGGTCCACCTGGACCGTGCCGATGATGTCGGGAGCCGCAGTACCAGCGTAGTTGCTGGTGCCGAAGGGGCCGCCGGCGCTCATGTTGTTGACACCCGCCTGATAGTAGGCGGTCGGATCCTGCAGCGAGAATGCCGCACTGACGCCGTTGCCGAACTGAGCGGTATAGGTCAACTGATCGACACCAGTGATGTCGCCACCGCCGCCGACGAGACCGTCGAAGTTGTTGCCCGGGTAGCTGGCCCAGGGCATGCTGAACTCCGAGACCGCCTTACCGAGGGTGAACCCGGCGAACTGGATGTAGGCGTAGTAGACACCGAGGGTACCGCCTGCGACTGCGCCGGCGTTAGCATTGTTCGGCGCCGACGCCGGTGAAACGGTCGCGCCACCGCCAATTGCCGAGTAGACGCTCGAACCAGCAGCCGCGGCGTTCGGGTTGGCCGAGTAGCTGTCCGTCGTCCAGTTGAGCGTGAATTCGGCGAAGGTACGAACCACGCCGTATTCGGTCGCGGTGCGTGTATCGACGCTCAGGTCTTGACGAGCGCGAGTCATCATATAGTTCGTGTACCGATTCCGCGCGCCACCTTGAGCCGCGAAATTGCCGGTATCATCCGAGTTAGTGTTAAAGAGGACGTCGGCGCGCAGATAACCGCCAAGCTTGATGCACGTATCGGTGCCCGGGATATACCAGAATCCGGCACCATACAGGGAGCAAACCTTCACGTATTCGACCGCTTTGGCCTTGACGGGAAGGTCGGCTGCCTGTGCCCCGCTCATGACGACGAGACCCGCCGCTGAGCCGAGCATAAGGCTCTTAACCAACTTCATGTTAAAC
>Ga0070741_10004817_pt1 | contig 31007 bp, 23 predicted proteins | sample Coa_R1_4_FD_66440 | JGI IMG/M metagenome (GOLD analysis project Ga0070741, IMG submission 66440) | Surface soil microbial communities from Centralia Pennsylvania, which are recovering from an underground coalmine fire - Coalmine... | ecosystem: Environmental > Terrestrial > Soil > Unclassified ... | reverse complement strand
GCTTCGAGGGAATTCTCCAGATGGATTACCACCCTGTCTCCGCGTTCCACGCCCTCCCCGATAAGGGCCCAGGCGAACCGATTGCACTGTTGATCAAGCACGCCGTACGTCAACCTCTGGTCGCCTGCCACCAGCGCCGTCTTTCCGTCGCAGCGACGGGCGCTGTTTTCGAGAAACTGTTCAACCTGCAAGCCGGCTCTCCTTCCTGGGCGGCGCTTGCAGCTTCTTCTCCAGAAACCGGATCAGTCTATTGATGGAGTCGAGGTTCTCCGGGAGAAGCTCGTCGTCTTCGACCTTGACGAGGTAGTTCTGCTCCAGGAACGCGCACAGCTCGAGCACGCCCGTGGAGTCGATGATTCCCCTCTCCTGGAAAGAATCGTCGTCGGAGAATTCGACTTCCTGGCCGAACAGGAAGTTTTCAACTACGAAACGTCGCAGCTCTTCTTTCATCTTCTATTCAACCTCCGCCAGACGATCGACAAATTGATCCATCAGAAGCTCGGTGGAGAGAATGCCGACCACCGCCATGTTGTCCTTGAGACCCACCACCTGCCCTCGGCGGACCTTGCCGATCAGCTTCTGGACTGCAACGGGGTGAAACAAACCATGCTTGCGGAGCCGGTCCGGGTCGAACAACGCCCTCACGTATTCCGGTTCCCTGCTCCCGAAAAAGCTTTTCCCGTCCGGAGCCCGGTAAGGCTGTTTCGGCCTCTTCCTGACCGATGGCGGGACCAGGCCCTTGGCGCAACGTTTCAGGATATATTTCTCGTCAAGCGCCTTCATTTTCAGACTGGACGGGATCCAAGTCGCAAACTCCACTACCCGTTGGTCCAGAAACGGAACCCGCCCCTCGACCCCATGGGCCATGCTCATTCTGTCTCCCTGGGACGATAGGACGTAGCCTGGCAGCAATACGGTCGCTTCCAGGTACTGCGCCTGGGATAAGGGATCCCATTGCGTGAATCCGTCCGGCAATCGCGCTTCCAGCTCCTCGTAGCGTTTCCCCGCCTGCAGTTCGCCGCGTACGTCGTCCGAGTAGAAGAGCTTGATCCTGGAGGTCAGCTCCCACCTCGGCAAATGCGAGAAGAACGGGTTCGAGAGATCCTCGGCGCTGGCTCGGAAAAACCCCTGTAGGTAGGCCGGGGACTGTGCTTGAAGTTTTGCCAGATAGGGATAAAGCCGCTTAAAAAGGAGAGGGCGAATTCTGGAAGTCGGCCTGATTGCACAATACCGTCGTATCTTGGCTTCCTTGTAGATGTCGTAGCCACCCAGGATCTCGTCGGACCCCTCGCCTGTCAGAACGACTTTGTAACCGTTTTGCCGAACCAAGCGCGACAGCAGGAATAGAGGCGCAGGAGCGGTCCGCAGAATCGGCTTCTCGGTATGCCAAATCACCTGCGGGAAGACGCGGCCGATATCGCAATCGCGGACTTGAACCTCGTGATGCTCCGTGCCGAGAAAACGGGAGACCTCCCGATGATGGCCGCTTTCGTCGAACTCCGGATCTTCAAAGGCTATCGAAAAAGTCTTGAGCGGCGCATTGGTGCATCTGCGAATGATTGCGGTGACAAGGCTGGAATCCAGCCCGCCGCTTAGATAGGCGCCAACCGGTACATCCGCTCGCAGGCGGATCCGGATCGCGTCGATCAGCAGATCCATCAGTCGATCGGCACACTCATGCTCCTGTGCCGTGTCGCGGACGCGGGCGACCGACGCATAGCTCAATTGCCAATAAGACCGGACGTCGATCTTCCGGCCGCGGAGCGTAAGGACGTGTCCGGGCGGAAGCTCGGAAATGCCGTGGAAAACGGTCCGCGGCGGCAGATTGCACCAGAAGGTGAAGATCTGATCCAGGCCGACGAGATCGATCATGCGCCGCACGCCGGGATAGGCCAAAATGGATTTGACTTCCGAGGCGAAGAGAAAGGCGCCGTCGACCGAGCTGTAATACAGAGGCCTCACCCCCATGCGATCCCGGGACGCGAACAGCTTGTGTTCGACCGCGTTCCAGATCGCAAAAGCCCATTCTCCGTTAAGATCGTGTACACACTCTTCGCCCTTCTCCTCGTAAAGGCGAAGGATGACCTCGGTATCGGACTCGGTACTGAACCGATGTCCCCTTCGCAACAGCTCTCTCCTAAGCTCCACGTAGTTGAATATTTCGCCGTTAAACGTAATGCACAGAGACCGATCCTCGTTGTGCATCGGCTGCCGGCCGGAAGCCGGGTCGATGATGCTGAGGCGCGCGTGCGCCAAGCCCGCCTCCTCCCGCACGTATATTCCGCAATGGTCTGGACCGCGATAACGGATCTTCTCGATCATGAGGCGAAGAAGCGCTGCATCCGCCTCCACGCCGGGCGGATTCACGATTCCCGCTATGCCGCACATGCGTGGCTCCTCAACATCGCCCAGCGTGCACGCGCACGGCTTCCCGCACTCCGCCGGCGCGCCGGACAGCTGCGTCCAGCGGCATTCCTTCCAGAGACCACTCCGGATCGGAAAATCGAGCCCACCACTCGCCTTCCAGTCGGCTGAGAAAGGTGTCGCCTTGGTAGATCGCGTTCAGAATCTCCCTGTTTCTGGACTGCACGAGTACGGCATACCCGGGCCAGATGAATCCACAGCGGCTTTGCACCAGTTCCGTCGCAAACTGGGGTTCCAGTCTGCCCGAGACGGCCACTGCTCCTTGCTCCCATGCCTGATAAAAGAGCTGATTCAGCACCTTTCGAATGCACTTCGGATTCCCCCCGAATTGCAGCACTTGGCCGATTCCGCCTCGTTTCACGTAATAGAGGTACCATCCGACGATTTCGCCGATCGCATTTCGAACCACGCTTTTTCGCAGCTCGCCGTGCATTCGTTTTTCGCTCGCCTTTTTTAGCAACCATCGAAAGCGATCGGGTTCATACTCCGGCTGCAATGCTCGGTTGCCGCCAAATTGGCGGATGCAGCGGAGAAGGATTTCTTCCGCGGGACCGTCTTCCACGGTGGTATCCGTCACTTCTGGCAACCAATGCCGCCCCGTCTCGGTCCGGGCAAAAGCGGCATCGATGGCTTGGCATACCGGCCAAAGCGCCCTGGCGACAGACGTCCATCGCTCGCGACGTTTCAATAGCGTGATTGCATACTGCGTCGGCCGCAGTACCCGGATCCACGCCAGCGTGTTCAGAAGTGCGACGTTCCCGCCGGCGGCCTTCCACAGATTTTGCGCAGCGTCATTTGCGCCGTCGGAATACGAAAGATCCTGCTCCCCGGCAAAGAATTTACGTATCAGATTGACGGCCGCGTAGGCGGGACATGCATCCTCGTCGACCATCACTTGCGTTGCGACCGCGACCTTGATCGGTCGTTTGTCGAAGGTCATGGTGCGCGGAAATACTCCGAGAAAACCGACGATTCCTCTGCCCCGCTCCTCGTAAACAAGAGAAGGCCATCTTCGATCTCGCCACGGATCGTCGAAGAACATGTCGTGGAAATAATTCCGCAACGGTTCCGAGGCCGGCCCCTGGCGCCGACGGAATACCTTTAGCCACAGGTCTGAAACCTCCGCGATGTCTTCCCGCCGGAATTCTCGTACTCCATTCACCTTGAGCTGTCTCTAGCTGGGAAGGTCGGACCGCCTGTTACCTTGCATTCAAATAACCCGATCGCGCCCAACGCCGTATGCTCCAACCCTGTTCCCTCGCGTGGTGGGGCACGGAGAAACCATCTGCGCGTGCGTCATGCAGTCCCGTTACCCTCGGCCGGCGCCAAACAACGGAATATGTGCAGTGCTCGATCACGGAGCCCTTCGTTGCCTGGTTCCGCGAGCCCCGGCTTTTCATGAATTCCTCACAACTTACGAACGTAACGTTTCGCTACTTGGTTTTCCCCCTGATCCTAGTGGATTAACTCGGGTTGCTGAAACGCAATGGGCCGTGTCGAATGTCCACTACTCGCGTAACGGGATTGACCATGTAGTTGAACAAGGCTCACCGGCGCCATTCCCCCGCGCGGTCCGAAGACAACGCAATTACCTGACAAACAGCGAAGCGGTGCTGGTGCTGGCCAAGCCGGATGCGAAACGCGATCGGCCGGCGCAGGAGCTGCGTGCGCCGCGGACGCCAACGCACGCGAAACCGAGCATCTTGGGCATGGCACTGGTCGGCGCGGAGCCGGTTACACAGGTCGCCGGGCTAGACGAACTCCCCGGCACGGCGAACTACTTCATTGGGTGCGATCCTTCGAAGTGGCGCACCAACGTCCCGACCTACATGAAGGTTCGCCACCACGGGGTCTATCCCGGCTCGGCTTTGCTCTACTCCACTTACCTCGGAGGCAGTCTGCTCGACTTCGGCTACGGCATCGCGTTGGATGCAAATGGCAACACCTACGTAAGGATTCTGGGCCCTCTTTTCATCGGTGACTGTAGCGTCTTGCCCAATCCACAGTGTCCTCACGGTCCAGCGCCTCGACCCAGAAGCCGTAGTCGCGACAGCCCCTGGTCGCGTACGTGAAAGAGCGGTTGCCCAAACGGAGTACGTACGCCTGGCCGAAGATCCGGTAGCCCATGCGCGTCACGGAGTGCAGGGAAGCGAAGTTGTTCGAGAGCACCATCGAGATCAGGCCCTGCTTCCCTTCCTCGGTGAACGCCCGCAGCGCCCGACACATCCCCACCGCGTGCAGCCGCTTTCCGCGGTAGGCCGGCACCGTATAGCCCTTGTACATGTAGGTATAGGCGGGATCGAAATGGAGCACGAAGTGTTCATCGATCGGGGCGGGCAGATCGGAGTACCACCCATATGCGGCGAGAGAGTCCCCATCGAAGAGCGCATAGCAACGATCGCCGCGCGCATGCGCGGTGCGCAAAAAATCATCCGACATATCGTGCGCGCCATCGTGCGCGAATCTCGCAAGCTCGTCTTCGCGGGCGAATCTTCCCTCGAATCCCGGAGCCTCGAAGAAACCTGGATCCGTCACGTCCCGCAGCCGAACGGTCATTCCCTTCATGATCTGAAAATGCATAATTTTATTGACCAGCCGGCACTCCACATCGTGCAGCACGGCTCCCGCGCCATACTTACTGGAAGTTTCGCGGAAGTATTTCACGATCTTCTGCATCTTCATGGGACCTCCCTCGCATAGCGGAACACTCTGACGGCGCTCCGAATCTGAAACCAGGAAAATCAACGACGCGGATTTCCTCCTCCCTCGATGCCAATCGACGTCCAGCTGCAATCACGGAATCCCGGCCCGACTCCAACCTCGAGGGTTGTCCCTAGACTTCATGGAGCGCTTGTAGCGTACGACCTACGATCCATCGCCAATTATTCTGGACCATGAGCCGAATGGATCATGGTTACGGTATATCGTCGCAAGATCCCGTCTTTGCCCGAGGCTAGGATTCGGGGGGTGCGTTGATCAATAAGACGAAGATCGTACGACAATGCTCAAAATTGGACTGATGCTCGATAGCGTTCATTCGGACAAATACGTCTGCGAACTTGCGCTTTGGGGAAAAGGCCAAGCGGATATCGATATCTCGCACCTGATCCTGCACCCGCGCCGTGAAGAAACGCCGCTCGGGAAACTCAAGGACTTGACCGGGAGAGGCCAACTGCACCTCCTTCCCCGGAAGATCGTTTTTCGACTCCTCCTCTGGCTTGAGAGGGCGCTGCTCAGATGGAGCGATTCACACAAGGATCATTATCGATCCTGCGATCTGAGCAAAGTAATCGACAAGGTCGTCGAAATCAGGCCGATTGTTTCGAAGTCCGGCTATGTCTACCGATTCTCGGACGAGGACGTGGAGACGGTAAAGGCCCTCGGTCTGGACGTATTGATTCGATGCGGATCCGGAATACTGCGCGGAGATATTCTCCAGGCCGGCAGGCTCGGGGTCGTCTCCTTTCATCATGGCGACAACAAGGTCAACAGGGGCGGACCGGCGGGATTCTGGGAGTGTTACTACGAATGGCCGCAGACCGGCTTCATCATCCAGCGCCTGACCGAGGAACTCGACGCGGGAGAGGTACTGGTAAGAGGGTCCTTCGAAACACGTTTCTACTACTCTCTCAACCAGGCGCAGTTATACAAGAGGTCCCTTACCCACCTCAAATGGCTGCTCAAGAAGACGGCGTCCACGGGACATTTGCCTGCCGTAGACGATTCGCCAACCCCTTATTCCAACATTCTCTTCCGTTCGCCCACCGTAATTCAGTGTTTCGTCTACGGATGCAAACTGATGAAGCGACTATCCATCAAGGCGATCACCAGGATCCTGAAGCTGAGGGAAAGATGGGGAATCTCGGTGTTACCCGCCAGATGGAACAACGCGGTGTTCTGGCGGAGCACGAAAGTATCCTTTCCCAGAGGGCGATTCTGGGCGGATCCATTCTTGCATACCCGTAACGGCAAGACGTTCTGCTTTGTCGAAGATTTCGTCTACAGGACCGGCAAAGCGCACATAACCGCCCTGGAAATCGACGGAACAAGAGTCACCGAGCACGGAATCGCGTTGGACGAACCTTTCCACCTGTCGTTTCCGTTCCTCTTCGAGTACCGCGGCGAGCTCTATATGTGTCCGGAAGCCTGCGAATCACGGCAGGTGAGAGTCTACCGCTGCACGGATTTCCCACTGAAATGGAAGCTGGAAAGGATTCTCATGGACGGCGTTTCTGCCGCCGACACGGTGCTGTTTCAGAAAGGCGACAAGTGGTGGATGTTGACCACAATCGACGAATCGGAAACGGGAGAATACTGCTCCGAATTGCATCTTTTCTTCAGCGATTCGCCGCTAAGCACTGCATGGGTCCCGCATCGGCAAAACCCGATCCGAATCGACTCCTGCGGCGGACGGAATGCAGGATTGATCATCGAAGGAGACAAAGTTTTCCGGCTGGGCCAATGCCAAGGGTTCGACCAATATGGGCACAGCGTAGTGGTGCACGAAATAAAGGAAATCTCGGAATACCGCTATGTCGAAGAGCCGGTAGCGAGAATCGACCCCACTTTCCGCAAGGGGCTTCTCGGAACCCATCATCTGTCGACGGACGGCAAGACCACGGTCATAGACCACGTGTCTTACTCCTTCGTGTTTTAGCGATCTTCGCGTCGTCTCCTCGGCGGCCCTGCAGTTACGCCCGATTCCCTTGCGACAATACAGTCTTTCGATCCGTCGACCGGCAGGGCGTATCCGCACCATAGGCCAAACGGACTAAAGGCCGGCAGGCCGCCTCTCCCATCGTTTCATGATGCGCTATTAGGCTTGCAAGATGAGAATCTGCTTGGTCGGTCTGGACAATCTGCCGGTCCTGGCGCCTGAATACAGGCAGCATACGATCGGCGGCGAATCGGTCCAGCAGACGCTGCTCGGCCGGGCGCTCGCGCGCCGCGGTCATGATGTAAGCATGGTCGTCGCAGACCTTGGCCAGATCGACGGTGCACAATGGGAGGCGATACGGGTATTCAAGGCCTATCGCCCCGACGCGGGAGCGCCGGTCCTGCGTTTCATCCATCCGCGCTGGACCGGATTATGGACGGCGCTGAAACGGGCGGATGCCGACGTCTACTACACCAGTTGCGCGGGAATGCACGTCGGTCTCCTGGCGCTGTTCTGCCGGCGTTTCCGCAGACGATTCGTCTTCCGCAGCGCGAGCGATACGGATTGCGACAGCTCCCGCCTGCTGGTGCGATTCGCACGCGATCGTTGGCTCTATGCGTACGGCCTGAGGAGAGCCGATGCCATCCTCGTGCAAAGCGCCTTCCAGGCAGCCACGATGGCGCGGAACTACGGCTTGGCGAGTCGCGTGGCGGGAATGTTAGTGGAGAAAGCGGTTCCCGCTGCGACCCGCGATATCGACGTGCTGTGGGTCAGCAATATTCGGCAGGTCAAGAGACCGGACCGCATTCTCGAACTCGCGGAGAGATTGCCGGATTGGACGTTTCATATGGTGGGAGGATCGTTGTCCGGGGAAGAGGCGCTGTTTCGGGATGTCGCGCGGGCCTGTGCGGCCAAAACCAATGTGGTCTTTCATGGTCGCCTGTCGTACTGGGAAACCAATGATCTGTATGGACGAGCCAAAGTGCTCGTCAATACATCCGACGTGGAGGGCTTTCCGAATTCCTATCTGCAAGCTTGGAGCCGGGGCGTGCCCGTGGTCACCCTGATCGATCCGGACGGCGTGATCGAGAGGGAGGGTCTCGGCATCGCCGGAAAGTCCCCTGCTCAACTGCTCGCTGCGATCGGGCACCTGCTGCATGATGCAACCGCCTGGAAGGCCGCAAGTGATCGCTGCCGCGCCTTCATGGCCCGGGAATACGGTGAGGACAAAGTTCTGGCCGCCTACCTCGACACGTTCGAGGAGGTCATGCGCATCGGCATCGCGAGGGCCAAAATGATCGTGTCGAACGAGGCACGGCATGTCTGAGACCGCGTTTATCGTCACCATCGACACCGAGGGCGATAATCTCTGGGCAAGGCCCCGGCAGATCACTACTGGCAACGCGGACTGCCTGCCTCGTTTCCAATCTCTGTGCGAGCGGTTTGGTTTCAAGCCGGTATACCTCACGAACTACGAAATGGCGATGTCCGATGTCTTCGTCGACTTCGCGCGCGAAGTGATCGCCCGCAATGCAGGCGAGATCGGAATGCACCTCCACGCATGGAATTCGCCGCCCCTCGAACCGCTGACGCACGACGACTTTCGTTTTCAACCCTACCTGATCGAATATCCAGATCACGTGATGAAAGACAAGATCAGGATGCTTACCGGCCTCCTCGAAGACCGGTTCGATCGGAAAATGGTCAGTCATCGCGCCGGGCGGTGGGCGTTCGACGGGCGTTATGCCGCCATGCTGATCGAAGAGGGATATCGCGTGGACTGCTCCGTAACCCCTGGAATCGATTGGCGCGGAACTCCCGGCGATCCGGCCGGGAACGGCGGATCGGATTACCGGTACTTCCCGGATCACCCCTACTTTCTCAGTCCAACCGAAATCTCGAAACCGGCAAGCGATGGGCTGCTGGAGGTACCGGTGACGGTTCGCGCGAGCGACTTTTACCGAAAGGCTTCCCGGGCGTATCGCGTTCCGATTCTGCGCCGGGTAGCCAATCGGCTGTCCCCGGGTCCGACTTGGCTATGCCCCGCAGAGAATGGGCTCGGCGCGATGTTACGTGTGGCGCAAGAAGCACGGGCGGAAGGTGCGACCCATTTGGAGTTCATGCTCCATTCCTCGGAGCTCATGCCGGGAGGCAGTCCGCGCTTCCGGACCGTGTCGGATATCGAGCGCCTGTACGAGCAACTGGAGATACTGTTCGAGGATCTGTCCGCCTGGTGCCGCGGAACGACTTTGAAGGAGTTCGAGGAGCAGTTCAGGTGTTCACGAGAAGGACCGTTCGAGCGGGCAAGCATCGATCATTCACGGGAGCAGGTACTCCGGGCGTGCGGCCAATACTGACAAAAAAAACCGCATGAGATCTCTGCAAATGCATCTACATCGGACACGGCGGGTATTCGAATGATCCGCATCAAGGGCCACGGCGCGGTTTACGGAGAGGTCTGGTACGAGGAGGAGCCGCCTCACGACCCCGGCGTGGACATCGTCCTATACCGCCAGAGAGCCGCTCCGATTGCGGACGCCAGACACGCTCCATTTCTCTCGTTGGTAAGCGATCTCTCCGTCGAAGAACACCTGATCCCCGAGAAATTCAGCAAGGAATGCCGCTACGAGATCAGGCGGGCCGATACGAAGGACGGATTGCGCATGGAGTTCGTCTCCGCTCCGGAAACCCGGCTGCGTGAGTTCCGCATGTTCTACGACGCGTTCGCGAGGGAAAAGTCGCTCCCGCCTTCTTCTCCTCAATGGCTGCATGCCGCCTGTAACGCGCATCAACTCGCACTCACATCCGCCTCCCGGAACGGTGAGGTATTGGTCTGGCACGCCTACGTCGTGACCGGAAATTCCGTGCGGCTCGAGTACTCCGGCTCCTGCTTCAGAAACAGGGAAAGCCATTATCGGTCCCTGGTCGGGAGAGCCAATCGCTGGCTTCATTGGCAAGACATGCTGAGGTTCAGGGAGCTCGGAATGGAGCGCTACGATTGGGGAGGAGTCTTCGAGGACGAAGACACGCCGGACCGCGCCGGCATCAACTTCTTCAAAAAGGAATTCGGCGGACAGCCAGAACGCACCTACGACTGCACGGTACCGGTTACCGTCAGAGGACGCGTCTGGCTTCCCCTTCGCGATGCCTGGCGACGTCGGAAATCGATTCTGGATTTGCGAAACGTCATTGAACGCCGACAAGGCCGCTGGCGTCGATCGTGATGATCCTGTTGCCAACCAGCACGGTCCAGACGCCGTTCGTTTTAGTGGCGCTTGCCGAAGTCGGCTGACAGCCTACGCGCAGGAGCGCGATAAACTCGGCGGCCGTCGAGGACTTCGCGCTGGCGAACTTTCCGTGATATTGCACTGGTGCGCTCGGGTTCAACGGAGCAGCGCTGGTGATGCCGTCATCCGCGGTTCCCCACGAACTATAGCCTTGTGCGTTGATCGGCATGAACGTTCCTCCCGGACCGGCGAGCGCATCGACGCACAGCGACTGCGCAGCTTGCGTAATCTGGATATGGCCGCCGTCGATCACCGTTATGGCGTTGAGCGCGTGGATGTTCCACTCCCACGTGCGAGCGGTGCCAGACGCGAGGTTCTCGTACACCAGGACCTTGTCCGGACGAAGATAAACGAGCGAGCGCACGGCCTTGGCGAGCGCGCCGTTGTAGGCGTCCGTCGCATCCCCCGTGACGATGTCGTAGTCTGCAGTACTTTGCTGCTGCGTGATCGAACCGTAATGGACATTTGAGAGCTGGTAAGGATTTGGTTGCAGCTCGAACGCGATCTGCCCCTTGCCGCCATCGAAGGTCACGGCGTTCTTGGACTTGGTTCGCTTCACCCACCACTGCCAGTGATTGGTGTTGTAGCCGTCGTAGTCGCCGTAATAGCCGGACTCGATCGCCAGCCGCTCCCCGCCTGCGTTGACGAGGAATGCATCCTGGTCGGAGGACTGATGGCTGTACGCCGCGAACGGCGGCGGGCTCGACTTGAAATATACCGAGGTGCGGGTAAGGTCCGCCAAGTCGCTATGCATCGCCAACCAGCCGGTTGACGGCAGGTAGAGCGAGTTGGGCGTTCCGGACGGGAATGCCGTCGAGGTACACGGGTTCGGCGGCGACATCAGGTACTCGATACGTGTGTAATCTTCACCGACCAGCTTCGAGGCGTACCAGCAGCCGAGTGCGCTTGGCGCAAAATATGTATAGCCCTTGCCAAAGCGCGCCCGCGCCTCGAAGAGCCCCGGGTCTTCGAATCCGTCGCCAAAGAGGCCGATCGGTGTACCTGGATCCGTCGTCGGTGTACTGGGCGCGGTTGCCTTGGCGGTCGGAGGCACGAAGTAGGCAAGAAATCTTCCGAAGTTGCGCACCCAGGCCTTTTGCGCAAGATCGATGCAGGTCTGTTGACTGCTGCACGTAGCCCAGCGCAGCGCGTACCAGGAGCTCAGCATCGTACCCACATCCCACAGGGCATAGGCAGTGCCGTTGGCATAACCGCCTTCCTCGCCGCTCCAGGGACTTGTCACGTTCAGCGCGAAGGGCAACAGATTCTCCACCCAAGTGCTGGCCTCTGAAATATTCCCGAGGAGCAGTGCGGATGTCGTCGCCACCGTAATGAGGATCACCTGGCGATGGGAATCCAGGGGCTGCTGCCACAGCGGCGGCGGCACATAGGACGAGTTGTATGGCCATCCGCTCGCGCCGATGATCGAGCCGTAGAGGTCGCCGATCCGCGTACTCAACGTCGACAGCAGCAGACTCTGGTCTGAAGCGCTCAGTGCCGATCCCAGCCAGTCGTAGCCGAGCGTGACCACCCAAGCGACGAACGTCGATTCCAGATCGTCGAGCGCCGTCGGGCCACGTGGATCCCATGAAGCGAGGTTCAGCACGCGAATTCTGGCGTCCTGTTTGTAGACGTCCGTCCCGCTGTAGACATACGCCATGAGCGATTTCAGCGCCTTGTTACCGTAAACATATCCATCGCCCTGGGCGCCGGCACTTGGCAGCGTCTCGTTCAAGCTGCTATTGACCTGCCATTGCAGTGCGCCGAGCGCGGTACTCCGTTGGTTGGCCATCGTCGCCAGCGTGGCGGGGTCTGGCAGCGCACGCGGATGCGTCTTTGCGACGAGTTGATTGATGACCGACGTTATATCGGGCACAACGAACGGCACTGCGTTGGTGCCGACGGCGAACTGCCGCACATTGCTCAATTGCGTTCCCGCCTGCACCTGCCACAAATAGTTTCCCACAGGCAGGGCTTCATCCCAGTTGATCCAGTTCTGCGGCGTCGAGAGCGTTCTCGTGTGATTGTCGGGATAGGTCAGGGTGACCTGGTATAGCGCAGTACCGCTCAGGTGCGGCCAGCTGAAATCGGGCGGGCTCTGTTCGACCACCTGGCAGTCGCTGGGCCGCACCGCGGCTGCACCCGGGTTGTAGAGCGGCGACTGGCGGTTGAGCAGGATGGTCGTCATCCAGTCGGCGTTCGGGTTCGGAACGCAGGTCTGGGCTTCGGCGGCAATGGGCACGCCCGCTGCCGGCAAAAGCGCAAGGGCCGCAACGCGTATCGCTATCGCAATGAGCTTTCGGGCCACTGCGATCGAATAGCCGCGCTCTCGGTCTTGCTCCGCTCGGCATTCTCGAAACCCTGCGAGCAATCGCCGTGACATACGAGTAAAGATCGCACTACAACCCATTGTGATCCCCGAATAGGCGTATACCAGACTGGCCGACGCGTAGAGCGGGTCTCTATCGCGCGTCCTCGCTACCGCTATTTCTACTTTGATCCTGTTTGATTCCCGGCATTCACGCGATGTGCCGAGTGGACTACGCGCGGGAAACGGCGTCGTACTCGTATGTCATCAACCTCCCTCATTCTGGCAACCAGTCATTGCGCATTGCCGCGGCGCGGTCGGGTGGTTGGTCCGTCGAATAAAAGGGGAAGAGCAATGTACAAGTCAGCGTTTCAAATGTGTCGCAGCATCCTCACACTGTTTGCGTCACTCGCGGGCGTAGCGAGTTCCTTCGCCGCTGCTCCGGAGGTGCGTTTGAGCGAAACCTAACCTATGGCCGCTTGCCCTTGTATTTCGAGGTGAACCGGGGCCAGACGGATGAGTCCGTGCGCTTCCTCGCGCACGGTTCCGGCTACCGCCTGTACCTGACGGACAGCGAAGCCGTTCTTGTCCTGGCCGGGCCGGCTGCCAAGCGCGATCGGACCGCGCGCGAGCCGCATGACGTGCAGGCTATCCGAGCCCGGTTCGACACGAAGTTCGAAGCCGCAAATCCGGCCGTGGTGCGGATGAAGCTCGTCGGCGCTGCGCCCGCGCTCCAAGTCCGCGGTCTCGAGGAACTCCCCGGCAAGACGAACTACTTCCTCGGACGCGATTCCTCGAAGTGGCGCACCAATGTGCCGACCTACATGAAGGTGCGCTACCGGAATGTCTATCCCGGCATCGACCTCGTCTATTACGGCAATCAGCAGCAGCTCGAGCACGACTTCGTGGTCGCGCCCGGCGCGGACCCGGGAAAAATCCTGCTTGGCTTCGAGGGTGCCGACAAGCTGGAGATCGACGCCCGGGGCGATCCCGTGCTGCATACGGCCGGCGGCGATCTGCGCCAGCGCAAGCCGGTCGTCTATCAGGAGGTGGAGGGTGTTCGGAAACAGATCGATGGGCACTACGTGCTGGAAGGCCCGAATCGTTTCGGTGTCCGGCTCGGCGTTTATGACGCCAGTCAGCCACTTGTCATCGATCCCTTACTTTCATATTCCACTTACCTCGGCGGCATCGACACGGATGCGGGCGCGGGCATCGCGGTGGACGCTGCTGGAAACGCGTATGTAACGGGCCGAACTGCCTCTCTCGATTTCCCCGCGACGGTTGGCGCATATCGCTCAGTCCCGGCCCTGCCTGGCGGCTCCTTCGGTTCCAATGTCTTCGTGACCAAGCTCAATCCAAGCTGTACCGCGCTTGTCTATTCCGCTTACATCGGTGGAAGCGCCGATGACCAGGGAATGGGAATCGCGGTGGACGCCAGCGGCAATGCGTACGTCACGGGCATCACCAGTTCGCCCGACTTCCCGATCACTCCCGAGGCTGTGCAGGCAGCCTTGGCGGACCCAAGCGGCGGCTACGACGCCTTCGTGATCAAGCTCGACCCTAGCGGCTCCTCGCTCGTGTACCCGACATACCTGGGAGGTATCGGCTCTTATGATTGGGGAGCAAGCATCGCGGTGGACACGCCCGGCAACGCTTACGTCGCCGGAGCAACCTGGTCTCTCGATTTCCCGACCACGGCGGGCGCCTTTCAGCCCGTTTTCCCCGGCATGAACCGTTACGGGGCGTCTACCGCCTTCGTAACCAAACTCAATCCCACCGGCACTGCGCTCGTGTATTCGACCTACCTCGGCGGCAGCAGCGATCGAGCCGGCGACGCTGCCACCGGAATTGTCGTCGATGCTGCCGGCAATGCCTTCATAACCGGGACAACGTCATCGCCGAATTTCCCCACGACCCCGGGAGCGTTCCAAACCGCCCTTGCCGCCAACTCGATCAGCATTCCCATGGACGCCTTTGTGACCAAGCTCAATCCTGCAGGCTCGGCGCTCGTGTACTCCACGTTTCTGGGCGGCACGGGCGACGACGCGGCGAGCGGAATGGCCCTCGATACCGACGGCAATGCGTATGTGACCGGCCAGACTTCCGGCGATTTCCCAACGACGGCGGGAGTCTACCAACCCAGGCCTGGCCTGAGCGCCAATGCATTCGTGACCAAGCTCAACCCGACCGGTTCGGGGTTGGTCTACTCGACCTACCTGGGCGGAAACGCCAGTGCGTATGGCAGCAGTATCGCAATTGACACGGCCCGAAATGCCTACCTCACAGGAGGCATCTATCAGACCTGCGGACAATACTCGTGCATCAACGATTTCCCGACTACCCTCGGAGCGTTCCAGCCCAACTACGGAGGCGGCGCAGAGGATGCCTTCGTGGCGAAACTCAACTCCCTTGCCAGCGCGCTCGTCTATTCGTCCTACCTGGGGGGCAGCGGTTTCGACGGCGGCGCGGGAATCGCCGTGAACGGCACCGGCAATGCATACGTGACAGGCGCCACCAATTCGATCAACTTCCCGACGACTCTCGGAGCCTTCCAACCCGTGTACGGTGGAGGGCTCGGCGGCGATGCCTTCGTCGCGAAAATCGCGCCGTAACTGGAGTTCCGCTTTCAATATTGCCGACGTAACGCGCAGCGCGCGTCCTGAGTTCGCCGCTTGCATCACGGCACATGGAATCTGCGATCGTCGCGCGTTGCGCAGTGATCGGCCTCACGACAAGAGATGCCACGGCCTGCGCCGCATAGCACGCGATCGAGTTTGCAGCTTCGGCCCGAGAGCGGCCGAAAGTCGGAGATCTATGCGACTTACTTGCGCAGCACGATCCCGTCTTTCGGCCCCAGGGTGAGCCGGCCGGCGGCGGACCCGTCGTTGACGGCAGGATCCTGTCCACCCGCGAGCCGCCGCAGTCCTGGTTCGACGGTGACCGTTCTGGCCGTGTTGGTGGGATTGACGAGCGCGATGCCGTACTGGAAGTCGCGGCGCCACACGCCGTTGCTCCAGGCGGCAGCCGGCGGCTCCGAAATCGCTTTCCCCAGCTTGTAGTCGTATTCGTCGAACCACGGAACGCTGCTGTACTCTCTGGATTTGTCGGTGAAGGAAAAATAGCCGTCGTCGAGCAGGCAGGACGTGTAGGCGTAGCGGAAGAAACGATAGTCCGTCGGGCTGCCGTGCACGTTGAAGCCGACGATGTTCGGCGGCCTGGTGTTCCGCAGCACGGCCCGATAACGCGCCATCATCGCCGGCCAGCCTCCCCATGTCTCCAGAGACCAGGTTTCTCCCATCAACCCTTCCAGGAAAGCCCCGTTGAGCTGGTTACGCCATTGCCTGTCATCGAGATCATTGTCGACGTTGCCGATCAGCAAAGCGCTGGGTTGAAGTTGGCGGATGCGATTCCAATGCGCAAGATGACCAGCGTGGTAGGCGGAGACGATTTTCGAACTCCCGGGATCGTCGTTCACGCCATCGGAATCCCAGTCTCCGGTCACCCGCGGCCGCACCATGACGTTGTCCAGATAGACGATGTCGAACTCCGGAATGTCGCGGAAAAATGTTGCGTAGTTCCGACCCGCCAGCCACTGAGGCCAGCGCTCTCCATTGACGTCCGGCTTGGTCCAGGCGGTGAAGTTGATTTCCCATGTGGAGTACTGGGCCGTCCACTGTACCTTCCGACCACTGGCGTTCAGCAACCACCATTTGTTTGCGTAGAGCTTGTCGCGCAAATCCAGACTCGCCGGATCGCTCGGATTGTCGTAAGCCTCGTTGAGAACGGTGTACTGCCCGACGAGAATATCCGGGTTCAGCGCCTTGATCGCCTGTACCGCTTTCTGAATCGCCAAGGTTGAGGTTGGCGCATAGCCGGGCGGCTGCCATCCTGCGTAGAAACCGAGAATCGCTACGTCCAAACGCGAAATCTCTTTTTGGTAGACGGCGTCCTGGTAGTTTTTCGCACCGATATTCATGCCCAGCAGCCGTGGAAAGGTGCTGGTTGTGGTGGCGGCTTCAACCGTGCCGGCAGCCTGACTCCAGATGCCGACTGCGATCAAACCACAGACCAACAGGGATCTGAAAATGAAGCGGTTCATCGCATGTTTCCGGATCTGTCGCCTTACGGATCGCGCCGAATTCCACGACCTTCAACTCGATCCAATCTGTCGTCCCTGAGTTCGTGGTGTTCGCTGGCAAGGAGGTCAAACAGCAGCCGATCGTACGGTCGGCCGTCGATGTAATGACATTGTCGCTGCCGCCCGATGAATCTGAATCGGAGCCGTTCCACGAGCCGAAGCGAAGGGTTGCGATCCACGACCCAGGTATTGACCGTGTGCAATTCGAGATTACGAAACGCCAGGGTCAGGAACTTCGACCCTGCGAAACTTGCATACCCTCGGCTGCGGAACGATTTCTCCCCGGTCGTTCCCCAAAGCGTCCCGGTCCTGAAGGTGCGCGATACGTTATTCAAACCGGCAATCCCGATCGGGACGTCGTCCCGATCGGATGTATATACCCTCATAAAATGGGTTTCCTGCTGTGCCATGATCTTGAGAAGCATCGGGGTAACGAGTTGTACTCCGTTCCCGAAACTCAGCCACTGGTAGTTCTCCTTCCGGGCCAGCCAGCTCGCGGCCAACTCAATGATCTCGGGCGTATTCAGGGGCAAGAGCTTCATCCGAACACCGTCGAGCACCGCAAATTTCCGCGTACAAACGCGCCCCTGAACTGCGTCTCACCCGCCGTATTTCCATGGCGTCTCCGCTATGGTTAGCGGGCGGATTTGCTCCCGGCACTCGGCCTCCACGACGCGCAAGATCACTACCGCATGATCGCCGTCCGTATCGACAACCCTTTCTACCCGGCATTCGATATGTGCGGGAAAGCTGGCCAATATGGGCGCGGCGGTTCTCCCTTCCGCGAATGGTTCGCCGTTTATCGTTCCGCAGTCCGCTTTGGTGGGGAAGAAAAACTGCTTGGCTATTTCTTGCTGCGTGTCCGCCACGATATGCAGAGCGGCGATCTGACTCTCCGTCATGCATCGGAACACGTTGCTATCCCTGCGCACCGCCGCCATGATCAACGGCGGCTTGAAGGACGCCTGCGACACCCAGGTCACTGTCGCCGCCCCGTACCGGTTATTGCATCGCGACGTCAGCACGTACACGCCGTTCGACAGCATCCGCAGCGTCTTTTGTTTGACTTTCGCGTCCATCGTCTTCACCCAGGTTGCGCCTCACGCTCTTCGCAAGCCGCTTCCCGGTTTCCTCTTTCGCGCCGGAACCATCGCTCCTCGTCGAGCGCCATGTGCTCCGAGGCAAGCAGGTCGAATATCAGGCGGTCGTACAGCCGCCCGTCGATTTGGTGGCATTGCCGCTGCCGGCCGACGAAACGGAAGCCGAGGCGCTCTATGGTCCGGATCGACGGGTTGTGCTCAACGGCCCAGGTATTGATCGCATGAAGCCCGAGTTCGCGGAACGCAAAGGTCAGGAGTTTCGAACTGGCGATGGTTGAATAGCCACGGTTGCGAAATGATTTGTCTCCAGACAGCCCCCAGAATGTCGCTGTCTTAAAGCCCAATTCCACGTCGTTCAGGCCGACGATCCCGATGGGGATATCCTCATCCTCCGACGTATACACTCTGATGACGTGCGTTTCGCGCTGTGCCATGACTTTCAGAAGCGCGGGCGTGATGAGCTGTCTTCCGCTGCCGAAATCCAGCCACTGGTAGTTCTCTTTTTGCCCGAGCCAACTCGCGGCCAGCTCAATGTGCTCGGGTCTGTTCAGGGACAGTAACTTCATGACGGCGAACTTCCTCCGGTGGTCTGGATTCCTCTCGCAGCACGGCGCCAGCGCGCCACAGCATTTCGTAGGCAGCGAGGAGTTTCGGTGCCTCGTGGCGCCATTCGAGCTCATTTTCTATCCGTCGGCGCCCGAATTCTCTCATCTCAGCGCGCCGGACTGGATCGTCCAGCAACTCGAGGATCTTCGCGGCTAGATCCAAAGCGTCGTTCCGTTTCGCGTAAAGAGACGCGCGCTGGGCGGAATATCGTCCTTCCGTGAGATCGAACTGCACGATCGGCTTGCCGAGCGCCATGTACTCCATCACCTTGTTCATGGTGGACTTGTCGTTCATCTCGTTGGCCACATCCGGGTTGACGCACACGTCGGCGGTGTTGAGCATCGCCAGCAGCTCGCCGTCCGGCACGCGCCCGGTGAAGGTCACGAAATCGGCGACGCCCAGCTCCGCGGCCAGCGCCTTCAGCTCTTCGAGCGAGGTGCCGCCGCCCACCAGGCCGAAGTGAACATCGGTGCGCTGGAGATCGAAGACGATATGGCGCACGGCGTGTAACAGGTAGTCGACGCCCTCCTGCTGTCCCATCACGCCGACATAGCCGACCAGGTACCGGCGGCCGCGCTTGAGCCGTTCGTCCGCAGGCAGGATCTTCAGGCGCGCCAGGCTCGGGCCGCTGCGCACGACGAAGACGCGCTCGGGAGGCATGCGGCCGCGCTCGATCGCGATACGCCGGTAGGACTCGTTGGTGGCGATCGACACGTCGGCGCTGCGAAAGGTCCAGTACTCGAGCTTCAGCATCAGGCGATAAAAGAGATCCCGACGTCCGAACTTCGCTTCGTACAGCTCCGGATTGAGGTCGTGGTGATCGAATACGAACTTCTTGCCGAACAGCTTGAAAAATCCTCCGATCAAAAAGAACAGGTCGGGCGGATTGCAGGCGTGGATGACGTCGAAGCCGCGCCTGACGAGCACCCGCCAGGCGAGCACGAATGTCCAGAACAACGCCGCCGCGTATTCGAGCGCGTAGCCCATCGCGCCCGACGCTTCGACCGGCAGTCTGTAACGGTAGATGTGGATGCCGTCGATCGCCTCGAATTTGTTTTCCCAGCCTTGCCCGGTCGGGCAGATGATCGACACCACGTAACCGGCGTCGCGCAGCGCGCACGCTTCCTGCCATACGCGCCGGTCAAACGGGCACGGCAGGTTTTCAACCAGGATCAGGACGCGCCGCTGCCGATTCGCCATTTCACGCTCTTTCGACCGGTTCGGGGGTCACCAGCAGATGCCCTCGTAGACGCCGGACACGGTGCGCGAGTCGCAGATGCGGACGAAATCGATGATGGTCTGGTCATCGGTCACGCGCTTGGGAACATCGCGGAACTCCGGCGCCGCGTTGCCGATGACGATGGTGCCGGCATGATCCAGAACCGCATCGACGCTCGGTGCCATCAGGCGCGAGATATGGGGGATGTGGTGGAGAATGTAGTCGCGATTCGCCCCGTGGATGGCTGCGAGCCGGACATTGCCGTCGTAGATGCGCAGGTCGTAGCCTTTTCCGATCAGGCGCTCGGTCAGCTCCACCACCGGGCTCTCGCGCAGATCATCGGTTCCCGCCTTGAAACTGAAGCCGAGAATGCCGACTTTCCTGCTCCCTTGTTCGATCACCGCCTGTACGCCGCGCTCGATCTGCAGCCCGTTGCTCGGAAGAATTGCGCTCAGGATGGGAAGCGTCAGATCGAGAGACTTGGCCCGGTACAGCAGCGCGCGCAGATCTTTCGGCAGGCACGAGCCGCCGAATGCGAAACCCGGCTTCAGGTAATAGGGCGAGAGGTTGAGCTTGGTGTCCCGGCAGAAGATATCCATCACCCGATGCGCATCCACCTCCAGCCCTTTGCAGATGTTGCCGATCTCGTTGGCGAAGCCTACCTTGAGCGCATGCCAGGCGTTGTCCGCGTACTTCACCATCTCCGCGGTCTCGATGTCGGTACGGATCAGCGGCGCCGGCATTCCCGCGTACAGGCTCGCCAGCAGGTCGCCGCTTGCGCGGTTCAGCTCGCCGATGACGGTCTTCGCCGGATGGAAATAATCGTGCACTGCGGTCCCCTCGCGCAGGAATTCCGGATTGATGCATACGCCAAACTCGATCCCGGCGCGTTTTCCGGAGCACGCTTCCAGCGTCGGGATCACCACTTCGCGCATGGTTCCGGGCAGCATGGTGCTGCGGACCACCACCACGGGCGCGCCTTCGTGATTGCGCAATGCCGCTCCGATCTGCTCGCACACGCGCTTCACGTATTTCAGGTCGATGTCGCCGTTGGCGCGGCTGGGCGTTCCCACGCAGACCAGGCACACGTCGCTGTGCCGTACCGCCGCTTCGACGTCCGTGGTCGCAGAGAGCCGGCCTGCAGCCACCTGCCGTTCGATGATCTGGCCGATGTCTTTCTCGATGATCGGACTCTTGCCGGCGTTGATGAGGTCGACCTTCTTCGATTCCGAATCGACGCCGATGACTTCGTGGCCTTCCTGGGCAAGACAACCTGCGGAAACGGCCCCGACGTATCCGAGACCCAAGACGCTGAGCTTCATGAGAATCCCTTCTGATCCCGACAATTTGACCGGCTGGGCCGGAGGCGATGCCATGGATGCACCGATGCGCAAGCTGCCGCATCCGCAAGCATCCGGCCGCGCAATTACCGCTCACAGCATAGAGAGGCCGTTGTTTACGCCGGTACAGCAAGCGAAAGGCGGGGTATAGTCCGATCGGATCAGCAGATGATTTCGGTACTTAGGACGAGTTCGCCTTCAAGCCGGCCGTGCCACGAGATGGTGGACGCAGGTTGCTTTTCGTCGAACCGCCGCGAGACCCAACCGAGGATGGGAGCGGTGCTGCCGCGGTAGACGCGCGTGCAAGCGCCCTTCAGCTGCGGCACCTTCAGGAAAACTGTCCTGTCCGCTTGGCTGAGCAGGTAGCCGTCCGAGGCGGGAACAACCCGGCAGCGCTCGCTGCAATGGAAAAACAGCTCGATATCGTGTTGCTGCGACATTTTCAGAGTGTCATCGATCTTCACCCGCCTTGCGGCCTTGTCCAGAGTAATGCGGCGTCGGTGCATCACCGGATCGGACAGGCGCAGGTAGCCGTCTTGCCAACCCTCGAACACGTCCTTGTCGGCGGTACTCGACCAGTGGCTGCATCCGGCTCGCGCCTTCTTCAACCACATGAAGTTGCCTCCGGACTGGGACTGATTCTTGCCGTCCACGCGCACGGTATTATGGGCGGCGGTACCACGAAAATAGTCCCGCCATGGGCCTTGCGTGTGATATGCATAGGTTCCGGGATCGATCAGGAACTCCAGTCCGCCCACCGACAAAGTGAACGAAAGGGCGTCCGCATGCCCGTGTGCGGCGATGCTGCGATAGCCTAACGGACCGGCATCGGCGATAAGACGGATTTCGTTTGTGCTCTCCAAATTGCAACCGAGGATGTAGTAGCCGCCCCTTGGAAACGCCCGCCGAGGCGGAAGTCTTGCGTGCACCGTGCGCCGCTCGCGAAAAAGAGGGTCGGCTTCCTCGCCAAGGAGCCAACGCGTCTTGTCGTCCAGGGTGCCGGCCTTAACCTTGAAGTCGTCGCTCTTGAACAGGATTGCAGCCGTCGCCAGCAAGGACCGATAAGGGGAAAAGTTTTCGCATTGGGCGAGCCTGACGACCAACCCATCGTCCGCATCGCCGAACGTCGGAATATTGCCGCCGGCGTCCATGATCGATGCGAGAAACTCGAGCATTGATTCAACGCGGAATTCGTACGCAACGGAGAACCACTGCCCATTCGCCTTGCCGGCAAGCAGCGCGAGCAGGAGGAAATCGAGCACGAACTGCTGGTACGCCACCGCCTGTTCCCGGTTGACCCCGTCTGGAGCATTCTGCAGAACCACTTCCCGCTCCAGAATCGCTTTCGCCGTGGAAAGCCAAACGCGAACGCTACGCCAATAAGGCCAGGTCAGAGCCGCGATAAACAAACCCGCCGCTTCTCCGATCAGATGGTTGTTGGCCGAAGAGTAGCGCGAGAAATTGCGGTGCACGAACTGCGCATGCTGATAGATCGATTCCAGCCAGCGCTGCCGGAAGCGTGCACCCTCGGCGTCTTCGAACAACGGCGCGCGCGCGCCGCCAAGCAGTTGCCAGGCGACTGACCAGTTGATGAGCCTGATCGACACCTCCAACGCGCTCGACCAGTTGGGTCCCATGCGGTACGGACAGGACGCGAACCAGCTCTCCAAGTGCTGCCGGATAACGAGGAGATACCGCGCATCGCGGCTGAGCGCATACGCCTGCGCCAGCGTAACCAGATGCAGATGCCGGTTGATCTCCCATAGATACTTGATGTTTCCGACCACGCGCGGATTGCGATAGTCGAGCAGCTTTCCGAAGACGAGGGGCGCTTCGATGCCGGTCTTGGGATCGCGATTCCAACGCGGCGGCACCCCGAGATCGACGTCCCTTAGCGCAAATACATCCAGCCTGCCCGCTGCGATACGGTCCGCAGCGGCAAGATAGCGCGAGGCATCGACCTTCGGGGCGGCGTGTATCCAGAAATGAGTGGTCGCCGCGAGACTCGGCGGCGGAACGGTCTTCGCGCCGATGAGTCCGGCGCGTTCCGCGCGCGTCGACAGCGCGTGATAGATGCGATGCACGACTTCGGCGGGTGTCATGCAGCGCAGGCGGTTGAAGCGCCAGACGAGTCGCTCCATCATGCCGCCATCCACCAGCTCGGATTCGAACCGGCGTTCGGCCCCTGCGAAATCACGCGCGGACATGGTGGTAATCATCAATCAACCCTGTTGACGCGCCTGCGGCGTATTTGCGTCCGTGCATAGTCCGCTCGGATCAGCAGATGATTTCGCACAGGCCGGCGGGCACGGGCACCGCTGCAAGATTCCTAGATCTTCTTCGCGTATACGACCCGGTGCCATCCCCACCTCCGGCCCAGTGCCCTGCGCGCACCTGCCGGCACCAGTCGGCCCAGCACGCCCCAATGCAGGTGATTGAAGAAATGCACCTCGTTGCTCTCGATGCGGAATGCCTGCAAAAGGTCTTCCGCTTCCTTCGCGCTATACACCTGCGCATACGGATTGTCCGGGCCGTTGGTATTGCGGCTCAGCCATTCGTGGTCGGAAACGCGCCCACGTTGCATGCGCAACTCATTGTGGCGTTCCAGCTTTTTACGCGGCAACCCCATCGACTGGAACAATGCGATAGCGCCCGGGATCGACAGGGCGCGAAGTCCGAGCTTGCGCAGGTACCTGATCTCGACCAGGTAGTTGATCGAGCTGCGGTTATAGAGCATCAGGAGCAGCTCGCCTCCGGGCCTGAGAACCCTGCATATTTCGGCGACCGCCTTGGTCACTTCCGGGATGTGGTGCAACACTCCGAACGCGTAAACCACATCGAACGCGCCGTCCGGGAATCCGAGCGACGTCGCATCGCATTGCACCGCATTTCCAGGCAGCGAGAAGGCGCGTAATGCCCGCGCTATGGCCTCCGTCGATCCTCGATCTACATTGATGCCCGTGTAGATCGCTCCCTTGCCGATGAGTTGTCGCGCGTCGGTCCCCACCCCGGCGCCGATTTCGAGCACCCGCTTTCCGCGCCAGTCGATCCTCGAAAGGACCTCCGGGATGTGCGGCTGTAGCGCATAGCGCTTGCGCTCGATCTCGAGAAAGTATTCCCGGGTGGCCCGATCGACCTCGCTCAGCTCCGAATCGCAGGGATTGCTGTCCCAGTACTCCCGGACGCGCTCCTGGACCAGCCCGCGGTCCGCGATCGTGACCTCTTGAGGTTTCACGTCTTCGGCAATCGGCAAACGGCCTTTCAGGAGCATGGTCGACTCAGTCCAGACACGCGGCGTACAGCCGGCGGATATCCTCCGCGAGCCGCTTCACCGTGTATTGTTCGCGCACCCGTTGCCGGGCGGCCTTCGCCATTCGCATCAAGCATTCGCGGTCGTCGTCGAGACAAGCCACCGCTTTCGCCAGCGCGCTTGGATCTTTCACCGGCACGAACAGGCCATGTTCGGCATTCCGCATCACATCTGGAATCGCGGCGACCGGCGTGGTGATGGGCACACATCCCGCTGCCATCGCCTCCAGCAAAGAATATGGAAGGCCTTCGCTGTACGACGGGAATATGAAAACATCCGAATCGAGCAAGAGCCGACATTTTTCCGCAGCGTCCACGCGACCCAGAAACCGCACGCGATCCGTCAGGCCGGCGCTTTCCGAGGCGGCGACGAGCGCGCCGCGATCCGGACCGTCGCCGGCGATGGAAAGTTCGAACGCCCGACCGGCGCTTTTCAATTCCGCCAAAGCCCCGATGACCTCGAACAACCCTTTCGCTCGCACGAGCCGGCCGACATAGACCAGCCTCAGAAGTCGATCGCTGTTATAGGCACGCGCCTGATCCGCAAGGCCTGCCGGATCGATGGCATTGGGCACCAGATACACCTTGATCCGCGCATCGAATGCCCGGTAGGCACGCAGCTCCGCGCTCGATAGCACCGTCACCGCGTCGCTCGCCACGAGAAAACGCCGCAGGATCCAGGTCAACAAGGCGTTCCCCCGAAAAAACTCCTGCGGCATCGCTCCGCCGTGGATCTGGTTCACCACGCGCCGGCCGAGTAACCGGGCAACAATGGAGTACGCGAGGTCCCGCCAATAACCCTTTGGATCGAGCGAAGCGTTGAGATGCACCACCTCGGCGCCGGTTCGCAGCAGGAGCAGCGCGAGCTCCAAGGGACTGAATACGAACCGCAACAGCTTTTCCAGCCCATTCTCCCGACGTCCCTCGCTGCCGACCTGGAAATGCAGCAGGTCGAATTCTCGCGCAAGTTCGGAAGAAAACAGCATCCTGACATGAGTGGACACGCCGCTGATGGCTTCTAGCGATGGTCCGAAAAGGACGATTTTGCGTTTTTCCACGATGCGGCTTCGTATCATTGATACGCAACGGCGTTGCGGGCGGCGGGCCGCAGCGCCATCGACTCCAGGCAGCGGAAATAGTCGGCCTCGACTCGCGCCACCGCCGATTCGCCGCCGTCGTCGTCCACATACAGCCGATGCCAGAGTTCCAGCATGAGCAGCAGCCATATTCCCTGCTCCCGATCGACGCGCCCTTCTACATGATCTTTCACGATGCCGCGCACTGCATCGACGTCGCAATAGCCTCGGTCCAGGCAGCGTTCGGACAACAGCACATCATGAATCAGCCGGCGCCAGGGTCCCGCGAACCAGTGCGCCAGCGGAACGGTAAATCCCACCTTGCGGCGATATATGATTTCTCGGGGTAGATAACGCTCGGCGAGCCGCTTGAGCACGATCTTCGAGCGCAACCCGCTGACCTTCAGGTGTGACGGCAAGCGCGCGGCGAACTCGACGACGGTATGGTCGAGGAAGGGAACGCGAGCCTCGATCCCCGCCCCCATGCTCATCCGGTCCCCCTTGACGAGGATGTCGTCCACCAGCCGGGTATGGACGTCGCAATACAGGAAGCGATCGAGAGGGTGATGGCTGCTGCAATCCGCGATGACGGCGCAAAAGGTCTCGGCCAGACCGCCATCCCCCACTTCCTTACGCATCGTCTCGGACAGCACGCGAGGTTGCAGTTTGGTGTCGAAGCCCCCGTACCAGGATGCAAAGCGGCGCGCCAAGTCGCCTATCGCCAGGATCTCCGCCATGCTGCGCAGTCGCCTGCCTCGAAACGGCACTCCGGCGGCAACGCCGCGCAGGAGAGCATTCCGAATCGTCGGCGGCATCCAATCGAGCGCCGCGGAAAACTGGTCGAACACGTACTTGGAGTAGCCGCCGAATTGCTCGTCAGCCCCCTCTCCGCACAGCATCACGCTTACATGCTTCTTCGCCTCACGGCACATCAAAAAGGTGGGAACGGCCGGCGGCTCTCCCATCGGTTCGTCATGGATCCAGGCGAGAAAAGGAAGCGCCTCGGCAAACTCCTTGAATCCGACCGTGATTTCATGGTGCTCGGTGCCGTATCGTTGCGCGACCTTGCGTGCATGGCCGAGTTCGCTGAACTCGGCGAAATCGAAGCCGACGGAGAAGGTCTTCACCGGCTCCGGATTTCCTTTTTCCCGGCGCAGGGTTTCCATCATGGCGACCACGAGGCTGCTGTCCACGCCACCGGAGAGCTGCACGCCCAGCGGCACGTCCGACATCAATTGCATGTCCACCGTCCGCTTGAGCAGCACGTCGAGTTGCCGTGTCGCCTCCTCGAGACCGATTTGCTCGGGATGGTGCCGGACGTCCCAGTAGCGCCGTGGCTCCGCCTGCCGGCCGGCGCCAACGGTGAGTTCCATGAAGCATCCTTCGGGCAGGCGCGAGACGCCCTCGAACATCGTTGCCGGGCGCGACACGTAGCGAGTCACCAGGACCTGCGCGACGCCGGCGCGATTGACCTTGCGGTTGCGCAAAGCCGGGTGGCGCAGCAGGGCTTTCATCTCGCTCGCGAACACAAGCGCATTGCCATCGCTCCACCAGTAGAGCGGCTTGACTCCCATCGGGTCGCGCGCCAGCGACAGCGCGCGCGTGTCCACGTCGTAGATGGCGAAGGCGAAGATGCCCTGCAAGCGTTTCGCCAACCCCTGAAGGCCCCACTGCTCGTAGCCGTGCACCAGTACTTCGGTGTCGCAGCGGGTCTTGAAACGATGGCCGCGCGCCTCGAGCTCCGCACGCAGCGCGACATGGTTGTAGATCTCGCCGTTGAAGACCGTCCAGACCGTCCCGTCCTCGTTGCACATCGGCTGGTCGCCGGCATGAAGGTCGATAATGGCGAGGCGCCGATGGCCCAGCCAGCACAGATCGCCGGGGGAACGCCACTGTCCCTCCCCGTCCGGTCCTCGCCGGCGCATCACCGAAAGCATTTCTACGGCTACGCCCGCAGAAATGGGCTCGGACATTTCGGGGCGTAACCTCAGGTACCCAGCTATTCCACACATACCGAATTATTTGAGTTTCCGTCGTGAGAACCGTGCTTATCCGCCGCTTCGGGACCACTCATTCACCACCCATCGGAACTTTCCGGCCTCGGTGCACGGTATTTCGTTCTTCATTGCTATCTCGACTTTCACGCCGGGATCCACCAGCTTGTGAATGTTTTCGATCAGCTTTTGTCGATCGTCGACCCCAAATGCGGGTGCCGGCACTAGGCGGATTTCCCAGCGTTCCGGGCCAACCTGGGCGACTTGGGATTTTCTTATGTTCTGCACTCCCTTGAACGCAAAGGTGAGCACCGATGGACTGACAAATGCGCCATCGCTCCCGAAAATTCTGTCTTCCCACTTTCCGGTAACGGGCTCGATCATTGGAAAGGATCGCCCGCAGCGGCACTTGCCGGGTATCCAACGCGTACGATCCGAAAGTCTGTAGCGGACTAACGGCATCGCCAGATTGTGAAATGTGGTTCCAACGACGTAGCCGGTATTCTGCGTCGGCCGTCCATCCGAATCGACCAGCTCGACAAATGAATAATCGGGATTGATGTGCAGCGACCCGTACTCGCATTCGGTGGCAAACGCTACGCGCTCCGCCATTCCGTACATGTCCATCACTCTTGCCCCGATCCTCTCCTCTATCAATTCTCGTTGATGCTGGTACAGAGGCTCGGAGGCAGTGAACACTACGGGAATCATGAGGCGGCGGTCGCGTTGCAGCAGGAATTGCGCGAGTGCGAACGCTGTCGACGGATATGCCTGCAACATCCTCGGCGCGAACCGCTCCAATTCGTAGATGATCGCATCCACGAAAGCGTCCTTGAGATGTCGCGACGAGATCAACAGTTGATTGTTGTACCGATTCCAGAACCAGAAAGGCGGGTCGGTACGGCTCAGCGGCACCACCATGTCCCCGCGCATGGTGGCGCGCGGCATACCGTTCGTGTAGCCACCCCATTCCCAGTGCCTTCTCAGGAACGCGCCCTCCATCAGCACCGACTCGAGACTGCGAAACACGGACAGCGGCGTTCCTGTCGTGCCGCTCGTTTTTCCTATGGAATGCCATGGCCTCGCACGACCTCCATGCGGATACAGTTCTTCGGAGTTCTCCAGCAAGGTCTCCTTGCAGATGATGGGGAAGAATTCCTGCAAAACCTCAATCGACTGCGCGATCGGGAAGCGTTTGGGAAGACGGCGGTAGTACCGTAACTTAGAAATCGCCGAAACCAGGGTTCTATGCAGCGCAGCCATCTGCAATGACCGAATTTCATCCTCCGTCATCGTCTCATGGCGTCGCAGCTTTCTGACGATACGTTGTGACAGCCAGTTGTCACGCAAGAGAGACCGGCTGCCGAACTGCATTTCCAGATGGAACGTATTGTTGATATGAAGATATGCGAACGAATCGAACATGCGAGCGATCCTCAGTTGAACCTCGCGAGCGCATCGATATCCGCGGCTGCAGCCGGCACTCGATCTGCTTCGTCGGATATCGCAGGATGCAATCCGGCCCGGGTATAGACCTACTCCAGTTCCGCGACGACCCGATCCGCGGCGAAGTGGTGCTCAACGGTTTCGCGCGCCGCCCGGGCAATGCGTTGCCCGAGCCGCCGGTCCTGCATGAGCCTGCGCAGCAGCCGTTCAAGCATCCCGGTGTCGCCGGACGAAAACAGGAACCCGTTCACGCCATCGGTCACGACGTCCGGGATGCCGCCCACCGCGGTTGCGACGACCGGCAAACCCGCTGCCATGGTTTCGAGCAGGCTCATCGGCAATCCTTCCGCGTAGGAAGGCAGGACGAAGACGGCGGCGCGCCCGATCAACAACTGCTTTTCGACCGGCCCCACCCAGCTGGGGAACGCGACGACATCCCCGATACCGAGCTCTTTGGCGTATCGCGCGATGGACTCGAGATCTCCATCGCCCGCGCAAACGAGCCTGACGTCGGGAATCGGCCCCCGTAGCGCGGAGATCGTGTCGAGCAGATCGAAGATTCCCTTGCCCCGTTCGAGGCGCCCGAGGAACAGCACGACGTTGGGCAGCGCTGGATGGTCTGCTCCGCGACCGAAGGCGCCGAGTTGGGCATGCAGACGAGGCGCGGATTTCGCGTAATCGCGCTCATCCAGGACCGCCAGCGCTCGGACAGGACGATGATGCACGCCGCGCGGTGGAGGAAATAGCGAATGATTGCGCGCCGCCTCGCGATTTCTCCCGGTTAGAGGTGCGGCGATGCGCACCTGCTCGTTCCGACTATGGGATGACATTGAAAGCATCTACCAGGATCCAGTAATTCGTCGAAGCCGGGTTCTTATCCAATACCTGGATCGTCAACGTATGGCTCCCGGAAGCGAGACCTGTAGTTGTGAAGAGGGTGTCCTGGGGCCCTTCGGTGGCGGCATAGGTATCGATGTCCTCGACAAATGCCCCATCCAGGGACAAGCGAGCAATTCCAGTCTGCGGACCACGGCCGCCGATCCAGCTCACCCCCGTACCGGTAAAGGTGAATGTGGCTTGTGCGCCCGGCGTATTGGATTCCGCGGCGGCGCCTTCACTGTATGCCTTGTCTCGGTTGTCACGGATCCAACCCGCACCATAGGTAATGGACGGATCTGTCTCCTGGACTCGTGACCCTGGAGATGTCACCTCGAACGCGTCCACCACGATCGTGGCGGACGTCGAAGCGGAGTTCATTCGGCCTGTCACTTCGATCGTCAATGTGTGGCTCCCATTGGACAGGTCCGTCACCGTCAAAAGCGCCGCCTGGATCTGTTCCGTGGCCGCATATGTGTCGACCTCGGCGACGGATTTGCCGTCGAGGAGCACATCGGCAATTCCTGTTTCCGGCCCCCGCGCGCCGATCCAACTGATCGATGTCCCGGTAAAGGTAAACGTGGCTTGCGCCCCCGCCGTCGTCGAGACGGCAGCAGCGCCTGCACTCCATGGCCTGCTTCCGCCGTCCACGCTCCACCCGTCCGTGTAGGTAATGTTCGGATCCGTTTCCTGCAGGCGGGAAACCGCCGGCCCGGGCACGTCGAACGCATCCACAACGATCAAGGCGGAAGCGGAAGCCGGGTTCATCTGGCCAGTCACCTCGATCGTCAACGTATGGCTCGCGTTAGCGAAGCCGGTTGCCGTAAATACGGGTACGCGGATTTCTTCAGTCTTCGAATATGTATCCACCTCGGCTACCTGGACGCCGTCCACCAGGACGCGCGCAATACCTGTTTCGGGACCGAGCGCGCCGATCCAGTTGACCGACGACCCGGTGAAGGTGAACGTCGCTTGCGCGCCTGGCGTCGTAGAAACGGCGGCGGTCCCGCCGCTCCACGTCCTGGTTGCATCCTGACCCCATCCGGAGGTGTAGGTTACGGACGGATCTGTGTCCTCGAAGCGTCTCACGGTCGTCGTCGACGCATTCGATACCGTGACTGTTACCGGAGAAGAGGTGGCTACATTGCCAGCGGCATCTCTCGCGCGCGCCGTCAGCGTGTGCGATCCGTTCGCAACCTTGGTCGTGTCGAAGGCGACCGAGTA
>Ga0070741_10004816_pt1 | contig 31012 bp, 27 predicted proteins | sample Coa_R1_4_FD_66440 | JGI IMG/M metagenome (GOLD analysis project Ga0070741, IMG submission 66440) | Surface soil microbial communities from Centralia Pennsylvania, which are recovering from an underground coalmine fire - Coalmine... | ecosystem: Environmental > Terrestrial > Soil > Unclassified ... | reverse complement strand
AGGGTACCCGGTGATGGAGCGCACCGCCGCAGAGCGATTGGACGCGGCCGACCCGATCGCCGCGTTCCGCGACGAGTTCGTGGCGACCGGCGACCTGGTCTACTTCGACGGGAACTCGTTGGGGCGCCTGCCCCGCCGCACCGTCGAGCGCCTGTCGGACGTGGTCGTGCGCGAGTGGGGCGAGGGCCTCGTCCGGTCGTGGGACCACTGGGTCGAACAGCCCGAGCGGGTCGGCGACCGCCTCGGCCGGGTGGCGCTCGGGGCGGCCGCCGGGCAGGTCGTTATCGCCGACAGCACCACCGTCAACCTCTACAAGCTCGTCGCCGCCGCGCTCGGCATGCAGCGCGGGCGTTCCGTGATCGTGTACGACCCGGGGGACTTCCCGACCGATCGGTACGTCGTCACGGGGCTGGCGCAGGCCTTCGGCGTCGACGCGCGGGCCGCCGCACCTGCCGAGGCAAAGACGGTGATCGACCGGGATGTCGCCGTCGCCGTGTTCTCCGCAGTCGACTACCGCACGGGCGAGGTCGCCGACGTGGCGTCGGTGACCGAGGCCGCGCACGGTGCCGGCGCCCTCGTCGTCTGGGACCTCAGCCACGCCGCCGGCGCCATCGATGCGCAGCTCGACCGTTGGGGCGTCGACCTGGCGACCGGGTGCACGTACAAGTACCTCAACGCCGGCCCAGGCGCGCCCGCGTGGCTCTATGTGCGGCGCGGCCTGCAGGACGCGCTGGTGCCACCGGTGCACGGGTGGTTCGGGCAGCGGGACCAGTTCGCCATGGGCGCCGAGTTCGAGCCGGCGCCCGGCATCCGGCGCTGGTTGTCCGGGACGCCGCCGGTGCTCGGGCTCGCCGCCGTCGACGCGGGTGTCTCACTGCTCGAGGAGGCCGGCATGGCACGGGTGCGCGCCAAGGGGGTGGCGCTCACGCGCTTCGCGATCGACGTCGCCGATGAACGCCTGTCGCCGCTCGGGTTCAGCGTCGGGCCGCCCCGCGATCCCGAACGGCTGAGCTCGCACGTCGCCCTCCACCACGCCGAGGCGTACCGGCTCAGCCGTGCGCTCATCAACGAGGCATCGACGGTGCCGGACTTCCGGCCGCCGGACGTACTGCGCATCGGGCTGTCACCGCTCACGACGAGCTTCTGCGACGTGTGGGACGGGTTCGAGCGGCTCCGGAGCCTCACCGCGACGCGGGCCTGGGAGCGCTACGACCCTGTCCCGGGGCGGGTGACGTAGGCGATCGGCGCGTGCGCCCGTCAGCCGCGGAACAGCCCCTTGTGGAGCATCGTGGCGAGCGTGTCGAGCGCGACGTCGCGGTCGAGCGGCTGCACCTGGTTGACGGCGTAGAAGCCGAACCGCTCGACCATGGCGACCATGGCCAGAGCGGCCGTCTCGGGGTCCTGCACGGCCGGCGGGTCGACCTCGCTGACCCGCTCGACGAGGTTGCGGAGGAAGCCGCTGAGCACACCGGCCCCGATCGACGCCACGTCGAGCCGCCCTGCAGAACCCGTCTCCATCCACGCCCGGATGACGGGGTGGTAGTGGTCGTAGAGCTCGAAGAAGTGCAGCAGCCACCCGCGGAGGGCGCGGTAACCGTCGGCGGTCGGGCTGATGGACGGCAGCGAGTCCGACAGCGCCGTCATCTCCTGCCCGACGTCGGTGAGCAGGGCGCGGAACAGGTCCTCCTTGCTCGAGAAGTACAGGTAGAAGGTCCCGTGCGACGTCTTCGCCACCCGCACGATGTCGTCGATCCGGGCGCCGTGGTAGCCCCGCTCGTCGAACACGACGATGGCCGCCTCGAGCAGCCGACGCAAGGTCTCGCGGCCCTGCGGGCGGAGGTTGCGCTCCTGCGCCGGAGCCCCACCGACGGCGGACAACCGCGCGCCTGAAGCGATGCGACGCGGGCGCTCGTCACCTTCCTTCGTGCGCGTCGCCACGGCGTCCGACTGCATGCGTGCACACGTTATCTCGTTCAGCATGCGGAACACCATCCGGCGACTACGGTCGGCGTCGATGGCGAGCAAAGTCGTGACTCTCGACGAGGCCGTTGCGCATGTACGCGCGCACGACGCCGTGCACATCGTCACCAACCACTCCCGATGGACGGCGGCCGCACGCCACCTCGTGCGGACGTGGTGGGGCAAGGACCCGGGGTGGACCTTGGTGATGCTGAGCCTGTCCAGCCTCGGGGCCCTGTTCTTCAAAGGAGGCCTCGTGCGCAAGGTCGTCACCGGCTACTCGGGCGACGTCTTCCCGAACTTCACGCCCAACCCCTGGTTCGGTGACGCCTACCTCAGCGGTCGCGTCGAGGTCGAGCACTGGTCGTTCCTGACCTTTCTCCAGCGCCTCGAGGCAGCCGCACGCGGCGTGCCCGCGCTCGTCACCGCGTCACTCGAGGGGTCGAGCATGGCGTCCAACCCCGGCTACGCGCGGGTCGAGTCACCGTTCGGTGACGTCGGCCTCGTGCAGGCGTACGCCCCCGACGTGGCGCTGCTGCACGCACCGGTGGCCGACGCGGAGGGCAACGTGGCGTTCAACCCCCCCATGCTCGAAAGCGTGTGGGGCGCCCTCGGCAGCCGGCGCGGGGCGATCGTCACGGTCGAGCGCATCGTGGACGACATCCGGCCGTGGTCGCACCTGGTGAGGGTCCCGGCCCACCGCGTCCTGGCCGTGACCGAGGCGCCGATGGGCGCGCACCCCGGCGGCCTGTTCGCCCGCGACGTACCGTGCGACGCGTACGGAGAGGACCTGGCGTTCTGGTCCGAGGCCCGCGACGCCACCCGCAGCGAGCAGTTCGACGAGTGGATCGCCCGGTGGGTGCTCGAGCCCGCCGACCAGCACGCGTACCTGGAGCAGCTCGGGGCCACGCGGGTGGCCGCGCTGCGCTCACGTGCGGCCGCCGACTCGTGGAAGGCGGACGAAGCCGCGCACCGGCCGGACCTCGACGCGCCGGTCGGCGCGTGGGAGCGCGCCGCCGTGCACGGCGCCCGCTACCTCGCGGGCCGCATCCTCGTCCGCAAGGCCGACGCGGTCCTCGCCGGCGCGGGGGTCGCCAACCTGACCGCGTGGCTCGCCGTCCGTCGCGCCCGCGAGGCGGGTTCACCGGTCGTGCTGACCGCCGAGCTCGGGATGCTCGGGTACGAGCCGACTCCCGCCGACCCCTTCGTCTTCAACCACCGCAGCTTCCCGACCGCGACGATGCTGAGCGACAGCGACCACGTGCTCGGCGTGCTGTCCGGAGGGCCCGGGACGCGGCTGCTCGCCTGCCTCGGCGCCGCGCAGATCGATCGGTACGGCAACATCAACTCGACCGTCATCCCGGACCGTGCGTTCCTCGTCGGGTCGGGGGGTGGCAACGACGTGGCGTCGACCGCCGACGAGGTGGTCGTCATGGCCACGCTGACGCGCCGGCGGACGGTGCCGTCCGTGCCCTACGTCACGTCACCGGGGCGGCGGGTGCGAGCGTTCGTGACCGACCTCGGGACGTTCGAGAAGGACCCCGAAGGCCGGTTCGTGCTCACGGCGGTCGCCGCCGGGCCTGGGAGCGTGACGGCGCGCGTGGAGCTCGTCCGCGAGGCGTGCGGGTGGGAGCTGGCCGTCGCACCGCGTTGCTCCGAGCTGCCCGCGCCCGAGGCGGCAGACATCGAACTGCTGCGCCGGTGGGACCCCCAGGGCCTGTTCCTCCGCGGGGGGTAGAGCGGTTCGCGGCACGACGAGGCGCGTTCGCTCCAGTGGGCGTCCTCCCTCAGCTCACGGCGTCATGCCAGCGGCGCGGCGATGGGACGGTTCGGGGAGGGGGTCGAGGGCTCGGCGCGAGCGATGTCCCCCGCCTTGACGCTCGGAGGCGGCGCGCTCGCCCGTTCGCCAGCGGGCGTCGCGACGACTCGTACATCAGCCGCGAACAGTGCGGCACCGAGGGCGACGACGTGCTTCGGATGGGCATCCACGGATACCGGCCGGCCGAGCTCACGCCCGACCATGTCCGCCACGAGCGGGATGCGCGAGGACCCACCCACAAGCAGCACGGAGCCGACCTGCTCCGGGGTCACGCCGGCCGACCGCAGTGCGCGCCGCAACGCCGACACGGTCTCCGCGATCGGCGGCCGCACCATCGCTTCAAACTCCGGCCTCCTGATGACGACCTGTGAGGCAATCCCAGGGAACATCACGGGGACGGAGGCGTCAGTGCCCGTGGACAGCGCCTCCTTGGCGTCGACGCACGCAAGCCGCAGCCGCGCCAGGGCGCCGAGCACGGCTGGGTCGTTCGGGCGCAGCGCCTCGATGGCCCCGTCGAGCGCGGTCGCGACGTGCGCGAGGACCGCCTGGTCGAAGTCGGCCCCGCCGAGCCGTTCGACGCCCTCGGGCTCGCCGAGGATCTCGAACCCGTTGACCGTCGTCCGTAGGACCGCGGCGTCGAAGGTCCCGCCACCGAGGTCGTACACGGCGACGATGTGGCCCGGCTCGACGCGCTCGTTGGCCGCGTAAGCGATGGCGGCCGCCTCGGGCTCGGTGAGGTAGCGGTCGACCTTCACCTCGGCGAGGCGCACGGCCTGTGTCAGCAGGTCGACCTTGTATGGGCCCCAGTTCGCCGGGTGGGTGACGGCGACGCGGGCGGGCGGCTCGCCCTCCTGCTCCGTGACGGCTTCGAGGGTCCACCGCAAGAGGCGCGCCATCAGGGCCTCCGCTGACCACGGTGCGCCGCCGAGCAGCAGCGGCGTGGGGTCACCGACACGCCGCTTGAACTCGCGCGCCAGGCGGCCCGGGCCGGACAGCGCCGCCTGCCGGGCGGCCGCGTCACCGACGAGGGCGCTCCCGTCCTCCTTGGCGAACACGACCGACGGGATGACGGCCGCGGCACCACCGAGCGGCACGATCTCCGCCCGCCCGTCGCGGCAGACGGCTGCTGCCGTTGCCGTCGTCCCCAGGTCGATGCCGGCGGCGTAGGGCACGCCGGGCAGCGTGCGCCAATGGCACGGCGACCGACATCCGTGCGCACACGGATGTTGGCGTGCCCGCAGTCAACTCGCCGCATGGACGCGCTGAGCCGGGCTGGCGGCCCCGATCGATTGGCTGCGGCCGGTGCTCGGGGCCTACGTCGGGGCTCGGAAACCACTGTGGCGGGCGAGGTCGCTTGCTCCCTCCGGGCCGGCCTGGCACCGCTCAGCGGGTGAGGCCGTGGGCCATCGCCACCCGCGCCACTTCGACCCGTGAGCCGACCTCGAGCTTCCGGTACGCCGCCGACACGTGCGACTCCACGGTGCGCCGCGAAATGTAGAGCTGGTGCGCGATCGCCGCGTTCGACAGGCCCTCGGCGATGAGGGCAACGACGTGGCGTTCGGTCGCGGTCAACGCCTCGATGCCGAAGCGCGGGCGCAGCGCCGGTGGCCGTACGCGGAGTGGCGCCAGGACGGCTTCTGCATCGCTGTCGGCCCCCATCGTCGCCCACACCTGTGCCGCCTCCGACCCCAACCGGTCGGCGTCGGCGCGCCGGCCGGCGCGCCGGGCCAGCAGTGATGCATCGGTAAGCGCCGTGGCGAGCAACGGGCGCCGCGGGCTACCGCGCACCAGATCGGCGGCAGCAGACGCAGCGGCCGCATCCCCGGTCACATGGGCGTGCGCCAACGCGGCCTGGGCAGCGAACGTCACCGAGCCGGTCTTGGCTGCCGCCTCCTGCAGCTCCGCGACCACGGACTCCGCCAGCGCCATGTCGCCCGCATCGCACGCCAGGCGCACGAGGTACGGGCCGAAGTCCTGGCGCGCAGGGAGCGTCGGCAACGCAGTGAACAGCCGCCACACGTCGGTCAGTGCCGCGAGGGCCGCAGCGCCGTCGCCCTCGCGTTCGCACAGGCGCGCCTTGGCGATCGACCACTGCTCGAGACCGAACTGCGCCCGCCCGCGCGCCAGCCACGCCTCCGCAACATCGACGTGGTGGCGCGCGTCGGCCTGGTCGCCACGGTGCAGGGCGATCTGCGCCAGGAACGAGTGGCACCACACCGCGACCCCGAACCCGTCAGCGCCATCGAGATACGCGAGCGTCGCCTCGGCCGCGGCGCGGGCGTCGTCGAGTTCACCGACGCGCATGGCGGCGAACGCAGCGATCGCGTCGTACCCAGGGATCGCCCATGCCGCCCCGCGGCGGTCGGCCACGTCGCGGCCCCGGCGGACGGCCCGGGCCAGGCGCTCGAACTCGTCAGTCTCGTTCCAGGCGACCGCGGCCACGAACCACCGCTGGTACAGGTGGCCGTCCACTGCGTGCGGTTGCTCGGCGAGGGCCACGATGCGGTCCGCCCAGGCGTTGGCCGCGCTGAAGTCGTTGACGAAGAGCGACAGCATGCACAGCACCGACCCACCGCCGACTTCCGCAGCGACATCGCCGGTGCGGCGCCCCTCCTCGACCGCGACGGACGCCGATGACCGCGCCGCCTCGTGGTCCAGGCTGACGAACTGCGTGAAGGCCAGCTCGGCGGACGCCCGGCCCTGCATCCGGGTGTCGCCGATCAACTTGCGGTACCGGTGGATGGCGTCGACGCTCTCGCTGGCGCGGCCGAGCACGAAGTACGCGAACCCGAGCTCCCGGTGCAGGCGGGCCTCCATCTCGGCGTCCAGCCCTTCGCGCAGCAGCGACCTGGCCAGCGCCTCGGCTTCGGCCATGTGGCCGGCTCCCGTCAACGCTCGGACGCGCGTGAGCAACAGCTCCGGCGAGGGTGCCGACGCCGAGAGGCCGACCGCGACATCGAGCAGCCGCAGGGCCGTCCCGGGCGACTGGTCCACGATCTCGAGTGCGGCGCGCTGAAGCCAGGCGACCGCTTGGCGGTTGCCGGGCCGGGCTCCGGCCGCGTAGTGCTCCGCGACCTCCGTTGCCGGCGCCCCTGACGCGGCGAGGGCACGGGCAACGTCGAGGTGGATCGGTGCGACCGCGGCGGCCGGGAGCGTGGCCAAGACGGCATCGCGGTGCAGCTCGTGCCGGAAGGCGTACCGGTCATCGGCGGGCACGACCACGCCTGCGGCGACGGCGACATCGATCTCGGTCAACAGGTCGACGGCACGCCGCTCGAGCACCGAGCTCAGGTCGCCGAGCGAGAACCGTGGGCCGAGCACGGCGGCGACCTGCAGGACGCGGAGCGCCAGTTCGTCGAGCTCCGCGACCTGGGCGGCGATTGGCCCGCTCGCCAGGCGGTCGTCGCGCGAGGTGGCGTCGACCACGCCGTCGCGCTCGGTCAGGCCGCCGGACGCGAGGAGCGCCTCGAGCAACGCCACCACGAGCAAGGGGTTGCCTGCGGTCCCTTCGAGCTCGGCGCGCAGGACCGGCCCCGGCGTCGCGCTGAGGAGGGCGCCGGCGAGCTCGACCACATCGGCCGGGCCGAGCGGCCCCAGCTCGATATGGCTGGAGGACAACCGGTCCACGGCGCGGTGCAGCGGGGTCCCGGGGCGGGGCGGGCGCGAGGTCATCATCACGCCGACGGGCCCCTCAGGCGCCCGCTCGGTTACCTGGGTGCACCAGTCGAGCGTGGCGGCGTCGGCCCACTGGAGGTCCTCGAGGACCAGCAGCACCGGCCCGCGCGCAGAGCGGGCCTCGAGCGACTCGAGCAGCCGTTCTGAGAGGAGGAACCCCGTCGCTGCCATCGCGCCGGCCTCGAGCACCGTGCGGGCGCTGCCGGCGCTGCCGAGCACGTCGATGACGCGCAGCCCGAACGCGTCGAGGACGGCGCCCATGAGCCGGTCGATGGCGAGCGGGACGGCCCGCCCGACGAGCACGTCGGCCCCCATGGCCCGGCCAGTGTCGGCGGCGGCCTCCGCGAGCCGCGACTTGCCGACGCCCGGCTCACCGGTCACAAGCAGCGACCCGCCGTGGCCCTGGACGGTGCCGCGGAGCAACTCGTCGACGGTCGCGAGTTCCCGCCGGCGGCCGTACAGCCCAGCCGCTGCTCCGGCCACCACGCCCCGGAGCGTACCCGGGCCGTCGCGTCGGCTCAGTGGGCCGGTGGTCAGCGGCGCTGGAAGTTGGGCGGGCGTTTCTCTGCGAACGCGCGCGGGCCCTCCTTGGCGTCCTGGCTGTTGAACACCGCCTGCCCGTAGTCGCGCTCGTAGGCGAACGCTTCGGCCTCAGTGAGGCCCTGCGTCTCGTGCAGCGTCTTCAAGATGGCCTCGACGGCGAGCGGGCCGTTGCCGGCGATGACCTCTGCGATCTCGCGCGCCTTGGCGAGCGCGTGCCCGGCGGGGACGACGTGGCCGACCAGCCCCACCTCGCGCGCTTCAGCGGCCGTGATGTGCTTGCCCGTCAGCAGGATGTCGGCGGCGACGGTGTACGGGATCTGGCGGGCGAGGCGGACCGCGGAGCCCCCCATGGGGTACAGCGACCAGCGCGCCTCGGACACGCCGAAGCGGGCGCTCTCGCCGGCGACGCGGATGTCGGTGCCCTGCAGGATCTCCGTCCCGCCGGCGATGGCGTTGCCCTCGACTGCGGCGATCACCGGCTTGGTCGGGCGGTAGGTCTTCAACAGGCCCCGGTAGATGAAGTCGCTGTCGGCCTTCAACCGCTCGGTGACGTCGAGGTCGTCGGTCGGGTCCACGTCGCCGGACATGGCGCGCAGGTCCATCCCCGAGGAGAAGTTGCCGCCGGCCCCGGTGAGGATGCACACCCGGATGTCGGGGTCCTCAGACGCCATCGCCCAGGCGTCGGCCATGCGCGAGAACATCTGGAGCGTCATGGCGTTGTACCGGGCCGGCCGGTTCATCGTGACCACGAGGATGTGGCCGTCCTTCTCCACCAGGGCGTCGGGCATCGTCTTCTCCTTGTGCGGCCGTACCCCTGCCGGTCCGGCGGGCGTAGCGTAAGGAACATGACCGCACCGATGCTCATCGATGCCGATAGCCACGTCACCGAGCCCGCAGACGTGTGGACGTCGAGAGTGCCCGCACGGTACGTCGAGGACGTGCCGAGGGTCGCCCGCAACGACGACGGGAGGGACGTCTGGCTCCTCGGCGGCGTGGTGATCTGCACGGTCGGGGCCACCTCGTCGGCGGGGTTCCCGGGATCGCCCGCGGCGCGCCCCCGCGTGTACGAGGAGCTGCACCCCGGCTCCTACGACGCCGCGGCGCGCCTGCGCTACATGGACGAGGCCGGGATCTGGGCACAGGTCCTCTACCCCAACGTGGGCGGCTTCGGCAGCCAGCAGTTCCGCAACGTCCCCGACCCGGCGGTCCAGCAGCTCTGCATCCAGGCCTACAACGACTTCCTGCACGAGTGGGCCTCCGCTGACCCGCGGCGGCTGATCACGGTGTGCTCGATCCCGTTCTGGGACGTCGCCGCGTCGGTGGCCGAGGTCCAGCGGGCGGCGGGGCTCGGGTTCCGCGGCGTGCTGTTCACCGGGGAGCCGCAACGGTTCGGCCTCCCGACCTTGGGCGACCCGTCGTGGGACCCGCTGTGGGCGGCCGCGCGCGACACCGGGCTGCCGGTGCACTTCCACATCGGCGGCGGCGAGGACAACATCCAGGACCTCATCACCCCACGGCGCCCCGGGCACGGCCCCGCCGGGGCCGAGGCATACGCGGCCACCAACCTCTTCATGAAGAACGGCATCCAGTGCGCCGACCTCATCACGTCGGGCGTCCTCGCGCGGTTCCCGGAGGTGAAGTTCGTGTCGGTCGAGAGCGGGATCGGGTGGCTCCCGTTCGTCCTCGAGGTGGCGGACTACAGCTACCTCGGCGCGTCCAGCTCGTCACGGCAGGGGTCGGGGGAGCTGCTGCCGTCCGACCTGTTCCGACGGCAGGTGTACGCCACGTTCTGGTTCGAGCACATTGCGCCGACCCACCTGCTCGACACACTCCCGATCGACAACCTGCTGTTCGAGACCGACTTCCCGCACGTCACATGCCTGTACGGCAACATCCAGGAGACCATCGAGGCCAACCTCGGGCACGTCCCCGACGGGGACCGGCGCAAGCTGTTGTGGGAGAACGCCGCCGCGCTCTACCGCGTCGCCGCACCCAGCGCCGCGGACACGGCCCGCATGTCGGCGGCGGCATGAACGTCCCGCCGACCGGCCGCGTCTGGGTCGTGCTGGGCGGGTTCCTGCCCGCGGCCGACGCCACGCTCCCTCCCAGCACCGTCCCGCGGCTGGTGCCGAAGATGGTGCTCGGGGTCTCCGGCGACGGCGGCCGCATCGTGTGCCCGCCCGACCTCGAGGGCGGGATCGCCGTCGAGGGCGAGCTGGCGCTCGTCATCGGGCGGGAAGTGCACCGCCCGTCGGCCACCGAAGCGGCCGAGAGCATCCTCGGCTACACGTGCTTCAACGACGCCACCGGTATGGCGCTGCTCGGCCAGGGGGAGTGGGCCCTGTCGAAGTCGATCGACTCGCTGGCGTCGATCGGGCCGGAGCTCAACGTCGAGCTCGACGACAAAGCGGTCATGGCCGGGCTCGCCATCACCACGCGTGTCAACGGTGAGGAGCGCCAGCGCGGCGACACCGCGCTGTACAAGTTCCCGCCGAGCGAGGTGGTGCGGTACCTGGCGACCTACGTCACGCTGCGCCCCGGCGACGTCATCTCGCTCGGCACTCCTCCGCCGCCGGCGCCGGTCGCCGTGGGCGACCGGGTCGAGATCGAGGTGGAGGGCGTGGGCGTGCTCCACAACGAGATCGTCAGCGGGTAGGCGCGGGGTAGGCGCCTGGTGGGCGCGGGGTAGGCGCGGGGTAGGCGCGGGGTAGGCGCGGGGTAGGCGCCTGGTGGGCGCCTGGTGGGCGCCGGCTACGCAAGCGGCGCCCGCCAGCCCGGTGACGACGTGGTGCGCCCGCGCGCCACGTTCGACCCGATGAAGTTGCGCTGCGCCTCGACGGTGCCGGCGCCGATGCAGAGGCCGCGGATGTCCCGGTAGGCGCGCTCGACGGGGTACTCCCGGCTGTAGCCGTAGCCACCGTGGATCTGGATGGCCTCGTCGCACACGAACTTGGCAGCCAGGTTGGCGGCCGCCTTGGCCATCGCCGTCTCGAGGGGCGGCGGCGTGCCACCCGGCCCGGCGAGGCGCACCGCCCGGCCGAGCAGGAGGCGCGCGCCTTCGAGCTGGACCGCCATGTCGGCGAGCTTCCACTGCAGGCCCTGCAGCTCCGCAATGGGCCGCCCGCCGACGACGCGCTCGTTCATGTACCGCACGGCGTGCTCGAGCGCGCCCTGCGCGGCGCCGACGCACATCGACGCGTTGCCGCACCGCTCGTGGTTGAGGTGCGACAGCAGGGCCTTGAACGCCTCGGTCGACGACGGGTCGCCGGCCAGCAGGACATCGTCTTCGGTGACCGGCACGTCGTCGAACGCGATCTCCGCCTCCGTCGCCCCGTGGATCCCCATGCCCTTGTGCCGACCGGTCAACGACACGCCCTCGCGGTCCATGGGCACGACGACGGCGCCGATCCCCTTGGCCCCGTCGCCGCCGGGCCAGCGGCACCACACGAGCACGCCGGCCGCGGCGTGGCCGAGCGTCGAGTAGTTCTTGTACCCGTTCAGCCGCCAGCGCCCCGGCCCGTCCGCGGCCAGTGCGCTGCGCATGTTGTGCACCGCCGACCCCGCATCGGGTTCGGTGATCCCGATGCTGATAATGGCCTCGCCGTTGGCGACGGCCGGGAGCCAGCGTTCCTTCAGCGCGGGGCTCCCGAGGTGCTCGATCCCGCGCGGCGGACCGTTGAAGGCGAGCTGGCAGCACACCGCCGCCGACACGTCGACGCGGGCGATCTCCTCCAGGACGATGGACGCTTCCACGTCGCCGAACCCGAACCCGCCCCACTCCTCGCCGATGGTCACGCGGAACAGGTCGGCGGCGGCCATCGCCTTGATCGCTTCGTACGGCACCTCGCCGGTCTCGTCCCAGTGGGCGGCCCGCGGGGCGATCTCCCGCTCGGCGACGTCGCGGGTGAGCTGGCGCAGCGCCGCCTGGTCCTCGTTCTCCGCGAACGGGTCGACGCCGGAGGACGATGACATCGGGCGGCCATAGTATCGCCGCAGGACGACGGGCTTTGGAGGGGACCGATGCTGCTGGAGGGACGGGTCGCGGTGGTCACGGGCGCCGGGCGGGGCATCGGCCGCGAGTTCGCGCTGTGCCTCGCCCGCGAAGGCGCGTCAGTGGTCGTCAACGACATCGGGGTGACCCTCCGCGGCGACGCGACCGACGAGGACCCGGCCACAGAGGTCTGTAAGGAGATCGAGGCGGCCGGCGGCCATGCCGTGCCCGCCCACGATTCGGTGTCCGACTTCGCCGCCGCTGAGCGCATCGTGCAGACGGCGGTCGACGCCTTCGGCAAGATCGACATCCTGGTCAACAACGCCGGCATCGTCCGTGACCGGACGCTGGTGAAGATGTCCGAGGAGGAGTTCGACGCCGTGATCGCGACCCACCTCAAGGGCACGTTCAACTGCACCCGGCACGCCGCGCCGCTGATGAAGGACGCCGGGTACGGGCGGATCATCAACATCACGTCCTCAGCTGGCCTGCGGGGCAACTTCGGCCAGACGAACTACGCGGCGGCCAAGGCGGGGATCATGGGGATGACCTTCGTGTGGGCGATGGAGCTGGGCCGGTCCGGGATCACCGTGAACGCCGTGGCGCCCGCCGGCGCCACACGGATGACGGCGGTCCTGGCCGGCGAGGAGGCGCCCCCGACGCTCGATCCCCGCCTCAACGCGCCGCTGGTCGCGTACCTCGCGTCGGAGCGGGCCGGCCATGTCAACGGGCAGGTCCTCGGGCGGACCGACTGGGCGTTCACGGTGTTCCAGCACCCGAAGCAGATCGCGTGGATGCACAAAGAGGGCGGCTGGACCGCGTCCGAGCTCGCCGAGCAGTTCGACGCCATGCTCGGGCAGCACCTGCAGGCGGTGGGTATGGTCATGCCGAGCGGCCTGAGCCAAGACAGCGGCAAGGCCACCAAGAGCTAAGGGGGGCACCATGGGGACCGACGACCTCGCCGCGTTCAACCACGTCGGCCATTGCGTCAGCGACCTCGACCGGGCCAGGCGGTTCTACGAGGAGGCGCTCGGCTTCCGGTACCTGTACGAGATCAAGCCCCCCGACGAAGGCAGCGACCGGCTGCTCATGCTCGACCCGCCGGTCGGGCTGACCGCCATGTACCTCCGGCTCGACGGGCTGATCCTCGAGCTGTTGCACTACGACCGCCCGGCCAACCCGCCGCGCGCCGATCGCGTGATGAACGAGCCGGGGCTGACCCACATGTCGGTGAGCGTCGACGACATCCCGAAGGCGCTCGAGCGGGTCAAGGCGTACGGCGGAGAGGTCCTCGACGGCACCAACATCGAGATGGCCGTGATGGTGCGCGACCCCGAGGGCCAGCTGATCGAGCTGCTGACGATGGACTACCGCCGGCAGATGGCCGCCCAGGGGTTCTGAGCGGCCGATCGCTCAGCGGCCGCCCCAGCGGTCGCGGTGCAGGTGTTCCTCGACCGGCTCGCGCCGCGCCGGGCCGAGGGCGCGCTCGGGCCACCCGAGGGGGACGAGCGCCAAGGGCACGATGTGGGCGGGCAGGCCGAGCACCGGGGAGAACGCCGCCCGGTTGGTGACCGACAGCGTGGACATCAACGACCCGAGCCCGAGGGCGCAGGCGGCGAGCAGCAGGTTCTGTACTGCGGGGAAGATCGACGACGGCAGCTGCTCTTCCGGGGTGCGCTCGGTGTTGCCACAGATCACGACGTGCACCGGGGCGGCGGCGAGGCCGCCCGTCGCCCACTGGTCCACGGCCTCGAAGAACTTCGGCGTCAGCTGGCCGCGCGCATACTCGCGGCCGAACGCCTCCCAGACCTCCTGCGTGACCCGCCCGATGGCCTGGCGCGTGGCCTCGTCGCGCACGACGATGAACTCCCACGGCTGGTGGTTCTCCTCGCTCGGGGCGTGCGTCGCCGCCTCGAGGATGCGCATGACGACGTCGTCGGGCACGGGATCGGGCTTGAGCTGCCGGTAGGCCCGCTGGCCGAGGACGACGTCGAAGAAGTCCGCCACGTCACCGCCCCTTCGTGAGGAGGAGGCAGCCGCACGTGTTGCCGCCACCGGCAGCCACGGCCGCCACTTCCAGGGGCTTCTCGACCTGGCGCGCCCCGCCCTCGCCCCACAGCTGCACGCACGCCTCGTGGATGAACCCGTAGCCATGCAGCCGCCCGGCCGACAGCTGCCCGCCGTGGGTGTTGACGGGGAGCTCGCCTTCGAGCGCGATCCGGTGCCCGCCCTCGATAAACGGTCCCGACTCCCCGATGGGGCACAGGCCGAGGGCCTCGAGCCAGTTCATCGTGAGGAAGCTGAACCCGTCGTACAGCTCGGCGATCTGCACGTCGGACGGCTTCAGGTCGGTGCGTGACCACAGCTGGGCGGCGGCGTCGTGCGAGCACATGCGGGTCACGTCCTTCAGCTGGTCCCAGCTGGGGCGGTCGTGCATCGCCGTGCCGACCGCCTCGACGTGGATCGGTGGCTTGCGCAGGTCGGGTGCCGTCTCGGCGCGCGACACGATCACCGCCGTGGCGCCGTCGCAGGGCACGTCGCAGTCGAACAGGTGGAACGGCGTGGTGATCATCCTGGAGGCCAGGTAATCGTCCATCGTCAGCGGGTCCCGGTAGATGGCCTTGGGGTTGAGCCCCGCGTTGCGGCGCGAGTTGAGCGCGATCTGGGCCAGCTGCTCGGGCTTCGTCCCGTACCGGTGCATGTGGGCCTGGGCGTACATGGCGATCCAGCACGCGGCCGAGGCGGACCCGAAGGGCAGGGCGTACTCCGTCATCCCTGACGCGTAGAACGGCCCCGACTGCGCTTCGCTCCCCATCCCGACCGCGGCCCGGCCCCCGCTCCCCTGCGCCGACCCCTCCCACACGGAACGAAAGCACACGACGTGGTTGCACAGCCCGGCACCGACGGCGAGGCAGGCCTTGATGACCGAGCCGAGCTGGCCGGAGGTCTCGAGGCCGCCGTCGTACCAGCCGACGTTGATGCGCAGGGCATCGATCACCTCGTAGGCGCCGCCACCGCTGAACCCGCGCGCGGGCGCGGCAGCGCCCGGGTACGTCGACAACCCGTCGATGTCGGAGACCTCGAGCCCGGCATCTTCGATGGCGGCCAGGCACGCGTCCAGCGTCAGCTCGAGCGGGTTGCGCCCGAGTCGGCGGGCCACGTCGGACTGGCCGGCACCGCTGATCACGCAGCGCTTCTCGATGTAGGCGTCGCTCGTGGCCATCACGCGCCCGCCCGCGGCGTGAACAGCGGCAACCACACGTCGCCGTTGGGGTCGGGGCGGTGCTCGAAGGTGACCTCGACCGCCATCCCGATGAACACGTCCTCGGGCGCGCACCCCACGATGTTCGTTTGCACGCGCACGGTGGGCTGCTCTTCGATCTCGACGAGAGCGATGACGTACGGGAGCTCCATCCCGGGGATCCATGGTTGGTAGTTGATGGTGAACGCCGCGACCGTGCCCCGCCCGCTCACCGCTGCCGGCTTGAGGTCCTTGCCGTGGTCGACGGGGCAGATCGGTGACGGTGGGTGCACGTAGGTGCCGCACCGTTGGCAGCGAAGGAACACCAGCTCGCCCCGTTCGCCTCCCTGCCAGAAGTGCCGGTTCTGGTCGGTGAGACGCGGAAGGATGCGGAACTCGGTCGCGGTCATGTTCACCCCCTCATCGGACGCTACAACGCGGATCACGCCAGCTGCGAACGCCCGTTGCGCCACTGCCGCGGGACGAGGAACCCGCCCTTCAGCGCAGCGCGGTCCCAGTGCCCGAAACCCATGGTCGTGCCCGGCAGGCCGAGCGCGGACGGGAGGCACTTCAGCCGTTCGAGGGACTCTTTGACCCCCGTGCGGCTGAGCAGCTCGGCCCCGGCGACCGCCTCGGCGACAAGGCGGACGAGGTCGTAGCGCGAGGCGGCGAACAGCGGTGCGAGCGCGCCGTCGCCCGCGCGCTCGAGGACCGACGTGAGCACGGGGTTGTGCTCGGACCACGCGTCGACGTACGTCCACCCGTCCCACACCTCGGCCCACGCCGGGTTCGCATAGCCGAACATCAGCGCGGAGTTGGCGACGACGTCGGGCTTCCAGCCGGAGTCGGCGACCGCATTGCCAACGGCCTGCGCGGAGAAGCCGAGCCCCAGGTAGACGAGGGCGTCGGCACCGTGGCTGCGGACGCGCTCGACCGCGGCGCGCACGTCACTGCTCACCGGCGATATCAGCTCCTTGGCGCCGATCTCCAACCCGAGCCGCTGGGCGGCAGCTTCGAAGAACATGCCGTAGCGGTTGCCGATCGGCGACCGGTCCTGCACCATCACGACGCGCCGATGGCCCGCGTCGCTGAGCCGACCGGCGAGGAGGAACGGCTCCTCCTCGAGCGAGCCGACCTGGTAATGGAACATCCACTCGCTGCGCGTCAGGTCGCAGCCCGTCCAGTTGATGCAGGGCACGCGCGCCGCATCGGCGAGGTCGCGCACGACGAGCCCGTTGTCGGTCACCGCCGGGCCGATGATGGCCAGCACGCCACGGGCCACCAGGCGGTGGAACGCCTCCTCGACGGCCGCGGCCGAGCCGTGCGGCAGCCCGGGCGCGGACTCCTGGACGAACTCGATCTCCCGGTCCAGCCGGCCAGTGGCGGAGACGTCCCCGATGGCGAGGGCGCCGACGGGGCCGCCGAACGTGTCGCCCGCCGCGGCCTCGACGTCGATCAGCACACCGATGAGAGCGGGATGGGCGCCTGGCATGGCGGCACCCTATCGGGCGCCCGTTAGTGTCCGGGCATGACGCAGGCACCGCTCGAAGGCAAGGTCGCGATCGTGACCGGCGCGTCCCGCGGCATCGGCCGTGGGCTCGCCCGCGGGCTGGCGCTCGCCGGCGCGGACGTGGTGTGCGCGGCGCGCACCGTCGTCGAAGAACCGGGCGGCCTGCCCGGCACCATCCACGACGCGGCCGCGGACGTGGAGGCGGCGGGGAGGCGGGCGCTCGCCGTGCGCTGCGACGTGGGGGTGGCGAGCGACTTCGAGTCGTTGTTCGCCCAGACCGTCGACGCGTTCGGCCGGGTCGACGTGCTCGTCAACAACGCGATGGCGCCCACCCGGGGCACCTTCGACGGGACCACCGTCGAGATGTGGGACGAGTCGATGACGACGAACGTGCGCAGCCTGTTCGTCGCGTGCAAGGGGGTCGTGCCCCTGATGGCGGCGCACGGCGGCGGGAGCATCATCAACATCTCCTCGGGCGCCGCCGAGCACGCGTCGAGCGCCCACCTGCCCGCGGGCTACGCCGTGTACTCGGTCGCCAAGGCGGCGATGGAGCGGTTCTCGTCGGCCATCGCGCCGGAAATCGCGGCCTCCGGGGTCGCCATCAACGCTCTGCGACCGGGCGCGGTCAAGACGGAGCTGGCGACGCGCGAGCTCGGCGAGGACTTCGACTGGAGCAATTGGACGACGCCCGAGGCCGTCGTCCCGGCCGTCGTGTTCCTGGCCCAGGCCCGGCCCCCGGACTTCACCGGGCGGATCGTGGACTCCCCGTCGTTCGGCAAGACCTGGCCCGCGTAGAGTCGCCGGCGTGCCTGGCTCCCTCCTCGGCAACGCCGTCCAACGCGTCGAAGACCCGGAACTGCTCGTCGGCAGCGGGCGCTACGTCGACGACGTCGATGTCGCCGACGCGCTCCACCTGGTGTTCGTGCGCTCGCCCTACGCGCACGCCCGGATCCGCTCCATTGACACGTCCGAAGCGGCGTCGATGCCGGGCGTGGTCGCCGTGTACACCCACGACGACATCGGCCTCGTCGCGCCGACCTTCATCGTCGTCAACCCCCACGTCGAGCGGCCCGTCCTCGCCGCCGGCAAGGTGCGCTTCGTCGGCGACCCCGTGGCCGCCGTGGTCGCCGAGTCCGTCGCCCAGGCGCAGGACGCGGCCGCCGCGGTGGTCGTGGACTACGACCCGCTGCCCGCGGTGGCCGACGTCGAGGCGGCCATGGAACCCGGTGCACCGCAACAGTTCGAGGAGATCGGCTCGAACATCGCCGGAGGGTTCCGCGACGGCGCGCCCGACCCCCTCGACGGTGCGGACGTGGTCGTGCGCGGTCGCTTCGTCAACCAGCGCGTGGCCGTCGTGCCGATGGAGCCGAACGTGGTGGCGTCGCTCCCCGGCGACACCCTGACCGTCTACGTCGCCACGCAGATGCCGCACGGCGCCGCCAACCACATCGCCAAGACGTTCGACCTCGAGCGCGACAGCGTGCGGGTGATCGCGCCGTACGTCGGCGGCGGGTTCGGCGCCAAGGCGGGCGCCAGCCCCGAGCACATCGTCACCATCGCCGCGTCGCGCGCCCTCGGGCGCCCCGTGCGGTGGGCGGAGACCCGCTCGGAGAACATGATCGCCATGCCGCACGGGCGCGCCCAGGTGCAGTACGCGGAGATGGGGTTCCGCCGTGACGGCACGATCACCGGGCTGCGCTGCCGCGTCATCGCCGACACGGGTGCCTATGCGTACTTCAACGGAGCGCTCGCCATGGGCCCCACGCGCATGATGGCGCAGGGCGTCTACCGGGTCCCGGCCATCGCGTACGACGCTGCCGCGGTGCTGACCAACACCACGCCGGTGGGCGCCTTCCGCGGTGCCGGCCGACCCGAAGCCGCGGCCATGCTCGAGCGGCTGATGGACCTGGCCGCCGACGAGCTCGACATCGACCCTGTCGAGATCCGCCGCCGCAACCTGCTCTCGGCCGACCAGTTCCCCTACGCAACGCGCACCGGGGTGACCTACGACAGCGGCGACTACCGCGCCGCGCTCGACGAGGCGGTGCGGCTGGCGGGCTACGACGAGCTGCGCGCCGAGCAGGCGCGCCGGCGGGCAGCGGGTGACCCCCGCCTACTCGGGATCGGGGTCGCCGTGTACGTCGAGATCACCGCGGGTGGCGGTTCGTCCGAGTTCGGGGCCGTCGAGGTCAACGAGGACGGCACCGCCACCGTCCGGGCCGGGACGTCGGCCCACGGCCAGGGCCACGCCACGTCGTTCGCCATGATCGTGTCCGACAAGCTCGGGATCCCGCTCGAGGCCATCCGTTTCGTGCAGTCCGACACGGCGCTGGTGCCCCGCGGCGGCGGGACGGGCGGGTCGCGGTCGCTCCAGATGGGCGGGAGCGCGGTCCTGGCCGCGTCGGAGTCGGTCCTCGGCCAGGGCCGGGCGCTGGCGGCGTCGCTCCTGGAGGCGGACCCCGCCGACATCGTGCTGGCCGACGGCGGGCTCGGAGTGGCGGGCGTACCGACGTCGTCGCTGTCGTGGGCGGAGCTGGCCCGCACAGGGAGGCAACGCGACGAGCCGCTCATCGCCGAGGAGGACGTGACCCAGTCGGGGCCGTCCTTCCCGTTCGGCGCGCACGTCGCCGTCGTCGAGGTCGACAGCGAGACCGGGCGCGTCTCGCTCCTGCGCCACGTGGCCGTGGACGACTGCGGGCGCGTGCTCAACCCGTTGATCGTCGCCGGCCAGCAGCACGGCGGCATCGCCCAGGGCGCGGCGCAGGCCCTATACGAGTCGTTCGTGTACGACGACGACGGCAACCCGCTCACATCGACGCTGGCCGAGTACGCCATGCCGGCGGCGTCGGAGCTGCCGTCGTTCGAGACGGCGAACACCGAGACGCCGTCACCGCTCAACCCGCTGGGGGCCAAAGGGATCGGCGAGTCGGGGACGATCGGTTCGACGCCCGCCGTGCAGAACGCGGTCGTCGACGCCCTCAGCCACCTCGGCGTGCGCCACCTCGACATGCCGGCCACGCCGGAGCGCGTGTGGCGGGCGATCGAGGACGCCCGCAGGGGGACGCTGCCCCCGGTGTGGCGCGAGCCGCCGGCGGCGTTCGCCGGCCTGCCCGTTCGCCCGGGCTCGGCGCCGGCGTCGGAGGCCGAGGAGGAGGCGACGGGGATCTAGCCGGTCCTTCCCGGTCTCTCGGCCGGCGCCCCGGCGCGGCCCCTCGCTTCGGCCCACTACGTTCCGGCCCACTCGTTCCGGCGCACTCGCCCTGGGCGGCGGGGGAACGTGGCGCGAATTTCGCGCCACACGGCAAATCTTTCGCGCTTTCGGGCGCGATTTCGCGAATTTATTGCCGGGTGGCGCGAAATTCGCGCCATGCGGCCCGGGTCGGGCGCCGCGGCGGCGATGGAGGGGGCCGGGTGGGCGGCCGGCGCGCGCCCGGCCCCCCGGCCAGATCTGACACTGATGTCAATATCGGGTAGGGTGCGATTGCCTGGACGAGAGGAGCCCCCCATGCAGATGCAGGACATGATCCTGGTGAGCATCGACGACCACATGATCGAGCCGCCCGACATGTACCGGCACCACGTCCCCGCCAAATGGCTCGGCGACGTCCCCAGGGTCGTCCGCAACGACGCCGGCGTCGACGAGTGGGTGTTCCAGGGCCAGCGGACGTCGACGCCCTTCGGTATGGCCGCCACAGTCGGGTGGCCGCACGACGAGTGGGGCTTCAACCCCGGCGCGTTCAGCGAGCTCCGCCCCGGCTGCTTCGACGTCCACGAGCGCGTTCGCGACATGAACGTCAACGGCGTCCTTGCGTCGATGTGCTTCCCGACCATGGCCGGGTTCAACGCCCGCACCTTCACCGAGGCGATGGACAAGGAACTCTCCCTCGTCATGCTCCAGGCCTACAACGACTGGCACATCGACGAGTGGTGCGCCGCGTACCCCGGGCGGTTCATCCCGCTCGGCATCGTCCCGATGTGGGACATCGACCTGGCGGTCGCCGAGGTCAAGCGCATCGCCAAGAAGGGGTGCCGGGCGATCACGTTCCTCGAGGCCCCGCACTCCCAGGGCTGGCCCAGCTTCCTGTCGGGCCACTGGGACCCCATGCTGCAGGCGATCGTGGACGAGGACATGGTGCTGTGCCTCCACATCGGCGGCGCGTGGGACATCGTCAAACTCGCACCCGAAGCGCCCATCGACCACATGATCGTGGTGCCGACCCAGCTCACGATGCTGACCGCCCAGGACCTGCTCTTCGGGCCGACGCTGCGGCGCTTCCCCACGCTGCGCGTCGCCCTATCCGAGGGCGGGATCGGGTGGATCCCCTTCTACCTCGACCGCGTCGACCGCCACTTCAAGAACCAGTCGTGGATCCACAACGACTTCGGCGGCAGACTGCCCTCGGAGGTCTTCCGCGAGCACTTCCTCGCCTGTTACATCACGGACCCGTCGGGACTGAAGCTGCGCGACGAGATCGGCATCGACGTGATCGCGTGGGAGTGCGACTACCCGCACACCGACACGACGTGGCCCGAGTCGCCCGAGTACGCATGGCGGGAGTTCGAGGCCGCCGGGTGCACCGAGGACGAGGTCCACAAGATCACCTGGGAGAACGCGACGAAGTTCTTCCGGTGGGACCCCTTCGCCCATACCCCGAAGGAGCGGGCCACGGTCGGGGCGCTGCGCGCCCTTGCGGGCGATGTCGACACCGCCCGGATGCCGCGAGCCGAGTGGCGCAAGCGCAACGAGGCCGCCGGGATCGGCGTCTTCTCCTAAGGCGGCGCCCGTGGCGGGCGTCGAGGTGTGGTCGGCCGGCGGCACCGTTGCCGGGCAGGCGGCGCGGCTGGCGCGCCGCGCCGAGCGCGACGGCTACGACGGCATTAGCTTCGGCGACACCGAGTGCAGCAGCCCCGACCCCTACGTCGGACTCGCTGCCGCGGCAGCGGCGACGAGCACGCTGAAGCTGGCCGTCGGCGTCACGAACCCGGTCACCCGCCACCCCGCCGTGACCGCGTCGGCGATCGCCGGGGTGCACGCCGAGTCGGGCGGCCGCGCCGTGCTCGGCATCGGGCGGGGCGACTCGGCGGTGTCCAAGCTCGGGCTGCGGGCCGCCACGGTGGCCGAACTCGAGCGCTACCTCGTGCGCGTCCAGCGCTACCTCGCCGGCGAGGACGTCGAGATCGACGGCCACGTCAGCAGCCTCCAGTGGGTGCGCGACGCCGCGTTGTCGAAGGTGCCGGTGGACGTCGCCGCCACAGGGCCGGCCGTCATCGCCGTCGGCGCCAGGCACGCCGAACGCGTCACGTTCAACATGGGCGCGGACCCGGACCGCATCAGCGCGGCCATCGCCCGTGTTGAGGGTGTGCGGCGCGAGACGGGGCGGGAGCGGGTGTCGCTCGGCGCCTACCTGAACGTGGCCCCGCACCCTGACACCGGCACCGCCCGCCGGCTGGTCAAGGGGGTCGTGGCGACCTACGCGCGGTTCTCGGGCATGCCGGGCCATCCCCGCGAGCTGCTGAGCCCGGCCGACGCATCGGTCATCGCCGCCGTCGCCGAGCACTACGACATGTCGCGCCACGGCCGGTCCGACGGTGTGCAGACGCAGTTCGTGGACGACGGGTTCATCGACCGTTTCGCGGTGGCGGGGCCGCCCGGCTACTGCATCGAACGGCTCGCCGCGCTCGTCGCCCTGGGGCTCGACCGCCTGGCCATCGTCGGGCCAGCGCACGACGGCCCCCCGGACCTCGTCGCCGAGTCGCGGGCGCTGCTCGTCGAGCAGGTGCTGCCCGGCGTCCGCGCCGCCGTCAGCCCGACGCGCTGACGAGTTCGCGGAAGCGCGCGTACCGCTCCGCCGCCGGCCCGGCCCACTCGGGGTCGGGCTCCACGACGCGCGCCGTCGACGCCCACCGCGTCGCGCCCTCGAGCCCGGGCTCGAGCCCGACGGCCATGCGGGCCAGCCACGCCGCGCCAAGCGCCGCGCCCTCCGGCGCGGCGGCGACGTGCACGGGCAACCCGGTGCAGTCGGCGAGCGCCTGCATCCATCCCTCGACGCGCGTGCCACCCCCCAGCGCAACGACGCGCGACGCGGGCGCACCGGCGAGGTCGATGACGTGGCGCACGACGAACCCGGCGGCCTCGTAGGCGGCGCGCCGCACGGCGGCCGGGCCGTGGGTCAGGTTGAGGTCGTGGAGCGAGGCGCGCCGGTGAGGGTCGTGGTGGGGCACGCGCTCACCGCGGATGTACGGGACCCACACGGGGACGTCGCCGGGCGTGGCGCGGTCCCCGCGGCGGACGGGGCCGACGACGCGCTCGACCCACCCGAGGAACAGGCCCCCCGCGTTGCTCGGGCCGCCCGCGCTCCACAGGCCGGGCGTCATCGTGGGCACGCACCACAGGCCCGGGGCGTCGACCGGTGACGACGTGTAGAGCCACGGGATCAACGTGGTGCCGCAGTTGACCAGGACGTCACCGGGGTGCTTGCCGTCGGAGACGAGCCCTTCGCACATGGCGTCGATGCCGCCGATGGCGAGCACCGTCGACGTACCCGTGACCTCGCCCGCCGCGGTGCCCATCATCTCGATCCGCGGGAGGCGCGCCGGGTCGGCCCCGCACGACTCGGCAACGGATGCGTCCCATCCGCCGTCTCCGAACAGCGGCGCCGACGTGAACGCGGTACCGATGTCGACGACGGCCTCGCGGGCCAGGGCAAAGTTCGCCACGGCCGGCGCCGGCCAGTACCCGTGCGCCCCAGGCGACGCACCGGCCGTCCAACGGAGGAAGCCGACCACCTCGCCCGCGTCCGACCCCGTCGAGCGCTCGACGCCCTCGCGGCCCCGTGCGTCGCCGTAGAGCAGGCCAGGGGTGAGCGCCCGGCCGCGGCGGTCCACGGCCGTCAGCGACGGGACCATCGTGGAGACGGCGACGGCCCGCGGGCGGTGGGCGGCCAGCCGGGCGAACGCCCGTCGCGGCCCGGCGCGCCAGGAGCGGTTGGCGTCGTGCTCGAAGCGGTCCGGGGCGGGCACGTTGACCGGGTGCGGCACGCGCACGCGCTCGAGCACCGCCCCGCTGCCGTCGACGACCACGGCCTTGACCGACGTCGTGCCGATGTCGATCCCGACCGTGAGGTCGTTCGCCGGGTGTGACACGGCCGTCACAGTAGGCCAGGATGTGCGGCGTGGCCCTCCCCGATCGACCCCGTACGCTCATCACCGCGCCGCTGCGCGGCCCGGGCCTCGACAAGCTGCGCACCATCGCCGACGTGGTGTACGACCCGTGGATCGAGCAGTCGCCGCTGCGCATGTACGACGCGGAGAAGCTGGCCGAGCGCGCCGCGGCCGAGGGCGCGACCGTCCTCATCGTCGAAGCCGACGTGGTGAAGGGGCCGGTCGTCGAGTTGCCGCTCGTCGCCGTCGGGTCCACCCGCGGCGACCCCAACAACGTCGACATCGCCGCGTGCACGGCCCACCGCATCCCGGTACTCAACGCGCCCGGGCGCAACGCCGACGCCGTCGCCGAGCTCGCCGTCGCCCTCATCTTCGCCGTCAACCGTCACCTGCTCGACGCCGACCGCGATGTCCGCGCCGGCGAGACGTACCGCGATGGGACGATCCCCTACCAACGGTTCCGCGCCTGGGAGGTCAAGGGCCAGACCGTCGCGCTCGTTGGCCTCGGCGCCGTGGGCCGCGCCCTGCGGTGGCGGATGGAGGGGCTTGGCGCCCGGGTGCTGTCGTACGACCCGTACAACGCCGAGGCGACGCACACCGACCTCGAGGCCATGCTCGAAGAGGCCGACATCGTCTCCATGCACGCGCCGGTCACGCCCGAGACGACCGGCATGATCGGCAGCGCCCAGTTCGCCCGGATGAAAGACGGCGCCGTGTTCGTCAACACGGCGCGCGCCCACCTGCACGACACCGACGCGCTCGTCGAGGCCCTGCGGTCGCGGAAGCTGAGCGGGGCCGGGCTCGACCACTTCATCGGTGAACGCCTGCCGACGGACCACCCCCTCACGACGCTGCCCAACGTCGTCCTGACGCCCCATATCGGCGGGGCGACCTACGACACCGAGTCGCGCCAGGCGGGGATGATCGCGGATGACCTCGAACGGCTGCTGACCGGGGGCAAGCCGCTCCACATCATGAACCCGGAGGTGCTGGCGTGACGTTCGTCGAGAACGCTCCGGAGGCGGTCCTGGCCGCGGCCAAGGAGATGCTCCGGCGCGGCCTCACCGAGGGCACCGCCGGCAACATCTCGGCCCGCCAGGAGGACGGGACGATCGTCGTCACGCCGACGTCGGTGGACTACGACCAGATGGAGGTCGACGACCTCGTCGTGCTCGACTTGGACGGCAACGTGGTCAAGGCCAAGGACGGCCGGAAGCCCACATCCGAGAAGTACCTCCACCTCGCCTGCCTCAAGGCGTACGAGGACATCGGGTCCGTGGTGCACTCGCACCCGGTCCACGCCACCATGTTCGCCGTCGCCCACCTGCCCATCCCGTCGTGCATCGACGAGTTCACCGTCTTCTGCGGCGGCGACATCCGGGTGTCGGAGTACGCAAAGAGCGGGAGCGCCGCATTGGCCGACAACATGGTCATCGCCCTGAAGGACCGCGCCGCCGCCCTGATCGCCAACCACGGCCTCGTCGCGGTGAGCGCACGGCCTGACGCCGCACTGAAGATCACCGCCCTCGTCGAGCGCAACGCCCAGATCATCGTCGGGGCGAGGATGCTCGGCGCCTTGCACGAGCTGCCAGACGACGTCAACCGGGAGTTCGCCGGGATCTACACCGGGTTCCTGCGGACCAACCCGATGTAGCGGTGCCCATCCACTACGACGCGGTCGGCGACCACGTCGTCAGGATCACGATCGACCGGCCCGAGGCTCGCAACGCCCTCGACCTCGAGCACTTCCAGGCGCTGGCGGACGCCTGGCGGCGGTTCCGCGACGAGGCAGACGCATGGGTGGCGGTCCTGACCGGCGTCGGCCGGTCGTTCATGGCGGGCGGAGACCTCAAGACGTACATCCCGCTCATGAGCTCGGGCGCGGCGGACATCCCCGAGGAGGCGCGGCGGGCCGGGACAGACGCGGTCCTGCGCCGGTTCGCGCTGTACAAGCCCGTCATCGCCGCGGTCAACGGGCCGTGCGTCGCCGGGGGGATGGAGCTGCTCGGCGCGACCGACATCCGCATCGCCACCCCGCATGCCACCTTCGGGCTGATGGAGCCCAAACGGGGCCTGTTCGCCGGCGGCGGGTCGACCGTCCGGTTGCCGCGCCAGATGCCGTACCCGGCGGCCATGGAGTTCCTGCTGACCGCCGACGCCATCCCGGCGGCACGCGCCCTCGAGCTCGGCCTGCTGAACGAGGTCGTGCCCGAGGAGTCGCTGTGGGAGCGCGCCCTCGACTGGGCGCGCCGCATCAACACCAACGGGCCGCTCGCCGTGCAGGCGACCAAGGAGAGCGTCCTGCGGGGCCTCGAGCTCGAGCTCGACGAGGCGTACGCCATCGAGACGGCGATCAGCTCGCGCATCTTCGCGACGGAGGACGCCCGGGAGGGGCCGCGGGCGTTCGCCGAGAAGCGCCCGCCCCAGTGGAAGGCCCGGTAAGCCCCGGGCACGCCGGGCGTGGGGCGGGCGGCGCGAGGGCACGCCGGGCGTGGGGCGGGCGGCGCGAGGGCGCGCCCGGGGGCGGGCCGCGCGGGCGCGCCTAGGGCGCCCTAGGGCGCCGCTTCCGCCTTTCGGCGCAGGTCGGCGCTCATCCGGATGTAGGCGTCGATGTCGGACTCCTTCCACGTGACCACTGACTTGAGGTCCGGGAGGTAGTGCTCGAACGTGTCGCCCTCGATGGCGGCGATGATCCCGTCGGCGACGAGCGACGGCGGCTGCAGCTCCGGCACGAACACGGCCGGGTCCTCCCCCGGGCGGTCCCAGATGTCGGTGTCGATCGGCCCCGGCTCGATGAGGCGCACCTGCACGCCCGAACCGTCGAGGTCGATGGCGAGCCCCTCGCTCCACCCGCACAGCGCGAACTTGCTGGCGTTGTAGGCGGCCTCGTGGGCGATGCCGACGCGCCCGCCCATGCTGCTCACGTTGACGATCACCCCTGACCGGCGCGCCAGCATGCGCGGCAGGACCGCCATTGTCATCCGCGCCGGCGCGAAGAAGTTGACGCGCATCGTCGACTCGACGTCCTCAGGGGTGAGGCGTTCCGCGGCGCGGCGCTTCGGCACGGCGGCGTTGTTGACGAGGACGTCGAGGCCGCCGAACGCGTCCCACGCCTCCAGCGCGAGCGCCTCCGCCGCCTCGACGTCGCCGAGGTCGAGGAGCCACATGCGGCACCCCGGCACGAGCGCCTGGCACTCGGCGAGCACCGCCTCCAACTTGTCGCGCCGGCGGGCGACCATCCCGACGGTCACGCCCCGCGCGGCCAGAGCGCGCGCCAGCGCGGCGCCGATCCCCGATGACGCGCCCGTGACGAGCGCGGTCCCCCCGTCGACGCGCACCGCGCTAGTCGGTGACGGTGATGGCGTGCTCCGGGCAGTTCGCCGCAGCCAGCCGCGCCTTGGCCTCGAGCTCCGCCGGCGGCGACGGCGCCAGCACGAGACCGTGGCCGCGGTCGTCTGCGTCGAACACCTCGGGCGCCAGCATGTAGCAACGGCCGTGCCCGTGGCACAGCTCGGTGTCGATCTCCACCTTCACGCCGTTAAGCCTCCCAGACCAGCGGCAGGCTGGCCAGCGAGCGGATGCCGGAGGTGTACTCGAGCACCGTCCCTGGAGCGAGGCGGTAGTCCGGGATGCGCGCGTGGAACTCGCGCAGGGCGACGCGCAGCTCCAGCCGCGCCAAGTGCGAGCCGAGGCAGCGGTGCACCCCACCACCGAAGGCGAGGTGGCGGTTGACCTCGCGGCCGAAGTCGACGCGGTCGGCGTCGGGGAACTCCGCATCATCGGTGTTGGCGGCACCGAGCAGGACCATGACCTGATCGCCGGCTTTGACCTCCGTCCCGCCGAGCTCCATGTCCTGCACCGCGATGCGGGGCACGCCGGTCACCGGCGTCTCCCAGCGGAACAGTTCCTCGATCGCGTTGGGGATGAGCGACGGGTCGGCGACGAGCTGGTCGCGGTCCGACGGGTGCTGCGCCAGGTACGCGAAGAAGCAGTCGAGTGACGCAGTCACCGTGTCGAGCCCGGCGATCATGAGCAGGAAGCAGATGTCGAGGACCTCCTCGCGCGTCAGGTCCTCCACCTGCAGGAAGCCGCTCAGGATGTCGTCGCGCGGCTCGACCGACCGTGCATCGAGCACGGTGTTGAAGTACGCGTACATCTCGTCCGCGGTGGCGCGCCGGTGCGCAGCCTGCTCGTCGGGCTCGCCCGGGGGCCGGATGATCCCGTCTTTCATCCGCAGGAACGTCTCGAGCTCCTCGAGTGGCAGCCCGAACATGGTCAAGAAGACCTCGGACGGCAGCGGGATCGTGAACTCGGGCACCAGGTCGCACCCGCCGCGCCCGACGAAGCGGTCGATTTGCCGGTTGACCAGCGCCGCCGTGCGCGACTCGAGCGCGGCCATCTTCTTCGGCGCGAACAGGGGGTCGAGCAGGCGCCGGTAGCGCACATGGTCGGGCGGGTCGATCTGCAGCGGGATCAGCGGCCGGATATTGCCGATGTTGAGGGCGTCGGCGTTGGACGAGAACACCTCAGGACGGCGGAACGCCTCGTCGATGTCCGCCTTGCGGCTGATGATCACGCCGCCGGGGACCTTCAGCACCGGCGCGTGCTCGCGCAGCATCTTGAAGACGGGCTGCGGGCACGCGGCCGCCTCGGCACCGAACGCTGCCCCGACCTCCATGTGGATGCCGTCGCCGGTGGTCGCCGTGTCCTGCATGCCGTCCTCCTTGTCCACCCTGACATCGACGTCAGCATGGGGAACCTGACACTACCGTCACACAAAGCCGCAGACGCGCGCGGGGGCGGCCGCCGGCGGGCGTCCGAGGGTACGGACAAGGCCCCAATTAGGCTCGGGCCGTGCCTAGGGCGCTGCCGCGGCTGACCCGGAACTCCGGGATGGCCTTCTTCGCCGCCCTCACGTACTTCAACCTCTCCACCTTCGGCTTCCACGTCATCGTCAGCCGGCTGCTCGGACCGGCCCGCTACGGCGCCCTGGGGGCGATCCTCGCCCTGGCCGCCCTCTCCGGGAACGGCACGGGCGCGGTCAGTGCCGCCGCCACGCGGGCCGTCGCCGTCGGCGGCGCCGCCAGGGCGTGGGACACCCGGCGCGTCCGGCGCGTGGGGCTGATCGCCGCGGGGGCCGCCGTCGTCGTCGTGTGCGCCCTCGCTCCCCTGCTCGAGCGCTACCTCCACCTGACCTCGCCCGTGCCGCTGCTGCTGTTCGCCCTCCTCGCCGCCGCCACCCTGGCAGGGATGGTGCCGCGGGGGATCCTCCTCGGGCGGCGCCGGTTCGCCCCCGTGTCCGCGGCGCTCGCCTGCGGCGTGACCACGAAGCTGGCCGTGGGTGCCGTGCTCGCCCACACCGCCGGGATCTCCGGGGCCATGACGGGCGCCGCCCTCGGCGAATGCGTCACCGCCGTGCTCTGCTTCCGCGCCGAGCGGGCCGCGCCCGGCAACCACGGGGACGGCAGCGAGCTCTCCGTCCCCGTCCGGTCGTTCTCGCTGGCGACCGGTGCGTACTGGGGCTTCTGGCTGCTGACCGCGACCGACACGTTCCTCGCCCGCCACCTGCTCGGCGCCACGGCCTCGGGCCTGTACGTGGCCGCCTCGACGGCGGCGTCGATCGCCCTGTTCCTGCCCAACAACATCACCCTGGCCGCGTTCCCCAGCCTGGCCGGTGCGGCCGCCGACGGGGGCGGCCCGCCCGGCACGTTCCGCCGGCCCTTCACCGCCGCCGCCGTGCTGACCGTCGCCGCCGCCGGCGGGCTGGCGCTGATGCCGGGGCTCGTCGTCGAGGTCCTGTTCGGCTCCGGGTTCAAGCACTCGGCGCCGCTGCTCGTGCTGTTGTGCGTGTCCAACGGGTCGCAGGGCATGGTCAGCTTCCTCATGCACCACCAGCTCGCCCACCACAAGGCGACCTGCCTCCTCCCGTGGGTAGCGATCCTCGTGCTGGTGCCCGTCGTCTACGCCGCCCACTCGTCGGGGTCGCAGATCGCCACTGAGGACGTGTTCGTGAGCGCGTCGCTGCTCGGCGCCATGGGCCTGATCTCGCTCCGCCTGCTCGTCCCCCGCGGCACCCCGGCGCCCGACGTGGCCCCGCTGCCGTTCGAGGTGGTCGCGGAATAGAGTCGCGCCCCCTGTGGGCATCTGCGACGGACGCGTGGTCATCATCACCGGCGCGGGCCGCGGCCTCGGCCGCGCCCATGCCCTGGAGTTCGCCCGCCAGGGGGCGCGTGTGGTGGTCAACGACGTCGGTGCCTCGCTCGACGGCACGGGCAGAGAAGGGGAGGGCCCACGCGGGCCGGCCGGTGAGGTCGTCGATGCCATCAAGGCGGCGGGCGGCGACGCGATGGCCAACGGTGACGACATCAGCACCTGGGACGGCGCGGCGGCGCTGGTGCGGTCGGCGATCGAGCGCTGGGGCCGGCTCGACACCGTCGTCAACAACGCCGGCATCGTGCGCGACCGGATGATCGTGTCGATGGGGGAAGACGAGTGGGACGCGGTCATGCGCGTCCACCTGAAGGGCACCTTCGCCGTGACGCGCCACGCCGTGGACCACTGGCGGGCACAGGCCAAGGCGGGCACGCCGGTCGCGGCGCGGGTCATCAACACCAGTTCGGGCGCGGGGCTCGCCGGGAGCATCGGCCAGGCCAACTACTCCGCCGCCAAAGCCGGCATCGCCGCGTTCACCCTCGTCGCCGCGGCCGAGCTCGGGCGCTACGGCATCACCGTCAACGCCATCGCCCCGAGCGCGCGCACGCGGATGACCGAGGGCGTCTTCGTCGAGATGATGGCGAAGCCCGAGTCGGGGTTCGACGCCATGGACCCGGCCAACATCTCCCCGCTCGTGGTGTGGCTCGGGAGCGACGACGCCGGCGACGTGAGCGGCCGCGTATTCGAGCTGGCGGGCGGGCGCATCAGCGTCGCCCAGGGCTGGATGGTCGGGCCCGAGGTGGACCGCGGGGACCGCTGGGACCCCGCCGAGCTCGGCCCGGCCGTCCGGACGCTGTTGGCGCAGGCCGCGCCGCCCCAACCCGTGTACGGGAGCTGACCTATGGACTTCGACGACACCCCCGAGGAAGCCGCCTTCCGCGCCGAGGCGCGCGCCTGGCT
>Ga0070741_10004815_pt1 | contig 31012 bp, 21 predicted proteins | sample Coa_R1_4_FD_66440 | JGI IMG/M metagenome (GOLD analysis project Ga0070741, IMG submission 66440) | Surface soil microbial communities from Centralia Pennsylvania, which are recovering from an underground coalmine fire - Coalmine... | ecosystem: Environmental > Terrestrial > Soil > Unclassified ... | reverse complement strand
CGTCCCCGCGGGTTCCCTCGGCGGCGCGGAAGGAGAAAACGCTCTCGATCGCTTTGCTGAACCGGGTGTTCCCGCCGCGCGGGTGCTGAAACAGACCGCCCGTACGAAGGCCGGTTATCTCGGCCGGCGTGCGGTACCTCGTTCCGCTGCTTGGCGTCCCTAACCGGATTCGAACCGGTGTTGCCGCCGTGAAAGAGCGGTAAAGCAGGAAAAACTGGCCGTCCGTGGATGCGCCTGGACCGCGGATTTCCTGGCTTCGCCAAGCGAGCTATCCACCTTATTCCAGGCTTGTCCCGGCACATCCGTTCCGTATATTTTCCGTACGGAATCTGCCGCCCCGCGGGAGCAGTACGTACGGAAAATTTTGCAGACGTACGGAACGAGGAAGCCGATGGCGCGCACCGTCCGCAATCCGAAGATCGATACCCGTTCAGCCCGGGCGCGGCTGGCGGCTCGCCGGGAGCCGTTTTGGACCGTGCTCTCGCAGGGCTGCGCGCTCGGCTATCGCAAAGGCGTCAAGGGCGGCACATGGGTTGCGCGGTTCCGCGGTGATGATGGCCGCCAGCACTACGCTCCGCTCGGCGCCGCCGACGACGCGCGCGACCCGGATGGCGTAAGCGTGTTCAGCTTTGCCCAGGCGCAGGAGCGGGCGCGGGGATGGTTCGATCGCAAGGCCCGCGAGCAAGCCGGGGGCTTCACCCCGCTCGATCGCCCCTATACGGTCGCCGACGCGCTCGCCGACTACCGCGCCGACTATCTGCGCCGCGGCGGCAAGTCGATTGACCGGCTCGACTGGTCTGCCGAGGCGTGGATCAAACCCGAGCTGGGCACGATCGAGCTGGAGAAGCTGAGCAAGACGCGCATCGTCGCGTGGCATCAGAAGATCGTCGATACGCCTGCCCGATTGCGGACCAAGGCCGGCGCAGCGCAACGCCATCGAGCGGCCGACAACAGTCCGGAGGCGGTGCGCCGCCGTCGCTCCACCGCCAACCGGGTGCTGACAATCTTGAAAGCCGCGCTCAACCACGCGCACCGCGAAGGCAAATGCGCCGGCGATGACGCGTGGCGTACGGTGCGCGGCTTTCGCGAGGTCGATGCGGCACGGCTGCGCTATCTGTCCGATGACGAAGCCCGCCGACTGACAAACGCCTGCCCGGCCGATTTCCGTGCGCTGGTGACCGGGGCACTGCTAACCGGATGCCGTTACGGCGAGCTGGCGGCGATGACCGTCGACGATTTCAATCCCGATGCCGGAACCCTGCGCGTCCGCACCAGCAAGAGCGGGAAGCCGCGCCACGTCGTGCTGACGCAAGAGGGCCGCGACTTCATGGCCCAGCGGGCCGCCGGGAAGCCCGGCAGCGGGCGTCTATTCCTCCGCAGCAATGGCCGGCCGTGGGGCAAATCGGAGCAGCAGCGCCCGCTCGGCGCGGCCTGTGCGGCGGCCCGCATCGATCCACCCGTAAACTTTCACGGACTACGCCACACCTATGCCAGCCGTCTCGCCATGCGGGGCGTCCCGCTTGCGGTCATTGCAGCGCAGCTCGGCCACGCCGATACGCGGATGGTCGAAAAGCATTACGGCCACCTGTCGCCGAACTACATCGCCGACACGGTGCGGCAGGCCTTCGGCTCGCTCGGGATTGTCGAGCCGTCGAACGTGGAGTCGATCGCTGCGGCGCGGTAGTGCCGTTTTTTCGCCCTCGCCTGACCTGACCTTCGCCATATCGGCCAGCCGCACGTTGGTGCTGGTGTTCCTGTTCGTCGCTTCGCGCTAACGTAGCAACCGTGGCGGCTATCTCGGTTTTGATACCGGGCCGCCGTCTGCTTCGTGGAGTGCCGGCGGAGACGCGCGTTGCCGTATGTCTCGAAGTGGATTTCGGCGATCGAGGCTGTCGCATGGGTGATGCGTGCCGATCACTGCTCTCGGGCGGATGCGGTCCGCCAGATCGAAGCCGCGGTGCAGGACGGCGCCCTCCGTTTCGTCGGTCGCGGGGCAGCGCATCGCTGGGATTGGAACGGGAAGGTGTACCGAGCCGACCTGGAAAAATTCTGGCCGCTGGGGATAACCGCCACCGGCAATTCGGCGCCGAGCGCTGCCGCCGACCTTCAGCAGCACCTTGCCGCGGCGGTGGACTGGCACAGCCAGCCCCTTCCTGCACCCGGCGAACTCCAACGGATAACCGAAGCCTTGGCCGAGCTCCGAGGGCTGATCGGGCAATCGATCCGGGCTCGCGATGCCGACGCTTCCGCCGCCGATAGGCTCGAAGCCTCCCTCGCCCGCGCGTTCGACGACATGAAGCAAAACCTCGGCGCCTCCTTGGCGCGAGGTGCTTTCGCCGTCTTCCTCAATACGCAGTACGGCATCGAACGATTGCCGCCCGGCGCCTACTGGTCGAGGGCCGACGGGCAGGCGACCTCGGCGGCGGAACGGATATTCTTGAGTGGAACCGCCTCCAGCAATCGGCATCCCGGTGTCGGGGGAACGGTCATGGTCCGCCGTGAAGACTGGCAGAGGTTTTCCGAAAGCCATCTGGCCGAACGAGGACTCTCGGTGCCGGCGCAGCAGAGCGGATACCCTGCCACGATCGACCGTGGCGGTGGTGGCCGGAAACCGGACTGGCGGTTTTGGCGGCACGTCCCGGCGACGACGCTCGTTGAGGCGGTGGCGCTATCGCTGGACATAGACCCGAAAAAGTTGCGGTTCGGCCGCAATGCGTGGAGGGGCGGCAGAAAATTCGACGAAGGGGCAGAATTCGAAAATCGGCTGGAGCTGACGCGTCGCTGCCTCGGGAACAGCCTTGCGGGGCCGGTCAATTGGCTGGCCGTTCGCTATGAGGACGCGCACCCGGCGGTCGAACTCGCAACGTTTGCTGCATGGGCGCTATCAGTGGGGTTTTCAATACCTTCCGAGCTCGCCCCGCTCGCTTCCCGTGCCGCTGACCCCCGAGCCCTCGTCGAAGCAGCAGAAACGACGACGAGGTCGAGTGAAGAGACGCCGCCGCCGACAGCCGAGACGAGTGAGCCGAAGACCAAAGGCGCGCTTCCGGTGCGCGGCGGGCGCCGAAAGGGATCGGGAAGCATAGACGACAGCGAAAGACTTCGACGCATGCTCCATCTGTTGGCCAGCGGCCAGGCCGTTTCCGTGCATGCCGCGGCCCGCGCGGTCCTCAGCTTAATTGCGGCACCAGGGCATAGCCAAGAGGCTGATATCGCGCGCCTTCGTCGCAAATTTTCCGCCGGATACGGAACCGAGCCGCCGGCGGGGAAAACCTGGGCCGACGTTGCACAGGAATTGAACACGAATTGAAGATTGAAGAGCTTCAAATAACTCTGCAATATATATACAATAAAAATTCGAATATCCATTAATCTTCCTGGCGTATTTTCTTCATCCGTCATTGACCGGATAAATGCAGGAATGTCCAACAGCAAAGGAGCCGCAGTCTCGCGTGAGAAATCACGCGCGTCTACGACCTCGTCACTCCCGCTCGCCTACGGCATCGAGGATGCGGCCGATGCGCTTGGCCTGTCGCGGTCGCGCCTCTATGAATTGGTCGCCGCCGGCGAGATTGCCGTCTGCAAAGTCGGCAAGCGCACGATCGTCCCGGTGGCGGAGTTGACCGCCTTTCTCGATCGGCACCGTGTCGTGCGGTCGCCGGAGCGGCGGGTCGCCGGCCGGCCCATTACGGCGCACAGCTCCGGCGAAGGTGCGTGACCGATGCCGGGCTGGCCCAGCAACCGGGGCCCCGCGTCACGGCGAAGACGCCATTACAACCTCCGCCGCGTCAAGGCGACATGGCCTTATACAGTGCGGGAAATCGCCGAGTTGTTCGGCATCCACGAGAACACGGTGTTCTGCTGGGTGAAGCACGGGCTGAGCGCCGATGCGACCCGGAAGCCCTATCTGATCCGCGGCGACGAACTGGTCCGGTTCTTGGGGCAGCGGCAGGACGGCAAGCGCCGTAAGTGTCGGCCCGACGAATTCTACTGTTTCAGGTGCCGGGAGCCGCGCGAGGCCTGTCTCGGCATGGCCGACATCGTCATCGAGAGCCCGACGCGGCTGCGGATCAAGGCGCTGTGCGCGGTCTGCGAGACGCCGGTGAACAAGGTCCAGAACGCGCGCGATTTCGCGAAGGTTCGGGAGCGCTTCCACATCCAGCAACTGGCGGGAGAACACTTATTGGAGCGAAGCGGGCCCAGCGTGAACAGTGACTTCAGAGGGATGACATGAGCCCGCTGCGCACGAACCCAAAAAACGACCGCGCCAGGCGCGACTATCTGATCTGGCTGAAGGAGGCGCGCCAGCGCTCGCCGGCCACCGTCGAGCAGGCGCGGCACGCGATCGACCGCTTCGAGGCCTATACCGGGTTCAAGGATTTCGCGACCTTCAACAAGGACCAGGCCCTGGGTTTCAAGCGGGCGCTGCTGGCGGCGAAAGGGTAGCGGTCAGGCAGGCCGGTCAGCAAGGCGACCGCACACCACCTGTTGCGGGCGGTCCGGGAGTTTCTGGCATGGTTGCAAGCTCGGCCCGGCTATCGGCGCCGGATCGCGCCCGAGGACATCGCCTACCTGAATCTGACGACCAAGGACGTGCGGGAGGCGCACGTGTCGGCGCCGAAGGCTTATCCTTCGCTCGACCAGTATGGCGCGGCCTTGTTCGCGATGCCCGCCGGAAGCGATGTCGAGCGCCGCGACCGCGCGCTGATGGCCCTGTTGCTGCTGACCGGAATGCGCGACGCCGCCGTCATAGGGCTCAAGCTCCGGCATATTTCGATCGAGCGGCGCCACGTGTTCCAGGACCCGCGTGAGGTCAACACGAAGTTCAGCAAGGCCATCGAAACCTATTTCTTTCCCGTGGGCGAGGATGTCGTGGCGATCGTCGCCGAATGGGTGACATTCCTGACCTGCGACCGGCTGTTCAGCCCGCATGACCCGCTGTTCCCGAAGACGGCGGTCGAGCCCGACGAACACGGCAGCTTCGGGGCGCGCGGCCTGAGCCGGGAGCACTGGGCCAACGCGACCCCGGTCCGCACCACATTCAAGCAGGCGTTTGCGCGCGCCGGGCTGCCGTATTTCAAGCCGCATAGCGTGCGCGACACGCTGACCCAGCTTGCCTACAAGCTGCAATTGGGCCCTGAGGAGCTGAAGGCCTGGAGCCAGAACCTGGGGCACGGCAGCGTGCTGACCACGCTGCACGGTTACGGCCAGGTCCCGGTCGAGCGGCAGGGCGAGATTCTGGCCGGGCTGCCGGGCTTCGGCAAAACCCGAGGCGCAACGGACATGGCCGCCGAGATCGCCGCGAAGGTCGTCGCACAAATAGCCGAACGTGATCTGATTGGCAGCCGCAACCCACGTCTCGGATAAGTTGAAAATAATGGTCCGATGCGCGAGGCTGTGAACGAAGCATCCGAAGGCCGCCTGCCAATGCAGGTTATGTTCGAATTCTGGGCGAAATCGGGGCACGAGGGCGAGCTCGTGCGAATGCATAGCGCGCCGCATCACAGCCTCGATGTCGCCGCCTGTGCGATGGTGCTGTTGCCCGCGTTTCCTCCGCCGGCGGATATCCCTGCTGCGACGTTGGCCGCATTGGTAGCGCTCCACGACATCGGCAAATTCACCCGTCCGTTCCAGGCGAAGGTACCCGAGCTGTGGCCGCCATCGCTCGGCCCGTTTACTCAGCCGCATGGGGGCTTCCATGGCGACGACGGCTACTCGCTCCTGCGCGGCGCCTTGGGCCGATACCTCGATCCGCTGTTCGGCGGGTGGAGACCGGCTTCTCGATGGGCGATGTTCCGCGCGGTAACGGGACACCACGGTCGCCCGCCGCAGGAGCCCGTTTTTCTCGACCTGCCGCCGGCCAAGGCATGCCCGGTGTGTATCGATGCGGCCGGCAGCTTCATCGAGCGGGCCCTCGCCGTGATCGATCCGCAGCCGTTGCCGCCGCTCGACACTGCAAGTCGACACCATCTCGCCTGGTTTCTTGCCGGGCTTGCGGTCGCGGCCGATTGGCTCGGGTCGGGACGGCGCTGGTTTCCGCCGGTCGCCGCGGCCGACCACACCGACCTTGATCGATACTGGCGCGAGATCGCGCTGCCGCGTGCCCGGCAAGCCGCGGCTGACGCTCGTCTGCTCCCGTCGCCTGTCTCCCGCAACGGCGGCCTGGCTCAGCTGTTCCCGGGCTTTACGCCACGGCCGCTGCAATCCTGGGCTGAAACCGCCACCTTCCCGGAAGGTCCGGTGCTGTTCACGATCGAGGATGCCACCGGCTCCGGCAAAACCGAGGCGGCGCTCGTGCTGGCGCATCGCCTGATGGCTGAAGGCAAGGCCGACGGCTTGTTCTTCGCTCTGCCGACGATGGCGACGGCAAATGCGATGTATGCTCGGCTCAAAAGGGCCTATCGTCGCCTGTTTGCGCCCGATAGCACACCGTCATTGGTTTTGTCGCACGGTCGCCGATCCCTGCATGAGGGTTTCACGGGCAGCATCTTCGACGGGGCGGCGGACCGATCGGTCGACGCCCGCGAACCGCAGGATCAACCGGCGGAAGCGCAATGCGGCGAGTGGATTGCGGACGATCGCCGCAAAGCGTTCCTCGCCGAAATCGGCGTCGGGACAATCGACCAGGCGATCATGGCGGTACTGCCGACCCGGCACGCGCCACTGCGGCTGCTGGGGTTGTCGCGGCGCGTGCTGATCGTCGATGAGGCGCATGCCTACGACGCCTATATGACCCAAGAACTGCACGCGTTACTGGCTTTCCAGGCAGCGCTCGGGGGCAGCGCCATCGTGCTGTCGGCGACACTCACGAAACAGCAACGTGGTGAGCTTCAGGCTGCCTTCCGGCGTGGTCTACGTGCCGACCCCGCTGCCGACGAGGCGGCGGACTATCCGCTGGCGACGACCGTCTCGCGTGCCGGGGTTTCGACCTCGGCATACGGGGCGACGCCCGGACTTGGCCGCACCGTGGCGGTGGAGCGGATGTCCGATCGTGACGGCGTTATCGCGGCGATTGCAGATGCTGCGCGAGCCGGTGCCGCCGTCGCCTGGGTGCGCAACTCGGTCGACGATGCGATCGAAGCCTGGGAATCGCTAGGTGCGGCCGGCATCGATGCGACGCTGTTTCATGCCCGGTTCGCCATGGGCGACCGGCAGGACGTCGAGGCGAAGGTGTTGAGCCTGTTCGGTCCGGCCGGCACCGCCGAGAACCGTCGGGGTCGAGTGCTGGTGGCGACCCAGGTAGTCGAACAGAGCCTCGATCTCGATTTCGACCTGATGGTGACGGATCTTGCGCCCGCCGATCTGGTCATCCAACGAGCCGGTCGGTTGTGGCGACATCAACGCCGGGAGCGTCCAGTTCCGGGACCGCGGCTGTTGCTGCTGTCGCCGACACCGGTCGATGATCCGCCGGCGTCGTGGCTCGGCCCGGAATTGCGCCGGACCGGTTTCGTCTATCCGGATCACGCGCTGTTGTGGCGTAGCGCCTGCGCGCTGCTGCAACGAGGGCGCATCGAGACCCCCGGCGGCATCCGGGCACTGGTCGAAGCCGCCTATGACCGGGATGGGCCCGGCGCCGCCCCGGCGGGGCTTGCGCCTACGGCCAGCCGCGCCGAGGGTACCGAACTTGCCGCCTCCGCCATCGCGTCTCAGAACGTGCTCAAAATCGACGAGCCTTATGAGCGGCGGGCGGGGGCCTGGGAACCGGATATCCGTACTCGAACGCGCCTCGGCGAAGCGCGGACGATTTTCAGGCTGGCGCGCGTGGAGGGCGATGCAGCGGTGCCATGGTACCGGCATGAAGACCCGCGACGGGCCTGGGCGCTTTCCGAGGTTTCGGTGCGCGCGACGCAGCTCTGCGACGCCGAGCCGGACCCGCTTGCCGAAACCGCCAGAAAAGAATGGACCACCTGGGAGCGCGAGGTGCCGGTGCTGCTGTTGCGCCAGGACAAGGCCGGCCGCTGGGCCGGGGTCGGGATCGATCCTCGCGATCAGCAGCGGGCCGTGACATACGACTGCGGCTGTGGTCTACTATTCCGGTCCTGACTGGTCCCGTTCCTCGGGATGAACCGGCGTAGTGGGCTGTGCGTTGGTTAAAGCGTTCCCCGCTGGGCGGGGATCATGTAGCGACCGAAGGCGTACTGGGCTGTGCGGTCAGGCTTGACACCCATCGCCGAAGGGGTAATGATACGCGCGCTGGCCACCAGCGCGCGTATTTTTCATGATCCAGAAAGGAGGTGCCCCGTGTGGTTCACGGGCCGGCCATCAGCCGGGACATGACGGCCAGCCGAGGCCGGCCTCCCGGGCCGTCGCCGCCGATGGCCCGGGAGAGCTTTTAGCAGAATTTCTAATTTGGTTCCAGAAACGTGTTCAATCTTCTCAACGATGCATGGCTCCCGGCGCGGCGCGCCCAGGGGCAGTTTGAACGTATTCGACCGGCTGGAATTACCAGCGACATCGAAGCAAACCCGGTCGTTGCAATCGACTGGCCGCGGGCGGATTTCCGCGTCGCCTGCATCGAGTTCCTGATCGGACTGATTGCCACGGCTTGCCCCCCGGCGGATGACGAAGACGCGTGGATCGACGGGTGGGAGAACCCGCCGCCGCCCGAGACGCTGTCGGCGGCCTTTGCGCCGATCGCCCATGCGTTCAATCTCGACGGTCCCGGCCCGCGTTTTCTGCAGGATTTCGACGACCTGCCCGGCGATCCCGACAGCCCCGAAACGTTGCTGATCGAGGCGCCCGGGGCCAATACGCGCCGCAACAATACGGCGCTGCTGGTGAAACCCGGGCGAGTTTCGCGCCTGTCGCGTTCGGCTGCGGCGATGGCGCTGTTCACCTTGCAGTGTTACGCGCCGAGCGGCGGACGGGGCAACCTCACATCGGTCCGCGGCGGCGGCCCGTTGACGACCCTGGTATTGCCGGCGGGAGAGCGGTCGCTATGGCATCTCGTCTGGGCCAATACGCCCCGACGCAACCAGCCGTTGCCCGCCGATCTCTCGCGCGTGTTTCCCTGGCTGGCGCCGACCCGCACCGCCGACCGCTTCCCGGCGACGACCCCCGCCGAAACGCACCCGTTGCAGGCATTTTGGGGGATGCCGCGTCGGATCAGGCTCGACTTCGCCGACAACGGCGAAGGCCTGCCCTGCGATCTGACCGGCGGTGTCGATCCGGTAATCGTTACCGGATGGCGGCAACGGCCCAACGGGGTCAAATACGTCGGGTGGGAGCATCCGCTGTCCCCCGCCTATAGAGACAACAAAACCGGTGCGTGGCTGCCGGTGCATCCTCAGCCGGGGGGGATCGGCTATCGTCACTGGGTGGCCATCGCGCTTCCCGATCAAGCGGGAACGCATCGCCTGGCACGCTCTATCGCAGACTGGCCGGCGCGGTCGGCAAACGTATCCGATTCGGACGCCCGCCCGCGGCTGTTCGCCGCCGGCTATGACATGGACAACATGAAGGCGCGCGCTTTCGTCGAAAGCGAAATGCCGCTGCCGGGCGCCGGACCCGATGCCGCCAAGGCGCTTTCCGAGGTCGCACATCGGCTCGTCAATGCGGCAGGTGTTGCCGCCGCTGCGTTACGCGGCGCCGTGCGCCTCGCCTGTTTCGGCGGCGACGCGACCACCGACAGCGCCCCGCTTGCGGCGGTCTACGAGAGCTTTTGGGCGGCGACCCAGGATCGCTTCTTCGCTCTGCTGCCCGACAATCCCGCTGGCGGTTGGGAAGCGGCGCTCAAGCCTATCGCGGCTCCGTGGCAGAGATTTGTCAAATTCACCGCGCTTCGCCTGTTCGACGAGGCGGCGCCGCTCGACCCCTCTGCCGCTTCATGCAACCCGCAGCGCATCGTCGAAGCGCGGCGGAACCTGTTCGGCACGCTCGACGGCCGCGGCCCGATGGGCGGCAGGCTGTTTGAGGCACTGAATTTGCCGCCGCCCGAGCCGAAGGCGAAACGCCGGAAACGCGCGACAGAGATGGAGCCGTTATGAAACCCGCAGCAGAAGAGGCCGGCATCGCCGCGCAGTGGTGGCGCAGTCTGCAACCGTCCTTGTCGACCGGCGAGCGCAATCGCAATGCGGACCGGGCGGCTCTGGCACGCTTGCGCCGCGCCGACATAGTCGCCGCGATGCAAGACCCGGCCACGTTCGTCCTGTTTCGCGCATTGGAGCGTCGGCGGCCGGCAGAGCTTCCAGACGTTGCCCTATGCGCCGCGGTGCTCGCGGTCGTACGCGAGGATCGGCCGGGGGAGCGGCCGGCACGCATCTTGGGGCCGCCGTCGCCTGACGCCCTGGAGCAGGCGGCGATGAAGCCGTTGCGTTTCCGGCGCCTGATCGAAGCCGAAACGCCCGAAGACCGGCTGCTGATGCTTCGCCGTGCGGTACAGCTCGCCGACCGCAAGCTGAATGTCCGCGAACTGGCCGCCGCCTGCCTCGACTGGTCGGAGACCCGCCGGCAGCGCTGGATATTCGAATATTACAACGCCGGATTTGCGGCCCCCACAGCCGAACCGGCATCCGAGGAGGACGCCGCCGTATGAGCCATTTCCTGCAACTTCACCTGCTGACCTTCTATCCGCCGTCGAACCTCAATCGCGACGATACCGGGCGGCCGAAGACGGCGACGGTCGGCGGCGCGCCGCGGTTGCGCATCAGCAGCCAGGCATTGAAGCGCGCCTGGCGAACCTCGCCGGCCTTTGCCGAGCGGCTTCGCGAACACCGGGGACAACGCACGCAGCGTCTCGGCGAAGAGATCGAGGCTCACCTACGCGCGCAGGGAAGCACGCCGCAACGCGCGCTCGAGATCGCGCGCCAGATCGCGCAGTATTTCGGGAAGCTGAAGCCCGAGCGCGATCCGGCGCCGGCGCGAACCGAGCAATTGGCCTTCATCGCGCCGGAAGAGCGCGCGGCAGCCTTGGCGCTCGCCGCGCGCATCGCCGCCGGCGAAAACATCGAGCCGGCTGCCGAACAACTGCTGCGCCATGCCGATACCGCGGCCGACATCGCAATGTTCGGGCGGATGCTGGCCGACCATCCGCAGTTCAATCGCGAGGCGGCGGTGCAGGTGGCGCACGCGATTACCACCCACCGGGTAACGGTTGAAGACGACTATTACACGGCGATCGACGACCTTAAATCCCCGGAAGAAGACGCCGGTGCCGGTTTCGTCGGCGAGCTGGGGTTCGGGTCGGGAGTCTTCTATCTCTACGCCTGTGTCGACACGTCGCTGTTGTTGAGGAATCTCGGCGGGAATCAGGGTCTCGCCGCCGACGCCTGCGCCGCCCTCGCCGAAGCGGCGGCGACCGTCAGCCCGAAGGGCAAGCAACCCTCGTTCGCGGCGCGGGCGCGGGCGCATTACATTCTGGCCGAGTGCGGCAGCGCGCAACCGCGCACCCTGGCGGGCGCCTTCGTCAAGCCCGTTCAGGGCGATGATCTGGTAAGCGCGTCGACGGAGGCGCTCGAAGGCTGGCGCAAGAAACTCGACTGCGCCTACGGTCCTGCCGCCGAGAAGACCGCGATTATGAACGTCGCGGCCGGCTGCGGCTCGCTCGCCGAAATCGTCGCCTTCTGCCGGGACGCGGCCGGTCATGCCTGAGTTTCTGACCTTTGCCCTGGCGGCGCCCCTGGCCGCCATGGGCGAGATCGCGGTCGGCGAGCGTCGCGGCACCTGGGACCGGCCGGGACGCTCGGCCGTGCTGGGCCTGATTGCCGCTTGTCTCGGGATCGATCGCGAAGACCACGACGCGCACGGGGCGCTGGAGGCCGGTTACGGGCTTGCCCTGCGGGTCCAGAAGCTCGGCTCAATGCTGGCCGATTATCACACGGCACAGGTGCCGCCGGCGCGCCGCGGGCGCCGCTTTGCCACGCGGGCCGAAGAGCTCGGCGTTCGCGACCTTGAAACGATCCTCTCGCGCCGCGACTACCGCGCCGAGGTGTTGGTCCTGGTGGCGCTGTGGAGCCGGCCGGCCGCGCGCTGGCCGTTGTCGGAAATCGACGGGGCCATCGGCGCCCCTCACTATGTCCCCTATTTCGGCCGCAAATCCTGCCCGCTGATGCTGCCGATGGCGCCGATGCGACTGCAGGCGGCCGACCCGGCTGCCGCACTCGCAGAGCGGGCTGGGCGCGGCCCCGAGCCGGAGCGGCAATTCTGGCCGGCGCGGTCCGCCCCGATGGTGATCATGACGGCAGCCGATGCCCGCGGCTTCGGCCTGCCGACCCAGCGCATCGAGATCCGGCGGGACGCGGTTATAAGCCGTCAGCGCTGGCAGTTCGGCCTGCGCGAAGAGGCCGTGTTGGTGGGAAATCCGTGAGCAACCCTCCCAATACGCCTGTGCTCGCCCGGGCACGGCTGCGTCGGGACAGCCAGGTCGCCGCGCTTGCCCGTATACTGGTTCCGGAAGACACGGGCAGCCGCCTCGGCGCCGGCCATTCCCTGGTATGGGCCCTCTTTGCGGACGAGCCGGGGCGTCGCCGCGACTTCCTGTGGCGCGAGACGCGGCCGGGCGAGTTTCTGATACTGTCTGCCCGCGTACCGGCCGATCCGCACAACTTATTCGACCTCGAATGGAAGCCTTTTGCGCCAGCACTGCGGCCGGGCCAACGTCTGCGGTTCGATTTGCGCGCCAACGCGACCGCCGCTGTGCCTGGAAAGCCGGGAAGGCGCAGCAAGCGCGCCGATATCGTCATGCGAGCGCTGTTCGACATCCCTCAGAGCGAGCGGGCCGCGGTGCGCGAGGCCGCGATGCGCGATGCCGGCGCAGCCTGGCTGTCCAGGAAGGGCGAGGCCGCGGGGTTCGCCATCGACGCGGACCAACTGTACATCGACGGTTATGAGCAAGTCCGTATAGCGCGAGATGGCGGCAGCGCCGTCAGGTTCTCGACCCTGACGTTTCAGGGCGTTCTGACCGTCCAAGACCCGGCGCGGTTCCTTGCCGGCGTGCTGCGCGGCTTTGGGGCCGCGAAGGCATTCGGCTGCGGCCTGATGCTGATCCGCCGGGCCTGACCATGGCGGTGACCATGCGGGGGCTACCCCCGCCGCACCCGATCCCGATCAAGGAACGGGCATCGATTTTGTTCTTGGAAAAGGGGCGCCTCGATGTGCTCGACGGCGCCTTCGTGCTGGTCGATGACCTTGGTGTGCGCGTGCATATTCCGGTCGGCGGGGTGGTATGCCTGATGCTGGAGCCTGGGACACGCGTATCGCATGCCGCCGTGGCGCTGGCGGCGCGCGCCGGAACCCTGCTGATCTGGGTGGGAGAAGCGGGGGTGCGCCTTTACGCGGCAGGACAGCCGGGCGGCGCCCGCGCCGATCGGCTGCTGTACCAGGCGCGCCTTGCCTTGGATGACGATGCACGGCTGCGTGTCGTGCGCAAGATGTACGCGCTGCGGTTTGGCGCGGAGCCGCCGGCGCGGCGGTCGATCGACCAGCTCCGCGGCATCGAGGGCGCGCGCGTGCGCCAGATGTATAAGGCATTTGCCGACCAGTATGGAGTTCCGTGGCGCGGACGCGACTACGATCCGACCGACTGGGGCGCCGCCGATACGGTGAACCGGTGCCTGTCGGCGGCCACCGCCTCGTTGTACGGGATCAGCGAGGCGGCCGTTCTCGCCGCTGGATACGCGCCGGCAATCGGCTTCCTCCACACCGGCAAGCCGCAAAGCTTTGTTTACGATGTGGCCGATCTGTTCAAGTTCGAGACCGTCATCCCGGTGGCCTTCCGCGTCGCGGGGGCCGTTCAGGCGAACCGGCCGCTTGATGGCCGCCCGGTCACCGATCCCGTCGCAGAGGTGCGGCGTCGTTGCCGCGATGCGTTCCGCCGGTCGCAAATTCTCGCGCGACTCATCCCGACGATTGAGGAGGTGTTGGCGGCCGGCGGACTGCCAATGCCCGAAGCGCCGCCGGAAGCGATGCCGGTGGCGTTCGAGGAGGCCGGAAAATTGAGCGATGATGGTCATCGTGGTTGAAAATGCGCCGCCCCGCCTGCGCGGGCGCTTGGCCGTGTGGCTCCTCGAGGTCCGTGCCGGTGTCTATCTCGGCAATTACGGCCGTCGCGTCCGCGAGATGATCTGGGAACAAGTGTGCGCCTATATCGAGGAGGGCAATGCAGTTATCGCGTGGGCCGCCCCCAACGATCCGGGATTCCATTTCGATACCTGCGGCGCCAACCGAAGGGTTCCCACCGATTTGGATGGTTTGCGTCTCGTAAGGTTCGCCGCGGAGGCGGCCCTGCCGCAAGACCCTGGTCCGATGGCAGCGGAGCTTCGCCGCCGCGGACGGTGAGAACAGATGTTCTCGTCGGTACGCTGATTGACAAGTGAATCCGGCTGTGTTTTCCGGTGTTTCTGGAAAGACCGTTCCCCGCACCCGCGGGGATGAACCGGAGCCATGCAGAACAGCACAACGGGCACCAATCCGTTCCCCGCACCCGCGGGGATGAACCGGGTTCGACGAACCCAGCAGCCCGCCGTCGAGACCGTTCCCCGCACCCGCGGGGATGAACCCGGTCCGATGGTCTTCGGCGCTATGCCGAAGACCCGTTCCCCGCACCCGCGGGGATGAACCGGAAATCGACCCCGGTGCGGCCGTAGCCATGGTCCGTTCCCCGCACCCGCGGGGATGAACCTTGTTGACTGGCTCCATCGAAGAGCATGCGGTCCCGTTCCCCGCACCCGCGGGGATGAACCTGGTGCGTCGGCAGCATCGCGGGGGAACCGGGACCCGTTCCCCGCACCCGCGGGGATGAACCGCTGATCAAAGCGCTGATCGCCGACCCGGCGACCCGTTCCCCGCACCCGCGGGGATGAACCGAACGCCGGCAAATACACCGACGAGCAGCTGAACCGTTCCCCGCACCCGCGGGGATGAACCGCTCGTTGCGGTGGTATTGGACGATCCAGCCTTCCGTTCCCCGCACCCGCGGGGATGAACCGGCGCACATCTGATCTTCGAGCCGCGGATAGACCCGTTCCCCGCACCCGCGGGGATGAACCGCGGGGCGGGAGGTGCTGCAGGTTCTCGGCCTGCCGTTCCCCGCACCCGCGGGGATGAACCGGCGCGCAGCGTTTCGCCCGGCGGCTGGTAGCTCCGTTCCCCGCACCCGCGGGGATGAACCGCCACGCGTCGGGATCGTCGCTCTCCGGCGCCTCCGTTCCCCGCACCCGCGGGGATGAACCGCTCCAGCCACCGGCAAGGCGTTGTCGAGCGATCCGTTCCCCGCACCCGCGGGGATGAACCGAGACGGCGCAGGCTATGGACGATGCTGCCGAGCCGTTCCCCGCACCCGCGGGGATGAACCGCACTGTAGCCATGACCTACTCCTCTCTCGAAACCGTTCCCCGCACCCGCGGGGATGAACCGGCCCTTGCGGATGAAGCGAGGGCGAAAGCCGGCCGTTCCCCGCACCCGCGGGGATGAACCGATCGCGTCGGCAATATGGGAAATAGCCGAACGCCGTTCCCCGCACCCGCGGGGATGAACCGCGCTGCTGCTCGCGGTCGGCGTCGATCCGCTCCCGTTCCCCGCACCCGCGGGGATGAACCGAAGGGATCGAGGACGACCGCGGCGACAACCGCCCGTTCCCCGCACCCGCGGGGATGAACCGGCGGGTGTGCATGCCGGTACGCTACAGGACGCCCGTTCCCCGCACCCGCGGGGATGAACCGGCGGAGCGCCGATGCCCGTATCGACCCAGGTCCCGTTCCCCGCACCCGCGGGGATGAACCGTAGCCGGCCTGCTCCAGCTCGCTGAAATATTCCCGTTCCCCGCACCCGCGGGGATGAACCGAAATGGACCGCATCGAGGAACGGATGCGCCGGCCGTTCCCCGCACCCGCGGGGATGAACCGGCCCCAGTAGGGCGGCGAGCTAACGACACAGTCCGTTCCCCGCACCCGCGGGGATGAACCGGGAGGGACCCCGATGAAAGCGCTCAACGGTGTCCGTTCCCCGCACCCGCGGGGATGAACCGACCTCATGGAGGCTCACCTTCGACCGCGCCGCCCGTTCCCCGCACCCGCGGGGATGAACCGCCGAGGTAATGAAAGCCGAGGCCCTGCACGAGCCGTTCCCCGCACCCGCGGGGATGAACCGCTGTGAATTTGGCGGGTGATGATGCCAGGACCGCCGTTCCCCGCACCCGCGGGGATGAACCGGCGAGGTCGAAGCCGCCGTTGCCGAGCCGCGCCCGTTCCCCGCACCCGCGGGGATGAACCGTCGATCGCCTTCCACCGGGCCGTCTGCGAGGTCCGTTCCCCGCACCCGCGGGGATGAACCGAGCCCAAAAAGCCCGAAGCGCAGGCGCCGGCGCCGTTCCCCGCACCCGCGGGGATGAACCCCGATCCGGCCGAGCGCGACCGGGCGGCCCGGCCCGTTCCCCGCACCCGCGGGGATGAACCGCTGCCGATGCCGCCGTCGGTATAGTCCGTAGGCCGTTCCCCGCACCCGCGGGGATGAACCGCTCCTCGAATGGAGCTTCTACTGGCAGATGAACCGTTCCCCGCACCCGCGGGGATGAACCGGCGAACGCACCGAAGCGCCTCGGTGCCTCGGTCCGTTCCCCGCACCCGCGGGGATGAACCGACATTCACAGCATCGGCGTGAGAGCGCTTGGCCCGTTCCCCGCACCCGCGGGGATGAACCGGCCGGTCTTTCGTCAGCGGAGATACGGGAGTGCCGTTCCCCGCACCCGCGGGGATGAACCGGTGGTGTGCGGCATCGATCCCGGACTGTCCGGCCGTTCCCCGCACCCGCGGGGATGAACCGCCGATCAGCATCTGATGGACCTGGCGCACGCCCCGTTCCCCGCACCCGCGGGGATGAACCGACTACGAGGGACAGGAAAAGGCGGTGTTTCAACCGTTCCCCGCACCCGCGGGGATGAACCGGCGGTGGGGATCGTCGTCGGCATTCTCGCTGCCCGTTCCCCGCACCCGCGGGGATGAACCGTACATCGAGGCTGTCCTGACCGGGGGTATCGGCCGTTCCCCGCACCCGCGGGGATGAACCGGGAGGACGGCGAGGGTGACACTGCAACGCGCCCCGTTCCCCGCACCCGCGGGGATGAACCGAACGCGCTCACCGGCACGCCGAGCGCCTGGGCCCGTTCCCCGCACCCGCGGGGATGAACCGAGGTCGCTGAGAAGCCCGCTGCCGCCGCCACCCCGTTCCCCGCACCCGCGGGGATGAACCGCCCGGCTTCTACCAGCGCGCCGCGGCCCGCCGCCGTTCCCCGCACCCGCGGGGATGAACCGCGACGATCTCCTGGGTGCCGAGGCGCCGGCTCCCGTTCCCCGCACCCGCGGGGATGAACCGAGAGCCGTCTGCTTATCCACCGGAATGGCTTGCCGTTCCCCGCACCCGCGGGGATGAACCGCCGGAGCCGGTGATGGCGCTGACCTGGCGCCACCGTTCCCCGCACCCGCGGGGATGAACCGGTCGAGGCGCTTCAGGCCGAGCGCGATGCGGACCGTTCCCCGCACCCGCGGGGATGAACCGTGCTGGCTCTCGCCGACGATGCGCACAATGTCCCGTTCCCCGCACCCGCGGGGATGAACCGACGCGGTCGCGTTTGCCCGCGGCGACGCGAGCCCGTTCCCCGCACCCGCGGGGATGAACCGGGGTGTCGCTGGCGGGGTGTCCCGCGGTGGACGCGTTCCCCGCACCCGCGGGGATGAACCGGGAGCGCAGCATGCAGCGCCGTTGCTGCGTGTGCGTTCCCCGCACCCGCGGGGATGAACCGGCGCTGGCGATGGACGGCATGACGGCGGCCGACCGTTCCCCGCACCCGCGGGGATGAACCGCCCTTCGCCGACTGAGGGACCTGCGATATCTCGCGTTCCCCGCACCCGCGGGGATGAACCGGCTATTTGCCTTCCTTGAGCAGGATGCCGAGCGCGTTCCCCGCACCCGCGGGGATGAACCGGGAGCGCCGGTTTGTGGCTATTGCGTGTGCGCGCGTTCCCCGCACCCGCGGGGATGAACCGCGGATCACGCCGCAGCAGGCGGTGGGGTTCGAGCGTTCCCCGCACCCGCGGGGATGAACCGGCGCAGGCGCTCGAGGGCATCGACGACCCCGAGCGTTCCCCGCACCCGCGGGGATGAACCGGGATTCCGGTTCTGCGGGGCGCGCGCCGAGGGGCGTTCCCCGCACCCGCGGGGATGAACCGGTGCTCGACACCTATCTGCGCAACGGGGCCTAGCGTTCCCCGCACCCGCGGGGATGAACCGTAATTCGCGGGGGACACGATTGAGGGGGATGCGCGTTCCCCGCACCCGCGGGGATGAACCGATTTTGGGCAACCAGTACGCGACGCTGTTCTTGCGTTCCCCGCACCCGCGGGGATGAACCGAAGATCGCGGCGCATTTGGGCGGGTGCTTCTGGCGTTCCCCGCACCCGCGGGGATGAACCGGTCCAATGCCCCATGTGCGAGTATGCCGTGAGGCGTTCCCCGCACCCGCGGGGATGAACCGCGCACGGTGCGCCGATCCCCAAAAATTTGCGAGCGTTCCCCGCACCCGCGGGGATGAACCGACTGAGGCTCGGCCCTCCTTCAGTGGAGGCGAGCGTTCCCCGCACCCGCGGGGATGAACCGATATGACAATCTATCCTGATCGTGTAGGCAGTGCGTTCCCCGCACCCGCGGGGATGAACCGGTCTGGGAGGTCGATGGCGATCCCTGCCCGGCGCGTTCCCCGCACCCGCGGGGATGAACCGGGGGTGCAGGGGGAAAAAGGGGAGACGGGGGAGCGTTCCCCGCACCCGCGGGGATGAACCGCTGACATCGAACAGCAGCGTCGCTGTGTTGGGGCGTTCCCCGCACCCGCGGGGATGAACCGTCAGCCCGCGCCCGCTGGTGGGAGGAACAGGCGCGTTCCCCGCACCCGCGGGGATGAACCGCCTCGCCGGCTGTTCGTGGGCGGCGGCCTTGAGCGTTCCCCGCACCCGCGGGGATGAACCTGGGGCAACCGCACCGACGTGACCGGCTCGGGCAGCGTTCCCCGCACCCGCGGGGATGAACCGGCGGTTTCCGGAACGTCGCTGTCGAAAGCGCGGCGTTCCCCGCACCCGCGGGGATGAACCACGGCGCAGCAGGTGCGCGAGGTCAGCGCCGCCGCGTTCCCCGCACCCGCGGGGATGAACCGGTCAAATCGCTGTTGAACCTGATCTCTCGCCAGCGTTCCCCGCACCCGCGGGGATGAACCGGCGATCATCGACGAATGGCGCGCCCATGCCGAGCGTTCCCCGCACCCGCGGGGATGAACCGCCTGCATGAGCCGCGCGTCGCTCGGGCTCTCCGCGTTCCCCGCACCCGCGGGGATGAACCGACCAACGACAGCACCGCGCAGTGGTGGTCGCCGCGTTCCCCGCACCCGCGGGGATGAACCGGCCGTCAATGCCTGTCCCTTGGCTACCCGGCGGCGTTCCCCGCACCCGCGGGGATGAACCGGGTCAAAATGCGGCTCCAGCAGGGCCAGCGTCGCGTTCCCCGCACCCGCGGGGATGAACCGGCGCTCGGGATGGACGGCATGACCGCGGCCGAGCGTTCCCCGCACCCGCGGGGATGAACCGTGGCGCACCGCGGCGGCGAGGCCGCGCTGGGTGCGTTCCCCGCACCCGCGGGGATGAACCGGCGGCGCTTGAAGCGGTCACTCCCGAAATGGTGCGTTCCCCGCACCCGCGGGGATGAACCGCCGGTGGCGCGACTCCACAACATCAGGTGGGAGCGTTCCCCGCACCCGCGGGATGCACCGCGAACGGTCGATTTCGCCGGCCGCGCGCCGGGGCGTTCCCGCACCCGCGGGGATGAACCGCAGAATCCATTCGTCGGCGCCGACCTTGCCGGGCGTTCCCCGCACCGCCGTGATGAACCGAAGACCACGTGCCGGGCGACCATTCCGGGTTTCTCGCACGCGAGGAGTTTTCGAGTTGGCCTGGAATTATAGCAGGAAGAACGTTAAAAACGTATCCCGGGAGCATCCTGTCGCTTGATCGCCTATATGGTGTAGTCTTAAACTGAAACAGGAGATGGTAGAACGTGAACAGCTCTGGCGCTCCCCTGCATTCCCAGCTATCGACCGCGCTGGAAAAGATCCTCCGCGACCGTGGTATCTCGGAGCCGGATGGACGACCGCTCTACACTTACCGATTTAGTTTTGATGAAATCGTGGCTCTGAAGCAGAGGCTGACCCAGGTACTTGCCTGGGCTGGACCCTCCTGTCTCGATACGCGATGGTGCGCTCGAGCATTCGTTGTGATCGCATCGCATTGGCTCTGTCACTGGCGCGGCGAGGGCGTCTGGGCTTATGCGCCGTTATGCGCCGAGTTGGGCTTCCAGTACCACCAGGATCACTGGCGGGCGGTGAAAGCCGGCATCCGCGAAGGCTTAAAGGGCTGGTGCAGACCGGTGCGCCGCAACAAGAATGGCGACGCCGAATATCTTGCATCGCTGATCTTCGAAGGCGGCCTCCCACTGCGGGCCGTGCAGGGTGGGGGCTGGCTGTATCAGTGGCTGCAAGGGACACTTGACCTCATTTTTCGCAATGTCGCTCCGGACCAGGCGGCCGAGCAGGAATCCTGGCGCGTTCCAGACACTTTCCGTGCTGCGTTGATTCCCATCGCTGCGGAACTCGCCGCCGGATTGCACCAGATCAAGCGGGACTTGATGTCGGCAGACCGAGGTGGCCTGGACGCCATCGCTTGGCTCGATCTGAACCGGGCCGGGTGGCGTGACACCCTGCCGGTCGATATGGGTGACGAGGATGCGCGCTCTCTAATCGAGCGCGTCGTCCGCCGCGCCGGGCACGGGGCTGCCGGCGAGATCGGTGTCAAGCGCGGGCTTCTCCGGGGGGCCGACGGCGCGTGGGGCTTCACGATAACGCTCCTGCTTGACGGGCTCATAGAGCATAACCGGCTCCCCCAAGACCTCAGTGCGAGGCTGGCGGGTAAACTCCGCGCCCGCATCCGACCGGCCGGGGAGTTGCTCGGGCTGCTCTCAGACGACCTGGGCGTTATGGAGTCGTACGAAGAGGACGAAGTTCTTTGGTGGCGCATCCGGCCGCTGCGGCGCGCCGTCGATCTGCCGTGCTCGCCGGCGCTTCGGGTCGACCTGGCCGTCGAAGCGGACGGTACTCCGTTGGGCAACCTGATGTTACCGAATGCTGAGGGGGTTAGCTTGGAACCCCTTGCTTTCATGTCAGACGCCGACAACCCAAACCGGCTTACCCTGGCGGCCCGGGGTTCGCACACGACGCGGCTTCCGCAGCTCATTGTCGCGGTACCGCGGGATTGTACGCCTCTGCTTCGCAGCAGCGGTGGTTCGATCGAGAGCATTGGGTATACGCGCGAGTTGGACCTTGAGCTTTATCGGGTAGAGGGCGAGCTTCGATTTGAGCGGGACGAGCACACTTACCGCTGGCGTACCGGCGCCGAGCGGGAAACCCTCGCCGTCCTCGATCTTGACGGCACGACTGAACCAGACGCGCGCCGCCTTACCCTGAAGCAGCCGCTTCGCCTGTATGTACGTGAAGGAAGCTCTCGGCGGCAAGCCAGAGCCGGCGAGGTGAAGTGGCGACCGACCAGAGGCGGCCGCTGGCGAGGCTGGCCGGACGAACGTCTTCGCGGCGACGTGACCTTCGTCCTCGTCCGCGACGGCGTTGCCGTGTCGCGGGCAACTGCGGGCGTCGCTCCACCAGGGTTTTCAACGGCCGCGGTATCGGGAGCTCGACGAGCGCTGGCGATTACGGGCCTAGAGGGCGCAAGCGTCATTATTGCCGGAACGAGCAGGACCGACAGATCTCCTGAAACGTTAGTCATCGAGCGCGTCGGCAGCTCGCAAAGTCATTTCGAACTCGACGCAATCTGGCCCGACGGGACAAGTTGGAAAACTGAGCTTTACGACCGGACCGCGCAACCCCGATTTACGGATAGCACCGGCGCCGAGCTACCGCCCGGATGGCGTGGTTGTGTCGATGCGCTTTCCGGCATTTATGCGTCATGCCCGGATCGGGGCAAGCTCACGCTTGAAATCGCGGCAGCCGCCTCCAGACGCTACATCATGCGGCCGATTCTGAGAGAGACGCCCCTCTATGCCCTCCGGACGGATATTCGCGCGTTGATAGCGACCACGAGCCAATTAGACGCAGTCGTACGATTGCAATGGATTGGCGCCGGGGCTCATCACCTTGAAATCGGCCTCTTCGATGTCGCGTTGGAGGCGCATAATAATGAAATCTGGCCATCATATGCCGACCTGACACGTGTAGCCGGATCGGACGCTACTCGCGTCACCCTGCTGGCCACATCGCTTACCGACCCTGCAAAAGAATACGTGCTCGCGGACAGTGAATTGGCGAATTATCGGCTGAAGCGCTTCAACCCGCCCTCGGCCGGTCCCGGCGGACCATGGCTCGTCTATGGCCGCGTCGACGATCGCCGCCGGATCCGCCCACGCATTATGGTCACGCATTCTGCTTCGGACCGGCAACGGACGCGCCTGCACGAATTAGTCGTAAGTGGCGATAGCGCAACCCGGCGTCAGAACCTCACCACGCTCCTAAATTCCGACCAGCTCACCGAGCGGGAACTCGAAGACGCACGTAAGCTAATCGTATTCCTCCAGCCCCGCACGCCTCTCCATTCGTTGGACCTGGCAGCTGCGCTGATCAACGCGCCGGCAACAGCGGTAAGGCTCCTGCTTAGCAGTTCCGCGGGTGAAATCGACATGGTGCTTGCCCTCGAACAGGAGATGAATTTCCTTTGGGCAGCAACACCAGTCCGGAGCTGGGGGGAGGCATTCGAGTGGCGGAAGGCACGCCTTCTCAATCTGATGAAGGCCTTGCCGACTCAAGATGCCGAACGATACGCGGATGTGGAACTCACAGCCGTCTTACAAGAAATCGTTGCCCGACTGCCTGCTCTCGCCTTCCACGTGTTCTCCATTACAGGCGGCAACTATGAAGCTTGGCTAACCGACGGCTCTAAGGAGGCGAATGAGTGCGTCGCCAGAAACGGCCACGCCGAAGACGGCGTGATCTGGCCGACCGACGGCAATCTCGCGACCCACCTTGGCAGCGAATTACCAAGCTGGATTCGGAACAAACAGCCTTACTGCTGGAATGTTTTGGCAGCCCCACTTGTGGCTGCGCGTATGGCGGCAGGTCTCATTCCGTGGAAACAGGCGCTTATCGAGGCTTTGCGTTGGGCACGTCTTTTCGACCCGGCCTATTTTGACCGCGTGTTGCCGACCGAATTGCTAACCCTAGGGACCAGAAACACAGCCTATGCTTGAAATTGAAGACTTGGCAGTAGATCTGCCGAGACGAACCGCCAACGCCGTTCTGAGTATTACCGGCGGGAAATCGCGCACCCTGCGCCGTACACTCGCTGAGCGGCTTGGTGCGCCCGCCGGCTCTCCCGATTCGCTGGTGGCCGAACCGGTCCTTGAAGGTGCTTACCCATGGCTTCTCCATCCGGGCGGCTGGAGCGCCCTCCCCGAGAGCTTACATCCCTGTACCGGTCAGACCTTGCAATCGCGCATGGGCTATCCGCCGTATGCTCATCAGGTTAGGACCTGGGCACTTGCGTCCGCGCCTGAGCCCTCATCTATCATCATTTCGAGCGGTACGGGGTCGGGCAAAACCGAATGCTTCCTCGGCGCGTTGCTGAACCACCTGCTCGTCGCGTCTGATGGAGGTTCAAGGTCATTGACCGGCGTTCGGGGTCTTCTGCTGTATCCCCTTAATGCCCTCATCAATAGCCAGCAGGAGCGCCTGTCGGCTTGGCTCTCCCCGTTCCACGGAAGGCTTCGCTACTGCCTCTACAACGGCCTGACGCCCGAAGGACCGTCGCCTGCGGCCGAGCAACAAAAAAATCCCGAGCAGGTGCTCGACCGCAAAGCTCTTCGGGCAAGCCCACCGCCACTGCTGGTCACTAATTTGACGATGCTCGAATATATGCTGGTGCGCCGCCAGGATGCCCCAATATTGGAACAGAGCCGTGGCTTGCTCGAATATATAATTCTTGACGAAGTTCATACTTATGTGGGCGCCCAGGCCACCGAACTCGCTTTGCTGCTCCGGCGGGTGGCGCTCGCCTTCGGCCGCGACCCACGGACTATCCGCGTCATCGCCACTTCAGCCACCCTCGGCACAGGCAACCGCCATGAGCAAGAAAACCAGCTCCGGCAATTTCTCAGAGATCTGACCGGCGCCGCCGATGGAACGGTTCAGGCGATCATAGGCGAGCGGGCACCGCTTGAGCTACCGCCCGAAACGACGCCGCAAAGGCTCGCCCCGGCGATGCTAAGCACCCTTTCGGGCGATGCTGCCTGGCGGTGTTTGGCCTCTGCACACGGGCTTCAGGCGATCGCGCGTCGCCTGCATGGCGGCGAACGGGTCCGATGGTCGGAGTGGCGAAGCGTAGCTCGTGAGATGCTCGCACCGGGCGCAGATGTCGAGGCGGGATCTCGTGCGCTTCTCGGTGCCTGCGCGCGTGCCAAGCGCAGCGCCGATGGCCATTCTTTTTTGCCGACGCGCTTGCATATCTTTGAGCGTACCCTTTCCGGTCTCTGGGCGTGCTGCGACCGCAGCTGCCCGGAAAGCCCGGACGGCGTCTCCGGGGATTGGGCCTTTGGCAAGATATTTCTGGACCAACGTGAGTTCTGCGATGCCTGCGGCTCTCCCGTCTTGGAGGTGAGAATCTGTCAAGCCTGCGGCACAGAGACACTTGTCGCAGAGGAAGCTGACACACCTACAAGAGCCGGCCGCAGGCTTAGGGCTCCGATGCCGGAAGTCGCGGACGATGATTTCACTCTGGAGCTAGACCTGCCCGATCCGGGCGACGACGCCTCCCCGGAACCGGAACATGCGCCGGGATTGCTCATGGCGCGGTGGATTTTGCCGCACGACATGCCCCGCGCGAACCGCCTCGCGGTCCGGCGCAGGACGGGGGAAATCTTGGATGCCCCTGCTCCGGATGCGATTGTGCTGTCAGCGCTTGATGCCGATTTCGGCGCGAATTGTCCGACCTGTGACGAACCGAGGCATAGGCATCCTGTTGTGCGCCCATTCCGCGTCAGCGTTCCTTTCATGCTTGGCGCGGGCATTCCCGTCGCTCTTGGCGCAGTCACCCCTGATCGAACAGTGCAAGAAAAGCCTTTTTCAGCTCGTCGGCTTCTTACCTTTACCGATGCGCGGCAGGGAACCGCCCGGTTATCGGCGAAGCTCCAGGCCGACGCGGAACGTGCTTTTCTGCGCGCCTTCGTCTACCATGCCGTTCAATCGAAGCCTCCCGGCGGCTCGAGCGAAGAGATCGACAAGAAACGGAAAGAAGTCGCTCAACTCGAAGCACTAGGCGCTCAGCTTCCACCCGGCGTTCTGGCACGTGCGCGCGCTGAGCTTGCGGATTTGGAAGGCTCCTCGGACGCTTGCCCCATATCGTGGCCGGACATGCGCGACCGCCTCGCGCAGGACGCCACGTTGCTTGCGATCAAGGATGTTTGGGATAACCGGGTGGTACAGGCGCGGACAGATACGTTTGAGAACCCTGGCGAATTTGCGCACTTTTTGTTGCTTCGCGAGTTCCTCAGGCGGGCGGTACGGGGGAACTCGGCTGAGACTATGGGTCTTGCGCGCTTGCTACTCCCACAACATCAAGATGTCACCGAACCACCGGTGCCCGCTCGTCACCTTGGCCTATCAGCAAATGATTGGCGTGATCTTCTCTCGCTGATCGTCACTCATTTCCTGCGCTTGAATACGATCGTGTCGGTTCCTCCTTCCGCCTTTAACTGGATCGACCGTCGCCCAACTCATATTGCGATCGGACAATTTGACCAGAAGTCAGCGGTACACGATCCTTGGCCTGCTGCACGCGGTGGGGCGAGCCAACCGCCCCGCGTTGTATCGCTCCTCGCGCAGGCCGCGGGCGTGTCGCTTGAAGATCGGAGCGCCCGCGAACTCATTAATGAGACACTTGATGAAGCCCGGCGGAGCTTGTCCCGTTACACCGAGTCGGTCCAGGGAGGTGGATTTCGGCTCGATATGCGGCGGCTGTCGCTCGCGAAGGTGAAGGCTGCGTGGCTATGCCCAGTCACGCGGCGAGTACTGGATGCCACCCTCAAGGGTCTCTCGCCCTATCCGAAAGACGGACGCCATCTCGGTGCGACACCGATTGTACTGCCCGACCATCCGCTCCCTTTCCCCTCGCGGTCAGCTGCCGCCGTCACAGTGATTGAAGAATTCCTGTGTTCCGACCCTGACGTGTCCAACCTTCGTGAACTCGGTGTCTGGAGCGAATTTCACGACCGGGCTGCTCTCTTCACCCCCTACTTCCGATCTGCAGAGCATTCGGCCCAACAGCCCTCGAAGCGACTGCGTTCCTACGAGGACATGTTCAAGAACGGCGACATCAACGTCCTGAACTGCTCAACGACGATGGAAATGGGTGTCGACATTGGCGCAATCGAGCTCGTCGTCAACTCGAATGTTCCCCCATCCATCGCGTCATATCGGCAGCGCGTCGGCCGCGCGGGTCGCCGCGACCAGCCGATTTCCGTCGCATTGACGATCTGCAGGGAGCGACCCTTCGACCGGCGTGCCTTTGACGACCCTGCACACTATCTCGCTTTGCCGCTCGGACCGCCGCGGGTCAGGCTTGAGAGCCCCGCCGTCGCTCGCCGCCACGCCCATGCCTTTCTTCTTGCGGAGTTTCTCAAATCCAGAGCCGATGACGCGCTGCACGCCAGGGTCGGCGAATTCTTTGGTTTCGAGACGGCGCCGGGGGCCACGGCGCCCTGGCGAGAGTTTCTACATTGGTGCGACGCAACCGAGGCGCGCCTTTTGGAGCACGGTGAGGCGCTCGCCAAGATACTCTCCGGCACACCGGTGACGTCCAATCGTGCTCTTTTTGAGCGTGCGGGTGCTGCCCTTACCCGGATTGCGGAGGAACGGCGCGCAGAGTGGGACGCGTTAAAGCAGCAGGAGGCGGGTGTCGCTGCTGACAACAAACCGGCACTCAACGCGATCCGCTTCCAGAAGCGTCGTGCGAGCGAGGCCTATCTGCTGTCGGAATTGGCGGCGGAAGGGTTTTTGCCCGGCTACGGCTTTCCAACCGGGATCGTTCCGTTAGTTACCGATTCGGTTGCCCGGGTCACTCTTGCTCCGCGCGAAGAGCGCGAAGACGTACGCTCACGGTCACGCGACTATCCGAGCCGCCAGCTCGATATCGCGCTCTTCGAATACGCCCCCGGAACCACGTTGGTGCTGGACGGCCTTGTTTACACCTCCGCCGGGATAACACTGAACTGGCGCGGCCCAGCTAACGCTGATGGTGTCCGGGAGATTCAGGCGTTACGTACCGCGTGGCGCTGCCGCGCCTGCGGAGCGGCCGGCGTGACTTCGACGGCAGCGCGCCCAGACGCCTGTGCGATGTGCGGATCGCCGAATCTCGATTGTCACGACCACATCGCGCCAAGGGGTTTTGCGGTGGACATCGGAGAGAAACCGCACGATGACACCGTTCAGGTCAGCCCTTTTCCCCGCAAATTGCCATGGGTCCATGCCAGCGGTGCGAGCTGGCAGGCATTGCCCGACGGAGGTCGCGTGCGCGCGAGCGCCCACGGGATTGTCTATCTATCGAACAGCGGAGAGGCCGGGTACGGCTACGCCGTCTGCTTGCAATGCGGCCGTGCCGCCGCCGAGACAGAACCGAACGCTGCAATACGGCCTCTGCCGCACGCGCTTGCCGCCGATCGCGGTGGCCATAGACCCTTACGCGGCGCGCCCAAGGACGAACATGGAATTTGTCCGGGGACCGCAGAGTCGTTTTCGATCAAACGCAACCTTGAACTAGGTCACTCGCTGCGCACTGCAGTCGTCGAGGTGCAGCTCTATAGCTGTCGTGACGGGGACACGGCCCGCGCTATTGCCGTCGCGCTCCGCGAAGCCTGCGCAATCGAGCTTGGCATCGAGCCGGATGAAATGGGCTTCGCTGCCACCTCGGCGCTCACGCCTGAAGGGACCGAGGCGTCGTGCGCCGTCGTCTACGATCGGGCGAGCGGCGGAGCAGGATTCGCTTCAACCATTGCCGACGATCCGATCCGCTATCTGAAAATGGCTCGCGATCTCGTGGATTGTGCCGCTCCCGGAGGGTGCGGCCAGCCTGAAGCGGAGCGCTTCTGCTCGCGTTGTCTTTTGTCCGCCGACACCCAGCACATGATCGAGCGGTGTAACCGCCTCAACGCTTTCAAAGTGCTCGATGACCTGGTTCCGCGGCTTGAAATTACCGATGACGACCGTCTATTCGGCGCAGGAACCGAACTTGAGAGCGTGCCTTTGGCCGACGCCCTCATCCGGCGGATCGCGGAATCGCCAGCCAAAACTATCGTTTTATGGCTTGACGACGACTCGCTAGGTTGGGAATTCGACGAATGGCCTGCCCGAATGTTCGCGGAAACTTGGGGCCCGCGAGGAGTGCCAATCCGTTTCGCCGTTCGTCCCCATACGCTTCACGTTGCGGACCTCTCCGCCCGTCGATCACTTGTTCGGCTCGTCCAACGTTGCCAAAGCGCCGAGCTAGTAACGACGATCGACACGAGCCATTTGCGCACGCCGCTGGCGGCAATCGTCGATGGCGGCCGTGGACTCGCTTGGGCCAGCCGCGACCCCTCTGCCGCCCAGATTGGAGCCGGCTGGGGAAAGTCGGCGATGACACCCATTGTTCGCGGGTTGATCGACGGCCCGCTGTTCGGCGAAACGATCGATCTCGCGAGCTTCCCATCTTCAGTTCCGGACACGGCAGTGGTGGAGATTGCCGAAAGCGCCGATGGACCAGTATCAGGATTTGGGTGGCGGCTGCGGCGCGCCCTCGAAGCACAGGCGGGCGATCTGTTGCGCGGGGTTTTAGGCAAAGATTTGAAAGAGATTATCTACACGGACCGATACGTATTCTCGCCTCTTACCGCTCTGCTCGTGACTGAACTTGTCGGCGCCTTTGCCAGGGGCGCTTCGCCCGGTATTCTTCTCCGCACTAGGGAGGCGTCAAGGTCGTCCCATGCCACGCCGCCCTGGCAAGTTCAGCACGATTGGACAACGCGATCCGACCGCGTGGGGGTTCTGAAAGGACTTCTCGCCCGCGTTTGCGGACAGGCGTGCGTCGAACTCGACGATAAAACCCCACATCGGCGCACTCTAGTCCTGAAGTCCCAGACCGATGCCATCGAGCTAACTTTAGATCAGGGCGTGGGGTCATGGCAGCCTGTGAACCGATATAGCTTCGATTTCGGCCAACCGCCAAATGAACAGGTGCAGATTCTTCTAAAGATGCCCATCAGGGTGACGAACCCAGGCCCTCCCACGTTTGTGGTGATACGGAAAATGTCGACCTCCTCAAGGCGGCATTCGCCCTGATGGGAGTGCCTTATTTCAAGCGGTACACGGTGCGAGACACGCCGACACGATTGGCCTTGCGGGCCGCAACTCAATCCCGAAGAGTTGAAAGCATGAGCCAGAATCTCGGCGGCGGCCCCAAGGGTGGACGAAGAGGAGAACTATAGGGGGTCCCGTTTGGATGCCGATCCCCCTCTAACTGGGGTCTATGCTGATTTACGCGGTCCCCGCGATGTTGGTTGATCGCGCTCAACTGACGGCCGGTGATACGGTGTCCGATAGCTGCCGCAGGATCGCCTTGAACTTGGCAAAGCCCTGCTCGATTGGGTTGAGGTCGGGGCTGTAGGGCGGCAGGTAGATGATCCGGGCGCCTTGCGCTTCGATCGCCTCGCGAATGCCGGCGACCTTGTGACTGCTGAGATTGTCCATCAGAACGATCTCGTCCGGCCGCAGCCGCGGCGCCAGCATCTGCTCGACATAGGCGCGGAAACGCTCGCCGTTGATGGCGCCGTCGAAGACGCAGGGCGCGGCGATCCCGGCGGTGCACAGGCCGGCCACCAAGGTGGTGATCTTCCAGTGGCCGAACGGCACCGGCGCCAACAGCCGCACCCCCCGCACGGCCCGGCCGTAGCGCCGCGTCATGTTGGTGCTCGCCCAGGTCTCGTCGATGAAGATCAAACGGTCGGGATCGAGGGCCGGCTGCCGTCGGATGAACAGCCGGCGCGCCTCGACGACCTCGGGGCGCTGCTGCTCGGCGGCGCGCAGGCTCTTTTTTTGAGCGTCAGCTTGTGCGCGGCGAGAAACCGCCACACCGTCGTCAGACCGACCCTGACGCCGTCGGCGGCGAGCGCGCTGCGGATCTCTTGCAGCGTCAAATCCGGCTCTCTGGCGACCAGCTCCAGCACCACGGCGCGATGCGCTTTCAGCCGCGAGCGGCGGTCTCCCCCCATCGCCCGCGCTCTCGCGTGACCCTCCCCGCGCCAGCGCTGCGCCCAGCGGATCGCGGTGCTGATGCCGATGTCAAACCGTCTGGCCGCCGCTCGGGCCGATAACCCTTGCCCAATCGCACCCACCACACGCTCCGGCAAATCCTGCGAATATGGTGCCGGCATATCGTCCCCCAACGACATGTTGCGACCGCAGGCTCGCCGATGCGCTACCGCTTGAAAACCTCCTTTTTTACGATTCGAGCCGATCGGGAACCGCATAGACTAGCGCTCGTAGCGCATCACTGGTGCCGGCGGGTCGAGCGCCTTCAGGCGGCCCAGGCCGAGCCGGCGCAGTAGCGCGCCGACGGTCGAGAGCGCGGCAGGCCGAGCTGCCGAGCGATCCGATGCCCGTCATACGCTGCCGGCGAACCTCAGGCGTTCCCAGCACCCGCGGGGATGAACCGGCTCCACGTGGAGTCTTGCGAGCCCTATCTGCGGGGACGACCCGCCGAGTGGGAACAACCTTTCCGTATTTATTCCGTACAGATATGGCCGACCCGCGATCTGAGGGAATATCTATTTGAAACTTTTGGCGTCCCCAACCGGATTCGAACCGGTGTTGCCGCCGTGAAAGGGCGGTGTCCTGGGCCTCTAGACGATGGGGACGCGGGATCGCGCCGGGGCCGGGCCGCGACGGTCTAGCCGCAGA